>Ga0181557_1004591_pt1 | contig 12840 bp, 13 predicted proteins | sample 011ome_23_FD_148632 | JGI IMG/M metagenome (GOLD analysis project Ga0181557, IMG submission 148632) | Coastal salt marsh microbial communities from the Groves Creek Marsh, Skidaway Island, Georgia - 011506CT metaG (spades assembly) | ecosystem: Environmental > Aquatic > Marine > Intertidal zone... | reverse complement strand
GAAAACCATGGAAACATCTCGTTTCCGAGGATCTATATCGTTGACTAATTCATCACCAATATAAATCTCACCATCCGTAATTTCCTCCAAACCGGCGATTAATCGCATCGTAGTTGTTTTTCCGCACCCCGAGGGTCCTAGCAAAACAATGAACTCACCGTCTTCAATGTTCAGCGAAACACTGTTGACAGCGACAAAGTCTTTCCATTTTTTGGTGACATTTTTCAGGGTCAAGCTTGGCATTGTTACTCTTTCACAGCACTTCCAGTTACACCTCTGACAAAATACTGCTGTAAGAAGGTGTAGAAAATTATGATCGGAATAAAACTGATCATTGATCCAGCAGTCAAATGGCCCCACTTCATTTCAAATTGAGAACCGCCTCTCGCAATTTTTGCCAAACCCACATTCAACATCGTCATTTCAGGTTTGTTCGTAAAGATGAAGGCCATCAAGTAGTCGTTCCAGGATTGGTACATGGCAAAGACCATCACTGTCAACAGACCTGGTAGGGCAAGAGGTAACATTACTGTTAGAATGATCTTGATTTCACCTGCTCCTTCCAGAATCGAAATTTCTCTTAGAGATTTTGGAATGGAATCAAATGAATTTCTCATCATGAAAGTTCCTAATGGAAGCATCCCTACCGTGTGAATAAAGATGAGTCCAAAATAAGTATCAAGAAGCCGTAAATCTTTAAGGAGTTTGTACAGAGGAACTACTAGCGAAAGGCCAGGGACAAGAATTGGTAGAATCAACAAAACAAAGATTACATTTTTGAACGGGAAACTAAAAGTTGATAAAGAGTATCCAGTCAGTGTCGTCAAAACAATCGTCAGAAAGATCGTCCCTAAGGAAACAATTGTGCTGTTCCAAAAAGTGTCAGCAAGATTTATTTTCTGCGAGACATTGTTTAGATTCCAGACATCAAGATAATATTCAAAAGTTATGATATTAGGAAAAAACGTAGGAGAGCTATTGATCAACTCACTAGGTACTTTCAAAGAAGAAATAAACGTCCAGTAGATGGGGAAAACAGCAATAATTACCAAACTATAGGCAACACTGTAATATAGATATTTCTCATAGATATTGAATTTCATGACTACCTTCTGAACAGCTTGAGTTGAACTACTGTCAGAAACAAAAGAATCATCATTATGAAAATAGACATAGCAGAGGCGGGACCTAGCTTAAAATAATCAAACGCTGTATCAACAGTTAGCATCATCAGTGTTCGTGTTTGATTTGCAGGACCTCCAGCTGTCATAATAAAAAATTGTTCAAAAGCTTGAATTGAACCAGCAATAGAAATGACAAGTGCTAATGCCGTAGAATGTTTTAACAGTGGAGCCGTGATATATATAATATTTTGAAGTCGTGAAGCACCCATCAATGTTGAAGCCTCGTAAAAATCATCCCGTATACTCTGCATTCCAGCGATCAGGATAATCATTTGGATTCCTGAAAATTTCCAGGTGACCATGATGTTTACCGCCCACATTGCGGTTTCTCCCGTCGAAAAAACATTAAATTCATCTTCTTGAACGATACCAAGCCATTTAATCAAATAAACCAGCACACCATACATTTCACTGTATAACCAAATCCAAATAAAGCTAGCTGTAGCAAAAGACATCACAACAGGAAGAAAATACATACTCCGAAAAAGTGTCGTCCCAAACATCTTTGCATTACATATTAACGCACTAACGAATGCTACAATAAACAGCATCGGAGTTACAGTGAGCGTATAGTAAAGTGTGAACTTGAGAGCCATCCAAAAATTTGGCTCTGTCAATACAAAATAAAAATTATCTAATCCCAACCACTTTGGCTTCCCAAAAACTGGCCATTTATGGAAGGACATCCAAAAAACGTTAATTAGTGGATAGAGAAAAAATAGGGAGAGCAAAGCTAAAGCAGGCAACAGGAATAAGTACCCTAGCAAAATTTCTTTATGTCTTTTTTTCATTTGCTTAGAGGAACTGCTTGGTGCGCCCTAAGCGCACCAAGTTTGTTAAGTTAATAGCCCGAATCGATTACTCTTTGCATTTTGGCATTCTCTTCTGCCAATACAGTGTCAATGTCTTCTCCAGCAAATATCCGTTGGTTTGCTGAAAGCCATGGATCCATTAACTCCTGATAAACTGGTGTGTAGGGAACATCACCAACAGAAGATGCCCTTGCGAAGATCAAATGTTCCTCCGTCAAGTAGGGATTGTTGTCGAAGAGATCACTCCTGATGGGGATACCACCATTCTTTGTGTAGACCTCAATTTGGCCTTCTGGGGATAAGACATAATTGATGTATTCCAGCGCAGCTTCCTTGTTACCAGTTGTGACTGGAATGGCGATTAGATCTCCACCGACAAATGCCGAATTTCTGCTTCCATCTTTACTGAAGAATGCTGTGAATCCTGGATCAACTTTATCCAAGTGTTCCTTCACTAAGTTAATCATGAAATTCCCAGTACCGATCATGGCAACATCGCCAGCCAAGAAAGCATCTTGCTTATCGCCCCATTGCCAAGATGACACGTTTTTAGGTACACACCCCATATTGATCATCTCTACATAGTGCGCGAACCACTCCCTTGTCTTTGGATGGTTAATTTCAGCTTTTGAACCGTCTTTGCTGACCCATGAACCTCCGTTAGCCCACCCCATTGGCATTCCAGTGAAAATCATTCCACCATAGTTTGCACCTGGCCAGGCCATAAAATATTTATCTTTCCCTGCGAAGGCCTTACACATGGTAAGCATTTCTGCATAGTTCTTAGGTGGTCCATCAAATCCATATTCTTTCAGTAACTTCTTGTTGTAGACAAACCCTGATACGTCAGCAGCATTAGGAGCAGCGAAATGCTGTCCATCGTGTGTGCCGAGTGCCAGCATCGCCTTATTCAACTTATCGTAATATGACTGCTCTTTCAGATAGTCCGTCATGTCTTCAAGAGCACCAACGGCTGCGTAATACGGAACGTTGATCAGGTCGATGTTTGCCACATCAACTCTCTCTCCAGCTGATAGTGCAGCAGTAAACTTGATCTGGAAATCAGCATGTCCAATCAGGTTGTTCACAGCTACGATATCCTTACCTTCAGCTTTCATCTTCTTGTTGAAGCCTTCGACCATCCAATCCGACCAATCTCCACGACTCCAAACAATCAGCTCTTCAGCAAATGCGTTCGTGAGCGACATCATCGCTACCAAACCCATCATCAATAACTTCTTCATCGCCGACCTCCACTACAGGTTGATTTCAAGCTCCGTGGCTACATCAGACAAATTATCTGACGAATAATTTGTCAAACGGGACGCTATCTTAGTTGCCTCAATTTTGTTTGACAAGATGATGAAACAATATAAAAGCAGCACAAAACCGACTTTTAGAAAAGAGCCTTACCTGTTTTTGCTATCACTTAGTAATTTTAAGTTTCAATATGATTTGATTAATTGAAATCTGTAGCCGTTACTCGTCTATTTTTTTGAAATTTAATCAATTGCTGAAATTATTTTCTGAACTGGGATACTAACCCATCAGATTTTCCTCTATATATCTTTGAGGAGCCCAGAACGGTTTCTGATTTTCAAACCTACAAAATTAATTACTTTTCAAGAGTCACCAAGAGTCACCCATTTTAAATTATTTGATTACTTTGAGCGTAGGCTTTTGCATTAGAGAGATTTGATGAGTGAGTACATTTTCTGAAATAAGCTATCGCGACTATTCACACTCGCTTTCGGAAATTTTAGATAAACGAATAGATTGATTAGGTTGAATCTCTTAAATCATCAATAATTAGTAAAGGATAACCGCTATGCCCTATCAATTCCCACTGGCAGTCTGTGCCGAAATGCTCTGGCAAGATAAGCCGATCGAGTGGCGTGTGAGCAAGTTGACGGAAATGGGATTTGCTGTGGGTTTATGGAATTGGCCAGCTCATGATCTGGACAAGCTGGAGAAAACCAAGGCCAATTTTTCAATCATGAATGGCTACCTGCGAGGACGTCTTGCTGACGATGAGGGAGCAGCAGAACTCCTTGCTACAGCAAAAGAGACCATTGTTGTTGGGAAGCGACTCAACGTGGATCGACTGAACCTCCATGGAACCGGTTTGGGCGAGGGAGGATTGCCAGTACAACCTTGTGAAACAGTAACTGGAGCGATGTGGCTGAAAGCTGTGGATACACTGAATCGTGTCGCAGACCTGGCTGACAAAGAGGGAGTTGTCTTTGCTCTTGAAAATCTGAACCTGCCGGTGGACCACCCAGGAGTACCTTTCGCTTTGGCGGAAGACACCCTAGCTTTGGTTGCTGCAGTCAACCGCCCCAATTTGAAGCTCAATCTGGATTTATATCATGTGCAGATTGGCGAAGGGAACCTGATTGAAACGTGCCGAAAATGTCTGCCCTACATCGGTGAAATCCAAGTTGCCGATGTGCCAGGTCGGAAGGAACCTGGAACTGGAGAAATCAATTACCCAAAGATTGCCGAAACTCTCTATCAAATGGGCTACCGGGGACCTGTTGCCATGGAAGCGTACGCATCTGGTGATCCCGAAGAGGCAATTGAAGCATTTCAAAAGGCATTCACAATTGCTGATGCTCGTTAATTCAAGAATATAAATACCGATACAAGGACATCATGACCGAATGGGTTCAAGTCTGTGCTGCTGATGATATTGAAGAAGAAGATGTGATTCGCTTTGATCACGGTGATCGAACGTTTGCGGTCTATCGTTCCCCAGAGGATGAATACTACGCTACCGATGGTCTGTGCACTCATGAAAAAATTCATCTAGCCGATGGCCTCGTGATGGATAATGTCATCGAATGCCCAAAGCACAACGGACGGTTTGACTATACCGATGGCAGCGCATTGGGAGCTCCCGTTTGTGTAAATCTACAGACTTATCCTGTGAAGGTTGAAGACGGCCAAGTATTCATCAATATATGAAGCTCAATTCCATTATTCGTAAAACTCACTTGAAGAAAATAAACGTAACTGGCCCAGATTTTTGATGACTTCTTCAAAGAACTAAAACGTTTAGAGGCTGTTGTTCGCATAAATATCAGTTGGGCCAAATAAATCGAAATCAGATCAATTGAGTTGCTAACGGATATAGCAAAAGGGTCTGCTTCAACTTCCCCAAATTCAGGCTACAGATATACAGTAGGTTCATTATTCCACTAGCTCTTGCGAAAATTTGTTTCTTTCCCTCATTAGTCTGAAGAAACAAACACACCTCTGCTTCCTTTATCTCCAGACCTCCACACTCATTCTCAAACATCCGCAAACTCCAGTTTGGCTTCAGATTTTTTCAAATGTGATCACACTTGACATTTAATTTCGCTTAAAATAGAGATAACAACTCTTTTTCACTGTGATTTCATAGTAATGTGATCACACCTATTCGAAATCTGGGAAAGGAATGAGCATGAAAAATACGAAACACACGATTTCCCGTCGTGGATTAATAAAGGGAAGTGTTGGCGGATTTGTTGGGCTAACGGCAGGAGCTTTGGGTGCTCCCGCGATCATTAAGGCTTCAGATGATACGATTCGTGTAGGGCACATAACGCCCCGCTCAGGATTCTTAGGGACGCTTGGTGACTATGGTTTTCGTGGTGTAAATCTAGCGGTGGAGGAACTAAATGCTGCGGGTGGCATTTTAGGACGAGAGGTAGATCTTTTTTCAGAGGACAGTGTAGGCTCTGCAGTAGCACCAACTAAGGCCCAGAAACTGATCGAAAAGCGAAAAGTCCATTTTCTAGTTGGTGAAATCAGTTCTGGTTCTGGTGGTGGTGTTATGGCAACCGCAAATCGGCTGAAGACAATGTACATGCAGACAGGCTGCAATTCAGACGCTTTGCGTGGTGAGAAATGTAACAAGTACTCATTTCATGTAGAGGCTGGTAACACGATGTATACTAAAACCATCGGCAACTGGCAGAATCGTGCCGGTAATGTGAATGGTAAGAATTTTTACATGCTGACTGCCGACTATGCGTTTGGGCACGACCTTGCTCGGGTGTCCACCCGGTTTCTGACTGAAAATGGTGGCAATGTCATGGCTAACGAATTAGTAGCCACGAATACGCCCGATTACAGCCCATATATCCTCAAAGTCAAAGCCGCAAAGCCAGATTTTGTGTATATCAACTTAGCAGGCGCAGATCAGACTACGTTTCTAAAGCAATACAAGGAATACGGCCTTGATTATGCCATCTCCGGAGGAGTGATGGATACAGCAGGATTCTGGGCAGCTGGAATCGAGTCAATCACCGGATATTGGCAAAGCCTATGGTATCACGGTATGGACACACCATCTTCGAAAGCATTTGCGAAAGCCTTCACCGAAAAATACAAAAAGCCACCCGAGAATCAGGCGTGGGGTGACTACATTGGTGTAAAAATCATGGCAGCAGCGATGGAAGAGGCGAAATCTGTTGATCCAGCCAAGATCATTCCACTTTTAGAGTCCGGGATGGAGTTTGATATTCTTAAGCCTCGCAAAGGACATTTCCGCAAATGGGATCATTCTCTTTTGCAGCAAATGTTTGTTGTGAAGGTGAAAGATAAAGCAGATATGCAGGACGAGTGGGATATTTTCGAAATTGTTGAAGCAAGCCCTGGTGACAGTGAGAATCTTGATGTTATCCAGCCGACACAAAGTGAAAACATGTGTGCAATGGGCTGAGCAACAAAAATGTTCGAGTGAGGGCTAGATGTTTCTGGCCCTTTTTTCTCAAATAGAAACAGTTTCCTGTGCTTCTTTTAGAACAAATACTCAACGGTTTACTTGTTGGGACCTACTACACTCTGCTGGCGCTTGGATTGTCCATCATTTTCAGCCTTGGTGGGGTAGTCAACCTGGCACATGGAGCCTTCTATGCCGCTGGAGCATATACAATTGTTTTTCTCAGTGAGCTGATCGGGTTCCCAAGTGCGTTTGTCGCTACACCCATACTTGTTGGGCTAATTGGCATTGTCGTAGAAACCTTTTTTCTACGAAGACTTTATACCAAAGACCCTATCCTGACTCTGCTCTTCACCTTTGGACTAGCAATGTCCGCAGAGCAAGTCTTAAGGCTGACTTTTGGGGCCTCGGGTATTCCGTTTTCCATTCCTGAATTTCTTTCCGGTCAATTGCATGTAGGAAGCTTCATCTACTCCTACTACCGCCTCGCGATCCTAGCTGTTACAGCCTTCTCAATCGGGGGGCTATGGCTGTTATTCAACAAAACATCGTTTGGTTTAGTAATGCGTGCCGGAGTTGCTGACGCAGAAATGGTTCGTGCCATGGGCATTTCTATCAAGCCTATATTATCACTTGTATTTGCAATAGGTGTCGGGTTAGCAGCTGTTGCGGGATCCATGTCTGCAAGTTTGACCGGTGTTCAGCCAGCGATGGGAAATGATATTGTAACTGCAGCATTTGTCATTTGTGTTCTTGGTGGGCTTGGAAGCTTCTGGGGGGTAGTATTCGCTGGCCTGCTCGTCGGCATACTAAAAGGAGTGACAGCGCTCTACATTCCACCAGCAGCAGAAGGTTCGATCTACGCGCTGATGGTGCTAGTTCTGATTTTCCGTCCACGTGGCATGTTTGGAATCAGATTTGACAGGCTTGAATAGGTGTCTAAATTGATTAGAAATCCGATCATCATTGCTGCTGTCTGTGGACTTTTATTGTTGCCGCTAATGAACTTAGCGGATTTAACAACAACGACTGCAACTGAGATCCTAATTTATGCACTCGCTGGGCTGGGTATAAATCTTTTGCTTGGCTACGCAGGCTTGGTTTCATTTGGACATGGGATTTTTTTCGGTGTGTCTGCTTACGCGGCCTCAATAATCCAAGTCCAGTTGATGCCTGGATCACTTTTCCTTCCGATTCTGCTTGCCGTTTTATTCACCACATTGCTTGGGTTTGGTATCGGCTTTCTTTCACTTCGACTGCGAGGGGTTTATTTTTCACTCCTGACTTTGTCATTTGCTGCAATGACATTTTACATCATATATCGATGGACTTCCTTTACAGGAGGTGAAGATGGCTATGGTGGAATGGAACGGCTAACGCTTTTAGGAATAGATCTGAATGATCAATCTGCCTTCTTCTACCTGGTTTTCACAATATTCTTGATCTCTGTGTTTATGATTTGGCGAGTTGTGAACTCACCATTCGGAAGTGTCCTAAAGGCCATCCGAGAAAACAGCCAGCGTGCAGCCTACATCGGCTATGATGTCCGGCGCTATCGTTTGATAGCATTCGTCTTATCAGCATTCTTCACAGCAATAGCAGGCTCACTTTTCCCATTTCTGAAATACTACATTGGTGCAGAGCTAGTGCATGTACAGCACTCAGGTGAAATTCTCGCAATGACTATTTTAGGAGGATCACGTCACTTCCTTGGACCGGCACTTGGTGGGGCATTTTTTATTCTATTTCGAGAAATTCTTTCAGAATATACAGCCAGTTGGCAGTTATTATTTGGACTCATGTTCATGGGTTTCATTTTGTTTTCACCAACCGGATTGATGGGGGTTGGTGAGCGAATTATGGCGCCATTCTTCAAGCGCAAGGGAACGGCAGCCATGAGTGGGCGGATTACGCCAACAATGAAACAGAGTGTTCCCAAAATTCTCCGCAATGAAGATCATCAAAACGCGGATCAGGTTCTTTTTTGCTGTGATGGTGTTGGGAAGTCTTTTGGAAATTTCAAGGCTGTGAACAACGTTACGCTCAAAATTAGAGATCGAAATCTTCAAGCTCTAATTGGTCCAAATGGTGCCGGAAAGACCAGTTTGTTCAACATCTTATCCGGTGAGTATCAAACAGATACGGGAACTATTAGCCTTGGGGGTGTCAAGCAAAATGATATGCGCCCCCATATTCTATCACACCAAGGAATCTCAAGGTCATTTCAGATCACAAACCTATTTTCAGAATTAACTGTAGAAGAAAATGTGCGTTTGGCTGTTCAGTCACGTCATGAAAAAGCTCTAAATATCTGGATTGATGCCAAGTCACTTGAAGAGGTGAATTCAGAAACTAGGGATTTGATTGACTTTCTGGGTTTGAGTGGCCTGGAAGATATCATCGCATCAGATTTGTCTTACGGGGGCCAACGTCTGTTGGAAATTGGTCTTGCCGTTGCCACACAGCCAAGAGTTTTGCTGCTAGATGAACCACTCGTAGGCCTTGCAGCACAAGAGCGTGAGCGAATTATTGTGCTCATCAAGTCACTGGCTGACTACATGGCAATTTTACTTATTGAGCACGACATTGATCGAGTATTTGAATTCTCGGACTTTGTAACGGTTATGAATGAAGCGCAGGTGCTCGTTACAGGTAAGCCCGATGATGTGCGTTACAATGAGCAGGTACAGATCGCATATCTTGGCTCTGGCAAGGATAAGATTATTCAAACCCAGAGCAATTCTGGGCGTGATTATGATCGAGACGCTGAACCTCGGCTGCTTGAGCTCGAGGCGATCAATACATATTACGGTAAAAGCCATATTCTCAATGATGTAAGTCTAGATGTCTGCAAAGGAGAAATCGTAGCGTTACTAGGTCGGAACGGAGCTGGGAAATCATCAACGCTGAAGTCAATTATGGGAATCGCTCCGGTTGCTGACGGAAGGATTACGTTCAACGGCCGGGAGATTCAACACTTTCAGCCAGAAGAAATATCACGTCTTGGGATTGGACTTGTTCCTCAGGGAAGACGGCTCTTTTCAAACCTGACCGTAGAGGAAAATCTTCAAATTGGTGCTCTCAGGCGACAAGGCCAAGATGGAGTAATCTGGACGCGTGAGCGCATATTTGAACAATTTCCAAGAATCAGAGAACGATTGCATGCTCGTGCTGACTCCCTTTCCGGTGGGGAGCAACAGATGGTTGCCATTGCTCGAGCGCTTGCTGGAAACGTACATCTCTTGCTGATGGATGAGCCCTTCGAGGGACTTTCACCTGTAATGATTGAAGAGCTTTTTGAAGGCATAGATAAGTTACGCAAAGAGGTTTCCATCATGATCGTAGAGCATCAGCTTGATTTGGTACTTTCGTTGGCAGATACAGCGTTTGTACTTGACCGTGGAGCGGTTAGCCATATAGGCCCCGCTAAGCCATTGTTAGACGATCTTGACTACCGTAAAGAGAAACTTTGGATACGATAAGAACTTACATATGCTTGTGAAGCTGGAAGCTGGTGCTGTTAGCGCTGTAAACGAACAAGTTTATGACATGTTGCGCCGGAGCCTGATGAGCGGCTACTTCAAGCCTGGTCAACCGATTTCTATAAGATACCTTACTGAAACTCTTGGAGTCTCAGCAACTCCTGCACGTGAAGCAATTAAAAGACTTCAAGCAGAGCATGCATTAGTTATCGGTCCAAATCGAACACCATCGGTACCTGTTTTAACACGTGAGGATCTAAGAGACTTACGTGATATTCGGTTGGCTCTTGAAGGAATGGCTACAGAAAGAGCTGCAGAGAAAATAACAGCAAGTGAGCTGAGTCACGTTAGGGAACTGTACAACGCTATGGCACAAGCAATCGAAAGTGATGACTCTGCTGCTTATTTGAAATTTAATTGGCAATTTCATAGAGCAATCTATCGGTCATCAAGTTCAAATTATATGATGAGTATTATTGAAAATCTTTGGTTGCGGTCTGGTCCACAAGTTCACTTGTCATTTTTTGAGCAATTCAGTCGATCCAATTCCATGATGCATCACCTTCGTGCATGTGAGGCACTAGAACGTCAGGATGGAGTTGGAGCTCGCATCGCAATTGAGGCTGATATTGCTGGTGCTGTATCTGATATCGAGTCGGTAATAACATGATGCTGGATGAAACTGAAAATAAAGAGACGCTAATAAGGTCAGCAGTTGAGAAACGTACTGTTGGGATTGTTGGAGGTGGCCTAATTGGATCCAGTTGGGCAATTGTATTCTGGCGAGCAGGTTGGACCGTTAGATTATTTGATTCTGACAAAAATGCATTGAACAAAGCTGAATATTTTATCGGTAAGCAATGTGATTTATTGACCAATTCGAGTGGCTATTCAGATCAACCCAAATCACAAAAAAACATAATCTACACCTCATGCGTTGGGGATGCGGTGATTGGTGTTGATTATGTGCAGGAATGTGGGCCTGAGATACTCGAAGTAAAAAAAGATCTTTTCCAAAAATTTGAGCAATTAGTAAAAGACACCTGCCTCTTGGCAAGCTCAACATCAGGAATTGTTGCTTCAAAATTTTCAGAAAGTCTCAATTGTCGCCAACGAGTGTTGGTGGTTCATCCAACAAATCCACCTCATCTCGTGCCTCTAGTCGAAATAGCCCCAGCTCCTTGGACTTCCAAAGAGACCGTGACTGGAACCTATGACATCATGAAGTCAGTTGGTCAAAGTCCGATCGTGGTAAAAAAAGAAATACAAGGGTTCATTTTAAATCGTTTGCAGGGAGCCCTGATCAACGAAGCTCTTCGTCTTGCAGAGGGAGATTACGCCAGTACGGATGATATCGATTGCGCAGTTCGAGATGGGCTTGGGCTACGATGGTCTTTCATGGGACCATTTGAGACTATCGATTTGAATGCACCAGGTGGCCTGGCTGATTATGCAGCACGTTACGGGCAAATGTATCGTGAAATGTCAGTCTCTCAAAGCTCTGAGATGAAGTGGGATGTGAATCTGATCCAGCGCATTCACGAAGATCGGCGCTCAATGCTTGAGGAAACCAAGATAGAAGAACGCCAGGCGTGGCGTGATCAGAGTCTAGCAGATCTCATCGCTCACAAAAGCAAATTGGATAAGCAGAGCAAAAAATTTGAGTAAACGAAAAGTCATCATTACATGTGCAGTAACTGGCGCAATTCATACACCGTCCATGTCGCAGTACTTGCCAGTTACACCCAGAGAAATTGCTGGAGCTGCGATTTCAGCTGCTGCTGCTGGAGCTGCCATTCTACATCTCCACGCTCGCAATCCTGAAACAGGTAGCCCTTCGCAAGACCCAGGCATCTTTCAAGAATTTCTACCCCAAATTAAGGAAGCTACTAATGCTGTCGTAAACATCACAACCGGCGGAAGCCCACACATGACCGTCGAAGAACGAATGAAGCCTGTCGCAACGTTTAAGCCCGAGTTGGCATCGTTGAATATGGGGTCAATGAACTTTGGACTCTATCCAATGCTCAATCGTTTCCAAGACTTCAAACATGAATGGGAAATCAAACACCTAGAAAATTCCCGAGATTTGGTTTTCAAAAATACATTTAAAGATATTGAGAAAATCTTGCTTCTCGGTAATTCGAACTCAACACGGTTTGAGTTCGAATGCTACGATATCTCACATCTTTATAATCTCGCACATTTTGTTGATCGAGGTCTGGCTAGGCCACCACTTTTCATACAATCTGTTTTTGGTCTTTTGGGCGGTATTGGAGCTCACCCTGAGGATCTGGCACACATGAAACGCACTGCTGATCGTTTATTTGGGGATGATTATCATTGGTCGATCTTGGGGGCAGGAAAAAATCAAATTTCTCTGGCTTCTATCGGAGCTACACAGGGTAGCAATGTTCGAGTCGGTCTAGAAGACTCGCTCTGGATCGGACCTGGACAGCTTGCAAAGTCTAATGCAGATCAAGTGAATAAAATCCGTCATGTACTGAAAGGCCTATCTCTTGACATTGCGAGTCCTGATGAAGCCAGACAAATGCTCAGACTCAAAGGTTCTGATCAAGTGGATTTTTGAATACTAGGTTTAGAGAATGAATTTTAGTGTGGATAAAAAAAGTTGGAAAGATTTCCCTGAA
>Ga0181557_1004584_pt1 | contig 12852 bp, 7 predicted proteins | sample 011ome_23_FD_148632 | JGI IMG/M metagenome (GOLD analysis project Ga0181557, IMG submission 148632) | Coastal salt marsh microbial communities from the Groves Creek Marsh, Skidaway Island, Georgia - 011506CT metaG (spades assembly) | ecosystem: Environmental > Aquatic > Marine > Intertidal zone >... | reverse complement strand
AATCGGGGCGCCTAAACCTCCCAATTGCATCATCGCCAGGTTATACGAAGCCAACGAGTGCCCTTGCGCGGCGGCTAAACCGAAATACGTGTTCGCTTTCGTGTAATCTCTCGCCAACGGCGATACTCCTCTCACGTGTAAAGCGCCCAAGTGAAACTGCGCCTCCATGCTCCCTCTCTCTGCCGCTTTCAGGAGCTCCTTCACCGCCTCCTGCGCGTTTTTTTCCACTCCGAAACCGCTCAAGTACATGTACGCTAAGCCGTAACTGGCGTGCGGTGAACCCAACTTTTTAGCCTCTTTGAACCATCTCAAAGCGGTTTCGTTATTTTGCGCGACGCCTAAACCGTTCGCGTACGCGTGACCTAAAGAACTCATCGCCTCCGCGTTGCCTTGCGCCGCGGCCAAATCCAAATACTTCACCGCGATGTCGTAGTTCACGTCCAACCCTTTCGTGCCCAACATATACGCGTGTCCTACCGCGCTTTGCGCGTCTGAGTTCCCTAAATCTGCGGCGTACTGGTAATACGTCACTACGTCTTTTTGCCTTTTCAGCCTCTTAGGCGACTTCATATCTCGGCTCAACCGAAAATTATCGAATCCTTTCTGCCCGTTCTCGCCCATCACCGGCGCAACCACCGGTTCCACAGTCTTCAAACTCGCCGGATGGTAATACAAAACGCTCGCTTGACACGATTTTGGCGCGAACCTTCCCTTCGCGTGTCGATGCCCTAAAGCTAAATGCGATCGCACGTCGCCTCCTCTCGCGGCGAAATAATGATGCGTCATCGCCAAGCCCTCGTCCTTCTCCACGACGCCGCCTAACCCGGTGCTATACAAAAACGCCAACTCAAAGTGCGCCTCCGCGTCGCCCAAATCTGCCGCGCGCTGTAAAAAATAGACCGATTTCTTCTCCGTGCTGATTCGTTTCTGTTCGTTTGCATTCGTCTTCTTCGCCCTGCCGCCCTTCGACGCTCTCGCCAAAGCCTCGTCCACTACCGAATGTCGCCCTTGCTGCAACGCCAAACCAAGCTCTCTCCACGCCTCTTTCCTCTTTGGTTTCTCCTGAACGATATTTATCAAACCTTCGATCGCTTTTGCCTTCTCGCTTTCATCTTGTCCCGCCTCTAAAATCTGCCTAAAATCGTCGATTTTTCGTAAGTCTTCCTCCTCTTCTCGGTCGGATTCCGTTCGCATCAGCGTCTCTAAAATCGCCGACGATCGGACTTTATTCCGCGTCAAATGGACCGGCAACTCGCGAAAAAGCCTCGACGAAATAAAGTTTGGCGAAGAGGAAGACGATTTGCGTCCTTCTTTCCATGTTTCCGATCGCTCTCCTTCTCCGCTTTGATGTTGTTGCTGTTGTTGTTGTTCGGAGAGATCTCCTCCTCCTCGGTTAGGTAAAAATGGCCACTCGGGTTCTAATATTTCCCGCTCCTCCGCCGTTTCTGCCGCGAAAGAAGAAGAAGAAGAAGAACAGAAGAAGAAGAAGAAGAAGAAGAGGCACAAAAGCGACGGCGAAACCAGCGGCGACGGACGGACGGAAAAACGCGACGAAGCAAAGCTCTTCTTTTTTTTCCTCATTTTTGTGTTTTTTTTTGTGTGTCTTGTGATTTTGTGGATCTTCTCTGACGACGAATTTCTTTTCTATTCAAACTTGCTAAAGGCTATTACGAAGAATCATCATCATCGAGAGCTATAAACTTCGCTACATGGAATTTATTGATCGCGAGAGGAAATGATCTCCTCCCATTGGGCGTCGTTGAGTTCGCATCCAACCACCGTGCACATTTTAGCGGCGGCTTCGCATCCGAGTCGAGCGGCTCGTCGGATGTTTTGTTCTTTTTTACTGCTATTATTGTCGTCGTTGGTATCGTCGTCTTCGTCTTTGTTCGAGGAGAGCAGGTAGGAGAATAAGAAGCCGGCGGTGAAGGTATCGCCGGCACCGGTGGTATCGACGACGGTTTTGAGCGTCGGTGCTGGGATGTGGTAAGCTTCTTCTTTGGCTTTTGTCCGGTCGCTGTTTGTCGTCGTCGACGACGACGACGACGAGGGAGAAGCGGCGGAGTAGCAGCGACAGCCTCGTTTGCCTTGCGTGACGACGCACGTGCCGTTAATTTTGTTCGCGATGGTTCGAGCGACCATGGATTCGATCTCTTCTTCTTCTTCTTCTTCTTCTTCTTCTTCTTCTTCTTCTTCTACTTTCCCGTCGGTGCGTTGCTTTGGAAACAGCTCTGGAATAACTTCTACCAGCGCTTTCGCCTCGTCCTCGTTACAAAAAAGCACGTCGACGACGCCTGGATTTTGTTCCAACAACGACATCAACGTTTCTCGGCTGTTCCGAACCACCTCGAACGAAGCTAAATCGATCGATACCAACACCTTCTCTCCGTCTATTTCTTTCATCTCCTTTGCTTTAGTGATCAAACGCGTCAAAAATTTTGGATCGTACAACGCGTATCCTTCGCAGTGCAACAGTCTCGTTCTCCTTCTCCTCATCCTCCTCTTTCCGGCGCGTCTCCCAGCGGCATCCTCTTCGCCGTCTCCGTCGTCGTCTTCTTCGTCTCTAAAAACCTCCAAAACTTTCTCCACTTCCGGTTTATGCTTGCTCGCGCCTAAGTGCGTTCGCATCGTTCGTTGCCCAGTTTTCGTGTTCACAAAACTCACGCACTTCGCTGAACTCTCTCTCGTCGTCGTCGTTCCTGTCGAGGAGGAGTTTTCAATCACGCGGATAGTTTCGCCTTTTTTCGCTCTCACTCTGTTCTTTTCTAAATCTCTCAGAAAGAGATTCCCGTCCTCGTCGTCCGCGATGGTTCCCGAAAAGTACACCCGAATAACATCTTCTTCTTCTTCTCCTTTTTTATCTCGATTTCGCCTGTTATGCCTCGCTAAATTCCCGATGCCTCTGGCCACGTTCGCCGCGCTCCCACCAAACTTTCTCTCCAATGATGCGCCTTTTTGTTTCGATGTTGTTCGTCGTAAAATCGAATCAAAGTCCGCTCTCGAATCGACGAGTTCGCATCCGCCCAATGGAAAAAAGTTGATGTTTTCCTCTTCATCTTTATCGTCGTCTTTCTCGCGAGAAAACAGAGCGCTTCGCAACAGCTCGTCGCTTTCCACGGAGGCGATGAAGTCAGTCACCGCGTCGCCGAGGCAACAACAACAGACGACGTCGACCGACGACGACTCCTTCATGTGTGAGTGTGTCTATGTTGTTGTTGTTATTGTTGTTGTTCTTTTTTGTTGCGCGAGGAGGGCGAAGAGAGAAAAATGTGGATTTTTGGAGAAGGAAAGACGCGCGAAGAACGCGCGTCCGAAAGGTATATGGGGGATTAATATACGATGTACAAAAGAATACGTGTGATTAATACAAAACTATCAATCTCTCTCTTTCTCTCTCTCTTACACAACGCGCACTTAAAGCGCGCGCATCGTGCGTCTAAGATAAAAAATGTTTTTGTGATTTTCAAAAGTCATCCTCCAACTCGTCGTACGGATTCGGATTGCACAAAGTCAAACAGACCGGCAATAAGATCAAGCCGTGCGCTAAACCCAAGGAAATGCACAAGAACAGTTGCTTGAAGAAGGTCATAAAGACGTACGAGTCCGAGGAACCCAAGACTAAGACGGCAACCATGGTGCTCATGGCGCCGTGGAAGACGGCGACGCCCATGTCTCGCAGAGTCATTCGCATGCGGTCGTTCGGATCGCCGTGTTTTTCCAAGAAGTTTCTACCGATGTGAGCGCTGTAATCGACGGCTAAACCTAGCGCGATGACGAGCATGATGACGGTGACGGAATCGATGTTCAGTCCCCAGACTTGCATATATCCTAAGATGTTAATAACGATCAAGAGGAGGTTGATGAAGACGCACAACACCGTGAGCGGGTCGACGATGAGCAACGCGATGACGACGAAACAGACGAGTAAGGTCAAAGAGACGTTTCGAATGGCTTCTTTGTCGATAGATTTGTATTGTTCAACGTTCAAGAAGTCTTCGTTGTACGCAAAAATATAACCTTGCTCGTTGCCGGGGATGGAGTCGATGGTAGCGCGGATAGAGTCCATGGCCTCGATGGTCGCCGCGGTGTTTTGGCCTTCGGCTTGCGTGGCGCGGATGCGCGTGGCAATAATCGTAGGCGGGGTGGTGTTGGTATCAAATTTTATGTCAGAGGCGTACACGTATCCACCTGGACTGGTTGGAGTCGTGACAAACTTGTACACTTTATCGTTGAACGTGTTTCCACTGGCTGCAGAAGCGTCGACGCAGTTTATTGTTATCCAAGCATCAGGCATAGAACCGGGAGTTTCGCACATGGAAAGGTAAGTATCAAACGTATCCGTCCAAGCATCGACGGATTCATCTTGGACGTACTGGTTCGTTTTAAATGCCGCGGCAGCTTTTTTCAACACCGAATCACTGCCTAAGGCATAATCGGCGGCGACATCAAACTCACTCGTCGTGTATACCTCGATACCTGTACCTCTAGAGAACTCGTCGTCCAAGGTGGATACCCAATCTCTCAGATAGCCCGGAGGCAAGAAATCCATCACGTCGGCTTCTACTTTGATTTTAGATACGCCGGCAATACCACCAGCAGCAATGCCGGCAAAGACGACGAGAACGACTACTTTGACGATCTTGTTCGTGAGAAAGTCTGCGAGAGCGCCCATGACTCTTTTCGTCATGCGTTCGCGACCGACTTGCTCTTGCTCAACGCCGTCGACGACAACAACAACAGGTGCCCCCGCCGCTGGCTTGCAGCACGGAATGCAACACGTCGCACCTTCGTCGCAAGTTGGGCAGCAAAAGCAGTCCCCTCTTTTTTGCATTCGTCGTCGTTCGTCGATGGCTAAAAATGCCGCGAAAAACGTCAACTGGTACAAATAATCGAAGAGAATACCACACGCCGCATAGAAACAAAAGTTTCTCAACGCCGGTAAACTCGTCGATGAGCCGATTAAAAAGGCGAAAATATCCGTGAATGAGGTGACGGTAATACTCATCCCCGCCGTTGACAAGGCGTTTCCTAATCTCTCCGCGACGGATAAGTACGGGTTCGTGTTATCGTACGCGTTGACCAAAACGAACATGTCGTCCACCCCAATGCCCAATAACAAAAACGGCAACACGTTCATCAACGGCGAATAGAAGAGGCCAAAGTAAGAACACAAGCCGTAACTGGAAGCGATGGCCAAACCAATGGATAAGACCCCCATCCCAGAAATGAATACTCGAGATCCGACGCACCCTTCTCCGCCTTTACTCAACATGAACGTGGCGTAGCTTAAAATCAAAATGAACGCAATCTGTAACTTCAAGATATCTCCGTTGATCGCGGAGCCAAACTCATCCCCGAACGAGCGCGAAACCGCGTATTCGACAGATACCGTTGCGCTGTATTCTTCTTCCACCTTGCGAATAATCTCCAACACTTTATCCTCGAACGCGTCGCCTCTATCGTCCACCTTATTGCCGTCTTTGACGACTTCGAAATTCTTCATGAGAAATTGCAAAGTAACCGACGTCGCGGTGTAATGTCCTTCGCTCGTCAAAGTCGGATGACCGCTCGTTTGGTTCAAATAAATGTCTGGCCCGTTAATAACTCCGGCTGTTACGGTGCACGCGTTCGAATCGCTGTGCTTTAACCCGTTGCTGGTGGCACAATTTTCCTCGTCCTTGAGAACATCCGCGGTCAACTTTGCGTTGATTTTCGCTTGCGTATCCCAATTCGTAGGATTATTCTCAAACACCCCCAAAATAGAACTCATGGCGCAACTCTTCGAGTATCGATAACACTGCCACTCCTCCTTATCGGTCTTCGAATACTTCATCCCAGCCGCATCCGGGGTATCCGCGTTAGGCACGTCTTTATCCACGACCCAGTACGCGCCGCCCCACGTGATGTTCTTCCCGTCGTACTCCACAAACGCCTCCTCTTCAATCTTCGATCGAAACGCGTGCAACGCGTCCAACGTCTCCTTCGTGTACGCGTTCGTCCCCGTCTTTGGTTTCAAAACGACGCTCCCAAACCGCGCCTCGCCTCCGTAGTTGTCGTCCACGAAAACCCGATCGTCTTGCGCGCGTGTGTTCCCAGGCACCCACAATTTTTCCGACCTGTTTTCGTTCGTCAATCGCATCACGCCCGAGGCGCAAAGAGCGGCGAGAATCACGCTGAAAACAATCACCCGAAACGGGTACGTGCCAACTTTTACGCCAAACGCGCGAAACTTTTTCGAGAGAAACCGGTTCGACGCGTTCGCCAGTTTGCTAAACATCGATCGTTGCTCGTTTGAGACGACGTTGTTGACGCTCTTCTTCTCAAAGTCGCCACTCATCACGGACGATGAGACTTGGACGCTCTTGGAATCTACGGATTGCTGCTCGCCGTAACTTTCCAGAGACTGCGCAGACATGGGCGTTTGCGAACGCGGTGGATTCATTTTTTCTTTACGTACTCTTTCTCTCTCTCTCTTGCGTTATCGGAGTGTTGATTTCGCTCTGACAGAGACGCACAAAAAGCGCGCGATACAAGAAAAAAGAGTGACGTTGGCTTTTATTTATCCACTTTTCCGTATTTTTTCGACCGCTTTTTGGCAAAAGTATATTCTTCTTCTTCTCTTGCTTCGACCGACTAAACTCTTTTGACTACAAATCTCTCTCTATTAATATTGTTATTATTACATTTTTAAACTTCTCTGATAGTATTAAAACTACTCTCTGATCAACGTGTTGTTGTCGTCGTCGAAGGCGTCTCTGAGAACTTGCTCTCGCTCTTCTTTCGAGGTTGTCTCGACGCACAAGGCCATGTTGTGTCGCCCGCCGCAGCTGAGTTTGACGCATACCCATTTACCTCCGTTCGGTAGCGGCGGGAATTTGACCTCCCCGGGTCGACCGGAGTAAGGACCGTTGACGACGCGGCCGAGACGGCCCAAGGAGTTGCGGCCCCAGGAGAGGAGTTGGCCTCGGGAGGTCAAGGCTATGGTGTGCGAACCTCCGAGAGAGGCATCGACGATTTTGTAATTTACATGGTGTTTGCTTTCATCGTCGTCGTTTCTGTTGTTGTCGTTGTTGTGATCGTTGTGTTCGTTGTTGTGTTGGTCGCTATTATTTGAGGTGTGGTTTCTGCCGTCGTTGTCGTTGCGTGGAGAAGAAGAGGAGGTTGACAAAGACGATGAAAAATTTACCTCGGTCGGCGTGATCTTATCCGCGCAGTCGTCGTCGCCCATGCCGAGTCGAGCGTACTCACCTCTTCCCCACGTGAGTAACTGCCCGCCCGCAGTTATACACGCCGAGTGCCATCCGCCGGCTCGTATTTTCACCACGCCTTTTCTGTTCAAAGTCTCGATCGCTCTCGGCGTAGCCTCGTTCCCGGTTTTCTGGTGCCCTAACTGTCCGTATTCTCCATGTCCCCACGAATACACCGTCCCGTCTTTGGTTAAAGCCAACACGTGAAAACTCCCCGCCGCGATTTCGCAACAGTCTCGTAAATTCTCCACCTTCTTCGGATGATACGTGTTTGGACCGACGCCACCGACGGGACATCCCCACGAATACACGTCGCCATCAACAGTCACCGCAAACGAAGACATCCCACCGCATGCGACCCGTTTCGCTTTAATCAACGTCTTCGGACTCTTCCAATCCAATGGAATCGTAATCGGCGTCGAAATAGACGTGTTCGCGTAACCTCTGTCGTCAATCACCACGCCTTTTTTCCTCTGCTCGTCCGCTCTGCTAGTGCTTCCCCACGTCGTCGCCGCGGTATCGTTCTCCTTATTACCTTCTTCTATTTTCTTCTTCTCCGTGGCGCACTGGCCGTATTCGTTTCCTCCCCATGCGTGTACTCTCCCAAACTGATCGACGGCCAACGCGTGCCACCCGCCGAGCGCGAGTCTGACGATTTCCGATTCCACGAATTCATCTTTAATGTGCAGCTGCTGCAACTCATCGGTGGTATCGTGCGTAAAATACGTCGCTTTCATCGGCGTTTTAATAAACTCTTTATCGTTATCTTTTCCGTTGTTGTCCTTGTTCTTGTTGTTGTTCAAGCTCTCGCTCAACCCGAGCGTATCGTGCGAATTCCACCCCCAACTGTACAACTCTTTCTCGCTCGTCAAAACGCACGAATTCCTCGACCCGGCGATCAGCCGTTCGATCTGTCTCGCGCCGTCATCGTTCTCCCCCTCTTCATCTAGAGCTCGCGTTTTACCACCACCATCACCATCACCTCCAAAAGAAGAAGAAGAAGAAGAAGAACAAAAGCTCTTCCAAGGGATCTCCGTCGGTTGTTCGATGCAAAAATCCAACTCTTTCTTGGCGCGTTCTAACCCGAGCTGGTAGTCCTCGCCGCATCCCCAGACGAAGAGCTTTTTCCTCCTCCGTATCGTCGTCGTCGGTAGGGGTCCTTTTTCTGGTTCTTGCCGCATGCCTTTCTTCTTCTTCTTCTTCTTCTTCTCGGACCTCTTAAGAGCGTACTTTAGAAGATACGTTTTACTCGTAACGGCATTTTTGTCACTTTTTATACTTAGGGTTTGACACCCTAAATGGTCTAAAGAGCAAAATGCCCTGATTTTCTTCTCCGGTCTTGCTCCACTTTTAGATACATATAGGATAAAAAAGAATGTCGACGACGACGATGCGATGCGGCGGCGTCGCCAGCAGTAAATGCACCGTCGGGAGCGTCGAATGCGGCGTTAGATTCAATAATCATCGGGGGCAGTTTCAGCGGTTTCAAAATCATCATCGCAAGACCACCATCGCGAGGAATAATAGAATGTCACTTTCATCATCAGCGGAAGCGAAGAAGGCGTTAGATACGATTGATGACGACGATTGCGCTTCTTCTTCGTCTTCGTCTGCTACGACGAGCCGGCGGGAGATGATGCTCGCGTCTCTGACGACGACCTTTGCTGCGAGTTGCGTTTTCACCACCTCCTCCTCCTTAACTTTTCCGAAAGAAGCGATGGCATTCACGAGACCTCCGCCTGGATTCGATCTGTACATCGACACCATCGATGGGTACGAGTTTTTACGCCCGTCGTCTTGGGTGGAAGTGAAGGGTTCCGGGAACGACATTTTTTACCGAAACCCGAGGAACGTGGAGGAGAACTGCTTCGTGGCGATATCGTCGCCGTCTTCGAACTTTTATAAATCGGTGAGAGACGTCGGGACGCCGGAAGATGCCGCGGGGAAGATATTGAAACAGACGCTCATCGAGTTGACGAGCACGCGGCTGGGCATCGTGAGAGAGAGCGAAGTGGTGAGCGCGAAGGAAGATTTGGATAAAGATGGGACGCCGTTTTACGACATAACGCTGAGAATTAAATCGTACGCGGCGAAGAATCAGTACGGGTTGACGCCGGAGGATAGGCCGCAGACGTTAGAGTGGGATCGGACCTTTTATTCTCGATTAGGGACGGAGAACGGGAGGCTGTACGAGTTGAGGATGCAATCGCCTTCGGACGAGTTCGAGCAGAGCAAGGAGCAATATTTAGCGGGGATGGGTAAGAGTTTTCGGCCGTTCGAGGTGGATACGCCGCCGCCGAGCGTAGGGAAACAGCTCGGGTTGAACTTTATCTGATGTTGTGTTTTAAAATTATTGATACAAATAAATATTAGCAGTCTCTTCTCTCTCTCTCTCTTCTCGCGCGCGTTCTTCTATTATACTTTGCTCGGCACGAACCACTCTCCTTTCTTTCTAGATATCAATCTCGCTTTCGATTTAAACAAATCGTCGTCCTCCATCGCGAATTGCGGCACGTTATCGGTTCCTAATAAAACAATCGTCGATCCGCTTCCGGACATGAACACGACTGCCCCGTCCTCTTTCGTCGCGTCGATTAACTTATCCTTCAACTCGCCCAACTCTGGTAACTTGGAAAACGCGGGCCTCTCTAAATCATTGATCGCGTTCTCGTACGTGCATCCGTCCTCGTTTAGCGATTTCAGCAAAGCTAGCGGATCCGCCGTCGACCTCTTGTCTAAATCCAACGCCTTGAAAATCGTCGGCGTGCTCAACCCAATCGACGGCTTCACCAAACACATCTTCGTCGTCAGCGGCAGCGGAGGTTCCACGTTTTCCACAATCTCGCCTCTTCCGGTGCAGTACGCCGCCCCAGTGCTAAAAAATACCGAAATATCGCTCCCAATATCCCCGGACCACTCCAACAACTCCTCCTCCGTCGCGATGTCGCCGCACAGTTTGTTTGCCGCGTACAGCGCCGTCGCCGCGTTCCCGGACCCGCCGCCTAACCCCGCCCCGGACGGTACCGTCTTCTTCAATTCCACCCAAAAGTATTGCTTCACTCCAGTCTTCTCCCGGAACAAGTTTAACGCTTTAATCACTAAGTTTGACTCGTCCAACGGAATCGACGTATCTTCGCACACCAGAGTATCTTTCGTCTCCGAGGAACTCTTCGCGAAGGACATTTCGTCCCCTAAATCGATAACGTGGAATAACGAGGCTAAATCGTGGTACCCATCTTCTCTGCGTCGAACGATGCGGAGGAACAAGTTGATTTTAGACGGCGAGAATAAATCGATTTGCTCGAAACCGTCCGGGTTCTTTTGCATTTTGGAAGAAGAAGAAGAAGCCATCGTCGCAATCGTCGCGCGATGGTTCGAAAAAGTAGATGAGTGAAATCGATTTTGTCGTTGACGACGATTGAAAAAAATGGATGTCGTCGTCGATTGGTGGTGTTGTCCCCGCCGATGTTGATTACGCTGCTGCTGCTGCATCGGCTTGAACGTCGAGCGCGGCGTCATCGCCGCAAATGCTAAACTCATCTTTCTTTCTATTATTGTGCGTAATGCGCGTGTTATCCAAAAAAGAAAAGTGCGGAGCGTGGATGAAAAAGATTTTTTCCCACCTCCATCACAAAGAACTTCAAAAAGCAAAATATACGAGCGCTAAATACGCGATGACGACTTTAGGACGAGAGCGAACAAGAAGCACACGCACTGCATCACATATACGCATATATCAAAACAAATGATTTCATTATTCTCGTTTCGATGTTCATCAATCCTCGCTCGGTTTCTCCAAGGAACCAATCTCCTCGCTCAATCGAGAGACTTCCATCAGCGTGAACGCGTCTTTGCCAAAGTTTTCTTTCGGGGGAGTGACTAAGGAGTATTCGATGGCGGATTGAAACTCAGCCGGGGAGCACTCGAACGGGCCGTCTAAGTGCGCCGGAATGACGTGCGAGAACTCCCACTTGTTGTCTTCGCAGACTTTTTTGGTCCACTCTCGGACCTCCTTTTTGCGTCTCGGGAAGGCGAGCAAAGCTAAGACGGGTGGGACGAACCCGTGTTTGCGGTTGGTGAGGTTTTCGAACGCTGGTTTCCAGCTCGAGTCCCAGGTGAACGCGTCTAATAAATCGTCCGCGGCGTTCGGTAAGGAAATTTTAACGTCGACCGAGTCCGGATTGAACAACAAACCGAACAAAACGGTTTTGCCCCACCCCTCGGATCGAGTTTCCGAAGTCATCGGCTTCGATTCGCCTTGTTTATCCATCGCGCGCACGTACAACGGTTCCGGATCAATGGTCGCTACCGGGACGGGTTTGTTGGATACTTTTTCGAGGACGTCGGTCAATACCAACGATTTCGTCTCTTTGACGTAAAACGCGGTATCCACGAACCACGGATCTTTAAAGTTTCGCAACGACGAACCGCCGACTTTCAAGGTTTCGTGTTCGATTTCGTCCTTCCACGGGACGTAATCGTTCGTCTCTTCGCTTCGCTCTTTAGAGCTTAGGGGTAAATATTTCGGCTTATTCGGAAAGATTGGAACGAAATCCGCGAGCTTCACGTTCACCGGGAACGTCCAATCGTCTTTCGGCAACCACACGTCTGCATCCGGGAAGTACTGCGCAAATGGCCCGCTATATATCTTGTGCTCAATAGCTACGCTTCCCACGACGATGTGTTTCACCTTACCGTGTTTCTCTTCTAACTTTTTGACGGCATCGATGACTTCCATGGTCGGCGCGACCGGGTTGTGCACCCACAACCCTCCGTTTTTCAATTTCACCACCGTCATTCTCACGTTCACGTACACGTCCAACAACCCTTGCAACTGATCGAAGGTCCACACTTTATCCGATAAGACGTTCTCTTTTAAAACCGTTCGATTCCCTTCCGCGTCGACGATCACTTGCTCTTCGTTAAACGTCGGGTTGGTAATAAACGTCGTTTTCGTCTTGTACGGCGCTAACGGTAATGCCCACCAGTACGTGTAATACGCAGACTCTCTCGACGCAAGTTTCGCCCAGTATTGGTCTTGGAGTTCTCGAGCGCTCATCGTCGCCGCCGCCGCGCCTCCTTCCTCGCCCCCGGCAAGCGCGAGTCTATTATTAAACACGTTATCCATCAGCATCCACGCCGAAAAGGATCTCGTCGCGGCCCCGACCATGGCGTCTCTTCTACTCATCTTTCTATCGTCGTCGCCGCCGTCGCTATTCGTAATACTCCCATATCTGTTGTTGTCGTTGTTATAATCTTCTTCTTCTTGTTCTTCTTCTTCGTCTTCTTTAAAAGAAGCGCTGCTCCTCGCGGAAACTCTGGATGAGGAAGAGGACATCGCGTTGCTCCTTCCACTCCTCGTCGCCGCAAAAGACGACGACGAGAAGCGCGAGCACCGTCGCCATCTCGAACGCGATGATGATGATGATGATGATGATGATGATGATGTAATCGATGACGACGCCGACGTTGAACACAAACTCGTCGCAAACATGATGACTCGCGCGTTTATATCAACCTCTCCTTCTCGCGATAAACACACAAAATCACTCTCTCGCGCGCGCAAGAATACGTAAAGTTCTTTTCAGAGATGGCTTTTAAACGC
>Ga0181557_1004567_pt1 | contig 12890 bp, 13 predicted proteins | sample 011ome_23_FD_148632 | JGI IMG/M metagenome (GOLD analysis project Ga0181557, IMG submission 148632) | Coastal salt marsh microbial communities from the Groves Creek Marsh, Skidaway Island, Georgia - 011506CT metaG (spades assembly) | ecosystem: Environmental > Aquatic > Marine > Intertidal zone... | reverse complement strand
CCGATTCAGGGCAAATACCGAGTGGGTCGGTATATTTGACTAAATCAGACGCCGAACCAGCGGCGAGCAAGAATGCTTTTTGGGCTATTTGGGCTATTTGGGTCATCGAGGACGTACCCGCAATGCTCGACACACGAGCACGTCTCGAACGGGTCAGGGCATGAGAAGGTGGAGGTACAGCGGATCACCCGATGCGGGCTGCAAGAGGATAAACAGATTGGCAAATTCGCTTTGGGCGATCGAGATATCTTCCTGAACGCCAAGCCTTTCCAGAATATGCGGGATGGTTTCGGCATGGGCGACAATCAGAACCCTGTCCTCTTCGTGATCGAATTCAAGGGTGTCTAGCAGACCCGCAATGTCATTCGCGGGCACCATGGTGGGTTGAAGGCCGAGCACATTTGCGATGAGCCCGCCGGTCTCCTGTGTCCGCAGCGCGTCTGAGGTGATTATGGCTTCAACCCCCATGTTTTTGAGCATTTCAGCCCAATCCAAAGCCCGTCGGCGTCCCTCGGGAGTGAGCGCCGGATCGGCTCCGAACAGTTCCTTTTCGGCATGTCTGATGATGTAGACCGCGTCCTGTGCTGCGGCCGAAGTGCCGGTTGCCGCGAGCGCCAGCAAAATCGCAAAAAATGCGCGCATGGATTCTCGTCTCCTGCTGCAGAAATACCCCAACCAGCTTCATGCCTAGGCCTCCCCAATTCAACCCACGTCAGAACTATCCCCAAAGCCAGCCCTGACCGGTCGGGATACGCCCTGGCAATAGGCGCCGAACTTCTGCCTATTGGGCTTGGCGTCAATTGATTTCCTTCCTACCATTCTTGAACACACGGTAACTGGCAGACCTCCGCTACCGCCCTCTTTCCCACTCCCCTTTCGGGGCCTGATCGCCTATAGCTCTGCCTGAAGGATAAGGTGAGGCCCATGCCCGACAGGTTCGAAAGCGAAAGCCGTAAACTTTTGGGTCGCCTGCGCGATGCGCTGGCGGAAAGCAGCGCCGGCCAGGACCGGCTCGACCGCATCGTGAATCTTATCGCTGGCTCGATGCGGGCCGAGGTTTGCTCGATCTATCTCTTTCGCGATGCCGACACGCTCGAACTGTGTGCCACCGAGGGGCTTCAGCCGGAATCCGTGCACCAGACCCGCCTCAGGCTTGGCGAAGGGCTCGTCGGCCGCGCGGCGAAATCGCGCGAGGTGATCAACACAGCCAATGCGCCCGCCGAAAAGGGTTTCCGCTATATGCCCGAAACAGGCGAGGAGCGGTATTCGAGCTTTTGCGGCGTGCCGATCCAGCGGGTCGGACAGGCGCTTGGCGTTCTTGTCATCCAGTCCAAGTCGGCGCGGGATTTTACCGCTGACGAGGTCTATGCTCTCGAGGTCGTGGCGATGGTGCTCGCCGAGATGACCGAGCTGGGCGCCTTTGTAGGAGAGGGCGCGGCCCTCTCGGCGCGGCACCAGCAGCCGGTGACATTCCCTGCCGGCGTGGGGCAGGAAGGAGCGGTCGAAGGCCGTGTCTATCTGCACGAGCCGCGCGTTGTCGTCACCAACCCTGTTGCCGACGATCCGGCTGCCGAGCTTGAGCGGCTGCGCGACGCCATCGAGACTCTGCGCACCTCGGTTGATGATATGCTCACCCAGACCACCACCGTCAGCGCAGAGCAGGTGCAAGTGATGGAAACCTACCGGATGTTCGCCAATTCGCGCGGCTGGATCCGGCGGATGGAAGAGGATGTGGAGCTTGGCCTTTCGGCCGAGGCGGCGGTCGAGAAAGAGCAATCCCTTGCCCGCACCCGCATGAGCCAGGCGAGCGACGCCTATTTGCGCGACCGGATGCACGATCTTGACGATCTGTCGAACCGGCTCCTTCGTATCCTGACCGGCCAAGGCAAGGATACCGGCGCCGAGATGCCCGAGAACCCGATTCTTGTCGCGCGCAACATCGGGCCGGGCGAGCTTTTGGAATATGGAAAGAAGCTCAAGGGGATCGTCCTCGAGGAAGGTTCGGTGGGCAGCCACGCCGCGATCGTCGCCCGCGCTTGGGCGATCCCGCTTTTGATCCACGCCGAGGGGATCACTACCGAGGCGCTCAATGGCGATACGATCCTCGTCGACGGCGATCAGGGGCTTGTGCACCTGCGCCCTGACGACACCGTCCAGACAGCCTTCCGCGACAAGGTTGCCATGGCGGCCCGGGCGCAAGAACGCTACACCTCGATCCGCGATCTGCCGGCGACCGACCTGTCGGGCAAGACGATCGAGCTGAACATGAACGCGGGCCTTATGGCCGATCTGCCATCGCTGGCGGGATCAGGGGCCAACGGGGTTGGCCTCTTCCGCACCGAGCTTCAGTTCCTGATCCGCAACCAGATGCCGAAGCGGGCCGAGATTTCGGCCCTTTATTCCCGTGTCATGGATGCGGCCAAGGGCAAGCGGGTCGTGTTCCGCACGCTCGACATCGGCTCCGATAAGGTCCTGCCCTACATGAAGGCGGTGAACGAACCCAATCCTGCGATGGGTTGGCGGGCAATCCGCGTGGGGCTCGACAAGCCGGGCATCCTGCGGATGCAGGTTCAGGCGCTTCTGCGGGCTGCAAATGGCAGGCCCCTGACCATCATGTTCCCCTTCATTGCCCAGATGGAGGAGTTTCGCGCGGCGAAAGCCGAAGTCCTCAAGACAGTCGAGCGTGAGCAGGTCCTCGGCCACCCCCTTCCCGCAAAACTCGAAATCGGGGCGATGTTGGAGACGCCGGGGCTTGCCTTCGCGCCGGATGCCTTTTTCAACGAGGTGGATTTCATCTCGGTGGGCGGCAACGACCTCAAGCAGTTTTTCTTCGCCGCCGACCGCGAGAACGAGATGGTGCGCCGCCGCTATGACACGCTGAACACCAGCTTCCTCAATTTCCTCGAACAGGTGGTCCGGCGCTGCGAGGCGGCGGGCAAGCCGCTTTCGTTCTGCGGCGAAGACGCGGGGCGGCCGATCGAGGCGATGTGCTTTGCCGCCATCGGCTTCAAGGCGCTGTCGATGCGCGCGCCCTCTGTCGGCCCGGTGAAACACCTCTTGCGGCGGGTCAACCTCGACGAGGCGAAAGCGGTGATCGACGAGGCCCGCAACCGCGGCGACCAGTCGGTGCGGAAAGCTGTGACCGACTGGCTGGCAACGCAGGCCTAGGCGCTCTTCTTCCCCAGCCTCTTCTGCCCAAGCACCCGGTGAAACTCTTCGATCACTTCGGCCTCGTCATACCGCTGGATGAGGCGGCGCAGGCCGAAGTGGACGTGGGCCATTTCGGTGTAGTAGCCGACAAAGGCGTAGTTCGTCCCGGCTCCGGCGGCGGCGCCGAGAATCGGGACGGCTTGGGCCGCGAGTTTTTGGCTGAGGACGGCGGCAAAGCGCGGGGCGACGCGGGCAATCAGGCTATTGAGCGCGGGGCCGGTGAGGCCGAGGCGGGCGCCAAAGAAGCTCGTGTCGACACCATCGTCGCCGCTTCCCGGTCCGCCCGCGCCAAAAACCATGAGGCATTGGGCGCGGATTTCTGGATCGGAGAGATCCTCGCCATGCGCCTCAGCCACGCCTTGCACGGCGCGGAAGATGAGGGTGGTGGCGACAGGCAACTCGGCCAATGCCGTACCGATGCCGCCAAGCCCGCCGAGGGCGCCCGAGATTGTCCCGAGAACACGGTTCACCCGCTCCGATGCGGTCGAGCGGCCCAGGCCGCCCTGCCGGCTTTTCTGGGCAAAGCCATAACTTTGGGCAAGGGCCGCACGGGCGGCGGCGTCGATCTGGTCGCGAAAGCCCTTGGGCAGAACCCGAAGCGCATCTTCGACCTGTCCACCCATATAGTTGATTGCGGTCATCAAAAGGCCCGAGGCAGCGCGCTGGCGATCCACAAGGGCAACAATTTCGGCCCGCGCCGCGGCGTCAAGCGGGCGGTCGGGGTTGATCACTTTCATTCTGCGATCCTCACCTGTCATACTTCATAGATGGGCAGGCTGCGAAAGAATGCAATTCCCAGCCTAGAGAGCGCGGCGCACGCGGCCGGTCACGCCTTCCCAAGCGCCGTCGACAAGTTCGATGCCGAGGACGCGGTCGGGGTTGGTTGGTGGCGGCATGACGACGCCCTCGAGCTTGGAAAAGCCGAAACGCTTGTAATAGGGCAGATCGCCGACGAGCATCACCCGCTCCCAGCCCATCGCTTTGGCCCGCACCAAAGCCTCGTTCATCAAGGCCGCGCCAAGCCCCTCGCCCTGCCGCGTCGGGTGAACCGCGATGGGACCAAGGAGGATCGCAGGCTTGCCGCCAACCTTGACCGGCCAGTTGCGGATCACGCCACCGAGGATGCCGTCACCGTCGCGGGCCACGATACACAGATCACGGATCGGATCGACGCCATTGCGCAAACGATAGGACGACAGGGCCGTTCGGCCCGGCGCGAAACACAGGTCGTAAAGCGCTTCGACTTCCCACCAGTCGTCCGGTTTTTCGACCGTCAGCTCGATCATTGATCCGGGTTTTTCCCCTTTAGGACTGGAAGCCCGCCTATCATGCCATTAACTGTCCCGCAAACACCGGAAAGGGCAAGAGATGTTCTATCGGACAGAAGACGGACACGGGCTCCCCCACAATCCTTTCAGCGCGATCATCGCGCCGCGGCCGATTGGCTGGATTTCATCGCGCGGGCCCGAGGGCGATAACCTTGCCCCCTATTCCTTTTTCAACGCCGTCGCCTACGAGCCACCGCAGGTGATGTTTGCCTCGACGGGGGTGAAGGATTCGCTCGTCAATATTCGCGAGAGCGGGGTCTTCGCCGTCAATATCGTGGCCTATGCCCAGCGCGACGACATGAACCGCACCTCGGCTTCGGTCGCCCACGGGGTGGATGAGTTTGCCTATGCCGGCATCGCCAAGTCAGAATGTGCCTCGATCAACTGCCCGCGCGTGGCCGAAAGCCCGGCGACGCTCGAATGCGTACTGACTGAAATCATCGCGCTCAAGGGCGGCAAATCACACGTTGTCTTTGGCGAGGTGACGGGCGTTCACATCCGCGACGAATACCTGCGCGATGGGCGGATTGATCTGGCCCTGTTCGAGCCTCTGGCCCGTCTCGGCTATCGCGATTATGCGCGGATCAGCGAGCCCTTCGAACTTAAACGCCCCGACGATCTATAGCGGCAAAACGGCCGATTGCGGCCCGCGACCGCTGGCGGTATCTGGGGCGGAAATACATGAGGATCACGACATGAAAGCCACTGTCACCTGGGCGGGCGACCGCACCTTTGTCGGCCAAACCGAAAGCGGCCACGCCATCGCCTTTGGAACCGCCCACAACGACACCCCCAAACCCGGCCCCTCGCCGATGGAGCTTTTGCTGCTGGGCACCGGCGGCTGTTCGGCGATCGACGTGGTTCTGATCCTCGAACGCGGGCGCGAGGCGATCGAGGATTGCCGTGTCGAGCTTTCGGCCGAGCGGGCCGAGACCGAGCCCAAGATCTTCACCAAGATCCACATGCATTTCGTTGTAGAGGGCAAGAAGCTCAACCCCGCCAAGGTTGAACGCGCGGTGCAGCTGTCGATCGACAAATACTGCTCGGCCTCGAAAATGATGGCCGCGACGGCCACGCTGACCCACGATTTCGAGATCATCGACACCGCGGCCTGAGCTTTCTAGACTGCCCTTCGCAAGAATACCGGAGGGCATGATGCAGACGAAAATAGGGGTGATCGGCGGGTCGGGGGTCTATGAGATCGCCGGACTTGAAGGCGCGGCTTGGGTGCGGGTCGAGACGCCTTGGGGCGATCCCTCGGACGAGATTCTGACCGGCACTCTGAACGGCATCCCGATGGCCTTTCTGCCCCGCCACGGGCGCGGGCACGTCCATTCCCCTTCGACCGTGCCCTACCGCGCCAATATTGACGCGCTCAAGCGGCTTGGCGTGACCGATGTGATCTCGGTCTCGGCCTGCGGCTCTTTCCGCGAAGAGATGGCGCCGGGCGATTTCGTGATCGTTGACCAGTTCATCGACCGCACCTTCGCCCGCGAGAAATCTTTTTTCGGGACCGGCTGTGTCGCCCATGTGAGCCTTGCCCATCCGGTCTGCGCCCGCCTTGGCGATGCCGCCGAGCGGGCCGCGCGGGATCAGGGGATCACGGTGCATCGCGGCGGGACATACCTTGCAATGGAGGGGCCGCAGTTTTCCTCGGTCGCCGAGAGCAAGCTCTACCGCGAGAACTGGGGCTGCGATGTGATCGGCATGACCAATATGCCCGAGGCGAAGTTGGCCCGCGAAGCGGAGCTTTGCTACGCTTCGGTGGCGATGATCACCGATTACGACAGTTGGCACCCCGAGCATGGGGCTGTCGATATCTCGACCATCATCGCCACGCTGACCGGCAACGCGGACCACGCGAGAGGGCTTGTGGCGCGGCTGTCCGAGTATCTGGAGACCGAACGCGGCCTCTGCCGCTGCGGCTGCGACCGCGCGCTCGATTTTGCCGTGATGACCGCGCCGGAGAAGCGGGATGTGGAGCTCGTGAAGAAGCTGGAGGCCGTGGCAGGGCGAGTTTTGTGAGGGGTGGTTAAACACCACCCTAGCCACGCACCCAGCTCAACTTCCGAGCAGGCCGGCCCCGTCTGGGCTGTCGATCACGTATTTCCAGCGCCCGTCTTTCTGCCGGCGGGCAACTTCGGCTGTCACACCCGAAACTTTCTCACCGCCTACGGTCGTCAGAATCCAAGCGTTTTGGACAAGCGCGATGTCTCCAGTTTCAAAAGAGACCTGCGCGCCAAATGCCAGCTTGGCGCCGGAATCGATATAACCTTGGAGCACCTTGCGTATTTGCCCCTCACCTCGAGCGGTTCCGTGATGGTTCGGAAAGAGGGCTTCGTCTTCGTAGAGCTCGAGCAACCCTTCGATATCACCTTTTGAAAATCGATCTGAAAATAGTCCGATAAGTTCTTTTGCGTCGTCCGCAGCCATTCTGTTCTCCTTTTGAATGGCATGAGACTAGCACAGAAGCGCAGCAAAGCTTGAAAAGCTTGCCCCGGATCATTCCTGCGAGCGCTGACCCCACAATTTGTCGGACGACCAAAGCCCCCTCGCCTCCCCTCCTCCCTCATGCTACCAAAATCCCGAAACCAGCCGGAGCGCCCCCATGAAGACCGTCAAGGACTATATCCGCACCATCGTTGATTTCCCGCATGAGGGGATCATGTTCCGCGATGTGACGACGCTGTTTGCCGATCCGCGCGGGTTTCGGATGACGATTGACCAGCTCTTGCACCCCTATGCGGGGATGGAGATCGACAAGGTCGTGGGGCTTGAGGCGCGAGGGTTCATTCTTGGCGGGGCGATTGCGCATCAGCTTACCGTGGGCTTTGTGCCGATCCGCAAGAAAGGCAAGCTTCCGGGGGCGACGATTTCGGAGAGCTATCAGCTTGAATACGGCGAGGCGGTGGTCGAGGTGCATGACGACGCGATTCTGCCGGGCGAGAAGATCCTCTTGGTCGATGACCTTTTGGCCACGGGCGGCACCGCCGAGGCGGGGATCAAGCTGGTGGAGCGTTTGGGCGGCGAGATCATCGGCTGCGCCTTTATCGTCGATCTGCCAGAGCTGGGCGGGCGCAAGAAGCTCGAGGCGCTGGGGATGGATGTTCATGCCCTGTGTGCCTTTGACGGGCGTTGAGGGGGGCTGTCTGCCCCCCCTGCCCCCCGAAGATATTTAAGGGCCTCTGAGAGAGGTGTCAGGGCGCGAGGACAGCGCCCGGGTTCATGATGCCTTTGGGATCAAGCGCGTCTTTGATCGCCCGCATGGCGGCAAGTTTGGCGGGATCGCCATAGCGCTCGAGGTCTTCGACCTTGAGCCGGCCGATGCCGTGCTCGGCGCTGAACGAGCCGCCGAGGGCATGGACCATATCGTGCACCGCCGTTTGAATCTCGCGCTGGCGGGGCGCGTGGGCGGCCTTGGTCTCGCCCTTCGGGGGATAGACGTTGTAGTGGAGGTTGCCGTCGCCAAGATGGCCGAAGCAGTTGATCCGGTAGGGGCCGATGGCCTCGATGGCGGCGCGGGCGCGGGCGATGAAACCGGGGATTTCCGAAAGCGGCACCGAGGTGTCGTGAGAGGAGATCGCGCCGATACGGCGGTTGGCCTCGGGGATTTCCTCGCGCATTTTCCAAAGCGCGGCGCGCTGTGCCTCGGAGCTGGCGATCACGCCGTCTTGGGCGAGGCCCGCGTCAAGGGCCGCTTCGAAAAGGCTCATCATGGCTTCTTCCGCGCCGGTTTCAGCGGAGAGACCAATTTCGGCCAGCACCATCCACTCGGGCGCGCCAGCGATAGGGCACGTGGCGCCAACGCCGGTCTCGACCATGAAATCAAAGCCCACGCGGCTGATGAGTTCGAAGGCCGAGATGGTCTGGCCGAGGCGCTCTTGCGCGAGCGCCAGGAGCCTGAGCGCGTCGTCGGGTGATCCGACCGACAGAAGCGCGGTTGCGACCGAGCGGGGGCGCGGGGCGAGGATCAGGGTGGCGGCGGTGATGATGCCGAGGCTGCCCTCGGAGCCGATCATCAGATCGCGCAGGTCATAGCCGGTGTTATCCTTGCGCAGGCGCGTGAGGCCGTTCCAGATCGAGCCGTCGGGCAGCACCACCTCGAGCCCGAGGCATTGGGCGCGCGCGTTGCCATAGCGCAGGACATTCACGCCGCCCGCGTTGGTGCCGAGGAGGCCACCGATGCGCGCCGAGCCTTCGGAGGCGAGCGAGAGGGGGAAGAGGCGGCCGATTTCCGCGGCGGCGGCCTGGACATCGGCGAGGATCACGCCGGCCTCGGCGATCAGCACATTCTCGGCCGGATAGACGCCGCGGATGCGGTTCATGCGCGCGAGCGAGAGGACGACGGGCATCGGCCCCTCGGGCATCACCTGCCCACCGACAAGGCCTGTGCCACCCGAATGGGGCACGATCCCGACGCGGGCCTCGGCGCAAGCCTTGACGAGGAAAGCGACCTCTTCGGTCGAAGCAGGGGCGATCACCACACCTTTGCCACGATATTTGCCGCGGGGTTCGGTGAGATAGGCGTCCGACGCCTCGCGGAAGGCGGCTTCGGGAAGGCCCTCGCGCAGCTTGGCGATAAAGTGTCCGTCCGCCGGGTTCAGCATCCCCTGCCCTTTTCAGTTCGCGTCAGTCTTGCCGCGCCTGTCGCCTCGAAGGTTGGCATAGAGAACATGGTTGCGCCAGCGACCGTTGATCTGAAGATAGCTCTGCGCCACGCCTTCGTATTTATAGCCGCATTTTTCCAAAAGGCCGCGTGAGGCCGCGTTCTCGGGCAGGCAACCCGCCTCAAGACGACTGAGGTCGAGCGTGGTGAAGGCATAGTGGACAACCGCCAAGAGCGCCTCGCGCATATAGCCCGCGCGAGCAAAGGGCGCACCGACCCAATAGCCGGTGGTGCCTGATTGGGCGGGGCCGCGGCGTATGTTGTCGAGGGTGATGGCGCCAACCAGCGCCTCGTCTTGGCGGCGGATCAGGAACAGCGGCACGGCCGAGCCATTGGTAATCGACCTCTGCGCCCAATAGACGCGGTTGGTAAAGGCTTTGCGGCTGAGGTGATCGGCCGACCATGTCGGCTCCCACGGGGCAAGGTGATCGCGGCTGGCCTCGCGCTGGTCTGCCCAAGCGCGATAGTCGCCATGCATCGGCGGTCGCAATGTCAGCCGCTCGGTTTCGAGCCGGACCTTGCGCCGCATCCCCAGCATCAGGCGGCGAGCCTTTCGCGCAGGGCGGCGAGCGAGGGCGTCTTGTCGGCTGGGCCATAGACCGCAAGCGCTGCGCCGGATTTCGTTGCGGTGCGGATCGCGAAATCACGCACGTCGCGGGTGGTGACGGCGTCGATCTTTTCGATGGTTTCCTCGATCGAGGGGATGCGATTCCAGATTTGCAGCATCCGCGCGAGGCGTTCGGCGCGGGCCGAGGGGCTTTCAAGGCCCATGAGGAGGCCGGCCTTCATCTGGGCGCGGGACCGAGCGACCTCGGCCTCGGTCATGTCGGAGGCGCGGCGCATCTCGTCAATGGTAACAAGGGCCAGCTCCTCGATCTGCTCGCCGGATGTGCCGGCGTAGATCGTCGTCAGGCCTGCATCCTCATAGGCGCCAGTCTGGGCGAAGATCGAATAGCATAAGCCCCGCACTTCGCGAATCTCTTGAAACAGGCGGCTCGACATCCCGCCACCGAGGGCGGTGGAATAGACCTGCGCGGTAAAGATCTCGGGATCGCGGTAATCCGGCGCTTCAAGAGCAAGGGTGAAATGCACCTGCTCAAGCGCCTTGATCTCGCGCCGCTCGCCACCGCCAAAGCGGGCGGGAACGGGCGAAGCGGGGCTGATCACCGGCGAGAGGTGGCCGAAAAGACGCTCGGCCTGCCGCACGATGGCATCGTGGTCGATGGCACCTGCGGCGGCGAGGATCATTTGGCCGGGGCCATAATGTTCGGCCACAAAGCCCGCAAGGTCGGCGCGGGTAAAGGCACTGACGCGTTCGGCGGGGCCGAGGATCGTCCGCCCGAGCGGTTGATCGGGATAGGCGGCCTCTTGCAGCCAGTCGAACACCACATCGTCGGGCGTGTCATGGGTCTGGCCGATCTCTTGCAGGATCACCCCACGTTCAACCTCGATCTCGGCGGGATCAAAAAGCGGGTTGGTCAGAATATCGGCGATGATATCGAGGCCAAGCGGCACGTCGTCTTCCAGAACCCGCGCGTAATAGGCGGTCGTGTCGCGGCTCGTGTAGGCGTTGATATAACCGCCCACGTCCTCGATCTCTTCGGCGATGCGAAGGGCGGTGCGGGTCTTGGTGCCTTTGAAGGCCATATGCTCCAGGAAATGGGCGATGCCATTTTGCTCGAGCCGCTCGTGACGGCCTCCGGCCGTGATCCAAACGCCGATCGAGGCCGATTTCAGCCCCGGCATATTCTCGGTGACGATGCGGAACCCGTTGGAGAGGGTGTGAAGTTCGATGGTCAACGTGAGCGCCGCTCCCGAATAAGGGTTTGCAGGGCGGCAAGATCGTTGGCGACCCGCGTGACCCTTTCAGGACGCTCATACAGGTCTGCCATGCGCGGGGGAAGAGGCGGACGGATGCCAGAGGCCTTCTCGACCGCGTCGGGGAACTTGGCCGGGTGGGCGGTGGCGAGGGTGATCATCGGGACGTCCGACAGGAATCTTTCGGCAACCTTCACGCCAACCGCCGAATGGGGGCAAAGGATTTCGCCCGATGCCACACGCTGCGCGGCGATGGTGGCGAGGGTTTCCTCTTCCGAGGCGCGGCCAGATGCAAACTCGGCGCGCAGCCAGTCGATCGCGCCCTGGCTCACGTTGAATTCGCCTATCGCGGAAAGGTCGGCCATCTGTGCGGCCACTGCCGCACCGTCGCGGCCATAAGCGTAGAACAGCGCGCGTTCGAAGTTGGAGGAGACCTGAATATCCATCGAGGGGCTGATCGATGGGGTCACGCCCTCTTTCTTCTGGAGACCGGTCTCAAGGGTGCGGTGCAGGATATCGTTCTGGTTGGTGGCAATCACCAGACGCTCGATCGGCAGGCCCATTTGCCGCGCGATGAAGCCTGCGAAGATGTCGCCGAAATTGCCCGTGGGCACGGTGAAGCTCACCTTGCGGTGCGGCGCGCCGAGGCTGACGGCTGAGGAGAAGTAATAGACCACCTGCGCCAAAACGCGGCCCCAGTTGATCGAGTTGACCCCCGCAAGGCCGACCTCGTCGCGGAAGGCGAAGTCGTTGAACATGTCCTTCAGCGCCGCCTGACAATCATCAAAATCGCCGTCGACGGCGAGGGCATGGACATTGGCCTCGGAGGGCGTGGTCATCTGCCGCCGCTGAACCTCGGAGACGCGGCCATGCGGGAAGAGGATGAACACATCCACGTTGGAAAGACCGCGAAAGGCTTCGATCGCCGCCGAGCCGGTATCGCCCGAAGTGGCGCCAACGATGGTGATGCGCTTGCCCGAACGGGCGAGCGCCGCCTGCATCATCTGGCCGATCAGCTGCATGGCAAAATCCTTGAACGCCAGCGTGGGCCCGTGAAACAGCTCAAGGAGGAAGTGGTTGGGGCCAAGCTGCACCAGAGGCGCGCGGGCGGCATGGCCGAAGCCGGAATAGGCGGCGGCGATCAGGGCGCGGAAATCGGCGTCGGTGAAGGTCTCGCCGATGAAGGGGCGCATGACCTTGTAGGCGATCACTTCATAGCCATCGCCTGCCATTCCGGCGATCTCGGCGGCGCCAAGGGTCGGGATATCTCTTGGCACATAAAGCCCGCCGTCGCGCGCGAGGCCGGTCATCATCGCCTCTTCAAAGCTCAGCTCCGGGGCCTGTCCTCGGGTCGAGATATAGCGCATGGGTTATTCCTTTCGGCGGGCAATGCGGATGATCAGCCAGAGCGACATGACCGACCAGACGGCAGCCAGCAAAAACCAGGTGATCGCGTATTCGCGGTGATCGTTCTTGATGCCCGCGGTGTCTACGGGAACAGGCGTCAAACGAGGGTCATAATGCGACGCCTGACGCAGCACGACGAGGAGCGGCTCGGTTTGAAGCGCCTCGGCCATCGGGGCCACATCGCGGGCGAACCAAATGCCTTTGGCCAGATCGGGTTCAGGGGTCGACGGGGTCTTGTCGTCGGGCCAGACCAGATTGCCGAGAATCTCGGTCGCGGCCAGATCGGGAGCGGCGCCCTTGGCCTCAAGCGGCATGACGCCCAAATCGACCATGATGCGACGGCCTTTGTCCGTCTCATAGGCCGAGATCACACGATAGCCGGTGCCGGCGCTGGTGCCGGAGGACAAGACATGAAGCTCGCGGCCCGTGGGCGCTCCGTGGAACTCGACAGCGCGGTATTC
>Ga0181557_1004564_pt1 | contig 12892 bp, 16 predicted proteins | sample 011ome_23_FD_148632 | JGI IMG/M metagenome (GOLD analysis project Ga0181557, IMG submission 148632) | Coastal salt marsh microbial communities from the Groves Creek Marsh, Skidaway Island, Georgia - 011506CT metaG (spades assembly) | ecosystem: Environmental > Aquatic > Marine > Intertidal zone... | reverse complement strand
CAGGCCGTGACCGCTGTGCGCCAGAAAGATTATAGCACCGCTTATCAATTGTTTTTACATTTGGCCGAAGAAGGTGATTATGACGCTCAGTATAATCTGGCAGTCTTGTTCAAAAAAGGCCTTGGGCATCCCACGCATTATCAAAACGCATTGAAATGGGCGTTTCTGGCTGAGCTGGGCGGCATAGGAAAAGCCACCGATATGCGCGAAGAGCTGGTGGGCATTCTGCCAGAAGACACTTTGGAGCTTGTACGCGCTGAGGTGAAAGAAGTTTTGACCCAGCGGTTTGAGGCCTCAGACCGCTCGGTGATTTTGCAGCTGGCGCAATATAATTTGACCATCGCGAAAGAGCCCGATTTCAAAACATCCTATGCGCTCCGTGCATTGGCGGCTGCAATCGGCATACGTTCTGCGATGGAATTACGTGATGAGGTTGAAGCAGAGCTTGAGCCAAAAGATTTGATGGATGCGCAACAAATGGCGGCAAAGCTCTATGAGGAAACACGCTGGCCATTGCCCGAATAGGAGGTCAGCTGGTCGTAGGCTTATGCAGGTTTGTGCTGCTGGATCAAAATTGACAATAATTCGGGCTCGATACCCAGCTTAAGTTGAATTTGATCTGCTGCATCACCGGCCTTAATCATCGATATTGCGGTTTCAATCATACTATCTGCAGAAAATTCAGGGATAACGGCCTCCGCGGCGCCGGGCTGCAACGGGTCATGCGCAAAATTTGTTTTTGGAAGTGGAGCCCTTTTTTGCGGTAAAGGTGCCGCGTGGCCGGCCTTGCTTTCCAAAGTCGCAAGGCGCAGAGCCAGCGCTTTTACGTTTCGATTTAGGCGTGCAACGCGCACCATTAAAGCCACAAGTCCAAACAGCATGACAGCCAAGGCCAGCAGCACGGCCTGCCAAAAAATTGGAATGGCCCAAAACGCGCTCAAGGCGGCTACATCACTCATTTTAAAAGATGTCCTATAGAAGAAATATTGCGCAACTCAGAGGCGGCAGCAGAAAAGTTTTGTTCGCTTACCAGGAAGTCGCGGATAACCCGCAGCCGCTCTTTATCGGTTGTTGTAAGGTCTTTCAAAAACGGCTGAATGTCAACAAGCTCATTTTTTGCTTTGTTTAAAAAAGAAAGACACGCCTCATGATATGAGGCGCTTGATGGTCGTTCCAGCTTGAGCAATTGGGCTTCAGCTTCAAGCGCGATAAGGACGTCTGAGACTGAATGCACCATAGGCGGTAAGGTTAAGACAATTCCGAAACCGATGCCAAAAGCGCATCAGAAATTTTATTGTAATCCACCGGATACTCATTATTTGCGATTTCGGCCCGCAATCTTTGCACCGATTCAATATCGATTGGGGGCGGCATGTCTTGCATCGCTTGCATCACGTCGCCCATCGCAGATTTCACATCTACCGAGACGCTGCCGGCATCGGCTTCCGTTACAGGCGTTGCAGGTGCGGTATTGCCCAACTCAACAGCGCTCGTTTCTAAGCCGGTTCCGACAGAAACTTTTGGCGCGCTAGAGGCTTCGGGCACAACCACACTGGCTGTTGTTCCGGTTAAATTTTGAACTGTATCTACCATCTTTTTTACTCCAAGGTGACCTGCACCCAAAGAACATTTTATCTCTTCCAAGTCCTACAACGGCAGTTTAATGCAATTGTTTAGAAATTATTTTGCCTTCACTTGAGTTTTTTATCAGCGCCTTCAATTTAACGCCAGTTTCAAGGTTTGCGACGGTAATCACTTCACCAATTTGCCCATCAGAAAGGGCGACTGCCTTACTAATAATTTCAATTCCTGATCGAGTCAATGTTACATCTATGATCGCATCTTTGAGAATTGCGTAATTTATTTCAAGATGGCGCGCCAAGCTTGGAACGCCGGCGGAGACAGATTTTGTGAGCCGGCGCCCGATCACGTCAGCCACTTGCCTATACCCACCATATACTTTTGAAGAAAACCCTGTTTGAACCGTCAGGTCCTTGGCTTCTATAACGGTGCCGCGTTTTAAGGGTGCGCTATAGACTACATAGCTATGTTGCGGCCGGGCCACCTCGTTTATTGACGTCTTTGATTTTGCTTTTTTGGGCTCAATTATGGGCGTCATAACATCAGCGCGCACCGCAATAGCCCATTTATAAGGCTGCGCGCAGGACACGTTGATGGTTTGCCAATCCTCAAATTTAGGGGCGATGCTTAATTTCGTTTTGCACGGATAAAAAAGTTTATGACCCGCCAAGCGCGGGATCACATCCTGCCCCTGCTCTTTGGCCTGAGCAATTATTTGCGCTATGATCTCGTTGCCGGTGATCCGCTCAGCCGCTTGGGCAGCCCCCGTGATGAGACCGCATATGAGCATAGCGCAAAACCTATTCTTAGAAAAAATAGATGTCATCGCCGCGCCCCCCGCCGCTCGTATCGCTGCCTGGAAGGTGCAAGACGACCCCAGATAGCAATCTATTTGGGTTTGCACCCACAAAAGCTTTGGGATTGGATTGCACAATTTGTTCAAACATCTGCCGCCCAACGGCGCTGCGCCCATAATATTTTGCCACGATCATCGCCAGAGTTTCGCCGCGCCGTACGCGGTGCGTGCTTGCGTCGACAGTAGCGCTGTTTCCCGACCTATATTCCAATACGACGAAAGGTTCCTGCGCGATTGCGGGTGCTGCGGATACCAGAAGACATGCCAAAAGGAGCTTTATTGATCGCATTAAAACGTTCCTTCGATAAGTTGAACGGTTTGGCCGGCCAAACTTTCCGAGTTTTGAAAATTATTGATCGGCCGCATCATCGCTTGCCCCGTCATCACTTCTGAGACTTCCAGCAGCACCCAAGCGTGCTCGCCCGTTGTGATATAAGCTAGCGCGCCTGTTTTGATGCCGGCATTTTGGCCGTGAGGGAAGATTAAATTTTCTCCCGCCAAAGCCAAAGGTGCTTGCAAAGGTGCGCAAGAGGCCGAATTAAACTGCCCGATCATCTGATCGACTGCTCCGAAAACGGCCGTTAAATCAAATACCGGAGATCTGGCATCCAAAAGATTTAAGGTTCGGAAGGGCGTTTTCGAGGAGAGGGGCGCCAAAATCTGCAGGTTTGATGAAAAAACCTCGGTCAAATTTCGCGCCGAAATGGCGGAGAGCGAAATCATTGCATGCACCCCACCGCTTCCCGAACGCAGCGTCACATCCGTAGAAATCAAAAGCGCCGCGTCAACCGCGTCCAATTGATTGGATTGCAAACTTGCGTAACTCAGCATTTTTTTTGGGCTTTGGCGTTTCTTGAAATCCGCAAAGCTCATCATCTCGCCACTGCTCAGAGGGCCCGGATAGTTTTGCGAAATATAATGCGTAATTGCTTTGCCAAGTTCGGGGCCCAAGGCCGCATGATGGGCATGAACTTTTTGGCCGATGGAAACGCTTGGGCGCAATATAAGGGCTTTTTCAAAACGCGGATTGGCGCAGGTTTGCGCGGCGCTTTCTGCAAAAAACGCTCTTATACTGACTTGATAATGCGTGGGTGATTTATTTTCTTTCAGAATTCTAAAATCTACCAGCTTTGCGTCTGAGTTTTGGGTGATGATATCGCGCAGCAGCACGCCATTGTGAGACACCAATGTACCGCTGATACGCACACCATTTTGCAGCGCCGCGAGATACAGCGCATCTTCGAGCGCAAACCGCCGTGCTTTTTGCTCGCTATGGCCCGAAAGCGCGGCGCGACCGGTTGCATCGACGGTGGCGATATTGGCGGCAAAGCTATTATTGGCCATCCCTATGAAACAGAAGGCTAGTGCAACAAACAGCTTCAAAAAGGGCCGCCCAATCTGCATTTTAACCTCGCACGGTGCGCATAATATTGGAAAGGAGCGCTTGATCTAGCTCTAACACCACCTCATATGTGTCGCGCCCAACAGGGTTAATGCGTACCGTTTTAGCGCCCAAAATCACCCCATCAACCGAGGCTCTCAGCGAGTCATTTTGCACGATGGCATCAATAATTGTGGTTTGCGAGTCGATCTGTACGCCGTGAACCTGCTCGGTTAGATTGCGCATTGCTTGCAGCCGCGCTGAGCGAATGGCCATCAAACGGCGCTGATTTGCCGATTTTGCGGGCTGGGCAGAAATACTCGCATAGCCCATCCCGGTTAATGTGGGGATCACTTCAACGCGGGGCTGGGTAACGGCAGCTGTTGCATCTACCGCATTTACGATAGCCATTTGATCATTTGTTTGCGGCGCCGGCGCGGCGGCAGAAGGCTCTAAAAGCTGCGCCAAGCTGGGCAGCCCCCCAGTCGTGTCACAGCCCGTAAGCAGCCCGAAAGACAATGCACAGACTGCGAGGGGGAAACGATAAAGTCTTGGCGGCCTATTCCTGTTTTTCTCGAACACGGTCTTTACTCCTCAGCTATCACTCTCACCTACAAGCATGTTTCGTGCCAAAACTACGGTAAGCGGTAAGTTTTGAACTTTGGCACAGTTTTTGCCTGTTCAGGTGTAAAGTAGAAAAGGTTCCTTCACCGTGGCGCTTATTGAGACATTTAAAATAAATTCGCTCCGCCGCTATTTAAGCGATTCTGTGATTCCGCTAGGCATTTTGGTTATCGTCGCAATGATGGTGCTGCCGCTACCAACTTTCCTGCTGGATGTGTTTTTCAGCTTCAACATTCTTTTGGCACTTTTGGTTTTAATGATCGCCATTCATTCGTTTCGACCTTTGGATTTTTCAAGTTTTCCAACGCTTTTATTGGTTGCAACGGTCTTGAGACTTGCTTTGAACGTGGCGTCCACACGAATTGTTCTGGCAAATGGGCATACGGGGACAGATGCCGCAGGGCAGGTTATTGAAGCCTTTGGCAGCTTTGTAATTGCCGGCAATTTTGTCGTGGGTATTTTTGTCTTTGCAATTCTTGTGATCATTAATCTTGTTGTGATTACCAAAGGTGCCGGCCGTGTATCAGAAGTAACCGCGCGGTTCACATTGGATTCGATGCCTGGCAAACAAATGGCGATTGATGCCGATCTGAATGCTGGAATTCTCACGCCCGAAGAAGCCACAGAACGGCGCAACGAGGTTGCCCGCGAAGCAGATTTTTATGGCTCGATGGATGGTGCTTCGAAATTTGTGAAGGGCGATGCTGTCGCCGGTATTTTGATCTTGGCGATCAATGTTCTGGGCGGCATCACGATAGGCGTTGCACAATATTCGTTGAGCCTGGCAGAGGCCGCATCGCTCTATACAATTTTGTCAATTGGCGATGGCTTGGTGGCGCAGATACCTTCGCTGCTTTTGTCAATTGGCACTGCGATTATCGTCACGCGGGTCTCGTCAAGCGGAGCCCTGTCAGAGCATATCGGCGGGCAGATCAGCATTCCGCAGGCCTGGTATCCGGTTGCAGTTGTGATCGGCATTATAGGCCTGGTCCCCGGGATGCCATCGGTTTTATTTTTATCACTGGCTGCAATCACCGGCATCATTGGGTTTATGCTCAGTCGCTATGCAGGCAGGGCCGAAACACCCGATATGATCGATAGTTTTGCAGATGAGGAATATGAAGAAGACAATAGCACGGTCAGCGCGGAGCAAATCACGGATAATTCTCGTATTTCGGTAGTGTTAAGCTATCCGCTGATTGCGTTGGTGGAAGATGAAGTGAGTGGTCCTTTGGTGACCCGCATTGGTGGCGTGCGCAAGGATATTTCAAAATCGCTTGGCTTTGTCATACCTAGCGTTCGGGTCAAAGATGATCTGAATTTAGAGCCGAATTTTTATCAGATTAAAATTGGCCAGCGCATCGTTGCGGAAGATAAAGTATATCCGGGCCGGTTGCTCACCATTCCTACTGGTGACAGCGCAATCGCGCTTGAGGGCGAGAAGGTCATTGAACCAACATTTGGCCTGGAAGCCTATTGGATCACCGAGCAACAACGCACACTGGCTGAGGCGCGCGGCTATGTGGTGGTAGAGCCGGAAGCGGTTATCACAACCCAGCTATCCAAGGTCATCGAACAAAATGCGCATGAGCTGATCGGTCAGGATGAATTAAAGCAAGTGATTGACCGGCTGGCCGAAGCAAGCCCCTCTTTGGTGGAATCTGTGGTTCCCAAATTGGTGCCGTTGCACAATCTGACGGCGATCATGAAAAAGCTTTTGGAAGAACAAATTCCAATCAATGATATGCGCAAAATCTTAGAGGTTTTGGCCGAGCTGTCTGGCCGCAATATGAGCATTGATGACACAGCCGAGGCTTTGCGCCCCTACTTAATTCCGCTGCTTTTACAACGTATGGTGCCCCATAAAGACGCCATTCCCGTTATAACGCTAGATCCCGAATTCGAAAACCTATTGATCAATGCCGATCGACAAAATCAGCAAAGTGATTTGATTATCGACGGAAAATTATCGCAGAATATGATCCAGAAACTATCAACTGTGGTGGATGATCAAATGGCTGAAAGCAAGGTTCCATTCCTGATTGTGGCCCCCGTTATTCGCAAAAAACTGTCAAAGCTTGTGCGCGCGCATCTGAGCGATTTAAACATTTTATCGTTTACAGAACTGCCTGAAAGCAAAAAGGTAGAAGTAATCGCGACCGTTTCAGGCGCCGAGCAAACCTGATGAGTCAAGGGATATTGGAAATACGCCATGGTCAATGAACTTATATTTCGCGCCGCCGATACGGCAACTGCGCTTGAAAAGGTGCAGACCAAACTTGGCGAAGATGCTTTCATTATCGGTATTAAAAATGTGGGAAGCTTTGTTGAGATTACGGCCTCAATCGAGCCGCCCAAAAAGCGGCCGGTCAAAAACAGCCGCGATGCTGAACGCTGGCTGAAATCTGCAAAAACCAGCTTGGATGATTTCCGCCAACAGCGGCAAAGCTCTGATTTAGATGCCGATACAACGCTCGACCTCTCCGCGTTGAGCAAAGCTATAGAGGCAAACAGTTTAACGCAAACAGACGAGCTTGCGCCAGCCAAGCCGGTTGTGGCGCGCGGCGAAAGCGCTGCCGATGGCGCACCAGATGTTCAGCCGAAGGCGCAAATTGGGGATCCGAACCCTGCATCCTTGTTCGATGATTTGGAAAATGAAACCGCTTCCATTTCTGCGCCTGAGGATATCCGTGCAGATGGCGCAACATCGTTGGGGTTTGAAGAGGCCGCACCGGCTAACGTATCGAGTGAAAAAAAATCCGCTCATGCAGCCAATCTTGAGAGCAATGCGCCGGGGCTGGGTTTCGGAGATTTATTGGCCATCGGCCTTAGCTCAGAATTCATCAAATCAGAAATCAAAATAAGCGAATTTGAAGGAGCGATCGAAAAAGACGCGCTTCTGGACCGATTGGTGGAGATATTTATCGACCCTAAAGCCACAGAACTTTTCCAGCCTACGCAGAATCTGGTGTTCATTGGCCCCCCCGGCAGTGGAAAATCGACTCTCATCGCAGGCTTAATGCAAAATATAACGCAGCAGTCTAACGAGAAGCCGCAGGTGCTTCACGTGAGTGAAGAAGTTTTGTTTGAAACCGACCGGCTGAGCTTTTACGCCCGTGTGTTAAACTTTCCGCAAATCCGCCAAAAAACATGCAACTCATCCAACATTCTCGCCCCTCAAGCGCAAATTTCGGAGATAGCATGGGAAAAACATCCCGAATTTTGCGCAGTGTTTAAACGTGACGGGCAAATGTTTTCCCATGTTCGTGTTGTGATGGTTTTACCCGCAGAAATGAATACCGGCTCTATGGATGAGATTTTGCGCGTCTCACCATCAAATTTATCCGTTATTTTCAATAAATGTGACTATGGCCGCGCATCGCCCAAGCAATTGATGAGCCTGTACAACCGGGGTGGTAAAATTGCGGCTTTGACAGGTGATCCCAGCTTGCGAAGCGATCTAACGGCCGTTGATGCGCAGACGCTCAGAATATTCTTCGAATATATCTTACCCGTTTAAGTTTTCAGACTGCTATTTTGATCTTTGGCTCGGGCTTAGGGCTGCTTCATATATGCGCTCACAGCTGTGCGACGCGCAACGAAGGCCGTTTTGTCAGCTGAGCGCTGCGTCTGCAGGAGAGACCGTTCAAATGACAGGTCCTGCATAGATTTGGCCGCAATCTCTGATATTTCTGGGGTTTTATTTTCCAAATCGTCAAACAAAGCCACGATCATATTATGGCGTTTCTCGGCCAATTTCAGCGCTTCATCGATATTTTGGCTGCGCAAGCAAGATTGCAAATCTTGTGTGAGCAGATCCAAATCCGATGCGCCTATGGTTTCAACCACGTCAAACATCAGGAAATAGACCGCCATGTTGTGGTGATTTCAGTCACCACTTCGATGGCTTGCTCCAAATTGGCAGCTTCTTTCTTAGACGTCGCCAGCACTTGATATTTCACATATTCGTACAGTTTAAACAAATTGTCAGAAATTACCCCGCCTTTTTCAAAATCGAGGCTGGTTTGTAAAATATAAATCGCCGTTAAACACTTGCTGGTAATCTTGCCATAAAGTTCACTTGTTTGGTCCGGGCCCTCTGCAAGGATTTTCAAATTATGCAGCAATGTGTCCAAACACACTGTGATCGCGCCATGGGCGTCTTCAATGCGAGGTGTTGATACAGCAGAATTTCTGTAAGCTTGTTTTCCGACGTATTTGTTCATGATCACCTCCACTTGTGTCACAGAGAAATACGGCTGTGGAAAACTTTTGTTTAGAAAAAAATATTTAAAAAGAAAAATCTATAAAATTTGTTTTAAATCATAGGAATAAGTCAAAATCACCTTGATCAATAGAGGTGATGATACGCTGAAAAGTTGGCACAAGATCATTCCAATCCGCAACCTCAATCGCCTCTTTTCCAGCTTCCAGTTCAAGTATCTTTCCGCGATATTTGATTACGATCTGGTATCTTCCGTCGGGAAGTTGTTGCCACCAGCGTTTAGTCTTTGTTGGTACCGTGACCCGTTTCACATCGCCGTCAGGTTGAGGCACCCATTTATACTTCATAGGCACATACGAGCGATCTGATGCCATTAAAATTTGTTCGGAAATTGCAGCTTTAAGCTTTTCACGGCGCGCCATAATCGCTTTGATTTTATGCAAAGGATATTGCTCGACAATTTTAAACTCATGCCAGACTGCTGATTTTTTGCTCTTTTCATCCGCAAGGCGATTGAATTGCTTCGTCATGAGACCGACTTTCTTTAAAAGAATCTAAGGTGGGTACTTAAACGCCCTAATAAACGTATACGCTAAAGTTACGGTCGATTGAACCAATTGTTTACATACCGTCGGCCAGACAGCGTTTTGCTACTTATCGCTTTGCAATATGCTGGCGATCTGACCCTCGGAAAAAGATAGGTTAAAATCTGAGAAAACAAAACTCAGAACCATGCTCGCGGTGATTTGCGCGTTTGGCGGCCCGACAAAACCTGCAGGCAGCTGAAATAGTTCAGTCAGAACGATACCTATCCGATCAATCACGGGTGCATATTTGCGCAGTTTTAAATCCTCAATCTCCGTGAGTCTTTCGATAGACCAGCGCGGGACCCAGCCCGCAACAAGGCACGCTGAAAATTGATACCCTGGCTTTGATAAACCCGCGCCAGATAGCAGTTTTGTGGCAATGTATTTTTTTGCTAAGTCGAAGGCGGCCCTATCAAATCCGGCTAAGTGAAAGAGCGCGGATTCAAATGTTTCTGGAATTTGATCCATTGCTATGGGCTGTTCAGCAGGAAATGCTTCGATAAATTGGATTAATTGATCCATATTTTGGGGCTGAGGGGAAAGAAAAGACCCAGAAATATACCCCGCGTCCCACAGCAACTGAACCGTCAAGTTTTTTAAGCTATCTTTCGTGGCCATAAACCCAATTATTTCATTTACGAAGCTTGTGCAAAGCTTTATTCTCGAAATGAAAGATATGTGCAAAATATTATCAAACAGCGCAGACATGAATGAGGTGCGAGCATGAAAGTCATGGCAAAGGTAACAATCTCAGGATGCGTCTACGAGGAATGGAAAGCGTTTTATGACAGTTATCAAGCGGATCGTGCGCGTTTCATAAAGGACGAAACGGTTCTGCAGCAAGGTGATCATGCTGCCGAAGTTGTTTTCGAAATTATCGATCTTGAGGGTTTAAAAGACTTGTCGCAACGTGGTGATATTTTAGACTTTGAAACAAAAAACAGCATCGTTGTGGAGATAGAACCACTCTGATTTGAAGCGCATGAAGCGTTGTAAGACACATAGAACTGGTGTTAGTTTTGCCATTATGGCGCGATAATTGCTTGAAGAAAAATGGAACTCTTTTAAGTTAAGAGTGTTATAACTAGGAATTGTAAATGAGCTTTTGTCCTTTATGGGTTATGGGTGTCGTGTCCGTTCAGGCCACCAAGCAATATGTACTGAAAGATGTCCCTTTGCCGGGCTACGCCTCTAAATATGGTGAAGTGCTTGAGCAATATTACGATGATGCTGCAGCGCGCAAAATTATGTCGGTCAGCGAAGAAATCATGAAATTGCTGGTAGAGATTGAAGCGGAAGATATTGGCGATATCTTTGATGGCTACATTTATTACACCACAAGCTTTGACGAAAAAGGAAGCCCAAGGAAAATCAAATCCCTCTTCAAAAATGCCTTTGCACCTGAAGATACCGAGTCGCGTGTGCAAGAGGTTTTCACAAGCTTTAAAGTCTACACGTTTAAATATCGATCAGACCCCAACTTGGGCAAACCGAGTGACTGGGATATTTTAGATGTTGATAAAATTGGATGGTTAGGCGATTTAATGGAGATGAATGTATCATATAATGATGCTTTCGACGCCTCTTTTTAGGCAGTAGGAGCCGCGATGTTACTTTCGTTAGAAGAAGCCGCAAAACGGGCTGACCTCACGCTTGAGGAGCTGCAACAGAATATTAAAGAAGGCCGTCTGGCGACCGTGGCCAATACGGGGGATGAAGATACGGCGCAGGTTGACGAAAAAAAATTAGAACATTTCATCAATAAACGCTCCTTTAATGCCCTGTGGTCGGATGCTGAAACGTCATCGGACACCAATCAAGCAGACGCACCTGCAAAACCAAATGGCAGCTTGCGGCGTGTGCTTACGATCGAAGCAGTTGCTGATCTAAAAATTCAAAATCGTATTTTAACCGCGCGTGTTGATACGCTCGAGCGGCTTTTCTCAGAATTTATTGAGCGCGAGAAAGACGCTGAAAGCACTTTATTGCTGAATGATGAGTGGAAAATAGATGGGCTTGCCGGGCTTACCCCACAGGAGGCCGACGCTGAAAAAGAAATGTCTGCAGAGGAGGCCAAAGCCGTCGTAACCGCGCAGGTAGAGGGTAAAACCGAATTGGTAGAAAACGGCCCCGAAGATGCTATGGAGGCAGAAGTACCTGATGCCAAACAAACAAAAGTTGCCGGCGAAGCGAAGGAAACTGTTGAATCGCCCGTTCAACCGGTGAAGAAAACTACAAAATCCAAAACGTCAGAACCTTCTGGAGGGGGCGGTCTTGCAAACTTGAAAAACAAGTTGAAGGGTGTTCCCACAAATACCGATGATTTGGCAGAAGAAATCCCTGAAGAGAAAAGCGATATATCTGCCAAGCTTCGTATGTATGAACAACGTTTGGCTGAAGCCAAAGAAACAGCAACGCGGATCTGGAATTAAACATCCGCTTAATGTCATGATCTGCGAAGTTGATACTTTGCAAAGATGGTTTTTCCCCTCTATAAAATTACAATGACGCTTTAATCAGCTGTTGGTGTATGTCTCGGTTTGTCTGTGCTGCTTAAATCGGCCCCGTAGAAATGGATGTCGACATGAACGAGAATTCGAACCTCACCTCAGCTTTATCAAGATTGATGCAATTAATTCTTGTTGGGGTTGTATTTGGCCTTGTTGTTGCCTTTGTTGCCCATTTCTTTGTCCTTGGCGTTCAATTTTTCACAAACTTTCGCGCTGTGGTCGCACCGATACAAATATCAGGCTTTGAGCTTCATTATGCACAGTTCTTCACATTAGGAATTGTGGCGCTTTGTATAATTGCGATTAAGAAAAACCTTGGGATCGCACGCTGGCATGGGCCTGCTGACAGCATTCATGCAGCGCATCGCACCGATAATGAGTTGGATATAAAATCTGGCTTGTCTTCGACGCTGGTGGCTTTTTTAAGCGCTTCGGGTGGGGCTTCGGTTGGCCAATATGGTCCGCTGGTGCATTTTGGCGCGGTGATCGGCAGCGCGCTGAAGCGATTCTCAAGAAGTGGAATTTCGACCGATATTTTCATCGGATGCGGTGTCGCCGCTGCGATTTCTGCGGGCTTTAATGCCCCAATCGCCGGTGTCATATTTGCCCATGAAGCGATTATTCGGCATTTCTCCCTAAAAGCCATCGCCCCAATTGCCATCGCCTCTTGCGTTGCAGCTGGGGTCACTGAATTGTTTTGGGGTGGCACAACCCTCTTTGAAATCGGCGGATTTGATGGCGATTTATCCACTCTTTTGCCCATCGCGCTTGTGCTTGGGCCCTTCTTTGGGGTGCTCGCCGTGGGCTTTATGTTAAGCGTTCGCAGAGTTGCTGCCTTTACAGCCTCTGGGCGTTTCACCCCAGCGCAAGCAGTTCTTATCGCGGCGGCGATCACTGCGGCCGGTGGCGCCTTTGTGCCCGAAACGCTGGGTTTAGGCGGCGAAACTGTGCGTGGCGCGATCGGAATGCAATATACGTTAGCTTTTTTGTTTGTCGTTCTGTTTTTGAAAATTATTCTGACCTCGGTATGTTTGGGGATGGGGCTTTTTGGCGGGATATTTTCGCCCTCTTTGGTTATAGGGGCCGCTGGCGGCGCAATCGCCCTGCATATCCTTGCGTCACTTGGCT
>Ga0181557_1004559_pt1 | contig 12902 bp, 10 predicted proteins | sample 011ome_23_FD_148632 | JGI IMG/M metagenome (GOLD analysis project Ga0181557, IMG submission 148632) | Coastal salt marsh microbial communities from the Groves Creek Marsh, Skidaway Island, Georgia - 011506CT metaG (spades assembly) | ecosystem: Environmental > Aquatic > Marine > Intertidal zone... | reverse complement strand
TTTAATAAATTTAATTAAAATTCTAAATACGAGATTAAATTGATTGATGAATTACTGACAATTTTTTTAGATGGAGCAATTTATGCTTCATGGCTTTTTATTGTAGCACTTGGTTTAACTTTTGTCTTTGGCGTCCTTAAAATTTTAAATATTGCCCATGGTGGAATATACGCTCTTGGAGCTTATTCAACAGCAACCTTAGTACCTATTTTTTATTCCCTAGGCGTGCCAGAACAGTTTGTTATTTTAACTATGTTAATATCTGCATTAGCAGTTGCAATTGTCATAACGCCAATAATGGAAAGAGGGATACTAAGACGATTTTATGGACAAGATGAAGTTCTAATTGTCCTTGTAACTTATGCAATTTATCTTGTTTTAGAAGATGTACAAAAATTAATCTGGGGAATGAATTCTCTTTATGTATCAGAACCTAGGGAATTGTTAGGTGCCTTAGAGTTTGGATCACTATACTACGTAGGTTACGATTTGGCGCTAATCGGTTTAGCTATATTTTGTGGTCTCTTTTTATGGCTTGTTTTAAATAAAACAAAATCTGGCAAGATAGTACTTGCGGTTATCCATAACCCAGAAATTAGTGGTTGTATGGGTGTTAACATTAATAAAGTTTACTTAGCTGCATTTTTTGTAGGGGCATTCTTAGCTGCTCTTGCAGGTTCTTTTACAGCACCTCTAATATCTGTTCAGGTTGGTATCAGTGTTGCAGTTGTAATTGAAAGTTTTGCAGTAGTTATAATTGGTGGTTTAGGAAGTATTCCTGGGGCAGTTATTGGTGCGCTTATCATTGGTATGGCAAGAGCAGCATGTGTACATAAGCTTCCTGAAGCAGAAATTTTCATAATGTATTTATGTATGGCAGGAATGCTAATATTTAGACCTAAAGGTTTATTCCAAGGAACTCAGGCTAGGAAGATATAATGTCACCAAAACTCATAAACAATATTTTTTTCCAAAGTATTTTTTTAATGTCTTTGCTTATAGTAGTAGGTGTTTTTATTCCTAACTGGTTAGTATTTGTTATCACAAAAGCTATAGCATATGGTTTGGTTGGTCTTGGTATAATTACCTTGATGAGAGGTGGATTGGTTTCATTTGGACAAGGGTTTGTCTTCGGTATTGGGGGTTATACTGCGGGCCTTTTAGGAACACAATCTGGGTTAACTGATGCAATATTACTTTTATTTATTAGCTTTATATTTACGGGTTTTGTAGGTTTAATAATTGCACCTTTACTAGCGAGATACAGAGATATTTTCTTTGCTATGTTATCCCTTGCTTTCTCAATGGTCCTTTATGGAATTTTAATAAAGATTGACGCAATTGGAGGATCAGATGGTTTTGTGTTACCTGAGTCAACTTATTTTGGTATAAAGCCATCTCCAGAGTATTCGGATTATATTTTGTATGTTGTATCAATAATTATGACGGGTATAGTGTCAATAATTATTAAGTATTATTATGATTCCACTCCAGGTCTTATTGCTCTTGCTGTTAGAGAAAACGAACTTAGAGTTGAATATCTTGGTTCATCAGCATTCAATGTAGCTGTCTTAAACTTCACAATTGCTGCTGGTTTAGGTGGTATGGGTGGAGCCTTAAATGGAATAGCATTAGGACATATTGACCCAGAATTTACTTATTGGACAACTTCCGGAGAGTTTGTTTTTATCTCCATATTAGCAGGCTACTTGAGTGTGCCAGCTGTTTTCTTGGCAGCCTTGCTCTTAGAATTAGTTAGATCCTTTTCAGGTAGATACTTTCCAGACACATGGCAATTGATTTTAGGTGTTTTTCTAATCTTGAGTATTATTTTTATTCCATCAGGTATTGGATCTTTCTTTAAAAAATTCTTTGACAAATTTAAAAACAAATAAGGTTTGGATGTTATATGTCTAAAAATAATGATTTATTAAGAGCTGAAGGTATAAATAAATCTTTTGGTGCAGTAACTGCCGCAAAGGATATTAATGTAGGAATTAAAAAAGGTGAAAGGGTATCGCTCATTGGTTCTAATGGTGCGGGTAAAACAACTTTTATGAATATGGTAACTGGATATTTAAAACCAGATACTGGAAATATTTTTTTCAAAAATGAAAATATAACTTCCTTAAACCCAAGAGTGATTACACAAAAAGGAATAAGTAGATCGTTTCAAATACCTCAAATTTTTGAGCCTATGTCGACTTGGGAAAACTTGTTAGTAGCATTAGGCACTTCTCAAAAAAATCATTCTTATTTTAAAAATGCACGATCAAAAGAAAACTCAGATTATATTGATGAAATGCTCTCTCGTTTTTCTCTTAATGAATTTGCTCATAGACAAGTCAGTGAATTGCCTGGAGGAGTAAGGAAGTTACTTGATATTGCTATGGCATTGGTAAGAAAGCCAGATATTTTGTTGTTAGATGAACCGACAAGTGGTGTTGGAGCTGAAGAAAAGTACCCATTAATGGACACAATCGCAAAGGCTTTATCTGTTGAAGACTTAACTGTAATCTTTGTTGAGCATGATATGGATATCGTTCAAAATTACTCAGAAAGAGTTGTTGCATTCTATCAGGGTGAAATAATAGCAGATGATAATTGTGATAAAGTTCTAAAAGATAAAAACGTACAAGAATACGTTACTGGCAAAACTCAAGTGAAGGCAAAGTAATTATGTTAGAAGTAAACGGTGTAAGCGTTAAAATTGGAGCAATTCTAGCTTTAAAAAATTTCACTTTAAATATTAAAAAAGGTGAAATGATAGCTCTTATTGGAAGAAATGGAGCTGGAAAAACAACCCTTTTAAAATCTATAATGGGTGTTAATAAATTATCCGAAGGTATCATTAAATTTAATGACATTAATTTAGCTAATTCAGCAAGTCATGAAAGAGCTGCTTTAGGGATTGGTTATATGCCTGAAGACAGAGGTTTAATTCCTGAGTTGACTGTTGAAGAAAATATTGTGTTGCCATCTTGGTCAATTCAAAATTTGGACAGTGATGAGCGGTTAGGCTTAGTTTACAAAATAATGCCTGAGTTGAAAGAAATGTCAGGTAGAAAAGCCCTGCTTCTTTCAGGGGGACAGCAAAAGATGGCTGCATTAGGTAGAGCATTAGTGCTGGGAACTCAATTACTGTTGCTTGATGAGCCTTTTGAAGGGGTTGCTCCTGCTCTAAGTCAGCGATTAGGAGAAGTTATAAGAGGTTTAAAGGAACAAAATATGTCAATTATATTAAGCCAGTCTGAATTAAATCATACTGAAGATATTTTTGATAAACAGTTCGTAATTGAACGTGGTGAAAATGTAAATTAAACCACTTATATACTCTTTTAGAAAGCTGTTTGATTTATGAATGAAATTTATCATGAATTACATTTTAATAACCGAGTTCTAAAAACTTTTAAAAAAAGGGATACTAATTTTTGGAAAGCTTTTCAAAAAAATAAAAATAAATATCCTAAAAAAATTGCAGTTACCGATGGTGATAAAAAATTTAGTTATGAAGAAATTTATAATTTTGTTCTAAACCAATCTACTTATATTAAAAATTTAGGCATTAAAAAAGGGGATAGAATTTGTCTTCTATTTGAAAATAGTTGGCCATTAATTGTTTATACGCTTGTTGGTTTAAAAAATGGCGTGATCATAGTTCCATTAAACCCAAAGTCATCTAAAGCTGAAAATCAGATGATTATAAATGACTGTTCAGCAAAGACAGTTTTTCTAGATCAAAATTTTTCTAAAAATCTTCCCTCAAAAGATAATATAAATACCTTAGCTGATTTCATTGTTTTTAAAGAAAACACTATGTTGAAGGATAAAATAACACCAGTAATTGATGAAATAATTATAAATGAAGAGGACGCAGCTTTCATTTTATATACTTCAGGAACAACCGGCAAACCAAAGGGAGCCGTGTTAACAAATTTTAACATAATACATTCCTGCTTGCATTTTAAAAGACATTTTAATTTATCAGAGAAGGATAATTGCATTTTGGTTGTTCCTGCTAGTCACGTTACTGGTTTGGTAGCTCACATCATGACAACTTTGTTTTCTGGTGGAAATCTAATCCTTATGAGAGCATTTGACGTAAAAGAGTTTTTATATTTAGCAGAAAGAGAAAAGTTATCTTATTTGATAATGGTTCCAGCAATGTATAATTTATGTCTTCATCGTGAAAATTTAAAAAATTATAATCTTAAAAACTGGAGAATTGGATGTTTTGGCGGCGCTCCTATGCCCCTTGGAACTATTAAAAAGTTAAAAACCCTTCTCCCAAATATGCTTTTGGTGAATGCTTATGGCTCGACAGAAACTTGCTCACCTGCAACTCTTATGACGCTTGAATATAATGAAGATTTAATAGCAAGCGTAGGCAAGGTCGTTGAAACAGGAAAAATTCTGATCATGGATGAAAATAATAAAGAAGTAAAAAAAGGTGAAACAGGTGAAATCTGGATATCAGGTCCAATGGTTATACCAGGATATTGGAATGATCACAAAAGAACGTCATTGGAGTTTATAAATGGTTTTTGGAAGTCGGGAGATATAGGTTATCAGGACAAAGATGGTTATATTTATATACTTGATAGGAAGAAGGATGTAATAAATAGGGGAGGTTATAAAATTTATTCATCTGAGATAGAAAACTTGCTTAGTCTTTCTGGTTTGATAATTGAAAGTGCAGTCATACCAAAAAAGGATCCAATCTTAGGAGAAAAAATACATACCATCATTTATGCTGAAAAAGGAAATGAGATTTTAGATAGTTTGAAAAATATTTGTAAACAAAATTTGTCAGAGTATAAACAACCAGATTTTTGGACATTTATAAATAAAGAACTTCCTAAAAATAAAAATGGTAAAGTTTTAAAATCATTATTGATTGAAGAAATGAAAGATAAGTTTTAATTATATATAGTATTTAAATTTAAAATTTAGGAGCACTAAATGTTTGGTCTTATGCAGGATCACCCTTTACTAATTTCAACTATTTTTGAGCATGCTACTAAAAATTTTAGCAAACAAGAGATTGTGTCCAATACAGTTGAAGGAGGTATTCATAGATACACTTATCTAGATTGGAGTAAAAGAACTAAAAAATTAGCTAATGCTTTTAAATCTTTTGGTTTGAAAGAAAGTGACAGAGTAGGCACATTAGCCTGGAATGGATACAGGCACCTGGAAATTTATTATGCAACATCATCAAGTGGTTTGGTCTGTCATACTATCAATCCACGGTTACACTCTGATCAAGTTTCCTACATTGTAAATCATGCCAAAGACAAAGTTTTATGTGTTGATTTAAACATTTTACCTTTGGTTGAACAAGCCTCTGAAAATTTTAAAGCAGTCAAAGCAATCATAATTATGACTGATAATGAAAATATGGTTCAAACAAATTTCAAAGATGACATTAAAGTAATTTGTTATGAGGATTTCATTAAAGATCATTCAGATCAATTTGAGTGGCCACTCTTAGATGAGAAGACAGCTTCATCTTTATGTTATACATCAGGAACAACTGGAAACCCAAAAGGTGTCCTATATTCTCATCGTTCAACAGTTCTCCATGCCTATGGAATGAATTTAAAAGACGTGGTTCCTTATGGAGTTAAAGACGTAGTACTTCCGGTGGTTCCTATGTTTCATGTTAATGCTTGGGGCACGCCTTATGCAGCACCAATGTGTGGTACAAAATTAGTTTTTCCTGGTGCTAAATTGGATGGAGAAAGTTTAACAAATCTTATGAATGATGAGAAAGTTACTATTTCACTTGGGGTTCCAACAATTTGGCTTCTATTACTTAATTATTTAAGAGAGTCAGGCAAAAAAATTGATACGGTTAAAAGATTAATTATAGGAGGGTCTTCATGCCCTAGAACATTGTTTGAAGGGTTCGAAGATGAATTTGGAGCTGAGGTAATACATGCCTGGGGCATGACGGAAATGAGCCCATTAGGAACAGTTAATATGCCTTCATTAGGTGAAGAGCCAAATGACAGGGTAGAGTATTATGATCAAAAACTTCCACAAGGAAGAACAATTTTTGGACATCAAATGAAACTCGTTGATGATGATGGTCATGACCTACCAGAAGATGGGATAACTCAAGGAAGATTACTCTCAAGAGGCTTTTGGGTATTAAAGGAGTACTTTGAAGATCGTTCTGAAAAGGATAGGTTTCTAGATGGTGGTTGGTTTGATACAGGGGATGTTGCAAAAATAGATCAAGATGGTTTTATGACAATAACAGATAGAACTAAAGATATAATTAAATCTGGTGGAGAATGGATAAGTTCAATAGATTTAGAGAATATATGTGTTGGTCACCCTGAAGTAGCTAACGCCGCGGTAATATCTGTTCCTCACGAAAAATGGGAAGAAAGGCCAATAGTAATTGTTCAACCAATGCCAGGAAAATCGCCGGTAAAAGAAGAAATTCTTGAGATGTATAATGGTAGAGTTTCTAAATGGATGATACCTGACGATGTTATATTCACAGATAATATTCCTTTGGGAGCTACTGGCAAAATATTAAAAAATAAACTTAGAGATCAATTTGGCGGTCACAAGATAAGTTAAAATGTTTAGTTTACTCCATATGTCTTCTAGCAATTAAGGACCCTCCATCTACTGGAATTATCGTTCCTGTAATATAAGAGCTTGCTTTTGAACAGAGAAATATAGCCGTTCCTGCCATGTCTTCTGGAAGACCGATACGGCCTCTAGGAACAGATGCTTTGATTTGTTCGCCATATTCTTCAAGAGTATGTGCCATCATATTGCTTTGAAATGGTCCTGGCGCAATAGCATTAATATTAATATTTCTATGAGCTAATCTATTAGCCAGAACTCGAGTAAGTTGATGTATTGCAGCTTTAGAAGCAGGGTACGAATATGTTTCTGCTCTAGGAATCCCGATTCCGTCAATGGAGCCAACATTTATTACTCTTGAAGGATCAGAATTATTTCCAGATTGTTCTAATAGAGGGGTTAACTTTTGAATTAAAAAAAACACTGACTTTACATTAGTATCCATAACTTTATCCCAACCATTCTCAGGAAAATCATCGAAGGATGCACCCCAAGCGGCTCCGGCGTTATTAATTAAAATATTAAGTTGTTTTTCTTTTTGTATAATTTGGCTTACCAATTTATCCATTTCACTCATGTTTGTGAGATCTACTGGGATAGAAATACACTCTCCAAATTTTGAGAGTTCAGCTGCTTTAAGATTGCATTGCTCTGATTTTCTTGAAGTGATGTAAGTTTTAACACCATTTTTGACAAATCCTTCAGCAATCATTGCTCCAATACCTCTAGACCCTCCAGTAACAAGAGCTACCTTACCTTCAATGTTAAATAAATCCTTCATGTTATTCCTTAAAGTATTTTAAATTATTTATAAAATCTTCTAGTTGTACTTTTATTTAACATTATAAAAAGTTATAAAATTATCAAAACATTATTATAATTAAATTTTTTAGAAACTTGTTGTAAATTATTATGAGCATTAATGATCAAGAACTAATAGATGTAAGGAAAGACGAAAAATTAAACTTAAAAGATCTTAGTTCATACCTCAAAAATAATTTAAAATTTGAATTTAAAAACGTTAGTGCTCTGCAATTTTCTGGAGGACACGCTAATCTAACCTATTTGCTTAAGTTAGATGACAAGGAATATGTCCTAAGAAGGCCTCCGCTTGGTCCAATTGCTCCATCTTCACACGATATGTTTAGGGAGCATAGAGTTCAATCAAATTTAAACTCAGTTTTCCCACTTGCTCCTAAAAGTTTACACTTTTGTGATGACGAAAGTATCATAGGGTCAAGATTTCATATTATTGAAAGAAGAAGAGGGTTTGTAATTAGAAAAGAGTTTGAGCCTTATATTTCTCCATCTAAAGATAATTTGAGAAAGCTTAGTTTTAAAATTATTGATGTTCTTTCAGATTTGCACAAAATAAATCCCGATGAAGTTGGCTTAGGTGATTTGGGCAGGCCAGATGGCTTTGTTTTAAGACAACTGAATGGTTGGGAAGAGAGGTGGGAAAGATCAACAGAGGACAAAGTTTTAAAATCAAAATTTGATAAATTAATAATCTTTTTAAGGTCAACGCTTCCCCAACCTCAAGCTGTGACAATTCTTCATAATGATTTTAAGTTAGATAATATAATGTGGAGTAATTCAAATCCCTTTGATCCAGTCGCAGTGTTTGATTGGGATATGTGTACCAGGGGAGATCCCTTAATGGATTTAGGGCACATGTTAAATTATTGGATAGATGAAACAGATGACGAAGATTGTAAATTGATAACATCAATGCCGGTAACAACAATTTCTTACCCTACAAGAGAAGAAATCATTGGCTACTATGCTATGAAAACTGGCTTTAATGTTGATAATATTAACTGGTATTATGCCTTTGGAGCATTTAAGCTAGCAGTGATATTGCAACAAATTTTTTATAGATATCAAAAGGGGCAAACACAAGATAGACGATTTTCAAATTTTGGAAAAAGAGTAAACGCGCTAATAAATAGAGCAAATAATATATTTTAATTAAATCTAGGGGATAAAATGAACTTCGAAAATTCACAGAAAGTAAAAGATTTGCAAGAAAAAATCACTGATTTTATGAATGCATACGTCTACGAGGCCGAGGATATCTATAAAAAGCAAGTTGAGGAAGGAGGTAGGTGGTGTATCCCTCAAATAATGGAAGATTTAAAATCTAAAGCTAAATCAGAGGGTTTATGGAATTTATTTTTACCAGACAGTGACTTGGGAGCCGGATTAACGAACACAGAATATGCTCCTTTATGCGAGATTATGGGACGTTCTCCAATAGGTGCTGAAGTTTTTAATTGTTCTGCTCCAGATACTGGTAATATGGAGGTTTTGGTAAGATATGGTACTGATGATCAAAAAAAGGAATGGTTAACCCCTTTACTTAATGGGGAGATACGTTCTGCATTCGCAATGACTGAGCCAGATGTAGCTTCATCTGATGCTTCAAATATTCAAGCAAGTATTGTCAGAGATGGTAATAATTACGTTATAAATGCAAAAAAATGGTGGACATCAGGGGCTATGGACCCTAGATGCAAAATAATGATTTTTATGGGTAAAACAGACCCAAATGCTGACAAGTATAAGCAACAGTCTATGATATTGGTTCCCTTTGATACTCCAGGTGTTAAGGTGCTAAGGCATTTACCTGTTTTTGGTTATGATCATGCGCCGCACGGTCACGCTGAGGTTGAGTTTAAGGATGTTAAAGTCCCTGTATCTAATATTTTGTTAGGAGAAGGAAGAGGGTTTGAGATTGCTCAAGGAAGGTTAGGGCCAGGAAGGATTCATCATTGTATGAGATTAATTGGCCAGGCTGAAAGAGCATTAGAGCTAATGATTTCACGGGCTAAATCAAGGGTTGCATTCGGTAAACCTATTGCTCAACAAGGTGTTGTAATGAACGCAATAGCTGACAGTCGGGCTGAAATAGAGCAAGCACGTTTGTTAGTTCTTAAAACTGCTTATATGATGGATACAGTAGGAAATAAAATTGCAAGGAAAGAAATTTCCATGATTAAGGTCGTGGCGCCTAACATGGCTACTAGAGTAATTGATAGAGCTATACAAGTTCATGGTGGGGGTGGAGTGACGTCTGACTTTCCTCTGTCATATGCATATGGGTACGCCAGAGCGCTTAGATTAGCTGATGGTCCTGATGAAGTTCATAATATGAGTGTGGCAAAGTTAGAAATGAGAGATAAAAATTAGGAAATATCCTAATTTTATTAAGGTTATGAATTTTGAAAATTTAGAGACTTATAAGGGTCTTATAAAACTAAATAATATTAGTGAAACAGGTTTTTTAAAAAAATCTTGTGCGGTCAAATTTTTTGAAGATGCTACTTGTTTCACGAAAACTATTTTAAAAAATATTAATATCAATAGCGAAAATCATTTAGAAAGTGAGTTTTTTGATATATCGGTTTATGCATATATGACGGTATATGTAATAACCAATATATCTTTATTATCTAAGGAAAAAGTCGAAGTTACTCATAAATTATTTTTATTGAATCAAAATCATAATAATGATGATGAAATTTTATCTGATACAAGATTAATATTAAATTGTAACAATATAGATAAGTTACCTAAAGATAATACTAACAATCTATCTGGAATTTACTCTGCATTTAAGGATTTAGTTAGGCTAGAAGATTGTGATCAAATGTCTCATATGAATGTCCAATTTTATTTTGGAAAGCACGAAGAGGCAATTAAATGTCTTTTTAATAAAATTAATAGTTATTCATCAGATAAGATCAATTATAAAATTTTAAACGAAAGATGTATCTTTAGTCGTGAAGTTCACTTGAATTCTATACTAGAGATAATTTTTAAAGTTAAATTTATCAAAAATGATGAACTTGTGCTGTTAAGCAAAGTTTATAGCGTTGATCATGAAAACGTTGCGGCATATTTTGAGACAACTATTTCGTTAAGACTTGATGAACAAATTGAAAAAATAATTTTTAACCTATTCACATTAGGCGGTACTACGTTTCTAAATGAATTAGATTTTTCAGATCTAAGGCCGTTAACTGATAATAGACCACCAAAACTTTATTCTGAAGATGCTTTTGTAAGTTGTAAAAAAGCTGTAAATACTTGGGATTTAAATCATGACCTTATGGGCTCAAGTCAATTTAAAATAGGTTGTGTTTCTGATGCAGCCACTCATTTATTTACATATTGTGGTGCAGATTTCAGTTGGCGAAATGAGTATGATATTGGATCTGCTGCACTAGATTACTCTGTAAGATACTACAAGGATGCACCTCTTGGAATGGCTGTTACTATGTATACAAATTTTACAAAAATAGGAAATAAATCATTGAAATTTATTCACCACTTGGTGGATGAAAGTACAGGCGATGTAATAATGGATATTGAGATTGTTGCTGTTTTGTTTGACTTGAAAAAACGAAAATCAATGGTTGTTCCGGAAGAGTTTAGAGCAAAAGCTTCAAAATTGTTAATAAATAACTAAATTGAACTTAGCAATTTAAATCTATCCCGATGATAATCCGCATCACCCATCAAGTGATCAATCATAATTAGTCTCTTTGCATAATGTGCTACAGAATACTCCCAGGTCATGGCAATTCCGCCATGAAGTTGTATTGACTCCTCAGCTATAAGTTTGCCAACTCTCCCTACTAAATTTTTAGCAGCAGAAACATTTTTATCCCGGGTTGATGAACTTGTCTCAAATGTAGAAGATGCTAACATTACAGCAGACCTAACCTGTTCAATTTCAAGCATCATATCTACCATTCTATGTTGAATACTTTGAAAAGCCCCAATCGATTTACCAAATTGATTTCTAGTTTTCAGATAGTCTAGGGTTAAATCAAAACATACTTGCATTATACCAACAGCTTCCGCAGAAAGGGCAAGAGCACCTGCAGAATTTGCTTTTATAATACAATCATTAGCAAGGTTATCCTCACATAGTAATTCTGCATTTAAATTATCAAAATTTAATTCCGCTGCCCTATAACCATCAATTGTATTGTAGGGCCGTATGTTTACCCCATTATTATCAACTAAAAATAAACCAATACCGTTTTTATCATTTATGTCTCCTTTTATTCTAGCAGAAATTATGAATTTATCTGCAGTATCACCATTAATAACAAAGGATTTGCTACCACCTATTCTCCAGTAATCATTTTCAAAAGTAGCTTTGCTTTCTACAAAATAGTCATCGTATCGACTGTTCATTTCCATGTGTGCAAATGATATTAATAATTCACCTCCTATAATCTTATTAATTATTTGAGTTCGCGGATCTTTTATAGATGACAAAATTGAACTCGATAATACCCCAGAAGATAAAAATGGTTCAACACATAGTGATTTTCCAATTAATTCAAAAATAATACTTATATCTTCACCTGAGCCTCCAAAACCTCCAAAATTTGGCGATATCAAACCACTTATTACGCCTAAATCAGCACTTTCTTTCCAAAATTGTCTAGAAAAGCCATCATTCATAGCTAGATGCTCATCTCTCTTTTTAATATCTTTATAATTATTTTCAAAAAAGCGAGCGACAGTTTCCTGAAGCATTTTTCTTTCTTCAGATAGTGAAAAATCCATTTTTATTTCCTATAAACCAAGAGATGCTTTTGCGACTATATTTTTTTGGATCTCATTAGACCCACCATAAATTGAAATTTTTCGCATATTAAAATACTGCTTTGCAATAGGACCAGCGTAATCTGGGCCAATAGGGATTTCATTCCAACCTTCATCAAATTGTTCAGGTAAATATGGTAATGCTTGAGGCCCAAGAGCCTTTCTTAGTAATTCAGTTGTTTTCTGTCTTACAAGTGTTCCCTTAATCTTTAGCAAAGAACTTTCCATGCCTGGAGCTTTACCCTCTGCTGCGGCACTAACTGTTCTAAGATTAAAAATTTCCATAGCTAAGAGATCTATTTCTAATTCAGCAATCTCTGAAGAAAAAATAGGATCATCAATTAACGGTTTTCCATTTTTTAGAGATTTTCTTGAAACCATTTTCAAGTGATCTAGCGCAGATTTTGAATTTGGAACGCCTGCTATCCCTGTCCTTTCAAAAGTAAGTAAATATTTAGCATACGTCCAGCCCTCATTTTCTTTTCCAACTATATTTTTTTTAGGTACTTTAACATCAGTAAACCAGACTTCGTTAACTTCATGTTCACCATCCAAAGTTATTATTGGTTTAATTTCTACCCCTGGACTATCCATATCAATTAAAAGAAATGATATACCCAGTTGTGGTTTTACACTTGTATTAGTTTTAACTAAACAGAAAATTT
>Ga0181557_1004549_pt1 | contig 12916 bp, 9 predicted proteins | sample 011ome_23_FD_148632 | JGI IMG/M metagenome (GOLD analysis project Ga0181557, IMG submission 148632) | Coastal salt marsh microbial communities from the Groves Creek Marsh, Skidaway Island, Georgia - 011506CT metaG (spades assembly) | ecosystem: Environmental > Aquatic > Marine > Intertidal zone >... | reverse complement strand
CGCCTAACTGCCCTTGCCTTACTCATCTCACTATGTCTTCCACAGGAAAGCTTTGCGCAACGCAAAAGCAAAGACGACGCTCCTGCATGGACCGACGCTAGCTTGAGTTCTTTTAAATGGAGAAATATTGGTCCAGCTACCACATCAGGTCGCATTGTCGACCTCGCTGTGGACACTGAGAATCCTGGCACCTTGTACTTGGCCTTGGCCTCGGGCGGGGTATGGAAAACGACGAATAACGGCACCACTTTCGAACCTATTTTCGACGGTGAGGGAAGCTACAGCACTGGGTGTGTGACCATAGACCCGACAAATTCGAACGTCGTTTGGGTTGGATCGGGCGAGAATAACAACCAGCGTTCTGTACCCTACGGTGATGGGGTATATGTGAGCCGCGACGGCGGAAAATCTTGGGACAATGTTGGCTTGTCCACGAGTGAGCACATCGGTATGATTACCATAGACCCGAATGACGGCAACCACTTGTACGTGGCAGCCTACGGTCCATTGTGGAGCGCCGGGGGTGAGCGTGGTATTTATGAAACAAAGGATGGCGGAAAGAATTGGACCCGCATTCTACATGTGAGTGAGCATACCGGATTCAACGAAATACATATGGATCCTAGAGATCCAAAAACACTATACGCTACGGCTCATCAGCGTCGTCGCCACGTGTACACCTACCTCAGCGGTGGGCCAGAAAGTGCTATTTACAAGAGCACGGACGGTGGGGCGAATTGGGAAAAGCTTGGCGGCGGATTGCCTGGCGGAGATGTGGGCCGTATCGGGATGGATATAGCGCCAGCGAATCCAGATAAGCTGTACGCGACCATTGAAGGACACGGTACTTACGCATCGGAAGATCGTGGGACGAGCTGGAGCAAGAAATCGGGCCATGAAACATCTGGAAACTACTACGTAGAGTTCATTTGCCATCCAACGGATGAAAACACCGTGTACAGCATGGATACCTACGCGCAAGTGAGCACGGACGGGGGAAAAACGTTCAACCGCATTCCGAAGCGGTTCAAGCATGTGGACAACCACTGTTTGTGGATTGATCCTGCGAATACGGACCACATGTACATTGGTACGGACGGCGGTTTGTATGAGACTTGGGATGGGATGAGCAGCTGGAATTGGAAGGCAAATATTCCTACGATCCAATTTTACCGTGTGGCCGTCGATAACGATTGGCCGTTCTACAACATTTACGGCGGAACTCAAGACAACAATAGCTTGGGTGGACCGTCGCAAACCATCAACTCTCGCGGAATCATCAACAGCGATTGGTTTGTGACCAATGGCGGCGATGGTTTTGAAAGCGCTACGGATCCAGACGATCCGAACATCGTTTATGCACAAGCACAATACGGATGGTTGGTACGATTCAATAAGCAAACGGGAGAGAAGACTCCTATTCAACCCCAAAGTAGATACAAAGAGCCTGCATATAGATGGAATTGGGATGCTCCGCTTATTGCGAGCAAGCACCAAAAGAAAACATTGTACTTCGCGGCGAATAAAGTCTTCAAGAGCACAGACCGTGGAGATAGCTGGACGGCAATTAGCGGTGACTTGAGCAGACAATTGGACCGCAACACCCTACCTATTATGGACCGCTACTGGGGACCTGAGGCTGTGGCCTTGCACAAGAGCACTTCGATTTATGGCAACATTGTGACCATGAAAGAGCACCCGAACAAACCGGGGCATTTATGGGTCGGAACAGACGACGGGTTGGTTTGGAAGACGGAAGATGATGGTAAGAATTGGACCAGTGTCAAGAACTTCAATACGCTGCCTAAAACCCAAGTAGGATCGCTAAATCTGCCCCTGGTATATGTTCAGGACATCGTGCCTTCGCAGCACGACAATAATGTGATTTACGCGGCATTCAACAACCACAAAAACGGCGATTTCAAGCCGTATTTGTTCAAGAGTGACGACGGTGGACGTTCATGGGAAAGCATCGCTAGTGACTTGTCTGAGCGCGGCTCTGTGTACAGCGTTGCAGAGGATCACATCAACCCGAACCTATTGTTCGTAGGTACAGAATTTGGCCTTTGGTTTACCCTTGACGGAGGTGAGCACTGGAAGGAATTGGGCAGCGGATTGCCGACCATCGCAGTTCGCGACATCGCCATCCAAGAGCGCGAGAATGATTTGGTATTGGCCACTTTCGGACGTGGGTTCTATGTCTTGGACAACTATAGCCCGCTACGCGAACTTGAATATGTGTTGAATCAAGAAAATGCCTTCTTCACTACTAAGCCAGGACTGTTGTTCCGCCGCGCCAACATCGGTGGAATCGATTACAAAGGGGCACAATATTACACGGCTAAAAATCCTAAGGTAGGAGTGACTTTTGAATGGAACACCTCATCAAGTGCTGCCAAAGTGAAACATAACCGCCCGGAAGCCAATGAAAACCTACCCCACTACCCTAGCTTAGATCAACTTCGTGAGGAAGACTGGGAAGAAAAGGCGTATCTGTTGTTCGAAGTGACCGATAGCAGCGGCAATGCAGTGGCCCGTTTTACCAAGGGCGACAGTAAAGGCATTCAACGCTACACTTGGGATGGACGCATGAGCAGCACTTCATCGATCAGCACGAACGGTGAGCCCGTTACAGAAGCCTATGGTACTTCATTTGTAATGCCAGGCACCTACTACATCTCTATGCACCGTTCGACCAATGGCTCGTTGGAAACGTTGGTGGATAAGCATGAGTTCAAGGTGAACCACCTCTACAACTACGAAGGCATTGATATTGCCTTCAACCAGGGTGTTGATGCTTTGAATGGACGAATGAACAAGGTTATGGCCGAGTTTAATGAGTTGAACGAGGAACTGGGGCAACTCCGAGCTGGGCTTCGCAACACTCCTGGAGCTTCTATGGAAGATTTGAGTACTGCGCGTTCTCTAGACGTACAGCTCAAGGAGGTTGAAGTACTTCTCAAAGGTGATGCCACCAGAAGCAAGCGTGAATATGAAACTGCTCCATCGGCGCAAGATGCCGTAGGGCTATTGGCGTGGGGTGCTTTTAATCACCGCGGCGCACCGACCGGTACGATGAAGCAACTGAAAGAAGATGCAGAGGCTATGTTGGCGGATGCAGAAAAAGCACTGGCTGAAATCGACGAAGCGATGGACGCACTGGAGGCAAAAGCTGTTGAACAAGGAGTGCCGTTTTGGGATTAATAGTTCATACCTTTGCCGCCCCTAATTAAGAAGAGAATTGGACCCTATGTCTAAAGACCTACAAGCTTTATTGGCCGAAGAGATTGGCGATGCGCACGAGAGTTTCGCTGCAGAAACGCCCTTGCGCGAGGACGCGTTTGAGAAGAGTAATGAGGAAAAAATTGCCATCATTGCCGATCACGTACGTGGCATTCTAGATACGCTAGGAATGGACCTCAGCGACGACAGCCTTCAAGGCACACCAATGCGAGTGGCTAAATTATTCGTCAATGAAGCCTTCGGTGGATTGCATCCAGATCGCAAACCGTCGATGAGCACCTTTGAGAATTCCTACCGCTACAATGAAATGTTGGTAGAAAAGAACATTGTGGTCTATTCCACCTGCGAACACCACCTCCTTCCCATCGTTGGCCGCGCCCATGTAGCCTACATTTCGAACGGAAAGGTGGTAGGCTTGAGCAAAATGAATCGCATCGTCGATTACTATGCCAAGCGCCCTCAGGTACAGGAGCGCCTTACCCGTCAGGTCGTACAAGCCCTTCAAGAAACCTTGGGCACCAAGGATGTCGCTTGTGTTATCGACGCGAAACACCTCTGCGTAAACTCACGTGGCATTCGTGATATCGAAAGTTCTACAGTGACTGCAGAGTTCGGCGGAGCCTTCCAAAACGAGGAAAAGAAACAAGAGTTTCTGAACTACATTAATTTGAATACTGAATTCGGCGCCTAGTGAAACCGTTGTACGAAGTCTATCCCATCCACATTGAAAACAGCCTGACCGGCGAAAAGGAACCCTTTTCCCCAGTCCACGATGGACGCGTGGGCATGTATGTGTGTGGACCGACCGTATATAGCGACGTGCATCTTGGGAATGCCAGAACCTTCACCTCTTTCGACCTGATTTTCCGTTACTTCAAGCACTTGGGCTACAAAGTGCGTTACGTGCGCAACATTACAGATGTGGGCCATTTGGAGAACGATGCAGATAGCGGCGAGGATAAGATTGCAAAGAAAGCCCGTCTCGAAGCTCTCGAGCCCATGGAAATCGTTCAGCGTTATACCGTTGATTTCCATAAGGTAATGGACCAATTAGGCGCGCTTCCCCCTTCCATCGAGCCTACGGCAACCGGTCATATTGTCGAGCAAATCGCCATGACCCAAGCCATCCTAGCCAAAGGCTGGGCCTATGAAAGCAACGGTTCGGTATACTTTGATGTCAACGCCTACAACAATGACGGCGGGGACTACGGCGTACTTTCAGGGCGTAAAATGGACGAGCTTCAAGCTGGAAGCCGCGCCTTGGACGGCCAAGATGAAAAGCGCAATCCGGCAGATTTCGCCCTTTGGAAAAAAGCCTCTCCCGCGCACATCATGCGCTGGCCTTCCCCTTGGGGCGATGGATTCCCTGGATGGCATCTGGAGTGTTCTGCCATGAGTACCAAGTACCTTGGCGATGAATTTGATATTCACGGTGGCGGTATGGATTTGAAGTTCCCTCACCACGAGTGTGAGATTGCACAAAACAAAGCTTGCACCAACCACAACGGAGCACGCTACTGGATGCACGCCAACATGCTAACGCTCAACGGCAAGCGCATGAGCAAAAGCACAGGCAACACCATCCTACCAGGAGAACTGTTCACCGGCACCAACGATTTATTAGTCAAGGCTTTCCACCCTTCTGTGGTCCGATTCTTTATGATGCAAGCCCACTACAGCAGTGTATTGGACTTCAGCAACGAGGCACTTCTAGCCGCGGAAAAAGGACACGATAAACTCCTTGCCGCATGGAACACACTCCAACAAGCCAACGCTAAAGGCGGCCAAGGGTTTGATGTACAAGCCTGGAAAGAGAAGTGTTACAGCGCTATGAGCGATAATTTCAACAGCCCCATCCTCATCGCGCATTTGTTCGAAGCCGTTAAATTCATAAATGCAAGCGAAGGCGGTTTGGCCATTGCTGCTGGTGATTTACAAGAGCTGCAACAGACGTTCAAGACCATGGTATTTGAGATTCTAGCGCTTCAGGGCATAGAAGATCAAAGCGCACACAAGGACGCGTTGGACAAGGCAATGGATTTGGTCATAGAATTAAGAGCACAAGCACGTACCAATAAGGATTGGGGAACGGCAGATTTGATTCGGGACCAATTAAAAGATGCCGGCATCCAACTCAAAGATGGACCGGAAGGCACGACCTATAGCCTCTAAGTATGAAAACCGTGTCCCATTTGTTGTCGACAGTGCTGGGCGCTCCCCTGCTACTTTTGATTTGGTTATACCGCAAGGTATTATCACCACTACTGGGACCTTCGTGCCGCTACCAACCGACCTGCAGCGCCTACGCCGCAGAAGCCGTCCAAATCCATGGACCCTTCAAAGGCTTCTGGATGAGCATTAAACGCATAGGAAGTTGCCACCCCTGGGGCGGCCACGGCTGGGACCCCGTTCCGGGCAGCGCTTTAGAAAAAGAATTAAAAGAGAAAAACATCATCTAACCCTATCCTATACTAACATTATGAAACATTCCTTGTTTTTTGCCGCCGCCCTCGCCACTGTTGCCTGCCAACCTTCAGGAGAAACTGCCGATGGAGAAAGTGGGGCTACTTGGGAAAGTAAAATTCACTACGACCAAGAGGTGCATTTGGACAACGTACGCCAACTGACTGATGGTGGCGACAATGCCGAAGCATATTTCAGTTTTGACGGCACCATGCTGACCTTCCAGAGCAACGCGGAAAAATGGGGCAACGAGTGTGATCAGATCTACGCCTTTAATTGGGATACGGACACCATCTTAGAAAACGAACCTCAACTCATCTCGAATGACTTAGGACGCACTACCTGTGCGTATTTCATGCCAGGAGATACCACCATCCTTTATGCCAGTACTTTCGCCGGAGATACCGCATGTCCAGCAGTACCGGAGCGCGGCGAAAGCGGCGCCTATGTTTGGCCCATTTATTCAGATTTCGACATCTACGTGAGTGACCTTGCCGGCAACATTGTGGATACCTTGATCTCTGGGCCGGGCTACGATGCGGAAGCTACCGTGAGTCCTGATGGCACCAAGATTGTGTTCACCTCAGACCGCAGCGGTGATTTGGAACTATATGTATGCGATATTGACGGTTCGAACATCACCCAAGTTACTAGCGGCCTTGGCTACGACGGCGGCGCATTCTTTAGCCCAGATAGCAAAAAGTTGGTGTTCCGCAGCTCTCGCCCACAAACTGAGGAAGAGATCACGAAATACAAAGACCTATTGGCCAACGGCATGGTAGAGCCAACACACATGGAGATTTACACCTGTAATATCGACGGATCGGAATTGACCCAAGTCACTTCTTTGGGCAATGCGAACTGGGCGCCATTCTACCACCCTAGTGGAGAGAAAATCATCTTCTCCACCAACCACCACAGCGAAAAAGGCTACCCATTCAACCTGTTCATGATCAATACTGATGGAACGGGCTTACAACAAATCACTTACGACGGTGTGTTCGACGCATTCCCAATGTTCTCTCCGGACGGCAGCAAACTAGTCTTTGCCTCTAACCGGAATAACGGCGGAACTCGTGCCACGAACCTCTTTATCGTAGACTGGAAAGAATAAACCTATGCTTGCCACCATCTTTTGGGACTTCCCCAACCACATTCCTCTGTTCGGATTTGAACTTCGGTTCTATTCGTTGATGTTCATCATCAGTTTTGTGCTGGGGCAGTACGGCATGCAATATGTCTTCAAAAAGGAAAACATCGACCCTAAACTCATGGACAGCCTGGTCTATTGGATGATTGGGGCAACCATTGTTGGAGCTAGATTAGGCCATGTTTTCTTTTACGATTGGGACAAGTACAAGAACAACCTGGGCGACATTCTCAAAGTTTGGGAAGGGGGACTGGCTTCGCACGGTGCGGCCATCGCCATCGTAGCGGCCATGATTTACTGGTCGCGCAAATATGCCAAAATACATCCGTTGTGGACCTTAGACCGCATTGTCATTGTGGTGGCTTTAGCGGCTGGATTCATCCGTATGGGGAACTGGTTCAACAGTGAGATTTATGGTGCACCCGCGAACAGCGCCTTTGAAACCGTTTTTGTGGAGGACGGTGCACAAGCCATACAACGCGGTTTTGCGGACCAAGTAAAGCACATGGAATTCGAACCTACCGGTGAACTATTGCAAACGGACAGCTTGGCCCTGCCGGAATTGGACCTACGAATTTCCTTTCATCAAAGTGGCGAAGCACAAACGGCACAATACGCCAATACGTATTTGCCACAGATTATTCGCATGCAGCGCCCGGACAACCGGAATCTTTGGATGTTAGACGGCACTGTTGCCGAGGTCTACGAAGGTGCGGATGGATGGGAAGCCTCGGTGAAGGTATATGGCATTCCGCGCTACCCCACCCAACTCTTTGAAGCCGGCGCCTACTGGATCATTTTTATCACCCTCGCATTATTGTACTTAAAGCGTGGAGCAGGCAACAAACCTGGATTCCTTTTAGGACTTTTCCTCACGCTCCTTTTCGGGTTCCGTTTCTTTATTGAATACCTCAAGGAAATTCAAGTGGACTTCGAGCAAAGCATGAGTCTCAATATGGGCCAGTGGTTGAGTATACCGCTCGCAGCCTTTGGCTTATTCCTGATTTTCAGAGCACAAAAAACATCTTAAATCTTCGACATGAACGCCTTTAGAAAATATGCTATTTGGATTGTCGGCTTGGGATTGGCCGCTTTCATCATTCCTTCAACCATAGGGAGTTTCGGCAAATTCAACGAAAACACAAAGCCGTCAGTAAAGCAGCCCACACAGCCTTACGAACCGCCGTTTAGAATGGACGGCACCCTCTGGGCCGTCAACGGCGCTGATACGACAGCTGTTTTCCGCACGGAATATGCGACTACACCGGCCGCCATCGAAATAGGGATGATGTATAGAAGATCGATGGACAAGGATATGGCCATGTTGTTCTTCATGTCTGGCGGGGACCAATTACGCAGCTTCTGGATGAAGAATACTATCGTACCGTTGGACATCATCTATATTAATAGTGCAAACGAGGTGGTGAGTATTCAAGCCAACGCTCAACCCCTGTCCACCCAAAGCTTGCCGAGTGGCAAGCCAGCCTCTTATGTACTCGAAGTAAAAGGCGGTGAGGCAGCAGCCCAAGGCATTGGCGTAGGCACAAAAGTGTACTGGTCAGATAATTGATAAAAAATCTACTGACCTTAATTATTTCACTATCTTTGCACGCTCATAGCATTACAAACATCTAATACGATTTTGACATGTATTTAACGAAAGAAAAAAAAGAAGAGATCTTTGCACAACATGGTGCATCGACCAAAGACACTGGTTCTGCAGAAGGCCAGATCGCATTGTTCAGCTACCGAATCAACCATTTGACTGAACACTTAAAGAAAAACAGAAAAGACCACAACACAGAGCGCTCATTGATCGCCTTGGTAGGAAAACGCAGAAAGTTGTTGAACTACTTGAAGAAAAATGACATCGAGCGTTACCGTGCAATCATTGAAAAGCTAGGCTTGAGAAAGTAAGCTTTACAATACAGACGACAAAAAGGCAATTTTTACAATTGCCTTTTTGCGTATAAAAAAGTATCTATTTCAATTATATATGATTCCTAAAGCAATTACTGAGACTATCGTACTTCCAGACGGGAGAGAGATCACGCTTGAGACCGGGAAACTGGCCAAACAAGCGGATGGCTCTGTTGTCGTAAAGTGCGGTGGTACAATGCTGTTAGCCACTGTCGTGTCTAGCAAAGAAGCGAAAGATGGTGTAGACTTTCTTCCGCTTACGGTAGATTACCGTGAAAAGTTTGCGGCCAATGGTCGCGTACCAGGTGGATTCCTCAAGCGTGAGGGTCGTCCATCAGATAATGAAGTGTTGACCATGCGTTTGATCGACCGCGTATTGCGTCCTTTGTTCCCAAAGGATTACCACGCTGAAATCCAGCTCATGATTCAACTAATTTCCTACGACGAAAACGTAGAAGCAACCTCTTTGACTGGTTTGGCGGCATCAGCAGCCATCGCAGTAAGTGACCTTCCTTTTGACGGTCCTATCTCTGAAGTTCGCGTAGGCCGTATCAACGGTGAACTCATCATCAACCCTACTCCAACACAAGTAAAAGAATTGGAGGTGGACATGGTGATCGGTGCCTCAATGGACTCTGTGGTGATGGTGGAAGGAGAGATGAAAGAAATCTCCGAAGAAGAGATGGTGGAAGCCATCAAATTTGCTCACGATGCTATCAAAGTGCAAATCCAAGCGCAATTAAACCTAGCTTCTCAAGTCGAGAAAGCTCAAGTAAAGCGCGAATACAGCCACGAAACACACAACGAAGAAGTACGTGAAGAAGTCATGAAAATGACTTACCACAAAGTATATGAAGTTGCTAAAGGCGGTATGCCTAAGCACGAGCGTTCAGCTGCCTTCAAAGCGGTATTGAACGAATATCTTGAAAGTAAAGATGAGGAGTGGTTGGAAGCAAACACAGGTTTTGCAAAAACTTATTTCCATGACGTAGAATATAAGGCCATGCGCGATATGGTGCTTAACGAGGGTAAACGTCTTGACGGACGCGATACAACAACAGTACGCCCTATTTGGTCTGAAGTTGATTACTTGCCGGGTGCACACGGTTCTGCCGTCTTCACCCGCGGGGAAACTCAATCTTTGACCACGGTTACCTTGGGAACTTCATTGGACGCAAACAGGATTGACGATGCCACCTTTACTGGTGAAGAGAAATTCTACTTGCACTATAACTTCCCTCCATTCTCTACAGGTGAAGCCCGTCCTATTCGTGGTGTAAGCCGTCGCGAGGTGGGTCACGGTAACTTGGCACAACGTGCTTTGTACCAAATGGTCGATCCAGAAAACCCTTACACTATCCGTGTGGTTAGCGATATCCTTGAATCAAACGGTTCGTCTTCTATGGCAACGGTTTGTGCGGGCACCTTGGCTTTGATGGATGCAGGTGTTAAAATGGTACGCCCAGTAAGTGGTATAGCCATGGGATTGATCTCTGACGGCGAGAACTATGCAGTACTTTCTGATATTCTTGGAGACGAAGATCACTTGGGCGATATGGACTTCAAAGTAACTGGTACTGAGAAAGGTATCACTGCGTGTCAGATGGATATCAAAATCAAAGGGTTGAGTTACGAAATATTGGTGAATGCTCTTAAGCAAAGCCGTGAAGGACGTCTACACATTTTGAATGAAATCCTGAAAACCATGCCTGAAACGCGTAAGGAATTGAAGCCAAACGCGCCGAAGATCATGAAGTTGACAGTGAAGAAAGAATTCATTGGACCAATTATTGGACCTGGTGGTAAGAACATCCAAGGTATCCAAGCGGATACTGGTACGACGGTTACCATTGAAGAAATCGAAGAGCGCGGTCACATCGAAATCTCAGGTAAGGATTACGACATGATGAACAAAGCACTCGAAATGATACGTGCTATCGCATTCGAACCCGTAGTTGGGGAAGTATACGAAGGTGTCGTTCGCGGCGTTCAGACCTATGGTGCTTTTATTGAAATTGCGCCAAAGGTTCAAGGCCTATTGCACATTTCAGAAATCGATTGGACGCGTATTAAAAACGTAGAAGATGTGCTGAAAGAAGGCGATAAGGTCAGCGTTAAATTATTAGAGGTTGACAAGGCTGGTAAGATGAAGCTCAGTAGAAAAGTGCTTCTCCCTAAGCCAGAAAAAACTGACGCATAATTCATATATTTTAAACTTGTGATGCGAGCGGCGCTGCGCGCCGCTCGCATTCACAGTTAAATAGTAAAGGCCAAACATGAGACAGTTAAAAATCACAAAACAGGTTACCAACCGCGAAACCGCTTCACTCGATAAATACCTACAAGAAATTGGTAAGGTAGAATTGATTACAGCTGAGGAAGAGGTAGAGTTGGCACAGCGCATTAAAGCGGGTGACCAAGTAGCGTTGGAAAAACTAACCAAAGCCAACTTGCGATTTGTGGTTTCTGTTGCCAAGCAATACCAAAACCAAGGTTTGACCCTTCCAGATTTGATCAACGAAGGAAACTTGGGATTGATCAAGGCGGCACAACGCTTTGATGAAACGCGCGGTTTTAAGTTTATCTCATACGCTGTATGGTGGATCCGTCAGAGCATTTTGCAGGCCTTGGCCGAGCAAAGCCGTATTGTTCGTCTTCCATTGAATAAGATTGGTTCCATTAACAAGATCAACAAAGCCTACGCATACTTGGAGCAGGAGCACGAGCGTCCGCCAAGCGCAGCTGAAATTTCGAAGCACTTAGAGATGAGTGAATCGGACGTTAAAGAAAGCATGCGCAACAGCGGACGTCACGTGAGTATGGATGCCCCGTTGGTAGAAGGCGAGGACAGCAACTTGTACGATGTATTGAACTCTTCAGACAGTCCACACCCTGACGAGGATTTGATGATGGACAGCTTGCGCACAGAGATCGAGCGCTCGTTGGCTACATTGACGCCACGTGAAGGCGATGTGATCCGCTTGTACTTTGGTCTCGGCGGCCAGCATCCAATGACGTTGGAAGAGATTGGCGAGAAGTTTGATTTGACGCGTGAACGTGTTCGTCAGATTAAAGAGAAAGCCATCCGTCGTATGAAGCATACCTCACGAAGCAAAATCTTGAAGACCTACCTCGGTTAATAACCATGGTATAAAGTTTTTACCCTAGCACCCTGCCGACCACGGCGGGGTGTTTTATTTTTGTACCACATATAAAACACAAAGCATGGCCGCACCTATTATCTCACCTTCCCTTTTAGCCGCAGATTTCGGAAACCTTCAACGCGACTGCCAAATGGTCAATGAAAGTGAGGCCGATTGGTTCCACATCGACGTCATGGACGGGGTCTTCGTACCAAACATCAGCTACGGTATGCCCGTGGTGAAGAAGATGGCAGATAATTGCGAGAAGGTCATGGACGTTCATTTGATGATTGTACAGCCAGAGCGTTATATCCAAACGTTTAAAGATTGTGGCGCGGACATTCTTACCGTGCACTACGAAGCTTGTACCCACTTGCACCGCACCATTCAGGAGATTCACAATGCCGGAATGAAAGCCGGTATTGCGTTGAATCCACATACTCCGGTGAGCGTATTGGAAGATATCGCACAAGATTTGGACGAGGTATTGCTGATGAGTGTGAATCCAGGATTTGGAGGTCAGAAATTCATCGAAAACACCATCAAGAAAACTGCGCAAGCCAGAGAATTGGTCGATCGCACAGGATCAAAAGCCATTATCGAAATTGACGGAGGGGTGAATTTGGAAACTGGCGCAAGATTAGTAGCCGCAGGTGCCGATGCCCTCGTGGCCGGCTCGTTTGTATTTAAAAGCGAAGACCCAAAGGCGACCATCGCCGCCCTAAAAGCACTTTAACGACGAAACTCAGCCGTTTGGTCGTATACGGCCTGAAGGATTTCTCGCTCGATCTCATCCACGCCTAATCCGCGGCGCTCCATCATTCGGTGTGCAGTATCTAAGGCCTTGTCGATTTTGTATTCCATAGCGCCTTGCGGGCCACCCCACGAGAAGGAAGCTATGAAGTTCCTAGGAAAACCTGCCCCATAGACATTGGCGCTCACTCCAACCACCGTACCGGTGTTGAACATGGTATTGATACCCGACTTACTGTGGTCA
>Ga0181557_1004541_pt1 | contig 12925 bp, 10 predicted proteins | sample 011ome_23_FD_148632 | JGI IMG/M metagenome (GOLD analysis project Ga0181557, IMG submission 148632) | Coastal salt marsh microbial communities from the Groves Creek Marsh, Skidaway Island, Georgia - 011506CT metaG (spades assembly) | ecosystem: Environmental > Aquatic > Marine > Intertidal zone... | reverse complement strand
CAACTGAAAATCCTCGCTTCTCAGCAACAGATCGCGTCCTCCCCGTCGCGCGCTCCCGAAGCGGTTTTGATTCTTCTTCTCGTAAAAGCTTTTTGCGATCGACGACGAAAAAGACGAGGAGTAGGAGGAGGCGGCGGCGACGACAAAGACGACGAAAAAGACGACGAAAACAACGCGCCGCTTTGACGACGTTTTGCAAAAGCAGCGCGCGACGTTCCTTCGTCTCGTCGTCATCGTTTCGAGATATGTGCTTTCGAGAAGAGAACGACGACGCGCGCGCGAGAGAGAGGACGAGAGACGCGACAACGCCGCGCTTTAAATAAAGTTTGTGCGAGTGTTTTGCGCGCAACTTCGTCGTCGTCGTCGTCGTCGTCTTCTTTCGCGAAAGACCCGCGCGGCTTTTATTAAACGCGTCGTTTGTTCGTGCGATGCGTTTGACGTCAGAACGTTCGCGCGCGCGCGAAAGAAGAACACTCTGTTTGAACTTTTGAGCGACCCGACGATATAAAGATGCGCGCTTTACTTTCGGTCACCTCTTCGCCTGCGTTTTCTTTACGTTGTGCTCAGAGGAGGTCTTCGTCGTCTGGACGAAAAGGAAAGGCAAACGGGAGGAACGCGAGGACGAACGCGGTCTCGGGAAACGACGGATCTTCCCCGTCGTCGTCGACTTTGTCGTCGTCGTCGTCTTCGAAGACGAGAATGACGACGACCACCATTTCACGAGTTTTAGTAGTACCAAACAGAAAACAACAACAACAAAAACAAACACGATATCGATTAAAAGCGACTCGAGACGACGGCGACGACGTTCCGTTCGGGTACACGCGCTTGGACGTCATGCTCATCGGAGGGGGGGTGACTGGTTTAGGGTTTGCAGCCTACTACGGTTTGCAAGAATTCGCCGGGTTCGACGCGCAGTGGGCGGGGAACGTCGTGCAGTTGACGTTCGTCATGTTACTCACGTTGTTGTGGGTTGGGAGTTACATTCAGAGAGTTTTTAATAAGGACATGACGTACGGGAAGCAGTTGAAGGATTACGAAGAGGCGGTGATGCAAAAGAGGTTGGAAGAGATGCCGGAATCCGAACTCATGGCGTTGATGGACGAAAGCGAAAGAGCGAAGAACGAAAAGTGAGACTGGATGATGATGATGATGAGTCTAAGAGAGGGGGGATGAGAGAGAGAGAGAGAGAGAGAAGGAAATAAATAAAATTAAATAAATAGTGTAATCATCATCACGACTCATCACAACACGTGTATGTCATCATCATCGTCATCAGATTGGTTCCTCGTCTTCTTCGCGTATTTGTTTCGTTCTTTTCACCATCTGTTTACCTTTCTCGACATCCAGTCGCAAAACGAAAAACGCCGGAATGATCGTCATGCAGAGAATGTACCAAAACGAGCGCCGCAAGTTGCCGCTGCTGTTGGCCATAATGGAGATGACTAACGGGCCAACCCATGAGCTTCCTTTGTCGGTCAATTCGAAAAAACTGAAAAACTCGCTCTCTCGGTGCGGCGGAATCAATTCGCAAAACAACGTTCTCGAGAAGGATTGAATCGCGCCGAGGTTTAATCCAAACCAAATGGCGAGAAAATACGCCTCCCACGAGTTTCTGAATCCAATCGAATTAGAAACGTAGCCAAGCAAACCCCATATGGGTAACAACGAGATTGAAAATAACGCGGAAACCACCATCGCTTGATTCGAGGCGTTCAATTTACGCTTGATGAGGAGAAAGAGGAAGTTCCCAACCGCGGCGGATAAAGGTGCCAACAACGCGATCAAGAACAAACCCGTCGTCCCCGTGCACATATCTCTCTGAGCGTACAAGACGCCTAAACCAGCGATTGTCGAAAATCCATCGGTGTAAGCGAAATACAAAATCAGAAACGAAAACGTCACGGGAAACTTTGATTTCGCCTCCGCGATGGTTCTCGCGAATCTCCCCAAAGAGTCTTTCATTCTCGCGAGTTCCGAGTTCTCTTGCTGTTCCTGTTTTTCTTCTTCATTTACTTCGTCGTCTCTTAATTTTTCGCAAAAGTACACGCCGAAACCTAACCACCAAGCACCGGCCAAGACGATGCACCAGCGAAACGCCGAAGACGCTTTGTTATCGCTCGCGTCTTCGTCGGAACCACCAGAGAGGAACAAAACGACCAGCGATAACAATAAGCCGAGAACGCCGCTTAAATAACCCGCCGCGTACCCTTTCGTGCTCAATTCGTTTTCGTAATCGTGATCTTCCTCCTTCCCTTCCGATAAAATCGCCTCGCTCTCTTTCGCGAGTATAGGCAAGTAGCTGTTGTAAAAAATAACGGACAGCCCGTACATGGTGTTGCTAAACACCGCTAATATAGCCGCCAACACGTGCTTATACCCCGCGTGTCGTTCGCTGAACGCCGCAAACACGAGCAAACTCGCGCCTCCTAAAACTGTCGTCATCCTCAACCCTTTCTTCCGGTACCCGGTATCCCCTCTCGCCCCGTACAAGGCGAACACGAGCAACTGCGAGACGCAACTGAAACTGATAATCACGAACGCGAACGAGGACGGACGAAACCCGCCGGAAACGCGCACAGTTTCCAAGTCTTCGCAGTTTTCTCGATTCAATCCCGGACCTGTTCGTATCCGATTTCAGAGAGAGAGAGAGAGAGAGAGAGAGAGATGTGAGCGAGAAAGAACACAAAATATCTTTCCTCTGCTCCTTTAGAGCGAGAGAGAGAGAGAATTCAAAAGAGCATACAAACGCGAGCGGCTGATGCGTTTCTACGCGTTCTAAAAGAGATAAATCGATTCAACGCGACCACAAAACCAAAACGCCTCACCGGAACAGAGCAAATTCCCCTCTCCAACTCGACACTCCAAACATTTCTCGCTGTATTCTACGTCCAAGGTTGAACACATTTTCGGTTTCAGTTTCCCTCGCCACGCTTCACTCTCCGCGTACGCGTTTAACACCAACGGCAAGAACGTCGCGATGGCGACGGTGGCGTAACAGCTGTTCGCGAAATCGTACCCGATCCATGCTTTTCGCTCGCGGGCGAGAGATAGAGATTTATCTTCGTTAGACATCTTTGGTTGTTTCTTTAAAGTGAGTTTTTCTCGGTAACGAACTTTTCTTTGTGAGGGAGGAAAAATGGTAAAAACGCTCTAAACGCTCTCTAAACATTTGACTACAACTTTCTCTCTCTTTCTCTCGCTCTCTAGTTGTTTGAGACTCTTTTGGAGACCAAGACGAACCCGTTTCTGTCCAGAAAAGGGTACTCGCCGACCCAAACGTCCAACTCGGGGACGTACGCCTCCCGAATGGCGACAAAGTTTCGGAACAAATCGTCGTCCGAGGAGACGATGAGTTCGCACGCGTCTCCTATTTGCACGTCGTCGTATCTGCGTTCGTTTGGTATGCGAAAAGAGACTTCGAACGAGGAGATTGGGTCGATGAAATCAATCAAGAGCATCTCGCTCGTCGTTTTTCGAGTATTTCTTCGTCCCCGCGACGATGATTTTTTTCGAGCGTTCTCGAAGGTTTTCGCAACGACCGGGACGACTTCGATGTCTTTCACTCGCGCTCTCCACAATCCGACGAATTCGCCTGCGCGCGCGGCTGCGTTCCTTCTCGCCGCCAACGCGATGGGCGCCCAGAGAAAAAATGTCGCGAACGGCACTTGCAACGCCGTCCCGATTTCAAAATCATTAATAGTCGAACATAAAACGACGCCGAGCAAAGAAATAGCGACGCGTTGCACGGCGGCATCGGTGGTGCCCCAAAAGTATCCGTACTGGTTGGAAGTCGCCGCTATGGGAAGGCACTTTTCCGTTTCGCCGTTGGTGAGTAAAGTCACGTTCGGAAGCGCCGGCGAAGAATACGAAGAAGAAGAAGAAGACGATGACGATGAAGACCGTCGTCGTCGTCGTTCTCGCTCCCGTTGTCCCCGTCGTCCGTCTCCTCTTCCTCGTCGTCGTTCGTCGTAGTCGTCTCTTTCTTCTGTTTCTTCTCTTCTTCCTCTTCCCGTTCCGACATCCTCCTCCTCCTCGATATCGTCCTCAAAGTCCAACGAATTCTTCAATTTTCGCCGCCGCCGTCCAGTTCGCCGCTGCCGTTGAAAACCCCCGTCGTCGTTTTTAAAAGACGACGAGGACGAAGAAAAAGCAGCGCTAAATCTTCTCTCCTCGTCCGTCTCGAACGCCTCCTCGTCTCTGTCGTCCTCTGCTTCTCCATCTGCTTCGTTCACCGCAAAATTGACCATTTTTCTCCCCAACGCGGATGAAGAATTCAAAGAAGAAGAACGACGAGAAAACCTACCCGCGACGCTGCTCCTGCTAGTATTACTGCTGCCACGAAGCGTCGTCGTTTTTGTCGTAAAAGTCAGTCTCGTCGAGTTCGTCGTCCTCGCGGAAAGGCTTTTGTTGTTGACGGAGAAAACAACCGCACGATTTTGCGCTGAATTCGTAGGAGTCATACATAACGGAAGCATTTTAAGTGAGGAAATTTTTAACAACTTTAAAGCTTTCGCGACGGATGATTTTGTATGCGAACGATGACGACGTGTTTCTTCTGAGCATTGTTTTGCTTTGTTTTGCGCGTAGTAGTGCTCTGTGTACGCGCGCGTGTGTGCGTGTGTTTTTGTGTTCAAGCGTCAAGTGAAACCTTTAACAACGCTCTCGCGAAGAATCGAGCGGACGTTACTTTTTTGGCGGCTCGCTCCTTTTGGCGGCGATGTTTTGCCGTTTCTTCTGCGACGCTTGCGCGCACGGCAAGTGAAACCCGCACTCTTTAATCGAATAGACATTGATGACGTCATTTTGGCGACCCCGACCTCCTTTTTCTTTCAAATATTCGTATTTACCTTTCGAGTTTTTGACGATCCACGTGATCTCCACTTCGTCTTCGTCTTTCGACTCGATCGACGCGTCGGATTTTTTCAATCGAACGATTTCTCCCCACCACGGGTCCTCGGGATCTCCCGAGTCGATTTCGATGGACATGCCCGGAGCTAAGTGCTCGAGTTCTATTTTCCCGGTAACGACTTCTTCCTCTTCCGTTTCCTTTTTTTTCTTCTCTTTCTTTTGGACTCTTTTCGCCTTCTTCGTCGAGATTTTCGGCTCTTTTGGCTTCTTCTTCTTCTTCTTCTTCGTCGTCGTCGTCGTTTGCTTTTTATCATTACTTTTACTTCCATCTTGTTTTCCAATGTTTTGAACGCCAGGAAACCAGGTCATTGGCTCCGCGTTGTAGGTTGAATGTTGCGGCGTCGCCATCGCCTTCTCCTGCAACTCTTGCCTCTTCCATTCTTTCTCTTTTTCTTCGGTTAAGAGCTCCGCCATGTATCTCTCCGAATCGAACTCGTTCCTCGACTGTAATCTGAGATTTTCGAGGCGTTTCTTTCGAATTTCTACGAGTTCTCTCTTTAACTCGTCTTTACGCGGATTGGTGGGATAGGAATATTGCATTTGACGTCGCAACGCTCTTCTCGCTATCAGCTCTTGCTCCGCCGATTCCCAGCTCGCGCTCTCTTCATTCACGCATTTGATCAAGATAATCAACGCGCGCTTGTAGTTTTCTAAGTTTATCGCGAGAGAAGATAAATCTCGCGCGATAACTGCACTCGCTCTCTCTGCTGGTGTCTCGTGTAGTCTTTCGCTCGGTCCTGGCGCTCTCGTAGTGGGCGAACCAAATTTACGCTTTATATTTTGAACCAGTCGCACCAGATCCTTCGTCTCCTTGTCGTCGTCCTCTTCTTCGATGATTACGACGTCTTCGTCGTCTATTTTCCTCGCTTTTCCTCTTCCATCGTTTTCGGCTTCCTCCTTCTTGTTCTTCTTCTGCTTCTTCTTCTTCTTCTTCTTCTTCTTTGGATCTTCCTTCTCTGCCCACTCGTCGTACATCGGGAACGCCTTCTCTTCTCCTTCAACCGGTAAAGGCCACTTCCGCGTCGCTTGCATCGCGGCGTCTCTAAACACCGCGTCTTCCACCAACGCTTTTTGCAAACCCAAACTCGCGTCGCTCTTCTCCTTCTTCTTCTTCTTCTCTCCTCCATCTCCTTCTCCTCCTCCTTCTTCTTCTTCACCACCTCGACTCTTACCGCCGACGATACCGAACGATTCCTCCCTAAACTTTCTCACTATTTTACGAAACGAGTTTAACCAATTCACCCTCTCCTCCAAAACCCACCGTCGATCGAATCTCGCCTTCGCGTGCAACTCTCTCTCGTACACGTCCTCCTCGTACTCGTCCGTATTCATCGTATCCAACGGGTCTCGATTATACTTGCTCCAAGTGATCGTATTATTAGTAGTAGTCGTACCCAAACAGTTCTCGTGTACTTTCTTCCACGCGACGCCAAACACGATGCGATTGATGACTTCTTTCGAAAACTTCGCGCAGTCTTCGCGCGTCCTTCTCAGCGCCTTCGCATTCTCGTCTTCCTCTTCTTCTTCCTCTTCTCCTGAATATTCGCTCCGCAAATCCTCGTCGTCGTCGTTCTCGTCCTCCGGATCCTCCTCGTTCGAGTTCATCATCCACGCCCGTCCCGGAATCGCTATAAACACTCGTCCCGGCATCGCGTCCTTCTCCTCCTTTTCAGAAACGTAATACGCATCGACCAAAGATTTCCAGCTCAAACGAACGCATTCCCATCGGAACCTGTGTTTGCGCTTCTTTTCTCGAATTTTGCGCGGCGGCGTAAAATTTTCCTCTTCCTCTGTGTCTTCCTCTCCTTCGGTGGATGTTTTTTCCCACGAGGAAGCGGCGATGGATTCTTCCTCTTCCTCTTCCTCTTCCTCCTCTTCCGAGGCGTGTTCGACGCGATCGCGATGATACAGATTGAACACGTTGTTCGACATTCCCGCGTTTTTCCTCGCGACGAAGTATGTTTTTTGTGTGCCTCTTTTGTTGGTTTTCTCTTCGTTCGCGTTCGCTTTCGTTGTTCTTCGCTTTCGCATCGCGTCTGCGCTTTCGGATGCGATTCTTCGTTTCCGGGATGTTTTCGTCGGGGTTTCCTCCTCTTCCTCTTCCCCCTCTTTCTTTTGAACGACAACGATTTGGTCGAGACGACGATGAAACGAAGGATCGCGCGTTTGCTTCGCGTTGGTCCGCATTTGTAAGTCTCGCCTCCCTCGCGCGTACAAATGAAGATGTTCGAGAACGTGGCGGGAAAAGGTCAATTAAAATGTCATCACAACCGCGACGCGCTGCGCGGAACACTTTTGTCGCGACAAAAAGTATTCGATATGCTTCCTCGCGCCTCGAGGCGAGGGCATGCCCTTTTCTGCTTCCATTTTTGCTCCTCCTCGCGTTTTTGCACGAGGACGTCGATGCGTTCGTCGTTGTCCTCGTCGAGAGAAGCGCAAAGAGGAAAGACGCGCAACGACAACGAGACGACGGCGAAGCGATTTCAATCCAATTCTGCGAACGAAAAGGACGGTGCAAAACGTGCGCTCGTGCTCTCGAAGACGCGAACGTTCGCGCGAGAAGACGTGGAGCAATTTGCAAAGATAACCGGCGATTCAAATCCAATTCACGTGAGTCGCACTGCTACTACTGATGATAATAACATCGTGCACGGGGCGTTGTTGGTCTCGATGTTCCCGGCGATAGTGGGAAGCACGTTTCCAGGGGCGAAATATTTGCGCCAAACGGCGATGTTTCGAAACGAGTGCCCGGTCGGCGCGAGAGTGACGGCGACGGTGAGGAAAGTTAAGGAGACGCGAGGTGGTAAGATTGTCGAGTTTGAGACGAAGGTGAGATGCGCGGAGGATGAAGGGAAAGTGTACGTGGACGGCTTCGCGCTGGCGAAAATAGAATAGAACGCAGTACCGGTAGAATGTAATTAGTAGTAGTAGTGTAGTATTATCGTTTCGAAGCCGGTGGTCGTAAGCCGGAGAACATCGAGTCTAAGTGCGCGGTTTGTTTTGCTCCGGGTTCTTTGTTATTATTGACCGCGGTGGCGCGCGCGGTGGCTTGTTTCAATCGCTCCTTGGATTGCGCCCATCGCTCGTCTCGGTTGGCGTGTGAAGACGGAGAAGACGATGATCCCACGCCAGTTCCGGAGAGTAAATTTACGCTTTCTAAGTTACGTCCTCCTGCTCCTCCTCCTCCTCCTCTGTCCTCGTCGTCGTCGATGCTAATTTGTTCTTCTTCCAGGTTTCTGGTAAAAGAGGAGAAATTTTTACTCCCGCGCGCTCTCGCGTTGCTCGGCGACGGTTCGTCGAAGTAATATTCCGGATTGGCGCACCCTAATCGACCGCCTTCGACAATTTCCGCGCGTTCGCGGTCGACTATGGACCTCCCGAGACTGTCGTCTTCCATCTCTTCGTCTTTAGCGGATGCGAAGTGAAACGCGTTTTGGTCGCCGATCATGTTCGAGCCGAACCCGTCGGAGCCGATTGAAGTTCGATGGTGCAAACTGCTTCGACCGCTCGAGCCTCCTCTTAACCGAGCGGGACAGCAACAACACAAAATTTTCCATCCGTAACCGGCAATGCCATCGAACGCATCAAAGGCAATCAACGCGCAATAAATGGCTAAAAATCCAGGAACGATCGTGTTAAACCTCTGCGCGGCTTCCGGAATGTGTTCGGCCATTTTCTTCGCGAACGTCGTCGGAGGCACCGATGGGCGAGACAACACCGGCAACAGCGCTAAGAAGTTATACGCCAACGGCGCGGAGTATCTGCACACCAACGACGCGTTGAATAACAAAGATAAACTGTCCGTTCCGTACGGTACCAACGTGTAAAACGAAAACATCCCCAATCGACCGAGCGATAAGTAGGCGCAAAAACACACGTAAAACAAAGGCACGAAAATTGCCATGTGTAAAGTTAAAACGTTATTCACGTTGCGTTCTACGATGACGCCGAATAAGGAGAGAGTGGCGTGCTCACCTAACGCGTCTCCCGTCCAAATCGTACTCTCGGCTAAAATAATCGCCAACGACAAAAAGGCGAAAGAGAAGGCCAAGACTTTACACGTCATCGGTTCAAACGTGCACCTGTAAAATTTTTCAATCGAGTCTCTTATGCTTCTGATTGATGGCGAGGGCGACGAGGACGACGATACGCCGCCACCGTCTCGTAACGCAGATCCATTCTGTAATAAATCTTGCGAAATTATGCCTCCACTGGCGGATGGAGGTTTGATCAATCTTCCGTGCGCAGATTTACTCGTTTGATACGTCGCTTCGGCTTGGAACGCGTCTTCCACCGCTTCCACGTACTGCGCTCGTGTTCGTCTGTACACTCGCAAAGATCGCTTCAATCGTCTTCTTAACCTCGCTAAGTCTTTCTCTAAATCGTAATCGTAATCTAACATCGCGTCGTCGTCGTCGTCGTCCATCATCACCCCCATCGCGTTCATTTCCCCGTACGACCCTCTTCTACTACTACTCGTTCCTGTTGCATGCATAGGCGACGACGAGGACGGTCCTCCCCCGTTATTATTATTATTATTATTATTATTATTATTATCCATTCTCAATGTTTCTGCGTCCGGCACTTCGCTTTCGATGATATCCATCGCCCATCTCAACTCGTGCCTTCTCGGCATCACCCTCGCCGTCGTCGCGACCGCTTTGCACACTTTCTTCAAATCTTCGTGCGCTTCTTGCAAACTCCTAGAAACGTGCGCGACTCTTTTATACGCCCTCGTCGGTCGGTCGTCCAAAAACGATCTCTTATACAACGCTCGCGGTACTTCGACTAATCCGTACCCGACGAGTAAAATACCCGTCGAAATACCCCACGCGTTGGCGACGACGATACCGTACGCGCTCAAACTCGACGCATCCAGCGACCCGAAAAACAGTAACCCAGTCGCGCCGATTGCCAAAATCCCAACTAAAACGAGGTAAAAAACCACGTTTTCTCTCAGCGCGGTCGAACATCTCGACGCGAACGTAAAGTCTCCGCTGTCCTCGTAAATCTGGTGCAACGGTAAAATCACCCACGTGAGTAAAAAAGTCGACCAGTACGTCACCCCCCACATGTGTGTCATCACGTTGCCATCGTCCGTTCGTTCGTGCGCTCCTCCGTTTTCCTCGTTTCCCATTTGTGACAGAGCGTACCCCACGTCCAAGGGGACTAAGGTTAAAATAGAAACGCTCAGAGTCCAGGAGAGAAACACTTGCGCTTTCACCGAGACCGGGTTGTTCCTCTTATCGCTGAAATAGTTCAGCGTACGCAAGACTAAAGCGACGACCAACGCGGACGCGACGAACGCGAACGTGACTCTCATCTTTTACTTTCTCGAGCGCGATGGGTTGGTATTTCTGCGAGTGATGATGCGTTCAGCGCGCGTGATGGAAGACTTTTACGCTGCGCGCGTTTGGAACGAACAAAAGCGTTTTGGAGTGGCGAATGTGCGGCAAAACTTTCCCCTAAGTGATGTGAAGATGTTCTCGCAGAGACGAACAACGACGAGCCCAAAAGGCTTTCGTCGCAACGAGCCGCCTTTCGTAAAAAAACGATCATCTTTTCGTCGCTCTTTTTCCTCCTCTCTGAAGAAGTCTGGAGATGATGGATTTTCCCCGGGGGCGGAACCGTGGGACCCTTCAAAGAACGACGGCGAGTTAGATCCGATTCGGAACGAAGTTCTGTTACGAATCGTCCAATCCGAGATTTCAGACGAGGAGGTGAACAAACTCGTCTGGCGGTGTTTAGGATACGAAATGACGATAGAGCTCGACCCGGAGACGTTAACCGCGACAGAAACGTGGCGAGTATCGAATAAAGTGTTCCCGAACTGGGCGAAACGGTTTCCAGAACCGCCGGATGTGATTGGGGTGACGAGGAAGTATTACCCGGAAATCGACCAACCGGTGAAGGAAGCGTGCGCGAGCTTGACGAGATCGGTCTCGAGCGAATATAAGAACGGGTTGAAAGAACAGTTGAAACCGTTAGGGTGGAAAGGGTTTAAAATGGAAGGGTTGACGCCGAACATGACGAGACGAGCGCAAGCGGCGAATTGGTTGGTGTATTATAGGAGCGAGTTGAGAGGGGTCCCGATCGAGGAGTTGAAGAGGAGACGAGAACTTCGAAGACTGAAAGAGATCGAGGAAGGCGAGGAGAAGAAACCAACCGGTGGGTCCGCGCAATCCGTCGTTTAATAATAATAATAATAATACTAATTTGTTGCGTGCGAGATATAATAATATAAGCATATGCGTTACGTGTAGTAGAGTCTTTGCATGACTGTGACATAACGCAAGAGTTCTCGTTCCTCTCTCTCTTTCTCTCAACAACATCAATAATAATAACGGTACATAAAAATAACCGTCGTCGTCGTCGTCGTCGTCGCATTAAGGGTCGTACACGAACTCGCCGTACTCGCTCAATACCGTCACTTGGCTCTTCCCGCTCTTCTCTTCCACTCGTCCGATAATTTTACTGTCGATGTTAAACTTCTTCCCGCACTCGATCAATCTATTCGCGACGCCGACCGACGGAACGTACACCTCCAGCCTGTGACCGCAGTTGAACACTTTATACATTTCCTTCCAATCCGTGTTTGAGCACTCTTGGATCAACCGAAACAACGGAGGAACGTCGAACATGTCGTCTTTAATAATCTGTAACCCGTCGTCGACAAAGTGTAAAACTTTCGTTTGCGCGCCTCCCGAGCAATGCACCATGCCGTGAATTTCCTCTTTTCGTTTCTCGCCAACTTCGTCCAAAATCGCTCGCACAACCGGCGCGTACGTTCGCGTCGGCGACAGGACGAGTTTTCCAACCGTCATCCCAGTTTCTGGCTCGATATCCGTCAACTGATACTTCCCAGAATACACCAAATCTTCCGGCACGGCTGGATCAAACGTCTCCGGATACTTCTCGCCGACAGATTTCGCAAACACGTCGTGTCTGGCGCTGGTTAACCCATTCGATCCCATCCCGCCATTATACTCCGTCTCGTACGAAGCTTGCCCGTACGAGCTAAACCCGACGATGATATCTCCGGCTTGGATTTTATCGTTCGAAATCACGTCTTCTCTTTTCATCCTCGCGCACACGGTGGAATCGACCACAACCGTTCTCACCAAATCCCCGAGATCTGCGGTTTCTCCTCCCGTGCTCGTAATCCCTACCCCACACTCTCGCATCGTCTTCAACACATCCTCCGTTCCTTCGATCAGATTCGTCAAAACCTCCCCGGTAATCAATCCTTTATTCCTCCCGATGGTCGACGACAACAATATATCGTCCGCGCACCCGATGCACAACAAATCATCCGTATTCATAACCACAGAGTCTTGCGCGATGCCTCTCCACACGTTCAAATCTCCCGTCTCTTTCCAGTACGCGTACGCGAGCGATGATTTCGTCCCCGCGCCGTCCGCGTGGACGCACGTGCAATATTCCGGGTCCATCGCGATATCCTGAACCACTTTACAAAACGCCTTGGGAAACAATCCTTTGCTGACGTTTTTTATCGCTTTGTGCACGTCTTCTTTGGACGCGGAGACTCCTCTCGCCATGTACCGCTCGACTTCTTCGTTTACTCGTTGTTGTTGTTGCTGTTGTTGTTCGGGCGACGACGACGCTCCGACGATGTTTTTGCCGCGGCAACGACGACTGCCGCTTTTCCCACGATGATGATGAAAATCTCGTTCGTCGTTCACGTTTCTCGACGCGAAAACTGCGTGACTCGTATTCCTTCTTCTCGAAAACGAGGACGACTTTGAAGACGAAGACGTAAAACAACAAAGGAGCGACTTTTTTGAGGACGACGAAGAGGAGGAGGATGAAATCATCGTCTGAATCGTCGTCGTCATCTCTCTCTCTCTCTCTCTCTCTTAAACGCGCGCGCGTGTTCTTTAGTAGTAAGAAGCGTCTCGAGGGAAATTTTGAAATCCAAAGCACAGCGTCTCAAAATTTAGGGTGTTAAATGAAACACTAAATGACACAGCGACCCCGAGTGACGAACGCTCGA
>Ga0181557_1004531_pt1 | contig 12937 bp, 5 predicted proteins | sample 011ome_23_FD_148632 | JGI IMG/M metagenome (GOLD analysis project Ga0181557, IMG submission 148632) | Coastal salt marsh microbial communities from the Groves Creek Marsh, Skidaway Island, Georgia - 011506CT metaG (spades assembly) | ecosystem: Environmental > Aquatic > Marine > Intertidal zone >... | reverse complement strand
CAGGCTGTATTGGATTTTTATTTTTTTCTTTTTTCATAAGCAACTGTATCACATTGTTTTAATTTAGAATATCTTTGAATATCTAATTAATGAATAAAATAATTTATTTAATATTTTTATTAATTCTTATCTCTTCTGCTAAAGCTAATACAATTTATGAGTTGATTAAAATTCCAAATCTTGAGGTCTATGATTTAAAAACTCCAAATAAATTAAGATATGTATACGCAAAACAACCTTTCACGATTGGTCTAGATAACAATATCAATTGTTACAATTCAGCTGATAAAGATTTAGAAGACCAATATAAAATTATAAGACAAGAGTTAGATAGATACGATCAGAAATTTTTAAGAAAAATAAATCTTAAATATATAGTTTTATGTCAAGATCTTTCTATATCAGGGATTAATACCGCGGGTATTCCTGATCATATAATGAAAACATTAATTGTAGATATAAAATTTGATGAAAAATTTTTTAGACGTGGTCTTCATCATGAAATATTTCATATAATAAATAATAGTTATAAAGATATGTTTGATGAAGATGAGTGGTCAAAATTTAATAATAAAGAATTTAATTATGCAGAGTGTTCTACTTGTACAGATAAAAGAAGTCTTGATATGTATTTAAATACCAATGGATTTATTACTGAATATTCAAAAACAACTGCATCAGAGGATATGGCTGAAGTTTATTCTCATTTAATGATCAACAAATTTCCAGAAAAAATTGACCAAGCTCTTCAAGAAAAAATTCAATTTATAAAATCAAAAATTAAATTAGTTGATCAGAATTTTAAAATATGATTGAAGAAATTAAAGCATCAAAATCAGAAAAAATATTATTTATATTTTTAATTTTGCTTGGTTTATTTTCAATTACATCTTTTTTTATGATTAAAAATAAATGTTTATTTGTTAAAAATTACGATCCAAGTGAACTAACATTTGAAAACCCTCAAAATATTGCAATCTTAAACGTTGAATGTGGTAACGTCATAATTGAACTTTATCCCGAAACTTCTCCAATTGCTGTTGAAAGATTTAAAACTCTAATAAACACAAAAGCATATGATAATGTTGCATTTCATCGAGTGGTTAAAGATAAATTGGTTCAAGCAGGTGATTTAGAGTTTGGTAGAAAAGATAATCTAGATTATGTAAAAATTGGCAGTGGTAAATCTGGTCTTGGAACTATTAAATCTGAAATAGACAATCCTTTTGGCTACGACAAAGGTAGTGTTGGGCTTGCAAGAAATAAACAATATGACACTGAAGATAGTCAGTTTTTTATCATACTTGAAGATGAGCCTCTTTATGAGGGAGAATATACACCAGTTGGTAAAGTCATATATGGACTAAAGGCTTTAACTAAAATTAAATATTTAGATAAATCAGCCTATGTTTTAAGACCTGATTTTATCAATACTTTTAGAATGTTGAAATAATTACTTTTGTTCAACTATTGTTGAAAAGGTAATTCTAGTAAGCCCAGCTTGTCTTGAGCCTTCCATTACATTTATAACAGATTGATGGGTTGCTTTTGCGTCAGCATAAATTATTACCGGCATCTTATTATTTTTATTAGATAATTCCTTTAATTTTGAAGCAATTTCTGCAACATTATTTGATTTCAAAGGTTTGTCATTTATTAAGTATTTTCCCTCACTGTCTACAACAACATTTATGGGTTCATCTTTTTTATCAAGTGGGTTTGCTTGTGCAACAGGTAGTTTGATTTCTAATTCGTGAATCTTTGAAAAAGTTGTGCTTACAACTAAAAAAATTATAATTACTAACAATACATCAATAAGTGGAATAAAATTTATTTCTAAATCTTCATCTCTATCTTCACTTCTATTAAAATTCATATTATTTCTTAATTATGTTTAAAATTTCACTTGCTTGATTTTCCATTAATAGAACTTTATTGGAAATATTTGATTTAAAATATCTATAAAAAATCATTGCTGGTACAGCCACTACAATTCCACCAGCTGTATTGTATAAAGCAATAGATATTCCTCTGGCAAAAGTCTCTACACTTGCACCGGAGCTTGTAAAAGATTCAAATAACTCTACCATACCAACAATTGTGCCAAATAAACCAAGTAAAGGAGCTACTGTTCCTACTGTTCCAAGTAAAGCTAGGTACTTGCTCATTTGGTTGGCTGCAATTTTTCCAGCTTGCTCTATTGACAATCTTAAATCTTCAGTTTGAAGTTTATAATTTGCGATAGCGGTTGAAAGCACAATACCTGATGCTGAATTTTTTTTTATATCCTCTAATTCTTTTGGCTTAAAATCTCTTGGTCCATTATTCAAAATTCTTTTTTTTAAATTTTCAAATAAATCTGTTGGAATAACTTTTGATGTTCTTAGAGACCAAAACCTCTCTATAACTATTGCTACAGCAAAAATTGATGTATAAATTAATAACCATATTGGCCAACCTGCTGCTTCAATTATATCCCACATACTTAATCTCCTTATATTTATCTTATTATATTTAAGCTTATTTGCATCAATATAATGCAAATTGAATTGGTATTAACATCGTGAAAGTTTTATTGGCTAATATTTTTGGTGGAACAGGTAATGGCTCTGCTCTTTTTAACATCATCAATCCTTCTTCATCTAATGCTTTAAAGCCACTTGATCTTCTAATCTTAGCGCCTAGCAATTTTCCTTCCCCAGTTAATTGCACTTGAAGTATTATTTGTCCTTGCCATCCTCTTTTTTGAGCAATTTTTGGGTACACTTTATGTTTCCCAACATGCTGAGCAAACAACATACTATACATGTTCAAAGCTTTAATACCTTTATTTCTAGCATCATCTTCTCCTTTTTTTGGTGGTTGTTTTTTGGGCTGTGCAACAGATTCTTTTTTTACTGATGTCTCATCTTTTTTGGGAGTTACTTGTTTTTCAGTAGATACATCGGGTACTGGTTTTTTATCACTCTTTTGATCTGAGTCATTTTCTGTAATTTTTTCTTTTATAGTCTCAACAGGAACGCTGTCTTGTTTTGGAACTGAAGTATCAGTAATGGGTGGACTAATATTTTTATTAACTATTTCTGATTTTGCTTCTGAGGTGGCTGGTGAAGGTTTTAATTGATCTACTTTTTGTTCAAGTAAAATCGCTTCAAATTTAAAATTATCCTGAGTTGGTTTTGGCATTTCACGTTTTAACAATTGATCTCCAAAAAATAATAATAAATGAATTATTATTGAAATTATTACTGCTTTAGAAAGATCAAATTTGAATAAAAATTGATTTGGATAGCTACTGATTGCTAAATTCATTTTAATTATGACTCTGTATTATTTTCTTCTTCTATACTTTCATCTTCCTCATCATCTTGATCAAAACCATCTATAGAATCTTCATTAGTTTCCAATGAATTTTCCTGATTTTCCTCTAATATATCATTTTGATTTTCTTTAAATTCTTCCTTACTAGCTTCATCTCTAAAATCATCTTTTCCATCAGGATTAGAGGGTTTTGGCTTATCAATGCCAAGTTCTTGAAGTTCTTCAAGTGTCATCGGCTTTCCAGATTTATCTCTTGGAATAAATTCTCCTTCAGGATTATTTTCTTGAGGCCCAAAATCTTTTTGAGTTCTAAACTCTTGTGGGCCAAAGTCTTCAGATCCAAAATCTTGAGGACCGAAATCTTTTGATCCAAAGTCTTGAGGACCGAAATCTTTTGATCCAAAATCTTGAGGACCGAAATCTTTTGATCCAAAGTCTTGTGGGCCAAAGTCTTGACGACCGAAATCTTGAGGACCGAAATCTTTTGATCCAAAGTCTTGTGGGCCAAAGTCTTGACGACCGAAATCTTGAGGACCGAAATCTTTTGATCCAAAGTCTTGTGGGCCAAAGTCTTGACGACCGAAATCTTGAGGACCGAAATCTTTTGGTAATTGCGTACTATTGTTGTTAAAGTTATTATTTTGTGGTTTGAAATTGTTGTCTACTGGAGAATTAAAGGCTCCTCCAAATGCTCCTCCTCCAAAGTCAATTGATGGCGCATCAAATGAACTTGAACCAAAGTTGGCCACTACGTTTCCAACTATTACCTCTCCTCCAAAATTTCCAGCTGGCGCATTATAAGCGTTATTACCAGGATTGTTTAATACAAACATATTACCAAATAAACTTCCAGCTTCTGGTGGTCCTTTACTCGGTTTTATATTTGGATTAAATTTTGGTTCGATTGGAGCTTTAAATCTTGAGTAACTTATTGCTCCTTTCCAAGGAATGTTTTCTGATGAAGTTGTTGAGCCATCAACAGTTCCTTTTGGAATAATAATTGGATTAACATTTATGCCTGCAAAATATCCTGTATCAGGAAATAACATTGCTATATTATCGGTTGTTACTTCCTTAAGTGGACTTAAAGAATTATAAAATGCAGTATTTTCACCCTCTGCATCTAATCCTTTTCTTATATTACCGGGAACTCCACAGGTAATAGAAGATCCTACGTAGCAATGACCTTTTGCTGTTAAATTCAAAGTGTGGGTTGGGGTTAAACTTTCATCATCAAAAGTATAAACCTCATTTGATGTAAGTCTTACAGTTTGACCATTAACTTCTGTTTCATATAAAACGGGTTTACCATAAAATGCAATTGTTGGGTCAACGGAAGTTAAATTTCTCTCCAGACCGTTGGTTCCATTATTACCTATGTTAACGTGACCAGTGTATGTTTGATTGTAATCAGTAATTACATCAGCTCTTAAATAAATTTCATTTGCTTTAAAATCAACTTCTTTAACATTTTTTACAGAATTATTTAATTTTTCAGTATAGTCGTAATTACTATAATAAGCTGTTCTTCCAGAGTTAAGAGCTATTACTCTAGAGTCTGTATCCACTATTGGTGCATCACCAATTTTATTATTAGATACAATCCATCCATTATTTGCATCAACTGTAAATTTATAATTTCCTTCAACACCATTTAAATGAATAGCTGCTCCAAATTCATCAATTTCATCAGCTACATCTCTATATGAGATTAAGGATGCATTTGAAGTAAGTGTAATTTTATCACCGTAATATTGGCCCCACTCACTTTCTGCATAAACCGCGTCTGCTGGATCATCAACTAGTGCTTCTGCTTTTGTTTTAACTGCAACATCCGCTTTATTAAATACTTTGCCACTTGTTGTAATTGTGCCTCCAATTGAACTTGTACCTGTAACCTCTACCATAGAAAATCCACTACTATTTGTAATTGAACTTCCACTATCAATTGATAAAGTTTTTGTAGTTAATTTTTGGTTTACCAAATCAAAAGGACTATTAACTAAAGTTAATGAGTTAAAATTAAAGTCTCTTGTGGTATTTTCTGTTACTTTAAAAGTGTCTAAATTAGATAATTTTAAATCAGTATCTAAAGTAACTGTTCCATTTGAAGCTGTTAAGTTAAGACTATTTGCTGTTGAATATTTAACAACCACAATTCCTGATCCACCATCTCCACCTTGGTTAGTCGCATTATAGTGTGAACCACCACCGCCACCGCCACCAGTGTTAGCACCACCATTTCCACCTGGTTTATTTGCCCATTGATTTAGGCCACCGCCACCACCTGGAGATCCATTATTAAATCCGGCTCCACCAGTAGTGCTTCCAGTTCCACCACCGCCGCCGCCGCCGATACCGCCGTGACCACCGTAATAATTATAACTTCCACCACCGCCGCCACCTGCCCAGTAGTAACAAGTTCCTAAAATACAATTTTCAATTCCAGGTCCTCCAACTGCAGAGTAATGACTTCTTCCAGTGGAACCAGCTCCACCTGCTCCACCACCACCACCTGCAACATGATGACCAGCACCACTTGCACCAGCATTACCTTGACCTGCAGTTCCTGAACCATTTCTACCGCTATAAGAAGCGTTATATCCTGAAGCTCCACCACCAGATCCTCCAGAACCTGCTTGACCTTGTAAAGTATGGTTCCATGGTCCTGTTCCACCGTAACCTCCACCAATTGCAGTAAGTGTTCCGTTTGCAGTTTCAAACGTTGAGTTTTCACCTTGTTTAGCATTAATTGTCCATTGATGACCTGTTCTACCTTGGGTGCCTGATCCAGTTCCTCCAGTTGGAGCACCTGCACCACCATCACCAACAGAAATTGAATAATTCGTACCTTTAACTAAAACTATGTTTTGTGCAATAACACCTCCACCGCCACCGCCACCACCGATGTCCATACCGCCACCGCCACCGCCAGCAACTATTAATGTTTCAGCTGAGGTTGATGCAGCAGTCCATGTATATTTTTCAGATGAAGTGTCGTAGCTTAAACCTGCTAAAGTTCCTGCAGCGCTATCTGAAGTTAAATCGTAACTCTCACCATTTAGTAGGAAATTTCCTTTACCAAGTAATGCCATAATTGCACTTCCAACAGCAGTTATATCTCCATTTAAAGTTATATCTCCACTTAGACTAGTTAAATTTATTGAGCCATTAACATTCATGTCTGATGAATAAATTTGGTTGTTTACAGTAAACACATCAGCTGCAACATATGATTTTCCAGTAACTGTTAAACTTGATAATGTTGTGTCAATATTATTGCTTCCTACTTTGTCTTTAAAATAAACAGTTCCTGTTCCAACACTAGCTTCTAATTGACCTGTCCCTGTTATTGTAGAGTTAAAATTAATGTTACTATTTGTAGTAACTAATTTTAAATCACCACCAAATGTTAAAGCTCCATAAGTTTGAGTACCCGCTGATGATATTTCATTTGAATTAATTATTGTTGTACCAGTACTACTTAATGTGCCCAATCCGCTCATTGGATTAATGAATGTTGTCGTACCCGAACCAGAATTAATTGTTAAATCATTATTATTTCCAGTAAGTGCTGCATCTTGTGTAAAATTGATAGCTTGATTACCAGAAGTAAGTGATAAATCTCCAGCTAAAGATATGGCGCCTGAAAAAGTTTGGGTTCCACTGGTTGTTATTGATCCACCTAATGTATAAGAGGTTAAATCTCCAGCAAGATTATTTGATGGAAGTGTAATGCTCGATGAGCTAGAAGTGTTTATCACACTATTTGCACCCATCGTTAAACCATAAAAGGTCATATCACGATCTTTAATTGTTAAAGTGCCAGATCCAATTGTTAATGGGTTAGAAACATTACCTAAAGAACCATAATTTATAACTCCCGTTGGTTCACCATCATCTCCCATAACTGCACCATTATCTAATAGAATTGTTCCTCCAATAATATTGGTGCTTCCTGTAAAAGTATTTTCTTTTGTAAGGGTTAATTTACCATCTCCTTTTTTTTGAAATACAACATTGGTTCCTGAAATAACTCCATCTACTTTACTATCATTTGTTACTTCAATGTTAAGAGCGGCAAATTCAGTAATACTATCTAACTCAACAGATTTAGAATTTATCGTAAAATCAGTTGATGTACTTCCAGATATGTCACCTGTAATATTTACAATACCTTTTGTAGCATCAAAAGTTGTATTAGATGCAACGGTCACATCTCCAGTTAGATAAATACCAGCATTTGAAGATCCTGATCCTGAGGCATCTCTTTCAGTAAGAAAATATCCACTTCCATTTGAAGTTCTGTTACTATTTTGAAGTGCTACCCAGGCTCCATCTGGGTTTTTCCATCTCATATATAAATAGTCACCGCCCCCATTTTCACTAAACACTGTATAAATAGGATATTGTTCACCAGCTGTTAAATTTACATTACCACTTCTCCAACTACAGCAGCCTGTTAAGCCAACTACATAACCTGTTTTATTGACTGAAGAAATGCTTTCAACATATGTTTCATATTCAGTTAATGATTGACCTGCGGTACCTAAATATAAATGATTTGCATCATCTCCTAGAAGATGAAAGTTATGTGTACCAGTTTGTTGAGGGATAAAATATCCTGTTATTTTATAAGTATATGTCTCATCACAATTCCCACTGGTACAAATAGCAATGTGATCTGCAACGATACCTTTAACATTACCTGGTGCCCCTGAGACCTCTGTAGATCTAATTACTTGTTCAGTTCTGTTAGATAAGTTTAGTGTATTGTTACCATACACTCCATCAAATTTTTGAAAATATAATCCATCACTAAGACCCTTAATGCTAACATTATTGATTGTAATACCACCAGTGGCATTAACAGTTAATTTAGATAATTTTGTTGTTCCTCCCACTGCTCCATTAAATGCTGCTGTACTTGTTCCTGCATTGACTGATAGTTCTTTAGATCCATTAATTGTTGAATTAAATGTAATTGAATTATTTGTGGAAATTAAATTTGTATTTGCAACCAAAGTTACTGCACCACCAAAACTCATTGGTCCTGAGGTTGTAATATCACCACCTAAACTACTAGTATTATTTACAGTGATTGAAGAAGCATTTACAGTCACCCCAGATGCTAAGGTTAAAGAGTCAAAAACAGCCGCATTAAATGTTAAAGTCGATCCAGCAGTAGCAACAAAATCACCCAATGATGGACAGCTTGGACAATTTATTCCACCTCCTTGTAAATTAATACTGCCTATTGAATTAACTGTATTTGGTAAAGATAGCGTTCCTCCTGAAATTGTAACATTAGTTGCGGTAAAGCTCTCATCGGTTAGACCAAAATCACCACTCAATGTTAAAGTTCCCAAACCAGATTTTACAAAAGTACTATTATCATTTACAAAATTACTAGCCCACGTAACATTTTGAGAATTTGTATCAATTTTAAAATTTTGTGATGATGAGCTATCTAATCTTGATGAGTAGTCATTATTGTTACTGCTTGTGTATTTTAAAATTCCTCCACTAAATGTTAAATCCCCAGACGACCCCAGTGCTCCGGATGAACTCAGTTGAAGAGTTCCACCATTGAAATTAGTTCCACCTGTGTAAGTATTCGTTCCTGATAATATAAGTGTTCCTGATCCTGATTTCTTTAATTGACCATCACCAGAGATAGTTCCTGAAAAAGTTGAGTTGCTTGAACTTGATAAGGTTAATACTTTTGCACTAGCTATATCTATAGTACCACTTCCAGTTAATGACCCAATTGTGTCAGTTTGGTTTAGGTCAAACGTTGCACCTGAACTTATTGATAAGTCACCATTAATTGTTCCATTAGATACTAGTGTACCAGCACTTACCGTAGTTAGTCCGTTATAAGTATTTGCTCCAGCTAAAGTTAAACTGCCAGTTCCAGATTTTGTTAATGTACCACTACTGCTAGCTAGTCTAGTTGAATAACTAATGTCTTGACCAGATGTGTTGATATTAAAATTTTGACTTGCTGCAGTACTAAATCTAGAACTATAGTCGGTAGTATTATTTGCTGAATAAACTAAAGTACCTCCATTAAATAACAATGTTCCTGTAGAGCCAATAGCTCCAGCAGAATTTAAAAGAATAGATCCACCAGAAATATTAGTTCCACCTGTGTATGTATTTGTGCCTGATAATGTTAACGTGCCATTTCCAGTTTTAGTTAATATACCTCCTGAACTAGTTAAATCACTTGCAAAAGTTATAGATTGAGAATTTGTATCAATATTATATTTTTGATCATTAGCGGTACTAAATCTTGAGGAGTAATCAGTTGTATTTGAACTTGAATATTTTAATGTTCCTCCACCAAGCACAACTGTTCCAGACGAACCAATTGCAGCAGCAGAATTTAATGCTAATGTTCCAGCTGAAAGATTAACACCACCAGTAAAATCATTTGTACCCGTTAAAGTTAATTGATTAGTATTCGATTTTATTAATTGTCCAGTTCCAGTTATAACGTTTGCAATAGATAAATTAGAAGATGAATTAAAAGTTAAAGATGTATCTGTTTCAATATTTCCAGTTACACTTAAAGTGGTAGATTGAATTTCCAATGCATCAACACTTGAAATTGCGTTACCTGTGTATGAGCCAGATTCTATGGTGGCTGTATTAATTGTATCTAAAGTCCCAACAGTAGCTGTAGAGGATTTGATAGTTAAGACATCTAAATTAGAAATGTTATCTGCATCAAACGTTGAAGAATCGACTATTAAATCTTTTCCTGACGATGAGGAAATATTTCCAGTAACATTTATTGTTGCATTAGCGCTTGTTATGGTTGTGTCGGCTGCAATATTAACATTTCCTGTTAAATAAACTCCGGTATCAACACCACCTCCACCACCACCTACTGCTCCACTTGTAAAATAATATCCTGTACCATCAGATGCTCTGTCGCTATTTTTTAAAGATACCCACGCTCCATCTGGGTTTTTCCATCTCAAGTAAGAATAATCACCACCACCATTTTCTGAAAAAACATGGTACATTGGGTAAAGATTCCCAGCAGTTAAAGTCACTGTACCATTCACCCAACTACAACATCCTGTTAAACTTAAAACTCTACCAGTTTTATTGTAAGAAGAAGTACTTTCTACTTGAGTCACAAATTCGTCAATAGATTGGCCTGATGTGCCTATGTACAAATGAGTTGGATCATCAGCCAACGAGTAAAAATGATGAGATCCAGTTTGTTGAGGTTTAAAATATCCTATAACTCTATAGGTATAAGTCTCATCACAATTACCACTTGTACAAATTGCAATAGTGGTAGCTACAATTCCTTTTTGATTTCCAGGAGCTCCTGCAACTTCTGAAGCTCTAATTACTTGCTCAGTTCTATTAGATAAGTTTTGAACATTATTTCCATAATTGCCATCAAATTTTTGAAAATATAATCCATCATTCAATCCCATGACGGTTGAAATACTTCCAGTTAAAGTAATGCCTCCTGATGCAACAACAGATAGTTTTTTAATTGCAGCTGAATCACCAATGGTTCCACCAAAAGAAGCTGAGCCTGTCCCTGCTGCAACTGTTAAAGTATATTCTCCATTAATTGTTGAACCAAAAGTTACATCATTATCATTTGAAGTTAAGGTAGTGTTGCCAGCTAAAGTTGATGCACCTGTTAATGTTATATTTCCTTGAGTTGTTATTGTTCCACCAATGCTACTGGTGCCACTTACTGTAAGCACAGGTATAGTCATTGTTACTCCATCACTTAAAGCAAGTGTAGTGATACTTGGAGAGCTAGATAAAGTTAAAGTTGTACTTGCCCCGCCAGTTAAAGTTCCAATAGAGTGTATGGTTCCAGACGATACAAATGTTCCAGCTGAAATATTAATATTTGGTGATACAAAGCTATCATCTCCAGTAACACCGATATCTCCCGAGACTGTAAGTGTTCCAGTACCAGTTTTTGTAATTGAACTATTTGTATTTTCTAAGTTTGATGCCCAAGTGATATCTTGTCCATTAGTATCAATTTTAAATGCCTGACTAGAGCCTGTATTAAATCTTGATGAATAGTCAGTTGTATTTGAAGCAGTTGATTGTATTGCTCCACCACTAAATGAAAGTGTTCCTGAAGTGCTAATTGCATTAGCAGAACCTAAAGAAACTGTCCCTCCAGCAAAACTAGTTCCACCAGTATAATCATTTGATCCTGAAAGAGTTAATGTTCCCGTCCCAGCTTTTTCAAGTGTACCTGCTCCAGAAATTACTCCTGAAACAGTGGTGTTTGATGAGGTAGAAGTTGTAAGAGTTTGAGATGTTGCTATATTTATAGCACCAGCACCACCTATTGAACCAATTGTGTCTGTTGCATCTACATCATATGTAGCGCCTGAACTAATTGAAATGTCAGTGTTACCAAGTGTGCCTGTTGTTTGTAAAGTTCCTGCAGAAATAGTTGTAGCACCAGTGTAAGTACTATCACCTGACATAGTTAAAACTCCAGATCCAGATTTAGTTAAACCTGTAGATCCACTTACTACACCCGCTATTTCACTATTGGCAGTATTAGTTACAGTTAAAGATGCATCTGTAATATTACCTGTAACATTTATTGATGCACCAATTAAAGTTAATGCTTCTTGATATTTAACAACTACAATTCCTGATCCACCATCTCCACCTTTGTTAGTTTCGTTATAGTGGGTACTGCCTCCACCACCACCTCCAGTATTAACTCCACCATCTCCACCTGGTTTATTTCTTCCAACTCCACCAATTGTTCCAGTGTTTAGTCCATCAGCTCCGGCAATAACTGTTCCACCACTATTGTAGCTACCGCCACCGCCACCGCCACCTCTACCACCGTGACCTCCAAAATAACTATGTCCTGCGGCTCCACCACCACCTGCCCAGTAGTAACAAGTTCCTAAAATACAATTTTCAATTCCATCTCCACCTTTTGATGCATAATTACTTCTTCCAGTAGAACCAGCACCTCCTGCTCCACCACCACCGCCACCAACGTGTGAGTTATATCCACTTGCACCAGCATTACCTTGACCTGCAGTTCCTGAACCATTTCTGCCACTTGTTCCAGCGTTATATCCTGAAGCTCCACCACCAGATCCTCCGGAACCTGCTTGACCTTGTAAGGTATGGTTCCATGGTCCAGTTCCACCGTAACCTCCACCAATTGCGGTAAGTGTTCCGTTAGCAGTAACGATTGAAGAGTTTTCACCTTGCTGAGCATTCTTTGTCCACGTGTGGCTTGTTCTACCTTGATTGCTTGCACCATTTCCTCCTGAAGGTGCACCTGCACCACCATCACCAACTTTAACATCAATCCATCCAGGGGTAAGAGTTATGTCTTGAGCAATAACACCTCCACCGCCACCACCGCCACCGATGTCCATACCACCACCACCGCCACCAGCGACAATTAAAGCCTCTGCAGTAGTAACCGTTGCTTGCCATTTGTAAGTGTCTGATGCAGCATCATATAAAATTCCAATAGGTTCAGTGCCATCAACTGTATAACTTGTTCCGTTGTAGAGATAATCTCCATCTCCTAAAAAAGCTAATATGCCATTACTTGCTGTTACATTTCCAT
>Ga0181557_1004527_pt1 | contig 12947 bp, 18 predicted proteins | sample 011ome_23_FD_148632 | JGI IMG/M metagenome (GOLD analysis project Ga0181557, IMG submission 148632) | Coastal salt marsh microbial communities from the Groves Creek Marsh, Skidaway Island, Georgia - 011506CT metaG (spades assembly) | ecosystem: Environmental > Aquatic > Marine > Intertidal zone... | reverse complement strand
AAAAAAATTTTTTCTCGAGGGGTCGGGGTATATAAAACAAAACTGTTGCTTTTGCGCAACAGTGCTTAATGATCTCTTTTATTCTTTTATCACTATTTTAAAAACTCACCGAGTAGAAATCACCACCTCACTTCTGTAAGTACTTTACCTACATTTTTTACGCGGCAATTTTTTTTCACCCTAGGACCCATTTCGGGCTACTGTATACGCACTGTAAAAGGAACCTCCCCGTATGCGTAAGTACTTCCCCAAATTTTTTTGCGCACAATTTTTTTACTTGTGCAATATGAATTCGGCCACTATAGCACTACTGCGCTCTAGTGTTATATCAAACTCAGTACACAGCCAATTCACAAGCTCTAACTCAGTATAGTTAAACCCTTGTGTTCTAGCTTGTAGTGCATGTGTCAATTGTTGATCAGTAGTTTGCATATTCATATTTAACCTCATCTACAGTCGAGCGCTCAGCGAGAGTGTCAGACGCTAGCGGCTGTTTATGCTGTGACTGTTATAAATATTTTTATGATCTACACATGGTTAGTTACAGTAGAGCGTATGCCAACAGATGCTTTTGTATATGCTACGCTAGGTAAAGTACAGTACACACGTATGGAACTACAGTACTTGGGCTTTACTATAGTCAGTATGGACGATTTTTATACGTTCCTAGCACAGCACTCTAAGCAGTCAATGATAACACTAGCAGCACTGCGCTTAAACTATATACGCTACAATGAAACTTCAATTTAACTACAGTGAACTATTGCCAGTGTCATTGTGTGATGTGTACACGCACTGTGCTGGCGTTGATCTATTTGTGCGTGGCATACACACTGTTCAATTGGATGCATATACGCTAGAGTTTGAAAGTGCTAGAGATCTAACTTATGCGCACATGTTGCTCAGTTCAAATGCTGTGTACACTGTTAGCGAAGTTTAACCAGCACCACTATCAACAGTGACAACACCGCAACCGTACCCGCTCCCCAGACTGCTCCTAGTATGAAACTGTTTGCGTGTACTGTAAAGTCTAATATATGCATTGTGTATTTACTTTTAAGGCTCATCTTTTTGTGAATCGCTTGTTACGGCTGAAAGCAACGCTGCGGAATATGTCTGTATGCATGGTTGGACTATTTCTTTTTTTATATACGCTAGATGTATATTGGTACGTGAGAGTGTAAATTTCTTTAAAGGTAAACGCTGATTTTAAAAAAGCGTTTACCGCTTCGCGGCTCTGTCGGAAAAAATCTCGCGGACGCTTCGCGCTTGTTAGGCTCTAGCGATGCTGCTGTTGAAGGCGAAGCTGATGCGTTCTTGTGAAGTGTGATTAAGTTCTGCACTGTGCTTTATCCAACTGGGGAACGCTATCAGTTGTCCTGCTTGGGGTACGTGATGATGACGCTGTGCATTCCAAGGTGTGAGCTCTTGCAGTATCTGTTCAGGCACACAGTAGTCCAACATCTGATGCGGGGGTTCAAATATCAAGTTGCCGCTTTGGGGTGAAACTTGTGCATAGTACACACAACTGAGAAAGTGTCCGCCGTGTAGGTGACTCCAATTGTTGTTGAGACTGTCGCTGCCGCGATTGTTGTTGATCCAAGCATTGTCTAGTGCCAGTGTGTGGTCTGATTGAAAACTCCAAAGGTGCTGTGCTAGTCCTTGTATTGCACATGTGACTTGTTCTACTAGTTCAGCCAGTTCGGGTGCAGCTAGATCCAATGCAGCACTTTGCCAACCACCTGGGCGCTGAGGTCCTGGGTTCTCACGTTCTAGACTGTGTGCATAGTCTACTAACTGTTGGTTGTTGCAGTTCAGTTGTTCAGCTGCTAGTGCTGTTGGAAACAGTCCTTGTATTTGCATTAATTACGACTTTTAAGTCTGGCTTACGAAGATGTAGTGACGAAGGTTTGCTACGCCGGCTAAACTGTTGGTTGAGCTAGGGAGGAAGTAGCCTTCACTTGTGTTTACATCGTACTGATTTCTCCATGGATAGTGCTCACCGTCGCCAGTGCGCTTGTAGTGTAAGCCGTATGATCCTGCTGTACCATAACCTTCACTGTTGCTTCTGTAGGGAATTGATCTCACATGCTCTGCGGTAGCGTCGGTTACAACATATTCTGTTCCTGACGGAAGTCCAGTAGTCCCCCACACACTCCATTCAGGAACTATAGTACCACCATATGGTGCAAGGCTAGAAGGGTTGTCGCCGAAGCTGTGATGGTATTCCCAACCTTCGTAGTCTGTGTTGTAGAATCGTGTGCGTGTAATACCTATTAGTGTGTTTGTGCTAGTGTTTTCAACTGCCCAGTAGAAGTATGGAGTAGTTCCTGAATCTACAAGTGGATCAAACAATTCACGAATTAATCTATGATATTTGCTTATGTCTATAATCATAGTATCCATCTGATCAACTACGCTGCTTGATATAATGTTTAAGCCTGAGATGTTAGTTACCCATGCAGGTCTACTAGCACTAGCAGGTATAGTCATTAGTTCGCTCAAACTGCTGGCTGCATATATTTTGAATGGCTTGCGGGTAAGCTCTGGATCAATCCAAATCTCTGCTGGGCCACCTATGGTTATTAGATCTGCTGCATCTTTTGCTGATGCTGCTGCAAGTCTAGGTGTTGATCCATCTGCCCAATACTTGATAATGTTGTAATCTCGATCTACTATTGTGCCGCCTGTGTTGCTACGAATAATTACACTTGAACTTACACCTGCTGGGTTGTAACCTGTAGTTGCCATTGTTCCAGATATAACACCTGCTGAACTTAATGACAGTCCTGTAGGCAATGTGCCGCTGAATAAAGTGTATGTAGTCCCAACTGATCCTAGACTAATATCAACTTCAGTTAGAGCTCCATTTGCAATAACAGGAACATTAATTGCAATAGGTGTTAGTGTTTCTAGTACTGCTAGTTCGGTACCTGCACTAAACCCCCATGCTTGCGCACTTACATTATCTGTTGATGCTTGTGCAGTTAGGTAGTAGCCTGTAGGAATCACTAAGCCTGCACGTTCTATTACTCCACGTGCAGGAATTTCAATATCATATTCTATCCAGCCTGTGCCAACATCAAATGTAGATTCTGCATCAGTAAAGCCTAGTCTTACAGTTGCAGGCACTGTACCGCGGTTGCAAATATTAACTGTTACTGTAGCTAAGTTATCAGTTAAACATTGTGCAATACTCTGCGGAGTATCTGTATATAAATTGTATGCACCGTGTATTCCATTTTTCATTATTTCGTTACCTATTTTTTATCTGCTTACTTGACCCAAAGGTGTCCATCGCTGCCGCCACGGGTATCTGATCTAAAACCGCTGTTGTCCCCCTGCTCCGGGTGACGTTGATATGCAAAGAATGTTGCGCCACTAGTGTGGTGGTCACCAAATCCACGTGTACCTGTGTTAGGATCTCTGTCGTCTAGCGGACCTTCGTATGTAGTAGTCACCCTAGTTCGCTCGTTATCATCACTTGCGCTAGCAACCAAGTCAACAGTTGCTAGACTTGATACAAACATGTCGTACGGTCCAGTATATCCACCAGTGCTGCTACCTGTCATTTCTAACCAATAGGCTGTGCCACCAGTATAAGTTGACGTATTTCTTAACGCTTGAATCCAACTATCTTCGATCTTTGATGTAAATGTTTGATAAGGTGCAGGTCCTGCTGGGTGTGTTGAGTCAAGAAACTTATAACGGTCTTGAGTCCAATGCGCTTGATTGTCAACTATCGTTGCACGTACACACAGTACCCAGCCTCCATCGTTTCTTGTATTGTCGATAAACACTCTGTATGCTTTTTCGTTCTCTGGCTGCACCCAATAAAATCCATCCGGTAGTGATGACTGGTATGTAGCAAACCAGCCGCCGCTTGGTACTGCTGCACGTGGCCCCGAGCCGTCTGGTGCAAGGGCACTTAATGTAAGAGCAGATTCACTTGAATTAGTTCCATCAGTTGCTCTAATACCAATTAGGTAATCATTGTTTGTAGTACGTAAAGGAAGCGTTCCGGTGATTACTCCATCGGAGGTTAATGATAGTCCACTAGGAAATCCTCCTGATGTAATTGAATATGTAACAGGTCCGACTACTGTTGATTGTACGCCTATTCGCTGTGCTTCTGCATAGTTGCCGGTTCCATACATTGTAATTTGAGTTTCAGGTAATAATAAATTTGGAGTAATATCTGTAACTTCAGCAGGATCTCCCATGCCAAGGCCGTATGCTTGTGCGCTCACACGCTCTCCTGTAGTTTCTACAGTTATATAATAACCTGCTGGCACTACAATACCGGTACGTTCTAGTACGCCCTTGGGTCCAACTACTGCATCATACTCAAGCCATGCTGTTCCTACTTCATCAAATTGTGACTCTAATGAAGTAAGGCCTACACGCATGCTAGCATTTGTATTTCCTCTATTGACAATGTTGATGTTGATGGTTGCAAAATCATCAGTTACACACTGAGCAATACTCTGTGGAATTCCATTAAAAAGCTCGAACGCTCCGTATCTACCCTTCATTATATCTCTTCCTTATTTGTTGTATAGACATTATAATACTTTAAAATATATTTCAATATCTTTTCTTGTTGTTCCGCCGTCAGGTTGACTACCGTCGCCTAGGGATAATGGACTTCCATGGAACCATTGACCACTGTATTGACTTTCTGGACCGTTAGTTTCCCAGTATATGACTTGACGTCTGTTTAAGTATGTAGTAAAGCTACCAACGTTATCAGTATTGTCATTATAAGAACTGTTCCATGCAATGCCTGGGTAACTTGGTCCGCTTTCGTATCGTCCATTAGTTTTAACTTCAATTCCTGCAGGCCCAGTTCTTGACATTTTCATTGTGGTAATTGGATATCCGGCGCCGCCGCCATTCAGGTCTCTGTTACCATAGCTTGCACCACCAGGTATTCTATTCCACATCTCATCCATGCTGTGTATTAAAACTTTATTACTATCGTTCGTTCTACGCCACATTGCTTGACTAGTTGGACCTGCATTAGCTAGCTTGTGTGCAATATCAAATCTACTAAAACTCTTTTGTTCGTATCGTCTTGTGGTTGCTAATGTACCAATTTGGTCAAACATCATTTGATTATCGTTACCGACACCGACAGTACTACCTGCATATGCTAGCATCATCCAACCGCCGCCGTCTGTGTTCATATCACAATACAATGCAAATGGCTCACCGTTGTCAACTGACGGATCAGTAATCCAATAATAGTTGTCGACTGTAGTACCAGTAATAGCTTTAATTACAGTTGCATTTGGTGCTGCTGTTTGAGATGTAAGACCATCGGCCCATAATTTTGTAATATCAATATCTAGTGTTTTACTATAAAGACCAAATGTTGCTTGGAATGTAACAGTTGATACCACTCCAGCAGGATCGTATCCGCTATTGCCCATAACGCCTGTAAGTACTCCACTTGATGTTACACTTAATCCTGCAGGTAGTGCTCCACTAATTCTAGAATAGCTAACTGCATCGCCTTGGTATTCAGTTGCACCAATACTTACATTAGTAGTTGCTGTACTTGCAACTACAGTTGCTTGCGTACCAAAAAATACATTAGGAACAATTGCAGTTGTAGCAACTGATGCTCCTACACTAACGCCCCATACTACAACACTTACTTTATCAATATTAGATTGTGCAGTAACATAAAACCCTGCAGGTAGTATAATGCTAGTACGTTCTAAAACACCCTTAGCTGGAATTTCAATTTGATATTCTAAAAACCCATCAGTAGCGGTTGTCATGTCTGACTCGGTCTGTGTTAATGCTAGTGTAACTTTTGCTACTTCATTATTTTGATTACAAACACTAATGATAACACTTGAAAAATCATCCGTTGGACATTGAGCCACACTCTGTGGAACATTTGCTATAAGACTTTGTGCGCCTAATCTACCATTCATAGTTTATCCTTAATACTTCGCTATATACTATTTATTCAGTTCCTAGGTTATTTAAAAAACTACGCAGTTTAGTACTGTCAGCATCTGCTTTAATCTTGCCTACATTTGACCCGTTTGCTGGGTCATCTTGAGTGCTACTACGTTTAAGTGAGTTTACAATCGCACTTGCGCCTGCGCTTGCGCCCGTTGTAGATGCATCATCGTCATCTTGATCACAATCAATAATACGCAGTGTTTCTATATCAAAGCCTAGATCAATCTTTTGACCTACGCCTGATGAGTTACGTGTCTTCATCAACTGTAGCTGATAGCGTCCACGATCACGCATAGCACGACTTGTAAAGATACCAAACACGTTGTCTGCTGTTTGAATCTTACTAAGTCCGCCTGAGATATGCGAGTGATCAAACTCAATCTCTTCAACTGCTCCCCTGTTCAACTGTGCCGCAGTAACGAATACTGTGTTGAGTTCCATTGCTAGGTTACGCAGTTCTTCTGATACATACTTGTCCTTAATAAACAAGTTCTCTGCACTTACCTTTGTGCTTGCGGGCATCAACAAGTCCAAGTAGTCGATCAACAGTACGTCAACCTTCTTGCCTGTTTTGATTTCATACTCTTTGATATATGAACGTACATCGTTTGCAGTCTTGCCTGAAGGCATATACTTGATCTGCATGGCGCCGCTCTTCTTGCCAATCATCTTAACTTTGATCTCAACGTCGTCAATCTGCTTGAACACATCACGTGTGCTAATGCCTGTGACCATACTGTCAATACGCATACTAACCAAACTCTCTGCAAGTTCCAATGTTAGGTACATCACGTTCATGCCCTTCTCAGCCATGTTAACGCCAATGTTCGCTAAGAACAAACTCTTGCCTGCACCCGAGCCGCCAGCAAAGATATTAAGCTCACCTCTGTTAAAGCCGCCAAACAGTTTCTTGTCCATAGCAGCCCAGCCAGTGCTGACCTGTCCGTTAGTGCTCTTGATGCTTTCAAGACGTGTGCGCGGGTCACTCCAATAGTCTGTACCCAAGTCTTTCTGTAGTCCAATCTGCACAGCCTTCTTGACTAGATCCTCACACGCACCGTACTCACCTTTCTCAAGCAAGTCTGCACTCTTAAGGATAGCAGCTTCGAGTGCTTTGTGCTTTGAGAACGTTTCAAACTCTTGTAACAACCAATCATAATGATTTTCTGCTAGCTGTCCTGGATTCTTCAAATCGCTCTGTGCGGCTGCATTCACCATATCAAATGTAGGCAGTGCGTTAAACTCACTTACGTATTCTGTAAGGAATTTAGCCGCAGGTGCTAGTCTGCGATCAAATGCATCTGGGTTGAATACTGCTTGGCAGCGCACGAAGCTCTCTGCATCAGTAAGCATCATCTCAAGATATACTCGCTGTATATCGTATCCGTAATCTGTGTTTTGTCTAGTAGTCATCTTTTAATTATACAGCCTTATGCCAGGTGTTGTCAAGTTTAATTTTTTTCTTTGTATGGGCTAATACAGCGCCTATACAACTGCCAGGGTCACCCGGGTTCTGCGGAACATGTATGTTATCCCACATTGGACTGATACGATCAATTGCTTGCTTGTTTAGTGCCCCACCGCCTGCAAGTGATAGGTTAGTTGTCTCTGTGTGTACCTTGGCCCAACAGCTCAAATAGGTTACACAGTACTCAAATATCCATTGTGTAGCGGCTGCAATATCATAAAGGTCCTGCCGTGTGTTAAGTTCAGGATGCCACCACATACATCCTCTATGCAGGTTTTCTTTTGCTTTAATTCTAGGAGTGAACCCCATGCCTGTTGTACCTATCAACTCATCAAATATTAATTGAAATAATCTATGGGGGTCACCTTTAGCTGCATACTGAGCTACTAGATATTCATCACGTTGCGGTACTAGGCCTATACGCTGTGTCATAGCACTATAGAAAAGTCCTAGGCTATGCGGGTACCCTTGGCTGTAAATCTTCTTGAGCTTATTGTTCTTCCCATGCCATATGGTCAGGGTCTCGAACTCGCCGATACTGTCTAAGCATATTACAGCGCAATCATCGTGAGGCTGAGTGTAATAAGCATAAGCAGCATGGCTTAGGTGGTGCTGGGTATAGCTGATCGGTATGCCACGTAGTCCGCGAATGTCTAGATACTTGCGTATGTTGTTCTCGCTGTACAACCAACCCTGTCCTGCACGCCATTGGCGTAGTGTCTTAAGGAACGGACGTTCATACCAAATTAGTTTATCAGGACGTCCGTAAAGGTCTAGCGCATGCTTTATAATATCACTATTCAAATGTGGGTCATTGGGTACGCCACTAAAGTCTTTAGCAAGTCCTGCCCATAATAGACGAGATGTAGGATTAGGTCCTAACCCTTTACGCGATGTTTCAAATATTGCAATACTTGCGTCGTGGCTATTGCCTACCAATCCCCAAGTAATCATTTGTAGATAAACGGATCACGTTTACGCAGCTCTTTCATGCGTTTTCTAAATGAAATTTCTTCTTTAACTCTATAATACGGCCAAGTAATTATGTCCCATATTTTTTTAAGTACTTTCTTTAACCAAACCATTTCTTTGCTCTCAGTCTAATTTTAAGTGGGCTAGATTCTGCGGCACTAGCAATACTATACAATGTATATAGTCTACCGTACTTGGCAACAGCATCACCGATGTCGTTGATGTCAGCATCCCAGTCTGGCAAACTAACTCCCCATCCGCGTTCAATAGCTGCTTCAATTAGTTTGCTGCCTGCTTTGTCTCTGTCAGGTACAACATAAATGTCTTTGCCTAGTCTATTAATTAGCAGTGCTTGCTGGTCTCCAATTTCACTTCCGGTCAACGCACATCCGTCTACGTGAATAGCATCTACAGGACCTTCGCATACAATTGCAAATATTTTGTTAGGGCCTTGCTCGTCTAGTCCGTATACAAATCCTGGTTGTGTTTCTGTAAGGTACTTAGGCTGCTTGTCTGCTGTGATAGTTCGAGCAGTCCAGCCTACTACTCGCCCTTCATAGTAGAACGGGATAATAAGTCTGTCACGATATCCTAAGCTCGGGCTCCAGTAATAGTCTGTGTCATCTATGTTTAAGTTACGCTGTGCCATGTACTCAAGTACAGCCATATTAAACTTGTTAAACTCTACAAGGTCTGTAATCTTAACAGCGTCAGGTGGCAATGGTACAGTTTCAAATGTAGGAATATCAATCTTACGCTGCTGTACTTCTACACCTTCATTGATGCGCATTACATCTAGCGTGAGCTTGTTAATAGCATCATCAGGCGCACCTAACCAAATTAATAGTCTACGCAAGCCTTTGCTTACATTACGTCCTGGTTGCCAACTTGCTTTGTATCCACAGTTAAAGCAGTGATAGCTAACTGTATCACCTTCTGAGATAAGTCCGCCACGTCCTCTAGTGTCAGCAGTATTGCCATTGTGATGACAGCAGGGCGCATTGAAGCTAGTCCACCCGCTTGGGGTAGTCTTTCGCTTACTAGGCAAATATGCTGTTATGATGTCGGACACAATACTCATACTATATTATAGCAGAGTATTGTAGAATGTCAATCAGTTTCTGACTAGTATTTTGGTTATTGTATCTGCAGGATCAGCAGTAGTTTTAAATCGTAAGTAACTAAACACACCGTTAAAATTTACAGGAGTTGGTTCAGTTTCTGCTCCAGTTAATGTTACAGATGCTACATCTGCCCAATGGACTGTGTTACCGCCATCTAGTTGATCTTCTAATGTCGCTTGTACAACAACATCACCAACGTAGGCTGAAGTATATATTGCTGCGGTATGCAATGCTTCATTTCCATTTCGCGCTGCTTCAGCAGTAATAGATTCGCTTACCCATTCGTTCGATAGATATCCAGTTTCTTGAAATTGTGATACGCTATACGGTTCAGCCGGTCCTGGAAACGCTCTGCTATTAATATAGATTGTTGCATCATTATCAAAATTGCTATGTGAGTATGTTAGAACACGCTCGTTATTGCCGTCAACCAAATATATATTGTAACTTAGATATTGTTGTTTAACGTTAAGCAAATCGTTTTCAGTGATAGTTACAGTAAACAAACCGCGACGGACTGTGCTGCCGTCGTCTAATACTACACCATCATGTTCAATTATTAAGTTTTTATTTTCATCAAACGCTACAAACTTTGGAGTATAAAGAGTTGTATCTAATGGCTTCTGATCAGCATTATATAATCTAAATTCAAGGACGTTGTCTATTCCTTTGTAAACTTGTAGTTGTCTGCTATACACTGGTCTGTACTCCGTGATGAATCCCGCCACATCCGCGACAAGGTTGGTTCTGTTCTTGACTAAATATCTAGGTAGCAATTGCATACAGTATTTAGCGAGAATTATGTTAACAAAAGATATACAAGAAAATTTTCCATTCTTAAGCGTAGTCACTTATGGCGGCAACGAATATGTCGGTATCATTATTAATCAAGATCAAGCAGTAACTAGTATGTATGTTTATACATCATTGCGTACACCCGAAGAGCAAATTAATTTTTTACAAGCAGGCGAAGCATGGTGGTGGGAATCAAATAGGATGATACCTATAAACATATTCCTTAAAAATGAAATGGTTCCTTACCGATATACCATTACAACAATGAACAGTAAAGATGTAAAAGTAACACTAGGGCCATGTGTTAATTTAAATAATTTAGCACTTAAAAGAGTTAAACGTAAATCAGTTCAATTAGTACGCAAGCCTAGAGATTAGAATTACTAATTTGCTCACACAATAAATTCATGTGTACAACACATGCCGTAGCGTAACTAACAGCATGCGCTTTCTTAAAGTAATAACCTTCCTCAGGTTTAATCCAAACTTCCTTCATTATCGTTTCCCAGCTTTCGTTCGCTAGGTGTCTCTTGGCTGGTCGAATTATCGCTAGTGTCGCTGCCAATTTCAATACCGAGTTGGGCTTCAAGACTTTTAAGAGTTGACTGTGCCCGTTTAGATGAAAGACTTTTTCGCTGAAGTCCTCGTGCTCCAGAAGTTGCCATAGGGGTTCCCTTTCCATTAGTTCCGTTAAGTGTGCTTCATCCCTAACGTCCTTGTAGATGCTTACGTTAAGGAAGTCTAGTTTAAAGTAGCCACGTTCTTCTGCGGTCTTGTAGTCAACCGTGGCCAAGTTGTCTACAGGGTTGTGTGGGATCTCAGTTGCATAGACTCCGGTGTTGTGCTTCTTGTCTGTATCAAGTTTAGCAACACGATGCTTGAGCTGTGCAAGCACAACTGTTCTATCAGCAAAGTCTATATCAATATCAGGCAAACTGCTTCTCCATCTTACGTGCTTTCTTAGTAGCCATATCCCATTTGAGTTTGCTTGCACGATCTTTCATAGTAATACCCAGTAAGTGTTCCATCTCATGCAAATAACACTTAGCACTATAACCTTCAATCTTTACTGTACACTCTTCTAGATTTTCGTTCCAGTAACGTGCAAGTATTTCTTTTGGACGTTTGATCTTAACAAAAATATTTGGAAAGCTCAAGCAACCTTCGATGTCGTCTTGTGTGTCTGATGTGTATTGCAGCACTGTAGGATTAATACACATTGTACTATTCTCTACACTGTCTCCCATTACAAATACTTTAGCATCAAGTCCAATTTGATTAGCAGCAAGACCAATGCCGTTGTTAGCTAACATAAATTCGACCATTTCAGTCTTCAATGCTACAGGATCAAATCCTGGATTTTCTAAATTGACATCCTTAACTTCTCTTGATAAAATTTCTGCTGGATGATATACTAGTTTCATAACTTACCTTCTTTCCTTAGCTGTTCTCTAATTTGTGTAGCACTAATAGCATGTATTTCTTCGCCCAAATCGTGTTGTGTAAATGTATATCCTACTCCCCGACCGTAACTAATATCTACAATATTAGGTACTTGCATTATAACATACTCAACGTTATATGTAAAGCCTTCTTCGAACAATGCTTGTATAATATTATTCTTAACTGTTAAAAAATCAAATGGATTATCTGCCTGTGCTGCTGTGCGACCACCGCCAGCATCACTACCAACGATGCCACCAACATCACGGATCTGAATACAGACTTGTCCAGTTTCTAACAATGCTTTTTTAAACAATGCAGTGTGACCAGGATGCCAAGGTTGCCAACGACCTAACATCTGTGTAGTAGGTTTTTGAGTATCAAACATTTTTAACTCCATATCGAATATATTTGTACCATAGCCGTTCATGTCCGTAGTACAATACAAATTTTATAATTAAGTCGGCTACAAACACTGCGCCAACAGCCTTAGGCGGAAGCCCAAAGTACCAAGCAATTAATGCAGTAACAATACTTGCTACAATTCGCCAAGTAACTGCTTTTGCTAAATGGCGTTTTTTACTTACTGTTTCCATTGTGTTTCATATATGAAGTTACAACTTTTAAAAGTTGTGTATGTGTATCGTTAAACCATTGTGCAACGTGGTAGTTATATTTAACAGGTGCTTCAAACATTTTATTGGTGTCTTCAAAGCGGCCTTCTTTAATAGTGTCCATCCAAACTGTAAAGTCGGGTGCAAACTCTAAACGTGCTGCTTCTGTTGGACATACAAAATCTGCAACTGCAATCTTGCCTGCTTTAACTACACCGTCTGCTAAGAATTTCATACGCATTGCTTGTCGCATACGTCCTTCAGGTGTAAAATCCCAGTCATCATATTCTTTTCGAACTGCATCAGCGTTTAACCAAACGCCACCGATCAACTCTGCAAGTGGTTCGGCAAGAGTACTCTTGCCACTACCGGGTAAGCCGAATATTAAAATTTTCATAAATTGCTTTCCTTTGCAACATCTTTAACTAGTTGCACATCAGTAATTTGTTTTTTAAAACGCAACGCCCAATGAGCCGGATCTACAATATTATAAATCATTCCTAATTGCTCATCGTTAAATTTACTTAGCATTGCTTTTCCACTAGAACA
>Ga0181557_1004505_pt1 | contig 12990 bp, 8 predicted proteins | sample 011ome_23_FD_148632 | JGI IMG/M metagenome (GOLD analysis project Ga0181557, IMG submission 148632) | Coastal salt marsh microbial communities from the Groves Creek Marsh, Skidaway Island, Georgia - 011506CT metaG (spades assembly) | ecosystem: Environmental > Aquatic > Marine > Intertidal zone >... | reverse complement strand
TCATTGAAGGTGGCTTTCACTATGGCTTGGCAGTCATCGAAATTCCCTTTAACCGCCAAATTGTGGATGTTATCGCCCAAGACCGTGGTCATTTGTTTGCGCTGTACATCGGAAACGCGGTTATAGGGATGCAAGATAAAAATATCGATGTTGTCGCAGCGGCGGCAACCTTCGATAGCGGCCGAGCCTGTATCGCCTGAAGTCGCACCCAGAATCATAATCTTCTGCTGGCGACGCTTTAAGACTTCATCAAGTAAGCGACCCAGCAGCTGCAGGGCGAAATCCTTAAAGGCCAAGGTGGGGCCGTGAAACAACTCTAACACCCACTGATTTGGTGCGATTTGCACCATGGGCGCCACCGCGTCGTGCCGAAACACGGAGTAGGTATCAGCCAATATCGTATCCAGTTCTTCGCGAGTAAAGGTCTCACTCACGAAAGGAAACAGGATTTCACCTGCCAAAGCGGGGTAGCTTAGCGAGCGCCAGGAGCGAATCTGCTCTTGAGAAAAGGTCGGTAAACTCTCAGGCACATAAAGCCCGCCATCGGATGCGAGCCCCGTAAGAAGAACGTCTTCAAAATTAAGCGCCGGCGCCTGGCCGCGAGTGCTAATGTATTTCATGATCCCCCCTACTCGAATCAGGCTTTAAAATTTTCAACACGGATACACATGACGTCCGTGGTCGTCGATTCAAGCGCTTCCATTTGCGCTACTGCACTCATCAAATTGGCTTGCTGCGCGGGGTTAATCAAAATCACGACCGCTACCGTCGACTCTCCGCGCACCGGCGGTTTCTGAATCAGTGCCTCAATGCTGATACCGTGGTCGCTCAAAATGCTCGACAAACGCGACATCACCCCGGGTTTGTCATACACATTCAGCCGTAAATACCATGGCGTTACGACGTCATCCATTGAGACCAATTCCAGCGGGCGGATAGAGTCGGGATCCACGCCAAGCGCAGGCACTTGCGGCAGCTGGTCAGCCGCCAATTCACGTGCGATATCCACAACGTCCGCTACAACGGCGGAGGCGGTCGGAGCCGCTCCGGCTCCCGCACCACAATAAAGCGTTGGCCCTACGGCAGAGCCATCGATTAGAACGGCGTTTTCGACTCCGTCGACGCGTGATAAAAGCTGACTCTGCGGCACGAGTGTTGGGTGAACACGTAGATTGACTCCCACCTCAGTTAACTTCGCGATACCCAGATGCTTGATGCGATAACCTAATTCTTCAGCAAAGGCTAAATCTGCTGGCGTGATCCGTGTAACACCTTCTGTATAAACCGCATTTTTATTCAGAGGGATACCAAAAGCGATAGCCGCTAGAATCACCAGTTTATGCGCTGCGTCAATACCCTCCACATCGAAAGTGGGGTCGGCCTCTGCATACCCCAGAGCTTGCGCCTCAGCGAGCACATCGGCAAACGCACGCTTAGCTGTGCGCATTTCAGTCAAGATAAAGTTGGTGGTGCCGTTAATAATACCCGCCAGCCAGTTGATCTCGTTGCCCGCCAAGCCCTCTCGCAGCGCCTTGATGATCGGGATTCCGCCCGCGACAGCCGCCTCGTAACGAAGCGCGACGCCGTGCTCGGAAGCCAATTCAAAAAGTTCGGTACCGAATTCAGCAATGAGTGCTTTATTCGCGGTCACCACATGTTTACCCGAGCGAATAGCCCGCTCCACGATTTCTTTGGCAATCGTGGTTCCACCCACCAACTCGATCACAATATCGATCTCGGGATCATCCACTACCGCAAACAGGTCGCGACTCACACGGATGTTGGAAGTGTCGCACAGAGGGTTATCACGGCGCGCACCGATGTGAGCTATTTCGACCGCTGCACCCGCGCGACGATTCACCGCGCCGCCCGACTGGGCTAATAAATTCACCGTACCGCTGCCTACAGTCCCCAAACCACAAATACCCAATTTGATCGTCTTCATTGTCTGCATCTCACTCATCCGATCAAACCGTCTGTCTTGAACATTTTTTTGATATTGCGAATTGCCTGCCGCGTGCGGTGTTCATTCTCGATCAAACCGAAGCGCACATAGCCCTCACCGTACTCACCGAATCCGATGCCGGGCGCAACGGCGACTTTGGCATCCTTGAGCAGTTTTTTGCTGAACTCAAGCGAGCCCATTTCGCGATAGGCCTCCGGAATTTGCGCCCAAACAAACATGGTTGCCTTGGGGGGCACTACCGGCCAGCCGGCATTATTCAAACCACTGCACAGCACATCTCGTCGGCTTTTATACAGAGCCACGATGTCGCTAACACATGACTGATCGCCCTCAAGCGCGGCAATCGCGGCAACTTGAATGGGCGTAAACATGCCGTAATCCAGATAACTTTTCACGCGTGCTAAAGCACCAACGAGTGTCTTATTGCCCACGCAAAACCCAACCCGCCAGCCAGGCATGTTGTAACTCTTAGACATAGTGAAAAATTCAACAGCTATATCTTTAGCCCCTTCAACCTGCATGATCGATGGCGCGACATAACCGTCGAAGCACAGATCCGCGTAGGCGAGGTCCTGCACCACCCAAATACCATATTCTTTTGCAATCGCAATTACGCGCTCAAAAAATCCCAGCTGAACGCACTGCGTGGTGGGGTTAGATGGAAAACTGAGCACAAGCATTTTAGGGCGTGGCCACGAGTTTCTGATGGCGTTTTCGAGTTCCCCGAAAAACGATTCCTCGTCTCCCATCGGTACATGTCGAATGTCCGCGCCGGAAATCACGAAACCATAGGGGTGAATCGGGTAGCTGGGATTGGGAACCAAAATCGCGTCACCCGGCCCCGTAGTAGCCAAAGCCAAATGCGCCAAGCCCTCTTTTGAGCCCAGCGTAACAATCGCTTCTGAATCCGGATCCAGATCCACATCGTAGCGATTCTTGTACCAGGTGCAAATGGCGCGTCTCAGGCGCGGAATCCCTTTTGACTGCGAATAGCGATGTGTATCACCGCGCTGCGCAGTTTCAACCAGCTTATCTACGATGTGCTGCGGCGTAGGCTGATCTGGGTTACCCATACCAAAATCGATAATGTCCTCACCCGCGGCTCTCGCCTTCTGCTTGAGGTCACCTGTGATGCTGAAAACGTATGGGGGGAGTCGATCGATGCGCGGGAAATGGTCGTTCACGTTGGTTCCAAGTAGGTGCGTCAAGCACGGTTAAAGTAAATTTGAACTCAGTTCTATGAAAAGTATCGCTGACTAATCGGTAATACCGAGGGCACGGGCGATATCGTTCGCGGGCTTGTATCCGGGGATCATCTCGCCCGATTGCAATACGATAGCGGGTGTACCCCTGATACCGATTACCTGCCCTAGTGCAAACTGTTCCGCCACAGGATTTGGATCACAAAATTTAGCGTCGACGGCCTGATCCGCCTTCAGCGCTGTCAGTGTGCCCTGTCGATCATCAGCACACCACGCCGATACCATGTCCAGATACGACTGCGTCTTTTTACCATCGCGACCCGTTATTCCGGAGCGCGGATATGCCAAGTAGCGCACTTCGATGCCTAAATCATTCAACTCGGGTACTTCTTGATGCAATTTGCGGCAATAAAAGCAAGTGGTGTCAGTAAACACAGAAATTGTGCCTTTCGTTTCGCCTTTAGCTGGAAAAACGATGGTGTCCGACCGCTGCACATCGGCTAGCTGCGCTGCCCTAATGCCGTTACGGCGTATTTCGGATAGATTGACAAAACCACCCTCGACGACCTTAAACATGTCGCCCAACAAAAAGAATTCGCCCGACTCATGCGCGATCACCAGGGGGCCATCCTCGAATTGGACTTCGTACATTCCCTGCATCTCGGTCGGACTGATCGATTCTACCTTCATACCAGCAGCCTCTGACTCGAGGCCCTGTCGAATCGCCTGTTCCGCGTTTGACATTTCATCTGCCGCACTGACCGTCGTCATGCCACACATCAGGGCGAAAATGAATCGACAAAAACACTGAACGAGTCGGCTACTCCCAAATTTTATCATCGCCTGCACCGTTTTCCATTCATACGCGAGCGGCGTATTGTACATGCTTAACGGACTCGTTGGTATTACTTGATCGCGTCGACTACGTCTTGTTTGTTACAAGAATGCACAAATACACACCAGCAAAACTTCTCGTTGCAAAATGTTGTCAATCATTCAACAGTGATGTACAGTTAAGTCGTTCAACAGTGTTGAGTTAATCCAGAAATCCTCTCATCACCCAGTTGGCAAAGCGATGTCTGGACACCAAGGCGATAAACGAGTGCCAGTCAAAGAAGAAGGATTCTCAGTGGGGAATGCGTCAGCATATTTTTTTATAAAACCAATAAAGGAATACAGCATGTATTACGGAAACAAGAAGCGACAACTACCTGGGTTTACTCTGAAGCGATCAGTATGCGCCGTATCGGCGGTTCTGCTCTCGACTTTTGGAGCAACCGCAACATTCGCACAAGATGAAGCAACCGAGCTGGAAGAAGTCCTAGTCACCGGTACCTTAATTCGCGGAACTGAGGTTACCGGATCGCAAACCATCTCGCTTGATTCAGAGAAAATCACCGATTTGGGTGCGGCGAACATGAACGAAATCATGGCGTCCATACCGCAGGTCACCAACTTTTTTAACAAACGACCCGAGGAAGACCCTCGCGGATCCACAAACATCTCCATTTCACGTCCTAACTTGCGAAACATGCCTGGCTTCAACTCAGCTTCAGGCTCAGTAACCCTTTTGCTGATGGATGGCCACCGCATTGCGCCTGTGGGTGTGTATGAAGCCGCTATTGATGCGGATATCTTCAGTGGCAGCACGCTGCAGAACATCGGCATCGTAACCGATGGCGGCTCATCGCTGTACGGTGCAGACGCCGTAGCGGGTGTGATCAACTTCATGACCAAGTCGCAGCAAGATGGCGTGCAAATTGATCTGGACGTTGGCACCGGAGATGATTACGGTCATGAGAACTTGTCATTGAGCGCGGGCACCTCATGGGCTGACGGCTCAATATTTGCTTCCGTCAGCACATCAAGCCGCGACGAAATTTTAAACGGTGACAGGGACTGGTCAGGCTCTGGTTATTACGACCCTGAAACCAATGCATTCTCACAGAAAGAGGCGACAACTTGCATTAACCCTGTACGAACAAATTTCGGCTGGTTCAATTACGGCAGAGGGTGGACAAACAACCCTGCCGCGCCGGGCACCGGAGCTCAATCAGCGGGAGATCCAACTTGCGACCAGTTTTCGTTTTCCCCCATGGTGCCAGAACAGGAACGCAACAACCTATTTTTGAGCTACAAACAGGAACTCACCAGTAACGTTGAACTGGGTGTCAAAACCTACTACTCAGAGCGAAGTAACACCTACAGCGCTTACCCCAGGGGCTCCGTAGCGCCGCCTCCATTCGATGTAGCAGGAACAAGCCCCGCTCAATTGGATGCGGCTACCATCGCTCAGTTTAGCTTACCAGATCCAGCAACAGTGGGACCGGGGCAAGTCTATCTTTACCCCAATGGCGCAGGCTTTTCCTACGCAGCACACCCAGCCTACGAAGACCGAAAGCAAGAAATTGATATGGCTACGTGGGGCATAGCTCCAGAGTTAACGATTAATCTGGATAACGGATGGCAGTTACGCAACACACTTTACTATGGGCGCTCAAATAACAGCAGCACTAGACCAAGCACCGATGAGACCAAGATGGCCGCCTACGTTCAGTCGGGCGCTCTAAATCCGCTTAACGTCGCTGCCGCGGATGCCTCTGTCATCACCGACATTCTCAACTCCGAATCAGCCACTAAAACCATACATGAGCTGCTCGTGGCACGTATTGTGGCAGATGGGGCCGTCCTGAGCCTTCCTGCAGGCGAACTTCGTGTTGCAGCAGGGATCGAGATAAACGAGGACAGAGTAAGAACGCGTTCAATTGCAGGACCAATTGGCTCCATTAACGGACTAAACAACAAAACAGCAAGCCGCGACAACACCGCTGCGTTTATAGAGCTCGCTGTACCGGTTTTGGAAACGCTGGATCTGTCTCTGTCTGTCCGACACGATGACTACAGCGACTTTGGCAAAACAACTAACCCGCAAATCGGTTTTAGCTTTTCGCCAAATGATAAAATCGAAATCTATGGTCACTGGGGCGAATCATTCAATGCACCTACAGCGCTTGATACGCTCGCGATCTCAAATGGACGCTTCGTGCGATTGCCGGTTTCGATTATCACCAGCGATACTACGGACGTTTATAACGAGTATGACGGACAAGGTGATATAGTGGTTATCTTAGAAGGCTCTGCCTCAGGACTGGCTCCACAGACTGCGGAGTCTTGGGCGGTGGGTTTTAATTTGACTCCCGTAGAAGGGCTGAATATCAGCGCCAACTACTACAGCATCGAGTTTACCGACATCTTAGGTCAGCTCTCGGTCCCAGATCCAACCGTTCGACGTAACAACCCTGACAAATTCATATGGGACGTTACACCTGAGCGCTGGGCCTCTATTTTGGATCAGGTTGCAAACCCAAGCGTCTTCGATGGTGTTGTTGATCCTGCGAACCCTAACGCAAGCCTTGGCTATATTTATGATCGTGTGACGTCGAACTTCTCGGAGGCAGAACTCGAGGGACTCGACTTTTCGGTTAACTACACGCACACGAATGGGCTAGGCCAGATGTCATATGGGGTCGCTGGTAACTATCAGATGGACTTCATGCTAAACCAGGGCGGCACCATTTCAGATCAACTGCAGTACAACCCTGATATGACCATGTCTGCCTACGTAGGAGTGCACAGAGACAATCTTCGCGCACGACTTACATTTAACTACACCGACAGCTTCAAAGCCGACAGTGCGGTAAATCAAAGCAGCGTGGATTCATTCCTTGTCACAAATCTGTTTGTAGGATACGACTTCAATGGCTCTGATATGCTAACAAAAGATTTATCCTTACGTTTTTCAGTGGACAACCTCTTTGATGAAGAGCCCCCTGAGTACAGAAGAAACGCGGACAACCTGAACTTCTCAGGCTTCACTTATGGTCGAGTATTCAAAGTGGGCTTCACCAAAACGTTTAACTGAGCTCATACACTCACTCTCTTGGGGCCCCTGTTTTAGCGGCCCCTTTTTTTTGACCATATTGAAAGACAGGCGTTAACTAAACAATGTAGGTAGTCTATGGCCCCCAAAAGCTATACCGACAGTTGGTCTGAATTCTGGAATCAGGGTCACTTGACCTCTCTGCCTAATGGTTTCATGGGAAACTACGATGGTGAATTCGAATCGTTTTGGAACGGACAGTTTGCATCGATGCCCAACGCCGCTAAGGTTTTGGATCTCTGCACGGGGAATGGCTCCATTGCGCTGCTGGCTCAAACATACTCTGACTCGAATCACGCCAATTTCAGCATCACCGCGTGCGACGCAGCAAACATAAAACCACACCATTTAGCTAAAACTGACACTGCACTATCAGAGCAACTGGCCAAAATTCAGTTCCTGGGCAATACAACCATTGCTCAGCTCGGTTTCCCAGACCAGTCATTTGATCTCATAACAAGCCAGTTCGGGGTGGAGTATACCGACTTGGCGGAGACCGCGAGCGTAATATATACCCTCCTCAAACTGGGTGGGCATTTCGCTGCTGTCTGTCACTCTTCCGACTCTGTGATCGTTCAACAAATGGCGAAGCAAAAAGTCGACTACGATTTCGTCACCACACTTGAGCTCCTTGATCCAGACCTAAAACGCCCCAACAGCCGGGTAGCGGAGAGAAAATTTTTCGCAAAACTTGAGTCCATGCTCGCACGCGTTTATGCCCGCTTTGTGCAAGACAGGTCTTCTATTGTCCTTCAGGCTCTGGGGACGCAACTAGAGCTGATCAAGACCGAGGCAAAGCATAATCTGGGAAGCGCATTCATTCGGCTGCGTCGACTCAGTAATGATCTAAATATCTCCCACGCAACCGCCTCCGATCTATGCCAAGCATCGAGTCGCGTAAACCTGAGTTCTAATTGGCAAAACCTTTTTACCAATGCGGGTCTTCAGTTAGTGAGTGAAGGCGACATTCACTATCACACCAATGAATTATCTGGCCGCTTCCACGTTTTCGCAAAATCGACCTAAGACAGCGAAGAGATTAAGAAAACGAATCAATAATTTTATTGCTGTGACCCGACTATTAATGGTAATGTTTGGTATCATTAATTAGGACATTACCATGGATTTTGTAAAAAGATTAACCTCGCTAGTGCAGGACCCCACGCGCTACGATCTAGCGCATACTGCCATCGCCGAAGTTCAGCTGCGCGCCATTGACGAACGATTCCAGCACAACAAAAGCCGGATCAAGCTGTTAGCCAAGCGCGCTGATGACGCCGGTATTGAGCAGATTAACAGCTTCGAAGAGGCCGCCAGGATTCTATTCCCGCACACGGCTTATAAAAGTTACCCTGAGAGTTTTCTTCTGGGCTCAAAATGGGAAAAGCTGAGCCGGTGGCTCGCTACCGTGGGAGCGGACACCATCCCCGACTTGGACTACGCCGACATCCATGACGTTGATGACTGGGTAGCACAGCTCGAAGCGAGAGGGGTATACGTATCTTGCTCGAGCGGCACAACCGGCAAGTCTGCCATGCTCATTGCTAATGCGGAGGACATGAACTGGTGTCGTGTTGAAGCTGTTGCAGCATACAGCTGGGGCTCGGGTATTGTGCCAGCGAAAGATCGACGTATGATGGGGCTCGCCCCTGTCGCCAGCGTGGCCCGTAATCGCGTCACGGGCGAATCTTACATTGAAGCGCTCCAGGATCCGACGACAGAACCCTTCACCTACCCTGTTCCACCAATAACGGTAGGCTCACTCACCAAAATGGTCGTACTTCGCAAGAAAATTGCAGAAGGAAGCGCCACGCCTAACGAGCTGGCCGATTTCGAGCGCACCTCGGCAGAGCGACAGGCATCGCTCGCCAAAGCGGCAGAAATCGCGGTGCAAGAAATGATCGACTCTCGGCATCAAAAACTGCATGTCACCGGCATGTGGGCCAGCCTCTACGACATTGCTAAACGCGTTCGAGACGCCGGCTTCAGTGCTAGCGACTTCAACCCAGAAAACTCAATCTACGTTGGTGGGGGTTTAAAGGGAGCAGCCTTGCCCGAAAACTACCGTGAATTCGTGTACGAAACCTTCAACATCGCACCTGAGCGCAACTATCAAAACTACAGCATGCAAGAGCTACAATCAGGCATGCCGCGGTGTCAAAAAGGTATGCGCTACCATTTGCCACCCTGGGTAGTACCACTGATTCTCGATAAATCGGGTGACAACTTGCTTACAGGTCAATCAGGCGAATACGAGGGCCGAGCTGCGTTCTTCGATCTGTCTCTGAACGGACGCTGGGGGGGGGTCATCTCTGGCGATAAAGTTGCTATTGACTTCAGACCCTGCGCTTGCGGCGCAAAGAGCCCATCTATACGAGACAACATCGCCCGCTTTTCCGATATCGAAGGCGACGATAAGATTGGTTGCGCAGGTACCGTCGATGCCTACGTTAGGGGGATCAATGACTAACACCACAGTAGCAGCACCGTTTTTTGCCAGAGGCTCGCTGGTTGAAGGCAACGATACGGTCCAGAAATCCCGTGACCTAAATGTACAATTCGCTACACCCGCGTTGAACCTTGACTCACTCATACACCCAAGGAGCGAGCCGCCTCCCCTACTTAACGTCAGCACAGCGGAGATTATCGAGTTTTTAGTTGAAGGCGGAAAATGGATCGCTGACAGCGGCAATCCACATATGAGCGCCTGCTTCGAGCGCATGGCCGCAACGCACATTCTACCCAGATCCGTGATTGAAGCAGTGTCACAACACGCAGTGCTTTATCTAAATAAAGAAATTCTACAGAGGGAGCTCGAGCAAAGTTTTCCCGACCCGCAAGCACTCGATCGCTGGGTTCCCAGAACCGACTTTACGGGTAAAACCAGCTTCATTCGCGCCTTTGGCCCCAGACTGATTCACATACTGCCCGGTAATTCACCGGGAGTTGCAATTAAGTCAATTGCACAAGGTGCATTAGTAAAAGCGGTCAATTTATTCAAAATGTCGTCAGCAGATCCATTCACTATGGTGGCCCTACTCCAAAGTTTCGCTGACATCGACCCTCAACACCCTCTCGTTAAGTCAATGTCAGCCGTTTACTGGCGGGGCGGTGACGACACCACGGAACGTAGCCTGTTCAGACCCCAGTATTTTGACAAGCTTGTCGCATGGGGTGGCGGCGAAGCCATCAATAACCTAGTAAAGTATGTTGGCCCCGGATTTCAGCTCGTATCATTTGATCCCAAGAGCTCCATCTCGATGTTGGGGCGTGAGGTGTTCGAGAGCGAAGACTCGCTGCTCGCCGCAGCACAGAGTGCTTGCAACGACATCATGATGCTAAACCAAGAAGCCTGTGCCGCAAGCCGATTCCAGTTTATAGAGGGCAATAAAGAGCAAGTAGATCGTTTCAGCGAGTTACTTCAGCAACTGATTGCTGCGCGAGCGGAGGCATCTGGTGACTTCCGTCCTATCGAGGCGGGCATGCGAGATGAAATAGAAGCTCTAATGCTCATGGATGACGACTACACCGTCTATGGCGATCTGGATGGCAAAGGCATCGTCATTCATTCAGATGAGCCCGTCGATTTCCACCCGATTAATAAAACAGCGAACGTGGTTCGCGTTGAGAGCCTTGATGATGCCGTACAGTATGTGAACGTCGCAACACAGACTGTCGGCTTCTATCCGGACACGCGGATAGCCGATTACCGTGACCGACTAGCAAGTGCTGGAGCACAGCGAGTGACTAGGCTAGGCGAAGCCGGCGGATCTACGATCGGAAATCCCTGGGACGGTATGTACCCACTGCACCGCTTTGTTCAGTGGGTAACGCACGAGGATGGTTTTACGCAAACTCAATAATAAAACGGAGCTAAGCGATGTCCAGTAACGAGAATAAGGTTGCGGTAATCACCGGTGCGAGTGCCGGTATCGGGAAGGAAGCAGCACTCAAGCTGCTCGAGCAAGGTTGGCGAGTCATCGGTGTCGGCCGCAATCCTGAGCGGACTAAACAAGCCGAAGCTGATATTCGCGCGTCGATAAACGACCCGACGCAGTTTGAGATGCTGCGCTGTGACCTTGGCTGCCTCGCCGACACACAAAAACTCGCCAACACGATCGCAAGTCTGACCGGCCGATTAGATGTGCTCATCAACAATGCGGGCGGCCTGACCTCCGACCTCGTTATCACAGCCGAGGGTAACGAGAACACCTTTGCCAGCAACCACCTGGGGCACTTTCTGTTAACACTCAGGTTGCTTCCACTACTCGAGCGCACAGCAAGCGAGACCGGAAGCAAAGCGCGAGTAATCAACGTATCATCAAATGCGCACCACAGTGCACAGCCATTTGATTTCGACAATCTTCAGCCTACCGATCCATACAACTTTGGCGAAACCTACTGCAGAGTAAAACTAGCCAATCTTTTATTCACTCGAACGCTTGCTGAGCGCGTTCAAGACCGCGGTATCGTAGCGCACGCGATGCATCCCGGTGTTGTGTCATCCAATTTCGCCAATCACGGCGATGAACGTATGCAGCAATACATGGCATCTCTGGATCGAGACGAGCCAGGGGTCGCGGCGGACACCTTGGTTTGGATGTCAGAAGATCCTGAACTCGCGAAAACAACGAACGGCTACTTTTTCAATTGCGCTCCGGAGGCACGCAATCCAATGGCAGAAGATGATGAAGCCGCGAGCAAACTGTGGACGGCAAGCGAAGCACTCGTGCATGCCTTTTTAACTAACTAAACAAGTATATCCACAAGCTGGCAAAGCCAAAGCGAGGCATCTATGAACAAAGTGGTTCCGATATACCCCGGCTGGTTAGTGCATGCTGGTTTATTCTTTTGCGCCGCCTTGGTCATAGGGTCCTCCTCTTACACTTTCGGCTTATTCGTGGTGCCCGTAACGAGCGAGTTGGGCTTCGACAGAGCGAGTATCAGCAACGGCTACATCGCCTTGCTGCTCGGCGTAGCGCTCCTTTCACCCCTCATTGGTAGGCTTCTTGACCTCTACTCAGCGCGAATGGTGATCCTTACGGGCGGCCTGTCTTATTCGCTGGGTTTATACGCTCTAACACTCAGCGACAATGGCTACATAATAATCGCCCTGATCTTTCTGCCTATCGCCTACGGTTATACCGCCTGTGGCACCCTAGCAGTAAACACCGTGATCGTGCGCTGGTTCCAAAAGCGACGCGGGAGAGCACTGGGCATCATGGCGGCCTCCACCTCTGCAGGTGGCTTCATCATGGCGCCTTTTACCGCCGCGATGATCGATGGCTTTGATTGGCGCGTAGCCCTGCAAATCAACAGTGGAATCGTTTTGACCGCGGTATTGCTGATGGTTGCCCTATTGATCAGGAATCATCCCACAAGCAGTACGGCGGGTTACGCAGAAGAATTCCCTGAGTCGGAAGAGGACGCGGCAGGTGACGATAGATCATCTGGCACGCGGGCCATGCCCTACAGAGACCTGCTCCGTCAACGCAACTTCTGGCTTATTACCCTCGCAATTGGACTGATGCTTTTTTGTGATCAAGCTATGGTTACAGCGCAAGCACCCTACTTTCAAGATATCGGCATCGATTTAACCTCTGCCGCATTTATCCTTTCATGCATGACGGCCTCCGCTATTGGTGGCAAACTGGTCGTAGGTCACCTCTCGGATAAGTTTGATCTCCGCTTCATCTTCATCTTTGTCGCGGCAGTCCACATCGCGCTGCAGGTACTTTACCTATTAGGGCCGAGCTATTGGACCCTGCTCATTTTTGCGACACTGTTCGGCATTGGTATCGGAGGCGTCTACCCCGCTTGGAGCATGCTTACCGCAGCATATTTCGGGACGCAGAGTTATGGTTCGGTGCTGGGTTTAATGA
>Ga0181557_1004503_pt1 | contig 13002 bp, 9 predicted proteins | sample 011ome_23_FD_148632 | JGI IMG/M metagenome (GOLD analysis project Ga0181557, IMG submission 148632) | Coastal salt marsh microbial communities from the Groves Creek Marsh, Skidaway Island, Georgia - 011506CT metaG (spades assembly) | ecosystem: Environmental > Aquatic > Marine > Intertidal zone >... | reverse complement strand
TTCCCCTCTTTACTGTATGTTCGCGCGCGAAATGCGCCAACTGTCGGAAAGCCTGCGGCAATTTTGAACGCGAGAAGACGCGATGAATCGCTCGCTATCAAATGTTTCGCGCTTTGAAAATGTCCTTTTAAAGTTTATCATTGAAAGGTGTTGCCGACACCAGCAAAACTGACCCGCGAGGAGCCGATGCACGAGAAAACCCGCGACGGACGCGCGTCGCGTCCCTCTCTAAGAAGCGCAAACACGCGTCTAGGTTGCTAGTTCACCGACGCTTAAACATCACGATGGCTCCCGCTACCAAGGCCGCGAAGAAGAAGCTCTCGACGTTCGTCGTCGACTGCTCCAAGCCGGTGCGTAATCGTCCGTCTCCGGGCGGAGGATGACGCGCGCGCGGAAAAAACCCTAAGCCGCCGCGGCGAGGCGCCATCGCGCGCCGGAGACGCCGCGCCGTCGCGCCCGTCGGTCGTCGCGTCCTCCCTGGCGCGCGTCCCGAGCGGCGTCGCGACGTCGTGCGCGCGGTCGCGGTCGCGGACGCGGCGTCGCTCGCTCGACGGCGTGGCGTCGACGGCGTCGCGTCCGCGCGTCGGCTCGGCCGACGTCCGCGGGGGTTTTCTTTTCGCTTTTCTTTTCGCTTCTCGCGAGCGAGGGGGCGACGCCTCCGCCCAGTCCGTCTCCTTCGCTCGGGACGCGCGCGCGGTCTCGGTCTCGCCGCCCTCCGCCGACCCGCCCCGCCCCGACGACGACGACCGCGCGCTGACGTCCCGACCCCGTTCGACGCCCCGTTCGTACCAATGCGCAGGTTGAAGACAAGATCATGGAGATCGCGTCGTTCGAGACGTTTCTCGCCGAGCGCATCAAGGTCGGCGGCAAAGCCGGCGCGCTCGGCGACGCCGTCACCGTGTCCCACGACAAGACGCGCGTGACCGTCACCTCCGAGGCGCCGATGTCCAAGCGCTACCTCAAGTACCTCACGAAGAAGTACCTGAAGAAGCACAACGTTCGCGACTGGCTTCGCGTCATCGCGTCGGGCAAGGACAGGAACGTGTACGAGCTGAGGTACTTCAACATCGCGGACCAGGAAGACGACGACGAGTAATTCTAATTCGCTCGTTGGAGTCGGCTTCGTGGTGGTGGTGGTTCACTCGAGCGGGGGATGAAGCTTCCTATTTAGTAGCGTTCGTGATTAGCGTTTAATAGAGACGGAAGCGTCCCCCGGTTGGGCGGAGTCATTCATGAATTTCAATTCGCTAAAACTTGGCGGCGATGGCCTGCCCTCTCTCTTGGAACCACCCCTGGATCGCCTTGTTCTTCATGAACTTTTCGTGGACGACGACCGCGGCGAGGAGCACGATCGCGAGGTACGCGGGGAAAAACTCCGGGTACTTCGTGAACACCGTGCCCCACAGCTTGGACGCGACGGCTCTCTTGTAAAAAATCTGACCGATGGGCCCGTGCAGGATGTAAATCGGAAACGAAATCGCGCCCAAATACGTCAGCCACTTGTGCGACATCATCGTGCTGAAGCTCTTGTGCCCCTCCTTCGCCGCGTTCGGGAGGTCGACGTACACGGTCTGGACGTGGATCCGTTTGATGAAGGACACGAACAGAGGGATGAAAAACAAACCGCGCGTGAGCCCGTCGTTGAGCGTCAGCCACTCGAACCCGCGAGCGATCAACACGAACGCCATCCCGAGGAGCGGCACCACCGGCGAGCTCGCCATCCAGCCGCTCGCGTTGTTCGTATCCGTATACGTAACCGTCGACGATTCGCCGTTTTCGTTAACGCCTTTCTCCTCGCCCTTGTCCGCGCACTCGCGGACCATGACGCTGCGCGCGGCGACGCACCCGATCAAAATTTCGACGAGCGCCGCGAACGGCGAAAACCGCTGCGCGTTCCAAAACAACCACGACGGGTGCGTCTTCGGGGACATGACGCCCTCCATGAAGAACCACCCGCCGGTGTCGTACGAGTACGCGACTTTCGCGATCAAGCTGATCGCGGTGAGCGCGATCATCGCGGTCTTCAAACCCTTCTTCTTCCACGACGCGATGGACGGGAGACAAAAAGGCAACGCGACGGTGGCGAAGGTCAACGCGCTGAGAAACCACGTCGGGGCGTTCCACAGCTCCGCGTGCGCGGGGAACCACGCTTGGGTCAACGTCATGGTGATTAAACCATGGAAAACGGTCGCAATCGGACCGTTATATAAGTTATCCGCGTACACGAACACCCACCCGAAGACGACCTGCGCGAGGAGGTACAGCGGGTAGTAGCCCATGACGCGCGACAGAATAAACGCCGGCGCCGGCGATATCCGCGGCGACGCCCTGTACTCGCCCAGCTCCGTGCACGTGTACGCGACGACGTACCCGGAGAGCACGAAGAACGCGCCGACGACGACGTTGACTTGCGATAACATCCGGAGCGTGAGCGGGTCTTTCGTGCAGCACGCGATGAAGTGGCCGACGGCGATGTAGGTGATGAGAAAAAATCGCGTCGAGTCGAGCGCGGGGATGAACGCGCGCTTCTTCTTCGCGGGCGGCGACGGCGACGGCGACGGCGACGGCGGCTCGATCGCCGCGGCGTCGTCGTTCGGCGACGCCGCGGAGGAGGACGATACCCTGTCCGCGGTGGACGCCAATCGGTGGAGCGCGCCGTCGCGACGCGGACGCGCGCGCGCGCGGAGACGCGCCGGCGAACGCGGAGCGCCCGACGCGCGATCGACAGCGACGCGCGCTCGGGAGACGGGGGGTCGACGGACCGCGCGATCGGATCGCGCGGGGATCCACACGATCGGGTCCTTCTCCCCGGCGCGCGCGCGCGTCGACGCGCGAGGCGTCGGCCTCGCCATCGCGCCCGCGATGGCCATCATGACGACGACGTGTCGCGCGTGCGGCGCGCGCGCGAGAGTGATGCGGGCCGTTTACGTTGTTACCGGACGTCGTTGGCGTTTTCGAGGAGGCACGCACAGGGCGGGGAGGCGGCAAGACGCCGCCCTTCAGCGCGCGTATGATAAACGACTACCTGTACATCGAACACATCGCGACGAGATTGCCTACCCACCGCACACGCCGCCCGAGAGAGACTTCGCGCGAAAGTGCGAATCCGCGATCGCCTTCACGCCCCCCGCCGTCTCCAAGGACTCCAACCACCGCGTCCCGCCGCTCTCGAGCTGCTCTCGGACGGCGCTCCGGAGCCAGCCGACGTCGTTTTTGTACGCCTTGCCGTGCTCTACCAACAGCACGTGCAGGTCGAGCTTACACGCGTCCGGGACGCGGCGGTTCAGGTGCTCGTACGCGGCGTCCCGACTCGCGGACTTCGGGACCCACCCTAACGCCATGGCGATCTTCCACACGTGCGCGTCCACCGGGAACTCGGCGCGTCTGTTTTTGAGGGTTCAGGGTCCGCGAGTCGAAAGGCGTCGGAAGCGGAATCGAAAGGCGTCGAGGTCGGGCGTTGAAACCGGGAGCTGGGCGGAGAGAGACGAACGCCACGCCGGGAGAGAAAGTCCTTAAGGGATGAAGTTCACAACGCGAACGCGGTCGTACGGGGACCAGTGTGATGATGCTCCGAGGACGCGCCTGAGGCAAAACACGAGCACGCACGCGATCGTCTTCGGGCCGACGCCCTTAAAACGCGACAGCTCCGACTTGACGTCGTCGTCGGACATGTCCCTGAGGTACTCCATGCACGGCGCGCCGCGCTCTTCGACGAGCGTGTTCAGGATGACCTTGATCCGCGACGTCTTGATCTCCGCGAGGCCGCCGCACTTTATCGCCGCCTCCACCTCCGCCGACGGCGCCGCGCGAATCGTCTCCCAAAAGTTGAGACGCCCGCGTCCGTCCCTCGACGGCGCGAACGTCGCGGCGAGGCGCGCGAACGCGCGCGCGCTGTTCACGTCCGTCGTGTTCTGGGACAGGATGGTCCCGACGAGCGAGTCCAGGACGCACTTCGGGTGATGCGCCGCGTCGTCCGCGTCGCCGGCGGCGGCGACGGCGGCGACGGCCGCGACGGCCGCGGCGTTCGCGTCGCCTCCTCCTCCGATCGCCGGCGTGGCGGGAAGCGCCGGGACGCCGCGGTCCGCGCCCGGTCCGACCGCCCCCAAGCTCGTTCGGCGGAGGAAGTCGCGGTAGTACTCCGCGTGGAGGTGCGCGAGCGCGTCGCGCGCGGCCCAGCATTCTTCCGGCGTGGGGCGCGACAGCGTCGGGTACGGCGAAGCGCCGCTCGAGGGTGGTGACGTCGTCGTCGCGTCCGCGACCACGATCGCGCGTCCATCGCGAACGTCGACGACGGACGGCGACGCCGCCTCGGTCTTCGCGTCGTTCTTCTCCGGCTTGACGACGTCCTCCCACGGGCTCTCCGTCTTCGTCTTCGCGCGCTTCGCCGCGGGCGGCTTCGCGGACGCTCGCGTCGTGCGAGCCATCGCCGTCGTCGCGCCGCGCCGGCTGAAGTGGCAGGCTGTTTCGCGCGCAATCTCTCGGTCGACGCGACGCGTCGTCGGCGACGCCGACGCCGACCGCTGCGACTGGAATTTCGCCGGCGGTGCGGTGGTCGTCACTCGCGGCCGCGCGACGTCCGTCGCGGCGAGAGGAACCCGCGCGTCGCCGTTCGAGGGCGAGCGCGACTTCCCCGCCGTCGGCGAGACGCGAGGCGCGGGGGTCGCGCCGCCGCGACTGGACGCTCTCGCCGCGGCGCGGTCCGTCGTCGTCAGATCCGATCGCCGGTGCCGAGTGATTATTATTAATTAATCCGCCCCTCTCTCGTCGTCAGCGCGGCGGCGACGAATCGAATCCCCGCCGACCCCTCCCACCCGCCGTCGCCATGATCTTCAACCTCGAGGGCCTGACCGTGTACTTCCCGTACGAGTACCTCTACCCGGAGCAGTACAAGTACATGCAAGAGCTCAAGCGCGGGCTGGACGCGAAAGGGCACGGATGCTTGGAGATGCCCACGGGCACGGGGAAGACGATCACGTGCCTCGCGCTGATCACGTCCTATCAGCTCGCGCACCCGGAGTGCGGGAAGCTCATCTACTGCACGCGCACGGTGCCGGAGATGGAGAAAGTCCTCGCGGAGCTGAGGGTGCTGCAGGCGTACCGAGAGAAACACGTCGGCGAGGCCGCGGCGATGTTAGCGTTGGGGCTGAGCTCGAGGAAAAACATGTGCGTGCACCCGAGAGTCGCGGAGGAGGGCTCGAGGGAGTCCGTCGACGCGCGGTGCCGGCAGCTCACCGCGTCGTGGGTCCGCGAGAAACATAACAGCGCGCTCGCGAGCGGGGAGGAGCCGACGACGGAGCTGTGCCAGTTCTTCGAGGACTACGAGAGGGAGGGCCCGGACGCGGTGCTTCCCCCGGGGGTGTACACCCTCGCGGATCTGCGGCAATTCGGAAGAACGAAAGGCTGGTGCCCGTACTTCACCGCGCGGCACATGATCAAGTGCAGCAACGTCATCGTGTACAACTATCAGTACTTGCTCGATCCCAAGGTGAGCAGCCTGGTGAGCAGGGAGCTCGAGAAGGAGTGCGTCGTGGTGTTCGACGAGGCGCACAACATCGACAACGTGTGCATCGAGGCGCTGTCGGTGAACTTGCGGCAGCAGACGTTGGACGTCGCGGGACGGAACATCACCGCGCTGTCCGCGAAGATCGAGCGCGCGAAGCAGACGGACGAGCGAAGGCTGCGCGCGGAGTACGACGCGCTCGTGAACGGGCTGGCGAATCAAGGGGTGTTACCGCGAGGGGGCGGCGAGGACGCCATCGCGAATCCGGTGATCCCCGCGGACATCTTACGCGAGGCGGTGCCGGGAAACATTCGCAGGGCGGAGCACTTCGTCGCGTTCATGCGACGGCTCGTGGAGTACCTGAAACAACGGCTTAAAGCGACGCAGGTGGAGCAGGAGACGCCGATGGCGTTCTTGGCGCACCTGTCGCAGACGGCGGCGATCGACGGCAAGACGTTGAAGTTTTGCCACGACCGTCTGACGTCGCTCTTGAAGACGCTCGAGATCGTGGACACGGAGGAGTTCAACGCCGTGTCGCTCGTCGCGGACTTTGGCACGCTCGTGGGGACGTACGAGAAGGGCTTCGCGCTCATCTTGGAGCCGTACGACGAGCGGTATCCGAACATTCCGGATCCGGTGCTGCAGCTGTCGTGCCTCGACGCGTCGCTCGCCATCGCGCCCGTCTTTGAACGCTTCGACAACGTGTTCATCACCTCCGGGACGCTGTCCCCTATCGACTTGTACCCCAAGCTTCTGTCCTTCAACCCGGTCGCGTGCATATCGCTGCCGATGACGCTGACCCGGGACTGCCTGTGTCCGATCGTGATCACCAGAGGCGCGGACCAGCAGGCGGTGAGCACCAAGTTTGACATGCGCGACGATCCGGGGGTGATTCAAAACTACGGGCGGATTCTCATCGACATGGCCGCGAGCGTCCCGGACGGCCTCGTCGCGTTCTTCGTGTCGTACTCGTACATGGAGCAGATCGTGAGCAAGTGGCACGAGACTGGGGTGTTACAGAATGTCATGCAGCACAAGCTCGTGTTCATCGAGACCCAAGACGTCGTGGAGACGTCTCTGGCGTTGGATAACTACCGACGCGCGTGTAACTGCGGCCGCGGAGCCGTTTTCTTGTCCGTCGCGCGCGGCAAGGTCGCGGAAGGCATCGATTTCGACAGGCACTACGGCAGGGCGGTCATCATGTACGGCGTGCCGTACCAGTACACGCTCTCGCGCATCTTACGCGCGCGGTTGGAGTACTTGCGAGAGACGTTTCAAATCAAAGAGGCGGACTTTCTCGCGTTCGACGCGGTGCGACAAGCCGCGCAGTGCGTCGGCCGCGTCATCCGCTCGAAAGCGGACTACGGCCTCATGGTCTTCGCGGACAAGCGGTACAACTCGCACGACAAGCGCGGGAAGCTCCCGGGGTGGATCACGACGCACTTGAAAGAGGAGCGTCTGAACTTGAGCACGGACATGGCGGTGCACGTGGCGCGAACGTTCATGCGCGAGATGGCTCAGCCGTACGACCGCGGCGTCGCGGGGCAGCAGCTGCTGGATCAGCGGGCGGTGGATTTGATGGCGAGGGCGGCGGGGTACGGGGCGGTGCCGCCGCGGATAGAGAACGGCGGCGGCGGCGGCGGCGGCGACGGGACGTCGTGACGATTCATTCCGACCGTGTAACGAAAGCGATCTCCTACGGAGAAAAATACATTCAGTACCCGAACCGCGCGTCCCCGCCGCTCTACTTGGACGCCTCCGCCTCCGGCGGCGGCGGGTTCGCGAGCGCCTTCTCCGGCGGCGGGTTCGACGGCCCCTGCGGGTTATTCTTCAGAAGGTACGCCGCCAGATACTCCACCGGGTTCCCCGGGCGCTCCTTCACGAGCGCCTGCATCCCTTGGAGCAAAATCGGGACCACCGCCTGCTCGAGGTACTGCCGGATCGGCAGCGCCTGGACGTCGAGCTTGTTCTGCGTCGCGAGCGCAGCCTCCTGCGCCGCGGCCGCGGCCTCCGGGTTGTCGTACCCGGCGTCCTCGGACGCGGGCACCGGCTCCGGCTCCGGCGCGGCGGCCTCCTCGCCTTCCATCTCGGCTGCGCGCGAGCGAGCGACGACGGCGAAGCGAACGGTCAGAGAGAATCGACGGGGACGGGGGCCGGGACGGGGGAGACGAGACGGACGCGAGCGGGGAGGGCGTCGCGTCGTCGCGAGGCGTCGATCGAGCGCGTCCGTCGCGCGGGGAAGCGCACCGTCGACTGGGGGTTCCTCGGGCATCGTGCGCGTCGGCCTGAAGACGGCGCGGCGACGTGTGAGGACGGGCCGGAACGGGATGATTCAGTTCATTCCCGCGCGAAGTTTGCCCACTGCGCTGGCTTGTTTGACCGGCGGGTAAGAAATATCCAGCAGAGGCAGAGGCCGGTCCTCTCACTGTCGCGACCGCGCTCCCGACGTCGTCCGACGCGCGTCGTCGTCGCCGCCGTCGTCGTCGTCGTCGTCATGCCCGATGACGGCGCGTCTCCGTCGGGCGACGACGCCGGCGCGGCGGCGGAAGACGACGGCGAGCGCGAGCCCTCGCGCGTGCCGTGCCAACACATCTCGGGAAGCCTCGCGAGATCGATCTCCTCGGCGGTGGAGCGCGCGTCGTCGTCGTCGTCGTCGTCGTCGTCGTCGTCGTCGTCCAACCCAACGCGCAACGACGCCTCCTCCGACGCGGTCGTCGTCGCGCGTTGGGTCGCGGAGACGCTCGACGCCGTCCGCGAGGAGTCCCTCCGTCACCCCGGGGAGATGGACGAGGACGAGAGACGCGCGCGTATTGAGTCGATGGACGTGCGCGCGAACGCGCTGCTGCGACGCTGGCGCGACGGCGGCGCGTGGGCGGCCGCGCTCGTGCGCTTCCACGCGCGGCTCGCGATGGGCGACGGCGGGTGGGTCTGCGACGCCGCGACCGCGCGTCTGCGCGAGCTCCCGCCGCCGGGAGTCCTCGTCGTCGCCGCGACGGGGGCGCACCAGGGCGCGGAGGAGGACGGACGCGCGGATCGCGAAGCCGAGGACGCGGCTTTTGCGGCGGCGGCGGCGGGCGCGGACCCGGACGCGTGGCGACGCCGCCTGCGCGGACTCTTCGGAGGAGAACCTGAACCTGAACCTTCTCTCGTCAGTACAACAACTAGTGACGCTTCCGCGGGCGGCGTCGCGAAGAAAAACGACGCCAGCCGCGCGTGGGGCGTCGTCCAGGAGGGCGTCGTCGCCGGCGTCGACGCCGTCGCGCTCGGCGTCGGCGCGGTGTCCCTCGGCGCGACGCACGTCGCCAACGCGGCGTCTTCCGGGGTGAAAGACGTCCACGACGGCGTCGTCACGAGCGTCATGATCATCTCCGACGGGATACATCAGGGCGTGAGCACGGTGAACGGTCACGTGAAAGCCGTTTCGAAAGCCGTCGCGGACGGGACCACGCGGAGCCTCGGCGTCCTCCGCGGCGGGGGCGGGAGAGAGCGGGCGGAGGCGGAGGAGCGCGCGACGGTGCTGTCGGACATGTCCGCGGTGTTGATCGAGGACGTCGACGGCGCGTGCGAGTACATGACGGACGACGCCGCGGCGGCGTTGATACGCGCGGCGGCGGCGGCGGAGTCGGGGACGGAGGGTCGCGAGGGAGAGGGACGATCATAGGAAGCGTACAGTAGAAGCGTCGAAGCGCGCGCGTGAAACGGCGATAGAGCTAGCTAGTTCGCGTATCCGCCCGCGCCCGCGCCTACGCCTCTCTCGAGCCGCGCTTCGCGTCGTCGTAGCTCGGCTGGCGCTCCGAGCGCTTCGAGGGCTTCGTCCCGAGGAGATAGTCCAGCAGCGTGCGCTCGTCGTGCCTGTCCCGGAACTCCCTGTCTCCGAGAAAACTCCGCGACCCCGATTCCCGCGGCGGCGGCGGATCCCCTCGCCTCCGCCCACGACGCGCCAACTCCTCCCCGAGCTCGTCGAGATTCTTTCTCAGAAGGTCCTCGCGCGCGTCGCCGCCGCCGCGACGCCGACGCGCTTCTTCTTCCGCGTTCGGTCTGCTCGAGTCGTCGTCGAGCTCGAAGAACAGGCTGAACGGAAACGGCAGCTCCGGCGTCGGTCCTCCTGCGCCGCCCCCGCGCGTCTCGGAACTCCATTCCCTGGACGTGGACCACCCGCCGCCGAAGAGCCCGCCTTTGGGGTCTTCCTCCGTCTCCTCGCGCGAGTTTTCGATCTCCTCCGGGGCTCTGCGGCGCGACGCGGGCGGGATGGAAGCGTCAGGGCGGGTAGGAAACGAAGCCCGCGTGCGCGTGAGCGATCGGAACGACGACGAGACGAACGCGTCGCGGTCGATTGACGAAGAGCGACGAAGGGATCTGGCGGGGGCACCGTCCGGACGCACCGTCCCGGGCACATCCTGAACTTCTTCACGATGCGCTCGCACTTGCGTCGCATGACGCCGTTGTCGTCCGGCGCGGTTCGGCACGAGTACTGCGGTCGCGGGATGAGGGGGCGACGGGGAGCGAGCGGGGTCGGTCGCGCGTCGAGAGGACGACCGAGGGAGCGAGCGGAGGAAATAGACGAGGGAGGGATCCCGCGCGGGGATCTATCTCGCCGCGCGCCGCGCACCGTCTCCGAGCTGCGGATGGAACACGCGTCGCCGCCGCCGTCGCGGCTCTGCGCGTCCGCGTTCTTCCTCTCCCACCACGGCGTCGTGTTCGAGGGCGCCATCGCGCGTTCGCGTCGACGGCGGCGCGCGCGACGTCGAATGAAATTCGTGGTCTACAGTATCTATTCTACCATTTCCATGCTGAGACAAAAAAGCACGGTTATTCCTCCTCCCCTTCCCCCGCGCCTTCGCCGATGACCTTCTCGATGATCTCCCTCACGTCCTTCTCGCTCTCCAACCGCGCCGCGTTCTCCGGGTGCTTGACCGTCAGCGACGTCAGCGCGCTCGCGGCGGCGAAGACGACCCGCCTGTCCTCCCCGGCGAGCGGGAAGAGCGAAGAAGACGTCGACGCGTCGGCGCCGCCGCCCGCGCGCGCGTCAGCTGTACGCCGGCGGATGATCTCCGCGAGCGCGCCTATCGCTCCGCACGCGCCCGCCTCGCTCGCGTTCGCCTCGCTGTTGTGCGCGAGGTTCCGAAGCGCGCCGATGGCTTCGACGCAGTGCTCGCGCCGCGCGATCTCGCACAGGGACGGTATGACGCCCAACGCGCGAGCGTTTTCGCGGTTCGCCGCGTTGGCGCACGCGAGCGCGCGCAACGCCGCGACCGCCTCAAGGCGCTCGGCGGCGTCCGTTCGCATTCTCTCGCCGCGACGGTTCGCATCTCCACTTTTGTCGTCGTCGCTCGAGCCCACATCCAGCCCCTCGCTGAGTTTTCTCGCGAGCGCTCGCATGACCGAGATCGGCGCTCGCGACTTCCTCGCCGGGCGCTGGTTCAGCTGCACTTCGCTTCGACGACTCAGCGTCCCGGGTTCCGCCGTCGTCGTCGTCGTCGTCGGCGGCGGCGGCGGCATCTCGTCGTTCGTCGACTCTGAGACCTCGCGCTCGGTCCTCGTGAGGTCCGCTCCCGCGTCGCGCAGCACCGCGAGCGCGTCGGCATCGCCTAATAGTAACGCCCACGCCGCGGGCGTTCGTTTCCATCGGTCCCACGCCTCGATCCCGCCCTTCCGCGGCTTCAACGACGCGCACGCGGCGGCGGCGACGCGCGTCGTCTCGAGATCGCCGCTCCTCACCGCGAGGTGCAAGATCGTTTGCTTGTCCGCGTCCCTCGCGCCGGCGCGCGCGCCCGCGGCGAGAAGCGACGCGAGCGCATTCGCGCACCCGCGCGCGGCGGCGAGGTGCGTCGCGAGCGTCCCCGCGTCGGACGCGTCGTGAACGATGTCTTCAATCGGCGTCGGACGATCGTACCCCCCGCCCGCGTCCGCGGCCAGCAGAGCGTCGACGACCGCCGCCGCGGTCGGCGCGAGCGACGCGGCGGCCGCGCGAAGGTGCGACCCGAGCGGCGGCATCCCGGAGCGCAACAGCGCGTCGACGACGTGAAGCGCGCCGAGGCCGCACGCGGCGAGCATGCACCGACGCTCGTTGGACGACGCCGCGGACCGCGAAAACGCTCGCACGTTGGGCGTTATACTGTCTTCTTCTTCTTCTTCTTCTTCTTCTTCGTCGTCATCGTCCGCGACGACGTCCACGCCGCTCTCGCGCAGGTACGTCGCGTAGTCCCTCAACACCGGGCGCGCGAAGATCTCGCACGGCGCGAACGGTCCGTCCGCCGCGCCAAACGCGCACGCCGCGGGCTCGTCGTCCGCGCGAAGCAACGCCGCGGCTTCGCCGTCTCGCAGACCGACCGACCCGGACCCGGACCCGCGACCGACCACGCCGCCTCTCTCGCCGCCGCCGCTGAGCCGATCGTTCGACGCTAACGCCCTGGACACCGCGAGGACGTTCAGCGAGCTTCCGCCGAGCTGAGGGTCGTTCCATACAAAGCGATGTCGGGGTGGAGTTCATTGGCGTCAGTTGGAGTTGAAAGGCGTCGAGGACGGGAATTGAAAGCGAGGTGTGGGCGGAGAGATGCGCCGGGAAAAGTCCTTAAGGAACGACGTTCACCACGCCAACGCGGTCGTATGGGGACCAGTGTATAGAACGCACCTGATCGATCGAGTCGAGCGCGCCGATCGCGGCGGCGTCGACGCCGAGCGCCGCCGACCACGCGCGCGCGACGATCGATTCTAGTCCCCGCTCCGGGGTGACCGCGTCTGGTCTGAACACGCGCGTTTTACCTTGGCGTAACCACGAGTCCAGAGTCACCCTGTCTACCTTCCCACTGGATGTTAACGGCCAGTTGTCGTGCGTTATGAACACGAAATTACTCGGCGTCGCGTGCTTCGGAAGCGTCGACCGGCAGTGAAATTCGCACGCGGCGGCGTACATCCACGCTTCCGTCGTCGCGTCGAACGTCGGCGCCTTCACGCGCGCGTGCGCGGTGATAACCTGCGCGGTCGCGTCGAACGCTATCGCCGCGTCCGCGACGAGCGCGCAGTTTTTAAGCGCCGCCTCGATGTCGTCGAGCTCGACGCGGTTCCCGCGTATTTTCACCCTTCGATCGATCCGCCCGAGAAGGATCAAGTCCCCGGACGCCGCGTGTACGAACCCGACGTCGCCGCTGCGATAGACCCTCCCTAACGGCGAGTCCACGAACGTTTTCGAGGTCAACGCGGCGTCGTTGAGGTATCCCTCGCACACGCACGCGCCGCCGATGACGATTTCCCCCGTGTTCGCGTCGCCGGGATCCGCGAACTCCGCGACGGCGCCGTCGTCGCGAAAGCTTTTCGCGACGCGAACGAACGCGAAGCCGTCGCCGTCGTACGCCTTCCCCGCGCGTGACGGTTCATCGTAACCGTCAATCCTCGACCGTTTTGAAGACACTAACCGTCTCGACTGCACCGATTCCATCCTCGCGTACGTCTGCAACACCGTCGTCTCCGTGGCGCCGTAGGCGTTGTACAGCGTCGCGCCGGAG
>Ga0181557_1004494_pt1 | contig 13022 bp, 7 predicted proteins | sample 011ome_23_FD_148632 | JGI IMG/M metagenome (GOLD analysis project Ga0181557, IMG submission 148632) | Coastal salt marsh microbial communities from the Groves Creek Marsh, Skidaway Island, Georgia - 011506CT metaG (spades assembly) | ecosystem: Environmental > Aquatic > Marine > Intertidal zone >... | reverse complement strand
TTTGAAAAAATCTCATCTCCAAAAAAAAAAAGGAAGTCGAGCAGTCGCTTTTCCCCTCGTTTCATCCCTCTGCGACCTTCTTACGAAACAGAACACGGAGGACACAAAACTGTCCTCTCCTCTCCCACACACCGTCTCTCTGCCTCCTCGATGAGACGATGACGTATTATTACCACGCCTCTTCTTCTTCGTTATATAGGCGCCTATAGGAGGCTACATCGGGTTTACATCACTCATCAGATACGAGTGGTGTTCACAAAAAAAACGCATTACACATGTGCTTTTTTTAAAAAAAACGTCTTTTAGTTTACCGAAAAGTCGCCTCAAAAAGGCAGATATTCTTGGATATTTTCACCTCTTTATACGGCGGTTACACGATTCCGAATTATTGTGTTTACTCTCCTCACAACGCATACATATCATACGCACATCTAAAACGTGCACATCGAAGAAGTACATGTGCGCGCAAAGCTGAATTGACGAGAAAAAGTGAGCGTCTTACATCTTCTCTCGCGCGACTGTGAAGGCGAAAGGCGAGCAAAGCATTTTATATTTAATTTGGCATCTCTTACCCGACTTTCCGGGAGTCGCGTCATCGCACATTCAAAAAAGAATCACGTTCTTGCTCTCGCTCGATGGCAAGAGAGGCAGTCGTGCGACGACATTCCGCGCAACAGGTACGATTCTATGTTATCGTTTGTGCTTTTCTTCTTTCGGCTTCAAAGCGCGGAGGATGGGGCGAGAGAGACAAAGTCGGTTCGAGACACCCAATGTGCCAATCCAAATGTCCTTTCAAAAATCTCAGATCGAGAAAAAAAAGAAGAGAGGATTTTAAGCGAAAGACGATGACATTTTTTACGCGCTCTTAAACTCACTCTTTCGCACACTCTTTTTCCCTTTATTATGGTTCGTGTTGTTGTTACGATTGAAAACAGGGCGGCGCGAATTGGATGGTGGACGATGCGAACGATGGCGTGGACTTTTGGCGCGATAACGTCTTTTCCATCGCGGACGACCATTTTCGAGCGAGTTTGAACGCGATCGTCGCGCCTTCGGAACAAACTGAAAGAGGAGCAGATAGGGGAAGCGGGATGATGCTTGGTGACGAGGAGGCGGCAGGAAACGGTGAAGGAAGAAGCGAGCTGGCGAAGTCGCTCGTCCAAGGTCAAGGCGATTTGAGCGAGCACGATTTTTTAGACGCGCTCGACGAGGCGTTGTTTGGGTTGGGAAGCGAAGAGATCGCGGTGAGAGTAGAGGAGGAGGCTGGGAAGACGAGGACAAAAAATACGACGAAGAAGACGGCGAAGACTTCGAAGACTACGAAGCATCAGCCGGTATACAAGAAGAGTTCGACGGAAGCCGGCGAACTCGCTCTCGCCGCGACGGGCGGCGGCGACTCAAACGTGCTCATCAAATCGACCAAAGCGAGACTCAAAACGACGAAACGATCGTTAGAGTCCTTATCGTTCATTCTTGGCAGCGATGGGTTTGCGCGAACAACTATCGAAGGTGTCAAGACGATACCTTTGCGCGAGAAAGGCGGGTTGAAAGAGAAAGGCGAATCGTCGCCGTCGACGAAGAAGCCCAACGGAAGAGGTCGCAAGAGAAAATCTGAGGCGACGAGAACGGTCTTACCGCCGCCGCCAACCGGCGACACGACGGACGAAGACAGCACGGACTCTGAAATTCACTACGATCTCGAAGAAAACTTCCTCAAGAGCGCTGCAAGTTTGTTGGAGGAATACGAAGAGACGCCGACGAAGAAAAAACGCGGTCGTAAACCGCTCGATCCAGAGGTGAAGAAAGCCAGGCGAGAACAACGACTCCGAGAGAACAAAGCGACGAACCACGTAACCTCGATATCGTCGAAAGCTGCCATCACGCGCGAAAAGAAACCAAAACCACCACCGGTGGAGAAAATAAAAGGCCAATGGTCCAAAGAGGAAGACGAGGAGTTGGTTCGCTTGGTCACGCAATTCGGCACTCGCAAATGGTCCTCGGTGTCGAGAGCGCTGAACGGTAGAGTCGGCAAACAGTGCCGCGAACGATGGAACAACCACTTACGACCGGACATTCGCAGAGGGTCGTGGTCGACGAAAGAGGAGTCAAAGTTGATCGAGTTACACAAAGTGCTCGGAAACAAGTGGGCGGATATCGCGAAAGGGTTACCGGGACGGACGGAAAATGCGGTGAAGAACCACTGGAACGCGACGTTACGAAGGAAAGACGGAACGCCGAGCGAATTGAGAGTGTACGCGACGACGCAAACGAAAGGGAGAGGACCAATTGGACGACCGAGAAGTCGAAACAAACGACCCGGCGACGAAGAAAGAGAGGCGTTGAAGGAGAAGATTTTATCCGCGAGCGTTCAAGAGATGGACTTGGCGAACACGAACGGAGACCACGAAAGCGGCGCGGCGGCGCTCGGCGTCTCCTCGCCCGTCGCGGGCGACAACGAAGGATCGTTCGTCGCGTTCGGGAATACCACGACCAATCACTCGCAATCGTTATTAGAACAAGTGTTAAACAACGAAGACGAGCTTAATAACGTGTGCGAAGATTACAACGACGACAACGACTTCATCAAGAGCGACGACGTCGATATCACCGCGGTGAACGACGAAGACGACAACGCGACGTCCCTCGAAAGATCTGTATCCGAACAAACGCGCGAAGCAGAAACGCAAACGGACCCGATCAGCGATGAACAGCTCGTGGTGCTCTCAGAGGACGATGGGACCGCAGAGTACGCGAGTGGGTACGCGACGACCATGACTGTCTTTGGCGGCGGCTGCGGCGCCGCGCGCTCGGTGCAAAACGCCGCCACGGAAGAGTACGTCGAAGGCGACGAAGACGATGTGGTAGACGCGAAGAAACCATTAAAGTCGAGCAGAGAAGCGCCACCGAGAACGACGAAGAATCCGCTAAGGCGACAAGCTGCTTTAAATGCGACTCTCGAAAAACGAGAACGACGAACGACGCGTTCGACGGTCACCTCGTCAAATCCGACGCTTCTCGGATTTGCCATTCCGGAGCAAAACGTCGTCGCCACGAACACGCGGAGCAACAAAAGCTGCGGCAAAAGCAAACGCCCGAGCTCTGTGATTGTCACTTTGCCGAACAACAAAGTCGATTTCGCACAAATCGTTGGCATTCACGATCCGTGCAATGAATTCGAAACCAGATCCTCCGCGCTCGAAACCGCCTCGTACGCCTCGCCGACGCCGCTGCCGCGAGAGAAATCGGTAAACATTCAAAAGACTTTAAAAGAGCTCGTCGAGTGCGTCCGGGGCACGGTACAAGGCATATCCGGAGTGGCGTTGACGACGAAAAGTGGCACGCAGGCGCAACAAAAAAAAGTCGGTGGGAACTGTTTCGTCGTTTCCATCGCCGCCGACCAGTGGGCGAACGCTATGAAAGGCGTGAGGTGCGCGACGGCGTTTTTGAAGACTTCCTACTAAAATCTAAAATACGCGAGAGGACGACGGGAGCAAATATTACTATAATCATCATTACCATCACGAGTGTTGAATTCTTTATATTACTATTATGTGTTATTACTATTATTACTATTACTATTACTATTATTAGACACGCTTTTGGCGTTATTATGAATTCATCGGCGGATGAACGAGCACGTACTCTTCCGCGTACTCGCCCTCTAAAGCGCACGATTTACTACACGTGTACACCGCGATCGACCCAAAATCCAAGCTCGAATCGTTCAATTCCACGGACTCTTTCGGAACGATGAAGGAAACAATCGTCGGTAAAATCTGAAACTCAAACCTCCTTTTCCCGCGACATCTCGGGCAGTCCGGGATGTTCCGATCGTCCGGCGCGAGTGATTTTGACGGCCACATGGCTTTTGCGTTTTGTGCTGGACAATATCTCAGCACTTGATCTGGAAATTTTGCAAGTTTCACCGAAAACGTGGCGAGTCGTTGCGCGTCGCTGTCGATGACCCCGGAGGCGATTTCTTTCAAATCCGTCTCGGTGATCGCCTCGTCGCCTATGCTTTGGAACATTTTTTTCTTATTCGTATTCGCATTGCTCGTCTTCTTATCATCGTCATCATTCGTGTCAGCAACGACTCCCTCTGAGTCCATCGACGAGCAACTCGCTTCGTCCGCGTCGCTTTCCGGTTCGACGACGATTTCAAATTCAGGATAGACGGTGTTCTCGTTCTCGTTCTTCGTCTTCGTCTTCATCTCCTCCTCTTCCTCTTTACTCTCACTACCATTACCACCACTCAAAGTCATCTTCACCTTCGTTTCTATCGCTCTTTTCTTCATCTCAAACTCCCGAATCATCTCCTCCACTCTTAAATCGTCGCTCTCTCGTACGCCTCGTCTCGGCGCCGGCGTCGTTCCGTAAAATTCGTTCGCTCTCGCCAGTTGCGAGCGCACCGCTCTCACTTTTCCTTTCTCGAACACTTTATCCCCATCGACGGATGTGAACACGTATATCGTTCTGTGAAATGCGTTTGCGTTCAAACTGTCCTCCTCCATATCGTCATTCGCGGCGTATATTTGCAGTAGAAAATCCATCCTTCGCTTCGTCGCGTTCGCTTCGTGCATCTGTTTAGGGTGTACCGAAGGGTCCAACCACTGCGGGTCGCCGCCGACTTTCGAGGGGAAATAGATGGCGTGTAACGCGGTTGCATCCTCTCGTTTCTCCAAAAACCCGAGGTCCCACTCTAAGTCGTCGTTTGTATCGTCGTCGGAGGAGGACGACGACGCTTCGTCGTCCTCTTTTTTCGTTTCTTTCTCGTTAAAATTGGAGCCGCCGCCGTCGTCGGGGAAAATCGAAATCGAATCTAAACGCGCGATGGTTTCCTCCGCGTCGCGTTTCGCGTCCTCTTCTTCCTTTGTGAGCTCTGATTTTGACATCTTTATCTAGATCGCGCGGTTTTTCCTTTTGCTTCTGAAAGAGAGAGAGAGAGAAAGAGTTTGTGTGCGCGTTTTCTCCGTCTTTACGAGTGTACATCTCCCAACGGGAAAGCGCAGCTTTTTATGAGGAAACGCGATCAGACATGCGAGATCTCTCTTATCTCGCTTCGTTCTCTCGCAAAGGCGAGGATACGAGAGAGAGACGACGATGAAAAGAGCGAGAGCCAAAAGAGAGAGAGAGAGATCAATATCATCTTTTCAATACGATATATCTTCTCTTTTTGTGACGCGCATATTCTTTCTCCGCCGTTGTGTGATCAGAGATTTGTAAGAGACTATAACTACAAAGAGAGCCACACAAACAAGTTTGAGCAGACTCGTAGCGGCATCTCTTTACCGACGAATATACACACCTTTCCTACGTGCGTGAGGGACTCTGAAAGAGCTCATCAATGTCGCGTTGAGTGCGTGCATATACTATAATACGTTTGACTTTTAAAAAAAAGACGTTTTTCTCAAACCTCACAAAAGTTCAACTCCGCGAGAGCGCATTTTGAACCATGAACACACCTTTCTCGCCTTCGAATACTAATAACGACGATTTGTTCGTTCGAGCAGCGGACACAGACGGTGCGTTTATATTGAGCGCGTTCAAAGAAGCGCTCGTTTTGCTCTCCTCTCGTTTCTCTTTACCTTCTTCTTCGTCGTCGTGTTAAATGGAATTTGAATCTCTGCGTCGTTCTGAGTCCCGTGATGAATACGAACGAGATACCGATAAAACTGCCCGAGCGATACACTCGCGGAGACGACAGATTTCACGTAATTCATGAGGACGATATAAACGACGACTCGAAAGAAGGAGAGAAGAATATACCTCTTATCGTTCTTTCTTTCTTTCTTTCTTTCTTTCGCGCGTACGAATTTCGTCGATCGGCGAAAAGGATTTCGGCGGGGAAGCAAAATCGGACGAGAAACGTAAGCGTGTACGAAGACGCTCTCTCCGTCGCGCGTATGTCTCTCTCTCTTTTGGTCGCTTTCGTCGCGAAAAAACGGAAAGGCGTCGATTTTGTCGCTCGTTCTTGCGAATGTCGTACCGCGACACTCCTGCGTCGTTCCCGATGCGTGTCTTTCGTACTCACAACAAACGTGTGTACTCAAATACTTAATTGAACAACATTTTAAACAGAAACGCGCGAAGCGTTGGCCGCGGCGACGAAACACATCACGAAACTGACCAACGAAACGAACCAGTCTGATTTGCTGGAGCTGTTGCGAGAGGCACCGAGGGAGGCGTACTCGTTGCAACAACCCGGGTGGCCTTCGGAGTTGAGGAATTTGACGAAAGCGCCGTTGCCGAAAATCGTCTTGGAGAGGTACGAGACTCGCGAGTCGGTGTGCTTTTGCGGGTGCTTTCCGGAGATATCCAGGGCGTGGGCGACTGTGGATGATTCTTTGTTCTTGTGGCGGTTTGACGTGGACGACGACGTGCCGATTGAGTTGACGGAGGAGTTCAACGGGCAACCGATTGTGTGCGTCGGGTTAGCGGATCCCAGGGAAGGGGTTTTTATAAGTCAGATTGCGAAGATTTTAGTCGTGTGCACGACGGTGGAGATAAAGATGTTAGGGATAGTTTCGGACGTGAGTCACGTCACTGCGAGTAAGGAGGATACGAATACGAATGGAAAAAGTGACAGAAGAGATGCACTAAATGGCTCTCGAGGGAAGAAGAAGAAAATCGCGTTTGACGTAAACGCGCCTTTGTTGATTCGCGACACGACGTTTTCGTGCCCGACGGATGCGATCGTGTTTAATCAAATTTGCGGATGTTCGAGAACAGGAAGGATTTTCTTAGCAGGGAACGATTCGCACGCGTACGAGCTGAAGTATCACGGTGGCGGTGGCGGTGACATGACGTTAGCTTCGAACGGAGGGGGGTCGAGTAGCTCTTTTTTCAGCCGAGGCCAGCCGAGGGTGAGAAAAGTTAAATTTTCATCATCTGGGTTTTCGTATTACATCCCGAATTCGTTGAACGTGTTCAGCGTCGAAGACCCGTTGTTGCAAATCTTATGCGACGAGGAGCGGAATATTTTATACACCCGCTCGCAAAACGGCGCCGTGCGAGTGTACGATTTAGGCGCCAAGGGAATGGACGCACCTAGACGCGTCGTCGAGGTGAATGATATCGCGCAACTCGCTGGAAGAGGAATATCGAGTGGCAGTAGTTATTACGGGAACGGTTCGAGACGATCGATGTATAATGGGGGTGGAAATTCGATGTTTGAAAACCGATCCCCGTCGTACGGCGGTTCTCGAGGCGGGTACGGCTCTCCTCGATACGGCGATTACAGGAGTCCGTCTTCGAGTGGGCGGTACGGCCAAGGTTCGCAAACAACAGAGGCGAAGAAGAAAGCAGGAAAGCTGGTGCACATTGCCATCGTTTCCACTCAGGAATCCGCGAGCGTGACTTTAGTAGGCGTGTGCGCCGACGGGCGACGCGTGTATTTGACCGCGTTGCCGTCGCCGTCGAGCTACGGAAGTTATTACCCATCGTCGTATCACCGTATTAGCAATGGATCGTCGAACAGCAGTGGAAGTAGATATGTCACTCCGACGCGTTTATCTGTGGTGGAGACGCGCGATCCTCCCCCATCTGGCGGCTCTTCTGCGAGAGGATTAACCTCCGCCCGAGCTTTACTGGACGCCTCGGCGAACGCGCTCGAAGTCGAAGCCGCGCACTACTACAACGGTGTTTTGCTCTTATCCGACAGCAGCTCGCACGACGAGTCTAGTAAATTATTCTTAGCCACGCGAGACGCGATGTTGCCCATGCACTTGCAACTCCCGCCGCCGATGACGGCGCCGCGCAATACCGGACCGGCGAGGGGTTTGCGAGAGGTTGTGCAAAAGCCCTCAATTTTAGAAGGTCGCGTCGCGGCAAACGTAGGTGCTATCGGTGAGTTGCCGATGCCCTCTAGAATTCGACGGGATTTAGACCCACCGTTTCCAAAGGGCACGCCAGCTTCAGTCGTCGAACAATTTACCGGCTCAAAGTTACGAAGCGAACTCGTCGAGCAAAGCTTGTTTCGAAGCAAACGCAGGAAGTTTGCGCTCGTGACGAACAGTGGCGTGGTGACGTTTGAGAAAGCGCGACCGATCGATACTTTGGCGACGTTGTTGCAAAACAAAGTTCCTGAACACATCGAAGAGTTCTTCTCGTGTTATGGACCAGTTGAAGCGGCGATCATGTGTTTGACTTTATCCATCGCTTCGGCGGTGCATTTAGGATTCGCCGAGCCTATTCCGCCGAGCGTTAGGGATGCCGCGAGACGGGCGTTCGAGGATCCGAGATTCACCGGAGAACCGAGAGTGGATAGCGAAGATGCCGACGTGAATGGTACGAAAGGTGCGAATGGACAAAATGACGATGCCGTGGTAAAAAATCTGGAACGATCGTCCGCGGCGTTTAACATGGGTCGCGCCATCGTGCAACCGAGTTTGCACTTCTCGTCCGCGCACAAGGCGATTCATTTGTACGTTGCGCGAGCGGTTCAAGCGATCTGGGAGCGACCATTAGCAATTGCCATTCGCGAATCGCAAACGGCAGAAGCGGCGAACGCGTCCTCTTCCAACAGATACGGGTACGATACCTCTCGCTCCCCTTTGCGATTCGCCTCGGACGCGCTTCGCTCGGCGGCGCGGTTTATCGGCGACGATTTAATTTTACAACTTTCCGTGGAACCGGAGACTTTAGAAACCATCGAACAGCGGTTGCGACCGATTGAAAAGTATTTGCAGACGAGGAAACCGAGAACGTCGAGTCAGTTGACGCCGGCAAAGAGGAGAAAATTAGCGCTCAACGCTGCGAGGGAGGAAGAGAATTCGATGGATGCGCTCTTAGCGCTCGTTTCGAGAGCTTCGCAGGCTATTTGTTTGTTGAAGTTATGTTCAGAAACGGACGATTTCGAGTCCGTCGCGGCGGCTTTGCCGCACGAAACGCGCGTGACGCTGACACAGGTGCGCGTTTATACCTTTTTACTTTTTGTTTTTCTCTCCTTTCCGCTCAAAACACACACGCGCGTAAAAAGAAACGATGAAAGAGGCGCGTTGATGATTCAATCATATAATCTGTCAATCAGATGAACGTTTCGACGCATGTTTAGAACACATATGGTGCCCTTCCACTGAGCGTCTTTTTCGATATGTTTGTTTATTTGTGTGTGTGTGTGTGTGTGATGCCCTGCTTCCTTTGTTCGTACAAATGTTCTTTTCCGCTCGAGTCGCGCTAACTAACACTCACTCAAATCTTCTCCTTTTCCAACGAAAAACAGATGTCCATTCGACGATTCATTTCGACGCCGGAAGGTGCTAAAGTCGCTTCTGCGCTCATCGAATCGCTCATGGCACGTGTTGTGTCCTCCTCTCGAGGCGACGCGGCGCCCTCCTCCGACGCGCTCGGCGGCGCCGTGCAAAAGCGCAGCGAACAACTTTCAAAAATGTTACAATACGGCGCGCCTGATTTTTTCGGCGCGGATTCTCGAACTTTTTATCGCGCGAGGGATATCCTACAACGCGCGCGAGAGGCTCGAGCGCTTCGCGACGTGGAGAAGAGAGATGGTTTTGTCGGCGAAGCGTTGCGATTGTTCGCTCAGGCGCCGTTAGCGGGCGATTTGAATGGCGCTTGCGCTGAATTAGTCGATTTGAGAGCGTTCCACGGAGTGGTCACGTTAAGTTTAGCAGCAGCGGCGACGTTGCGCAGGATGGAAGAGCAGCGGAAAGCAGACGCGAGTACGGGTGGAAGAGTGCAAGCCGAGCCTGATATGGTACGTTTTTGTTTGCTTCTTTCGTTCCTTTTTTCTTTCAACATATCATCGCGGTGAGGATACGCAAACTTGGAAACGTACGCGCGGGGCTTACCGCCTCGTTTCCGTGGCGAATTAAAAAATTACAGAACATCTAAGTCTGAGCGATATTATTTCGATACGTTCTTTCTCATCCTTTTTTTATCTCTTTCTGTGTTGCTGACCTTATGATCTCTTCTATTTTAATAACAGAGTCTCGCTCAGTGCTACGCGTTGATATCCACGGCCATCAAATCCTTAGTCACCGGAAAACCTTCCGACACGTTTGTTCCTGACGACCAAAGAGCTAACACGATGGGCACTCAACAGCAGCAACAACAACAAGAACAAGATTTGCACCCGGGTTCCTTAGCGGTCGTTTGCGCTTCACTTCCGAAAGACGCCAGAGAAGCAGGCATTCGACGCATTCTCGATAAAATCGTCGAGTCCGAAGAAGACGACGTCATTCAAGTCGCGGCGGAAACCTTGATCGCTTTAGATCGCTTAGATGATGTCTGTAGACTCCCACCACACGCGTTAGAGGCATTTCTTTGCGAGTACGGCGCGTTGAACAAACATTTGAGTTTGCAACCGACGACGAGAGAAGAGGCGAAACATTTGCAACTGCTCACAAGATTGTATGGCGATTACGGACAAGAAGGCATGGCGGCGGATGTATGCGTCGCGTTAGCAGAAAGACACGTGGCTGATCGTTTGTACCCGTCTCTCGAAGAGCGCATGGGTTTGTTTCGCATGGCGTTACAGTACGGCACGACGAAAGATCCCGCGACGGGCGCGTTCAAAAGAGACGCGAGACAAATCGAAGAGATTGAAGGCAAAGCGAAAGTGTTGGAGTTTCAAATGCGATTGGAAAACGCGCTGCGAATGAAAAGCAAACGCATGCAATCCATGGCTGCCGGCGAAGTTGGTCAAGGTCAACAAATAGATCACAACTTAGTGCAAGAGCTCGAACAAGCGGCAAATGATCTGCGCGAAAACATGAAATCGATTTCGGATTTGTACAACGACATTGCTCGACCGCATCGGTTTTGGGACATTTGCTTGGAAATTATCGCGTGGGCGCGACCTCAACGAGGTTCCTCGGAGGACCAAGAATCGTACGCGGACGCTTCCGCGGTCCCGAGAGAACTCTGGGATTGTGTCATCATCGATGCTGTCCAAGATGTCCTCTCTCGAGCGAACGAAACGCACACGCGGCGCGCCATCGTTGCCGCCGCTTGCGCCGCGGTAGCCGAAATCGCCCCGAAAGTCTTCACCGAATCCGCCGCGAACAACGAAATTGCATTTCCAATGTGCCACGTCACGTGCAGACTCGAAACGTTAGCGAGCGGTCAGTGGGGCGTCATGCTCAACTCGCCGAGCGTCAACGAAAGCGAGCAAGCCGAAGATGACGACATCGCGGATTGTATGTTACAGAGCGTCCGAGGGAACTGTCCTCCGGTACAAAGAGCGTACGATCGTTTACTCGCCGCCGAACATCGCAGAATGCACGACGAGGAAATTGGCGAGGAAATGCACAAGGCGTTACACTCAACCAAGTTGCGCTTGCGAATGTTGAGATCCGCGTTGCGCGTCATGCACGCCTGGGATGCGGCCACTGGAGGCAGCGGTAACGGATTCTCCTCTGGAGTTGGTGACGACCGAAACAACTTTGATTATTCCTCTAGAAAATCTTTCGCGAGGGCGTCTATCGGCGACATTTGCTTGGCGTACTCCCGAGTCTCCAAAGAGCTCGTCGGCGCTTCCCACGAACAAAACGTGCCGAAAGAACTCGCCGTCGCCTTTGAGCGTTTAGCCGATCGATTTCTTCGTTGATATAAATGAAAGTACGTGCCCGGGTGGTAAAGTATATATAGTAGTAGAAACGTTTTTACCGTGTATTCATAATAAGTAGCGCTAAATGAACTTACTCTCAGAATTCCTCTTTCCTTCTCTCTCTTTCCCTTTCTGCCTTCTCATTAATCCTCGTCTTTTTTCGCGGCACTCAACTTCTCCGCTAAATCATCGGCTAAATCTTCCGCCTTCTCCTTCCCTTCCTGCTCCTTCTCTTCTTTCTCCCCCTCTTCTTCCGTTTTCGGCAAACTCGCCATGATTTTCTGCGCCTCTTCAAACTTATCCTGAAACAACTGCGCCTTCTCCTCGCTCCCAAACTTAATGCACATGTTCTGCAACGCCGGCGCTTCGTCCCCGTCCGAACAATCCACCGTCGTAAACACCCTCGCCTTTTCGCTCCCCGCGTGCGTCGTCACCTTCGTCTCCGGATCGATATAAAAATTCGCGCATATTTTCAGCGTCTTGTCTCTTCGCATCAACAATCGACACTTCTTCGTCGCTTTATGCTCGAGTATTTTCATCGGTCCTAACCCTCGTTCTTTCCACTCGCCCTCTAAGAATCGATACGCTTTCGTTTTCGCTTCGAACAGAATGTTTTCGTTCTCCTCGCCGGTCGTTTTCGTTTCGCTCGATTCGATGATTTCCAGTTTCACCACCGGGGTGAACTCTTTCGTGCACTCGCGTTCGACGTCTTCATCTTCGCCTTCTTCTTTCTCTTCTTCTGGTTTCGTCGTCGAAGAAGACGCAAACGCGGACGGATTAAACGTCGTCGTCGCGCTCGTACCTCCTCCCGTTGTTCCAAACGAAGCGTTTGAACCGAAGACGTGGTTCGTCGACGCGCCGGATCCAAACACCACCGGAGCAGGTTTCGCTTCCTCGGTTTTGGAATCATCCGATGCCATTTTTGTATAGCGTTAAATGCTTTGCTCTTTGCGTGTATTTAAACGGTGTTTTTGTTTAAAAACAACACACACGATGATATAGCAGTGATGCGATGCTACGAGTGAAGGGTTCAGTCTCTCTCTCTCTGTGAAAGCCGGAGGACGTGGAAGCGTTGGATGTTTTGCGGCAAACGGATGTCACTTTTGATCGTCTGAGGCCCGAACACCCTAAATTGAAGCTTTTGGAAAGAGGACGGACTCCATTCTTTTTTCTCCGGAGCGTCACTTCGCGAACGGCTGAAAGTGCGAGCGTGTGAGCGAACGTATTGTTTATATACGACTTCTTCGCTTTGTTGTTCGAGCGTTCTCTTTGAATAATTCGTCTAATTCGAGGGAGAACAAGCGCGTTCTCGAGTGAAACGTCTTTTCCAACGCACACACACCGAGAAGAAAACAGTCTCTCGGATCTCGCATGTGATTTCATACTACTCTACTCATAATTTTAAACGCGAAGCAAGAAGAGCGTACTAATAATGAGCAGCAGACGAAGAAAGAAT
>Ga0181557_1004486_pt1 | contig 13040 bp, 14 predicted proteins | sample 011ome_23_FD_148632 | JGI IMG/M metagenome (GOLD analysis project Ga0181557, IMG submission 148632) | Coastal salt marsh microbial communities from the Groves Creek Marsh, Skidaway Island, Georgia - 011506CT metaG (spades assembly) | ecosystem: Environmental > Aquatic > Marine > Intertidal zone... | reverse complement strand
TCCAATCGTTCAACCAAAGCCGAAGTCTGCATGGAAAGCACGCGCTGACCGGTCATGCTCCAAACGTCGACTTGGTGCGCTCCGGGGCGGTTGATGACCAATTCCACTTGGTCGTCCGCTGGGTTCGGGTACAAGTTGATGTCATTGAGGTCAATCGGTTCGGCAATGCCTACCCAATCCTCATATTCCAGGCTTGCACAATCGCCCAAATCGTCCGCAGGCACACGCAAGTGCACGATGTCATTGATGTCCGCTGGGTCTTCATCGCCCCGAACGTGCAGTCCAGGCTCAAAATCTCGTTGGTAAATGATCTCCAACTGACCGTTTACTACGTCCGGTGCAATGGACCCGAAGACAGCTTCGTATCCATCGAAGTCTTCGTCAGGTGTAAGATCGCACGCTTCATCAGCGTTCCACGTCATGCCGCCATCGGTCGAATGCACGAGGAATTGGTGACGGTAGTTCTGTGCACCCGTAGAGAAGTTCTCCATGATGGCGGAATACGTCACGTAAAGGTTACCCGAGGCATCCGAACCGATGCTTGGGAAACCTGCACAACCCACATAGTAAGCAGCAATTTCATCGAAGTCCAAGGTTCCACTTTCATCGTAGTCGTAGGAGTATCCGATGATTTGAGCGCTGTCAGCACCCATGGATTCGTTCCAGTACGCCAAACCATTGGTTCCGGGGAAGTAGCTGGTGGTACCGTCAATCGTGTCGGCATCCATGTAGTACATGCTCCCGTATGAAACGTGCACTTGGCCGTAGGTGTCAATGTGCACATCCCCTGCACCGTCGGTGTTGAAGTACTCTTGGAACAATCCGTCGTCGTTATAGTCCTCAGCGTATTCCTCGCCCTCTGGCAATCCCATGTCTGCAACGTACAAATCCACTGGGAAATCAACCAACAACTGCTGTTCCCACGTCTCACCGTTGTCTTGTGAAATCATGACAAATGAATCGCTGAAGTCGTTGAATGCTGCGAAAGCTACCGTGTTTCCGCGTGCGTGAATGGCATAGGTGTCTCCGCTGAAGTTGGCAAAATTTGAGCTATCCAACTCGGGGAAGGTGTGGTCGATGACGTCCCAGGTATCACCGCCGTCCTGAGAACGGTAGTAGAGCATGGCACCGTCCTGACCGTTGTGCACCACCCCTCCGTTAGCGGTAGGCGTGGTGATGCAAATGACGTGAAGGCTATTGCCGTCTTCGCCACCTGCAGCCATTCGAGGCCACAATTTTCCAACTTCGATATCGCTGGGTACAGAAGCTTCGTTCCAAGCACCTGAACCTGCATCGCGCCACGCCATGTGCAATGGCGTGTCAATACCGGGGTGACTCACTACCACTTCTCGGCCACTTGCTGTGTGCACAATCGAAGGCCAACCGATGCGGACCGACTCGATGCGTTCGTAGGCAATCTCGCCCCAAGCGGTTCCGTCATAGAAGTTGTAACCCGTTCCGCGGTCGCTGAAGGGCGTCAATTCGAGGCTCATCGTCCACGCTGCTGATACGGCGTCAGCTCCGCCCGCCATACGATCGTCAATCGCAGCGTTTGACTGGAGGTCATACTGTGTGTAACCGATAACCTGGCGCTGAACCACCAACTCACGGTTTTGAATGTGCTCAATGTCCGTGTCGGATTGGCCTTCCAACGGCTGCTGGGGTCGATCTGAGAAATCGGCAATCTGCATTACCGGCATGGGAGCCGCAACGCGCAAGGCTGGAGCCATCTGCGGAACATCTTCGAGCAAAGTTTGGCCCGGCGACTGAACCGACTGGGCAAATCCTGAAAGGGCGCACGCGCCTATCATCAGGACAATCAGGGTAAAATGCTTCATATGGTTTTTGGTTTTGAGCTCAAAAAGTACCTCAAACCAACCAAAAATTCCAATTCTGCGGCCGTTACTTATTCAGATTTCGACAAACGCGCCAAAATGGTTTCGCTTCCAGTCACCTTTTGGTCGAGTTCCACGCAAATCTCAGCATCCAAAGGAAGGAAAATATCGATGCGCGAACCGAATTTGATAAAGCCCACTTCGTCTCCTGCTTTCAATTCTTGCTCCTCTTCCATGTACCAACAAATTCGTCGGGCCACGGCGCCTGCGATTTGACGAAAGAGCACGGTCCCGTGTGTTCCTTCAATGACGTGCGTCGTACGTTCGTTTTCGGTGCTTGATTTGGGATGCCAAGCCACCAGGTATTTTCCAGGATGATAGCGCGCAGCCAAAACCTTCCCCGAAAGTGGTGCCCATTGGGCATGCACGTTCAGCGGACTCATGAATACGCTGATTTGAATCCGTTCATCTTGGAACCATTCTGTCTCTTTGACCCGTTCAATGACCACCACCTTTCCATCGCTCGGACAAAGGATATCCGACGCGTCATGGCTTCCAAGTTCACGTGAAGGCATGCGGAAAAAATTCACCACCAAAGCGACCAACACAGCACACAAGATACCTGAAACCACCAAGCCCCATGAGGGAATGAGTGCGTTCATGAGGCCCATGAAAGCCCCTGAAAACAACAATGCAATGACCAAAGTTGCTTTTCCTTCGCGATGAAACGTCATGGGAACAAGAATTTCAGGTTGGATTCAAACGGCAACAAAGATAGCAGGATGGCGTATACCGGTGCCGTCAAAATAAAGCCATCAAACCGGTCCATCACACCGCCATGACCGGGCATGATTGAACCCGAATCCTTGATGCCATTCCGGCGCTTCCAAGCGCTTTCAATCAAATCCCCACTGGTCGCCAAAACAGCCACCACCGGTCCCATCCAAACGAATGACCATCCCCACAATAAGCCTGCAAGCATTGCCGCAGCCGCTCCACCTCCTATGAGACCTTCCCAAGATTTTCCAGGCGAAACGCTCGGCATCAACTTATTTCTACCCCATGGTTTACCCACAAAATATGCGCCCGAGTCATTCATCCAAATCATGAAGATCAAACCGAGCAATACGGACGGCTCATAGCTACCCGATTCCTGCCAAGGAATTCCGACCATCACACTCAACCACAACGTCACGAAAGCTGCGAAACCCCATACCGTTATGGCGGATACTCGCTTGGTTCCTTGTTGGAATTCGCGAACAGCCAAGGAAGCGACAACCACCCACAAAGCGGCGTGTGTCCAAGGGCCAAGCATAATCGCTCCGATGACCACCACGCCAAAAATCAGTCCGGAAGCACTTCGAATGAGCGTTTCTTTCACGTTGCTTCGAATTCAGTTGGATCTTGAGCGGCCAGGATTCCTTTTGCTCGCTCAGCATCTTCGGCTCGAACCAGCAATTCAACCATGCCAAAAAGGTAGCTGCTATCCCGTTTGTTGAGCACAACCGCTGGAATGTCGTGGCCCTCAAGCACACCGCGCCGCAAGGCTACCGCCGGAGGAAAGCCGTCGGAATATACGACCGTCCAACCATTCATTCGGAAATCGGCTTATCCTCTCTCTCCCCTGAATCAGCCGATGGAGAATCACCTGATGCCGGCGGTGTAACTTGATCTTCTACCGTAGGTTCTACCGTAGGTTCATCCGTCGATTTATCTTTCGATTCATCCTGAGGAGCGAACTGTGGCTCTTCCTTCTGAAATGGTCGTGCGCCCAAAATGCGCTCTACATCCTCCCTGAAGATAACCTCATTTTGAAGCAACGAATCGGCGAGCGCACTGAGCTTATCGTAATTCGTTTGCAAAATTTCCTTTGCGCGCTCGTACGACCCCTCGATGATTTTCCCCACTTCCTCGTCAATGATGCGAGAAGTCTCCTCAGAATACGGTTTGGTGAACATTTGATCTCCTCGGCTATCGTAGTAGCTGCGGTTCCCGATGCGCTCATTCAATCCATAAACAGACACCATCGCGTAAGCTTGCTTTGTCACCTTCTCCAAATCACTCAGTGCACCCGTTGAAATTTTGTTGAAGACCAAATCCTCAGCCGCACGGCCGCCCAGCGCAGCGCACATTTCATCCAACATCTGCTCAGTCGTCGTGATTTGCCGTTCCTCAGGCAAGTACCATGCTGCACCCAAGGATTGGCCTCTAGGGACGATACTCACTTTCACCAAAGGGGAAGCGAACTCCACCAACCAACTAACCACGGCATGGCCTGCCTCGTGGAATGCGATGGTACGCTTCTCCTCTTCAGAGATGATTTTGGTGCGTTTCTCCAATCCGCCAATGATCCGGTCTACCGCATCCAAGAAATCCTGATGGGTCACTTTTTCACGGCCCTTGCGCGCGGCAAACAAGGCCGCTTCGTTGCATACGTTCGCTATATCCGCTCCACTGAAACCGGGGGTTTGGCGTGATAAGAAGTCCACGTCGATGGACTCATCCACCTTGATGGGACGTAAGTGCACTTCAAAAATTGCACGACGCTCCGTCAAATCTGGCATGTCCACATAAATCTGCCGATCAAATCGACCTGCCCGCATCAATGCCTTATCCAAAATGTCCGCTCGGTTTGTTGCCGCCAAAATGATGACTCCGCTGTTCGTCCCAAAACCGTCCATCTCCGTCAGCAATTGATTCAAGGTGTTCTCGCGCTCATCATTCGAACCGAGACTCGCGTTTTTTCCACGTGCACGACCAATGGCGTCGATTTCATCGATGAATACGATGGCCGGCGCTTTTTCCTTGGCTTGCTTGAAAAGGTCACGCACACGGGAAGCTCCGACACCAACGAACATCTCGACAAAGTCCGATCCGCTCAAAGAGAAGAAAGGAACCTGCGCCTCACCCGCGACGGCTTTAGCTAGCAGGGTTTTTCCTGTGCCGGGAGGGCCCACCAATAAGGCGCCCTTTGGAATTTTAGCTCCGAGGTTGGTGTACTTCTCTGGCGCTCGAAGAAACGCTACGATTTCTTCCAGTTCTTCCTTGGCTCCATCCAATCCAGCGACATCTCCAAAATTGACATCGGTGCCCTTGCCTTTTTCAAAAAGCTGAGCCTTCGATTTCCCGATGTTGAAAATTTGACCGCCACCGCCGCCACCGCCGCCGAGTCGGCGCATAATCAGCACCCAAACACCGATCATGAGGGCGAAGAAAATCACGTAGGTCAGCATCTGTTGGCCCCATTCATTCACCGGCTCGTAGACATAGGTGAAAGCGTTGGATTCGGACATGGTTTTCAAATCGTCCAAGTACGCATCACCGGCAGGCACATTCACCCAATAGTCCGCACCTTGGTAGACCGATTTTAACAAGCCCGGCTCCTCCGCATCGCTTTTCAAGGCATCCCGCGCCTCCTCGGTCAGATAGACGCTCGCGCGCTGCCCATCAAAAACAAGGCGCTTTACCTTTCCGGCTTCAACGTTTTGCTTGAGCTCCACCCACTGAATTTCTCGTCCATCTTGGCTCGTGTTCATCATGAGCATGCCCAAAAGCAAGATGCCAATGACCGCGTAGATCCAGTAGAAATTCATTGAAGGCTTTTCACCCCCCGTCGTGCCCGAAGGCTTTTTTTCTTGCTCTTCCATCGATTAATTCAAACTTCTTCAAGGGTCTCAATGTTCGCATCACCCCATAATTCCTCCAACGCATAGCGATGTCTAGCCTCCTCATGAAACACGTGCACCACAATGTCACTGTAATCCAAAATGGCCCATTCTCCGTTCCGTAACCCCTGCTTGCCCCATGGCTTTTCATCGACTTTCTCGGCTGTCACCCGTTCCACAGAGTTAGCCAAGGCCTCAACTTGGGTGCGGCTGGTGCCGTGGGCGACCACAAACCAACCCGCCACAGCATGAGGAATTTGACGCAGATCTAAAATGGTAATTTGCTTGCCTTTAACTTCTTGCAGGCCGTCGATTACGGCTGATAACAAGGGCGTTCCGGGAAACGTGGCAGGGATCTTCATTCAACGGTATTCAGCCCGAAAGATACGATGCATAAACGGATACGCGATTCAGCGGTCTGCGAAAACATGCCAACTTTGTCACGTAATTTCACGGTCGGCCATGAATCCATTGTTTGTTCATCATCAACAGCTCCCGAGCACCAACGATTTTGCGCTCCAATGGCTAAAGAGCGCGCATTCTGGGGAAACGATGGTGGTAACAACCGACCACCAATTCGAAGGTAAGGGCCAACGGAATCGCGCATGGGATCAACAACCGAACCTTGATTTGGCTTGGACCTTGGCACACAAACGGGTAACCTCACTCCTCGGAGATGTTCATACTTCGGCCCCTTTTGCATTCAACAAGTCAATCGCTTTGCGGGCATGCGAAGTCGTTGAATCCATCCTTCCCATGCATGTGGAAGTCGGCATCAAATGGCCCAATGACATCATGCTACGCTCCAACGCAACGCATGACGCTTGGCAGAAATGTGCCGGCTTGCTCATTGAAAATACGTGGCGCGGCAGCCATTGGGAGGGTGTGGCATTGGGCATCGGCATGAATGTGCATTCGGCACGTCTTAACGAACCGGGACGGATTTCGCTCGCAGACCTAGGCCTGTCGATTCCCAATTTGAGGACCATCAGCGAACGACTCTTTGCTGCAATTTCACCTGTTTTAATGGCAATCGAACCTGTACTTGCAGACGAATTGGCCTATCAACAGCGCCTGATCGGTAAAAACTCTTGGGAAACGTATACCCTTAGTGGGGTGACAGGAAAAGGCCAAATTCTAGAAGTTGACGACCTTGGACGCCTGTGGATGAATTGGGAACACACCGCCGACTCCCTGATGGTACAAGATTCGAGTGAATTGACCTGGGATTGGCTGAATCGTTAAGCCGGAAACGCTGACTCTGCAGCGGCTGCCATTCCAGAAAATATGGCCTGTAATGGCTTCTCTGCCATCATTTTCATAAATGGATTGAGGTCCGCATCGCATTGGATCTGCAAGGAGCAGTGATGCTCACCTTGGGGTTCCAAAACCACCTCCAGTTCAAACCGGATGGGCGTTCCTTTTTGCGACACATACTTCACACGATGCGGATTCGGTTCGTCCACGCGTTTGATCACCACATTAAACCCGCCAGTGACTTTGAATTGACATTCAGCTCCCTCAGCCTTGAATTCTTGTACATGATCGGCGGGCAAAAGCTCGGCCAAATTCGCTGGTTCCGACAAATGCGATTTCAAGAATTCTGCGGAACGACCTACCGCGATGGTGGGACTTTCAATCATCATGCCTCCGTGGAATTTTTGGCGATGTGCGCTTCACTCCATGCAGCCGGGTCTTGATTCCAGTTATCGAGCAAGGTGCGTTGTTCGGCATTCAAGTACCCTTCTTGGGTGGCTTGGTCCAGCATGGTGGGGTAATCGGTTAGCGTAAGCCATTTGCATTGTGCGTCTTCGAAAGCGCGATTCGCGACATCGAAACCATAAGTGAAAATGGCAATCAAGCCCTTGACTTCCACTCCCGCCTCCTGCAACGCCTCTACCGCCTTCAGGCTGCTCCCACCCGTAGAAATAAGATCTTCAATGACAACTACGTTTGAAAGCACCGTCAAATCCCCTTCTATGGCATTGGTAAGACCGTGTTCCTTGGGCTTCGAACGCACATAGATGAATGGCACGCCAAGTTCTTGTGCAACCAAGGCCCCCATAGCAATGCCACCCGTAGCGACACCGGCAATCGCGTCCACCCTTCCGTATGCATTTTCAATGGCTTCAACACTCAATTGACGGATGAACGTGCGTACAGACGGATGACTCAGAGCTTTCCGATTGTCGCAATAAATAGGTGACTTTCGTCCGCTCGCCCACGTAAACGGTTCATTAGGGCTAAGTTGGATGGCTTTGATACGGAGCAAAAATTCCGCAACTTTTCGCCTACTTTCATCGGACAAAATCATGCCACGAATGTATGAAGTTTACATCATGAATAGGCCCGTATTTTTTCAAGAAAAAGCAAACGTTTCAGAACGTTCGCTGGTCATTCGTGAGCCCGGAGACCGCACGTTGAAAGAACTGCCTCAGTTCATCCGGCAACACACCGAAATTGAGTCATTTGTCTTGCTCAGTGAAAACCCTGAGAAGCTTTGGATGCAGTTTTGTTATGGGTATAAGGAAGTTTTGGCAGCGGGATGCGTCGTACAAAATGAGCATCAAGCCTATTTGTGGATAGAGCGAAACGGGAAATGGGACTTGCCGAAAGGCAAAGTTGAGCCGGGCGAAGGAATTGAAGCAGCGGCGATTCGAGAAGTCGAAGAAGAAACTGGAATCGGAGCTTTGACGTTGAAGGCTGAATTAGGCAAAACTTATCATACCTATGAAGAAGCTGGCATTCCGGTTTTGAAAACAACGTTTTGGTTCATGGCGCACCACCAAGGCGGAGCAACGGAGGGAACGCCTCAAACTGTGGAAGGCATTACGGGAGTGCATTGGAAACAATTCCCATTCGATCAAGAAATCATGAATCAAACCTATCCGAGTATACGCGCATTGATTGAGCGCGCAGTGGAGATTTCTTAATCCTTGGGTAGAAATTTCAGGAGCCGGGCTTCAAGCCCCATGCTCGGAAGCGGCATATCGTGACCGCTGAGTTTTCCCTCTTCGTCCAAAACGATTATTTGAGGGATGACCACAGCACCCAATTGCTCCATGACTCTGGGGGAATTCCCAACCCATCCTAAGGTTTCATCAAGTGTCCGGCGACCTGAAAGGGTCTCGCGCCATTCATCTTCATCGACATCCAGCGACAAAACCACCCAGCACACATCCCTTCGATTCATGGATTCCGCAATTTGATTGAACATTTCGCGTTCTCGCCGGGCCGTAGCCGATCCATTTTTCACCAAAAGCATTACGGTCCAAGGCTGCCTGCATTGTTCTTTAATGGAGCCCAATTCTCCGTTGGGCAAGGTCCATGGAATATCGCCCACCCAAGCGCCGGAACGGCCTTTTTGCCGGTCGGCCATCAAAGCTTCGTACGCTTCAAAAAATGGCCTTGGAAAAGGAATGGTCTCCCAGACTAATTTGGTGTAGGCATCCGGCGCGAGCAATGCCTTATCCAACCAAGCTGCGGCCAACATGGAAACCGATGCATTTTCCCAACGCGAGCCCATCGAAGCGGCCAACGAGTCGCGGTCTGCAAGGAAGATGGCATCATTGATCTTCGACCAATCCACCTCATCGCCTTGCCACCAATTACCGAAAACCACCTGCCAACTTCCAAAGCCACCTGGAGACTTCAACAACTCTTCCCAAGGCCGACTGGCCGAGGCAAAAGGACTTTCGTTCCACAATGAATCCATGTGCAGCTGCGGACGACCCGCATTCCTCGCGGCAATCAACTTCATTTGCCAAAGGATATCGCGTTCAACCGTTCCCGCTGTCTGCTCCATCGACGTTTGCCATTGCCTTTCAAAGGCAACATTCACGCTATCGAGCACTTCTGTCAATGAATCACGTCCTTGCAGTCCCACGCCGGCAGCCCGCAACACGAGTGATTCGGCCCGCAAGTCGTTGGCACGACTCAACGAGCGCATCAAAGAGTCCAAAGAAGCTGTGGGATGCATGCCCAACCAAGTCGAAATTCCGGGGCTGCCCAAGAGCCGTTGTGGGATTCGCCGCCCAGGTGCAAGGTGCAACTCTGCTTGTTCATCCGGCCTGATCATGACCATCCACGACCAAGGCGGAGCCACCAGTTCAAACAACGTAGTCGACTTCAATTCGCCAACTTCCCAAGAAAAATCCCCGGTTTCATCCACCAAAATCTCACTTCTCCAATCTGCGAGTTGCAGCCCGGGGTAAGTCACTTCCTTGACATGAATCAAGCTCGGCGACTTTTCAAAATCAATCAACCGGCCTTTGACGAATGTCACCTGCGCAAAACCCGTTTGCACCAGCCACCCCAAGAGGCCCGCCAACATCAATCCGCGACGCATATGCTCGGAGTTATTCACCTTGGGACAAGTTCAATCCGGCGGGCACAAAGGATCCTACATCTCCGTGATTTCGCAGAATTTCTCGCACCACGTTGCTGTGGATGTGGGCGTATTCTGGATCGGTAAATAAAATGACGGTTTCGAGGCTCGGATGAAGAGCTTTCGTCATCTGGGCAATTGTCCGTTCGTATTCAAAATCACCGCCATTTCGAACCCCGCGGATTAGCCATCCCGCATCCACACTCCGACAAAAATCAGCAGTCAATCCTTCAAATGAAGCCACTCGAACGGTCGAGAATTCGCTCGCCACTTGGCCCAACCACCCCATTCGCTGTTCCAGGGTGAACATGGACGTTTTCGCAGAATTTACCCCGATTCCGAGAATGATTTCGTCAAAAAGCGGAATCGAGCGTTCGAGGATATTCAAGTGCCCGCGTGTGATGGGGTCAAACGATCCGGGAAATACGGCGCGTTTCATGTGTTCAGGGATTAAGAATCGGCAGGTGAAACAAACTAAAATGCACGTGGCCGTATTTTCGGGTTTCCACATAATGTGGCTTACGCGAAACATCGGTCCGCTCTCCGTGCTCCAAGATAAACCAGCCTCCCGGCACCAACAAAGTTCCTTTCAAAACGGCCTCCGGCAAGGCATCCAAATGGGGTAAATCATACGGGGGATCGGCAAAGACCAAATCGTATTGCGTCAAAGATTTCCGGATGAATTGCACGGCATCGGCTCGAATGACTTGCCAACCTTCGATTTCCCAATCGCGTATCAAGGTTGCAATGCCGCGTACAGCTCCCGGATTTTGCTCCACGGAGGTGACGGCTTCGCTTCCGCGGCTTAAAAATTCCAAGGCCACCATGCCCGTTCCAGCGAACAAATCCAGCACCGTGAGACCTTCTAAGTCCACCCTTGAATTCAATAAATTGAACAAGCCTTCTCGGCCAAAATCCGTGGTCGGTCGTCCCTGAAATCCTTTGGCAATTTTCGGCCTGCGCCCCTTCCATTGACCTCCTGTGATGCGCATAGGAACTTCAGTGATTTGTGAAAAATAAAATGTCCCAATCGCCCGCAGATTCAAGGTTGGCGTCATTCCAATCCCATGGACTTGATTCCACCTCTACCTGTCCAAAAAAACGCTTAAACTGCTGCTCCAGTTCCAAAGACATCGCCTGCACACCACCTATTCTGACGTGGACGTTCGAGGAACCGATTTTAATACCATCTCGAACCATGGCATTGACACAATGGTACAAAACCCCACTCCCTTCCAAATCATCCGTCACTGTGCACCAAGCCAAGGATCCCGCATCGAACCGGCACATCAGAGCGCGGCTGGATCCAACGAAAATGTTCACGGCAATGGCATTTTGATCAGTCGATGCCCATTGCGATCGGGACTCTAACCACCCCAATACGGAAGAGGACCAACGGCCTGTCGGCCAACTGGTGTTCAACAAGTCGACCTCGTGCCCGTGTCCCCCTTCGATCAAACTCAACTCTTCACCCAAACGCTGCGACAGGAACGCCCGGCAGCCCTCACTCCGGATTCCGTGATGGAGGGTGAGGATGGCTTCTTCAATCCCTTCTGCTACCGTAGCGGGCATCAAGGTAATTTCCGGTAATATTCGGGTTAGGGTGATCTTCTCTATGTCCTTAAAGCGCTCAGCAAGAGCCGTCCACTCCGCGACCTCTTCGACTTGACCGAAGGCTTCTACCCGTCCATCATTCGAACAAATCCAACGTAAAACAACACCGTCCCATCCCAGGATGAGGTTTGCTTTGTTCGATTGATTAATTCCGCCAGTTTCCATCGGTGTGCGCTTCCGTCAAGGAGCCGAAACGCAAGGTATCCTTTTTTACTTTCTCCCGTCCAAATGGCGTGGGATCCTTCACCAATACCGTCGACAAAGTCAATCCACCCGATTCAGTGCTGCCAGTCTCCAGCACAAAACGCTCACCGGTAAGGGGATTGAACCAAAGCTTGTCCACTTCGACTCTTGACAACCGCTTCGCATCGCGTGCTTCAGGCGTGAAATTCTCGGCATAAAATGACGTGTAAATCACATCTCGGACTTTGTACACGGTTGAATCCATGGCAATCAAATCAATCAATGACTCCTCCGGTATTCCCATTTCTTCAGCCACCAGAGCAACCTCGTCGCGCGTCAACACAAAACCCCGTTCTCGACTCACATCCTCAGGCAGTGTATCATTGAATGAGCCCATATTGAAGCTCACTGGGATGACTTCTTGGTAAAGGAATGCCCCGAGCGAATCGAAGTCATTGCAATAAACTCCGTAGACACCGTGATAGGCATCCTGTGCGTCGCGAATGTCTTTCAGTGCTTGGATGGTCTCAGCATCCACACGCGCTTTCAACTCGCGGAATTCAATTTCTTCGTCTACGCTGTAGAATACTTCATAACCCAGCCACAATGCTGCCACAGTTCCCAGCCCCATCAAGATGCGGTAGTGCGACTGCTGCATGCGAGACAGTACGTACGGCGTAGCCAATACTGCCACGGCAATCAAAGCCAAGGAGGCCAACAACATCGCCGTAGGTTGGCTTTCTAATTCGTCCCCACTCAAGTACTTCACCAAAAACCCCAATCCCGAGAAAAAAAGAAAAATCGAGACAACGTACTTGTTGATTTCTTTGAAGAATGTGTCCATCGGATAGAATTCAATGCGCTATTGCTGTAAACCGACTGCGAATCTACAACAGTTCAGGACGACAGCAAACAGCCAAAGCGATGAATCGCCACGTACCTTCGCCGACATGTTGGAGGGATCCGAGCAAATTGAGCAATTTATTGACCGCATGGGGCAGCACTTCCCGCATGTGCCCACCCCGGGTCAAGGCCAACTCATTCACGCCCTCGCCCGGTTTTTCTTCAGCACCCAACCCCGTTGCACCCTGATGATCCGCGGTTACGCCGGCACCGGAAAAACAACGAGTGTGGGCGCATTGGTAGGTGTTTTGCGACAATATGGACAACGCCCAGTGCTGTTGGCACCCACAGGTCGCGCCGCCAAAGTCATGCAATCTTATGCAAAAATGTCTGCTTCGACCATCCACCGTCACATTTACCGAACCGGTAAGTCCGGAGATGGAAGTCCTGCGTTTGGATTGGCGCCGAACACCCGAGAAAATACGGTTTTCATTGTGGATGAAGCTTCAATGA
>Ga0181557_1004483_pt1 | contig 13042 bp, 13 predicted proteins | sample 011ome_23_FD_148632 | JGI IMG/M metagenome (GOLD analysis project Ga0181557, IMG submission 148632) | Coastal salt marsh microbial communities from the Groves Creek Marsh, Skidaway Island, Georgia - 011506CT metaG (spades assembly) | ecosystem: Environmental > Aquatic > Marine > Intertidal zone... | reverse complement strand
AGAGGAACATTACGACTTAAGTATGTCTGTTGGTGCTTTAACCTTGTTTCCCGCTGTCTCTAAGGCTGCTGAAGACGTTTTGATTGCTGCAAACGGAACTTCTTGCAGGCATCAAATAAAAGATGGTACCCAAAGAGATGCCAAACACCCCATTACTATTTTAAAGGAATCCCTTCTTTAAATAATCTGGAAATAAAGGGATAATGTCTATGTCAACTTCTTGTTCACTAGAGAAAAATGGTACAAGTTTGTCCTTTTGATAGTGATAGACTTTCCACCTATTAAAATGAAATTCTAATGCGGTTAAGCTCTCTACCCAGTCTCCTGAATTAAGATAGGTGGTACGACCTTTAGGGGTATCTATAATCTCTTTTTTTGTTTGGTGAATGTGACCACATACTACATAATCATAACCGTTTTCAATGGCTAAACTGGCTGCAGTTTCTTCAAAGTTTTGAATGTATTTAACTGCAGACTTTACAGATTGTTTAATTTTACTTGAAAGGGAGTATTTTTCCTTACCCATTTTTTCTAAGCACCAATTTACACAGCGATTCATAAGAATCAGAGAATCATATCCATAGCCACCCAGTCTAGCGAGCCACTTTGCATTTTGAATGGAGAGGTCAAAAACATCTCCGTGAAAAAACCATGCTTTTTGACCATTTAGATCCAGTATTAACTTATCGACAATACTGAAATTACCCATTTTTGTATCTGAAAATCTTCGCAATAGCTCATCGTGATTTCCTGTGATATATATGACTTCTGTGCCCTTTGAAGCCATATTAATGATTTTTTTTATAATTTTTAAATGTGATTTGGGAAAGTAACGCTTGTTAAACTGCCAAATATCTATAATGTCACCGTTTAGAATTAATATTTTAGGAGTAATACTATTGAGATAAGTCAAAAGTTCGTCTGCATGACACCCATAGGTGCCTAGATGAACATCTGAAATAACGGCAATATCTAAGGGTCTTTTTTTCAAAACGATTAATTTTTTACAAATTTCTTTTTTTTCAGGCTTGCAGATTTAAACAATAAGTTAAGTTCTCATATACAGTCGGTTAAATTAATCACCTTAATGTTTTGTGTAGGTTAATTGTGAATTAAAAAACACTAAATTTTGATAGGCACCCATTAAAAAGTATATTTGATTTTATTTTTTATTATGGCAGGTAATAGTTTTGGTACCCTTTTTAAACTCAGTAGTTATGGTGAATCTCATGGGGAAGCCATTGGTGGTGTTATTGATGGTTGTCCCTCAGGAGTGGCTTTAGATATGGAAGCCATACAGCGAGATTTAGACAGAAGAAAACCTGGACAATCTGCTATTGTAACCCAACGAAAAGAACCGGATGAAGTAAAGATACTGTCTGGTGTATTTGAGGGAAGAACTACTGGAACACCCATTGGTTTTGCTATTTTTAATACCAACCAGAAATCTGCAGACTATTCTCATATAAAGGATTCTTACAGACCTTCTCATGCAGATTATGTATACGACCAGAAATACGGTTTTAGAGATTACAGGGGCGGAGGTAGAAGTAGTGCTCGAGAAACAGCAGCGAGAGTCGTTGCTGGTGCCATAGCAAAGCAATTTTTAGCACCAATCTCTTTTCAAGCTTATGTTTCCCAAGTGGGTGAAATTATATTAGATAAAACTTATGACCAATTGGACCTTTCTTTAGCAGAAACAAACGATGTGAGGTGTCCAGATAGTGAAGTGGCTGCTAAAATGGAGCAACACATTAAGGAGATAAAAAAGCAAGGAGACACTATAGGTGGAATTATTGACTGTGTAATTAAAAACGTACCTGTAGGTTTAGGAGAGCCTGTTTTTGATAAATTGCACGCCCAACTAGGAAAAGCTATGCTGTCTATAAATGCTGTTAAAGGATTTGAATTTGGTAGTGGTTTTCATGGGGTAACCATGAAAGGAAGTGAGCACAATGACGCATTTAATACAGACGGCAGTACACAAACAAATTTTAGTGGAGGTATTCAAGGAGGAATAAGCAATGGAATGGATATTTATTTCAGGGTTGCTTTTAAGCCTGTTGCTACGGTATTACAATCTTATGACACCATAGATAAAGCGGGAAATGCGGTAAAAACACAAGGAAAAGGGCGTCACGATCCCTGTGTTGTGCCAAGAGCAGTACCTATTGTAGAAGCTATGGCTGCCATGGTGCTAGCAGATGCTTTCCTGTTTAATAAAACTCAATCAAAATAGATATGCGAAAACTAGAATTGCATTGGAAAATACTTATTGGAATGTTCTTAGGGGTATTATTTGCCTTTATAATGGTTAATTTTAGCTGGGGTCCAGACTTCGTATCTGACTTTATAAAGCCTTTTGGAACAATCTTCATTAATTCTCTAAAGCTCATTGCTGTTCCTCTTATACTAGCCTCTTTGATAAAAGGAATTTCAGACCTTAAGGATATTTCTAAGCTCTCTAAAATGGGCGGAAGAACCATTGGTATATATATTCTAACAACTGTTATTGCGGTAACTATTGGACTTGGAATAGTCAATATTATAAAACCAGGTAATTCTATTTCTGAAGCTACTCGATTAGAATTGGTTGAAAATTATTCTGGAGACGCTAATGAAAAAATCATGGCTGCTGCAAAACAACAAGAATCTGGACCTTTACAAGCTTTAGTAGACCTAGTGCCTTCGAATATTTTTAAAGCCGCTAGTGACAATGGCAACATGTTGCAAGTGATATTTTTCGCTATATTCTTTGGAATAGGCCTCATCCTAATTCCAGAAAAACAAGCTAAGCCTGTAAAAGATTTTTTTGATGGGTTTAATGAAGTCATACTAAAATTGATTGATTTAATTATGCTTGCTGCTCCCTACGGTGTATTTGCTTTATTGGCTGCATTGGTTGTTGAAGCGCCAAGTGCAGACTTATTTAAAGCTCTTGGCTGGTATGCTTTATGTGTACTTCTAGGGTTAGCAATTATGATTGGGTTTTATATTTTAGTGGTCTATATATTCACTAAGCGCTCACCATCCTTCTTTGTTAAAGGTATTTCACCTGCGCAATTACTAGCTTTTTCAACCTCTTCAAGTGCAGCTACACTTCCTGTAACCATGGAAAGGGTAGAGGAGCACCTTGGGGTGGAGGAAGAGGTGACTAGTTTTGTGCTTCCTATAGGCGCTACCGTTAATATGGATGGATCGAGTTTATACCAAGCTGTAGCAGCTGTATTTATTGCCCAAGCCTTTGGTATGGACTTAGATTTTTACACCCAATTAGGCATTATTGTTACAGCAACTTTAGCTTCCATAGGGAGTGCTGCTGTTCCAGGCGCTGGAATGGTTATGTTGGTAATTGTTTTAGCTCAAGCGGGTATTCCAGAGGCAGGATTGGCTTTGATTTTTGCGGTAGACAGGCCTTTAGATATGTGTAGAACTGTTGTGAATGTCACAGGAGATGCAGCCGTATCTATGTTAGTAGCTAAATCTATTGGTAAATTAAAAGATGAGCCTGTAGAAAAGAATTGGGACGACAACCTTCCTGCTTAACCCTCTTAAGGGGTGTAGTACTTCTTAATCATCTGTTTTAAAGCATGTGTTTTCAGGAAAATCATTGAGGTTACAACTTTGTTTTCTGCCAAACCATTTGGTCCTATTTTTAGCGGTATAGTCATAGCAGAAATCACTTATTTTAGATGGTATACATTGTATTAGTAGACCTATCAAATACCAGTGTGGTAGTAGCTTTAAAATTTGAATTACAGCTTCTGATTTTATATAGTACGCTTTATCAGGATCAATTAGAATAACAGAGTCTAAAGGAAAAGCAACATTTGTTTTTTCTTCCAAATACAAGCCTCTTTCTATGAGTAATTTAATACCAAAAGGAGAATTTAGCGGTACAAAGCAAAAATTTTTATTGCGATCTTTTGGTGCAATAAAACGAACCGCCCAATGACACAATCCGCAGTCCCCGTCAAATAACACCCATTTTTTATTTGAAATCTTTTGTGGTCTGAAAGGTTGCTTTTCTACTATTGAGGATAACATAAATTAAGATTTACTGACAAATTCCAGTTGGTCTAAACTTACATTTGTGGTAAACATTCCATAGTTAACAATAGCTTTGTTTTTCTCTATGGCGTCTATGCTTCCAACAGCTTTTCCATCTTTTAAACGCACCTTATAACCAACTTCAAGAGTGATTTTTGGGGCAGGAGGTGGGGTAGGCTTTATCTTTTCTTTCTTTTTCTTTTCTCTGATTACAGCTACCTTTTTAGCGACTTCCTCCACCACAGCTTTTTTTACTGCTTTTTCTTTTTTAAGTACTTGAGCTGTTTTTTTCTTTCTCTTACTATTTTCAATTTCCACCACTTTAATTAATTCAGAAACTAACTGTCGCTTTTTGTGGTGAATAAAATACTGTTCCGCTAAGTCATTGACTTTGTTGCCCAGTTGAATCATGCGTTTGTCTTGATCGTACAATTCTTGATACTTAACAAGCTTAGATTGTATTTTTTCATTCAAAACTTCTAGTCTAGAAGCTTCATCTCTAGTTTTAGATTCTACCTCTTTTAGTTTTGATCCTGTTGCAGCCATTTGTGATCGCTCTTTTTGCAGTTTTGCAATGGTAGCATCAAATCTAACCTTTCCCCTTTCAATTTTCTTTTTTGCTTTATTAATTAAACTATAGGGGATGCCATTTTTTTGAGCTACCTCAAAAGTAAAAGACGCCCCTGCCTGTCCTAGTATAAGTTGAAAGGTCGGTGCTAAAGACTTGGCGTCAAACAGCATATTGGCATTAGACATAAAGGGTAAATCATTGGCCAACATTTTTAAATTGGCGTAATGTGTAGTAATCACACCAAAAGCCTCCCGTTCGTAAAATACTTCCAAAAAAGTTTCTGCTAAGGCACCACCTAATTCAGGATCTGTTCCAGTACCAAATTCATCTATTAAAAACAATGTTTTATCATGGCATTTTTTTAAAAACGAATTCATGTTTTTTAAGCGGTAACTATAGGTGCTTAAATGATTTTCAATGGATTGGTTGTCTCCAATATCTGTCAATATTTTTTCAAAAAGGATAACTTCGCTTCTTTCATGAACAGGGATTAACATACCGCTTTGAAGCATTAATTGAAGTAATCCAATAGTTTTAAGCGTAATACTTTTTCCTCCAGCATTTGGTCCTGATATGACAATAATTCTATTTTCTTGTTCTAATTTAATGGTTTGTGGGTAGGTAGTATCTCCACTATTTTTGTTTGCTAAAAACAATAAAGGATGAAATGCGTCTCGTAAATGCATTTCTCTTTTCGTATTAATTTTGGGTAATACACCGTTCATCTCTAAGGCATATTTAGCTTTTGCAGCTACTATATCAATATCTCTAAGATAATCTTGACAAGTGACTAGATCCGATCTGTAGGGTCTTATGTCATTTGTAAGTCTGTTTAAAATCTTAAATATTTCTTCTTGCTCTTCAAAAATTAAGTTACTTAGTTGCGTGCTGTAAGCCAAACTGGCTTCAGGAACAACATAGACAATACTTCCAGTTTTTGAAGCACCAAGAACGGCGCCTTTGATTTTTTTTCTATGCATGGCTTTTACAGCCAAAACCCTTCTGTTGTCTACTATAGATTCTCTAATTTCATCTAAAAATTCAGCCGCGTGATACCTTTGGAGTGCCGAACCAAAACTCTGATTTATTTTAGATTTTAAGCCCACCATTTGTCTTCTTATAGACATTAAGTTGTCAGAAGCACCGTCTCTAATCTCTCCGAATTTGTCAAATATTTGATTGGTGCGTTCTGGAATTTCTTTCTGATAGCTTAGCGATAAACTGTTCCCATATAAGATGGGGTAATAGTCTTTAAACTTTTCAAAAAATTTCTTGTGTGCATTGATGGATTCGCATACAACTACTATCTTTTTGAAACCATTGAGTTCTAGAGTAGTGTTGTCTATCTTGAGCAGCTTAAGTTCTTCATTAATATGCTCAAACCCATGGTTGGGTATTCTATTGTCACTGGTAAAAGACGCCAAATACTCGTTGGTTTCTCCAAGCAATTTCTCTACAATCTCCAGTTCTAATTTCGGAGTTATTTCTAGGGCTAATTCTTTCCCTAAAGTAGTATTACACCTGTGAGAAATGTGTGTTAATACAGTATTAAATTCTAAATCCTGAAGTGTTTTTTGAGAGATATTCAAAGTGACATTTATTAGCAGCAATTAGTTGGTTTAATTGAATAAACCCTTTATTTTTAATCACAAAAGTACAAATAAATGTTTCTACATTGTCCTAGTGACTGGAGGGATTTCCTTCATGAAATTTTTTCTCTTGAAAAATTCCAAAAGCTATCTCATGAGATTAGTATGCTTTACGGAGATACGGTTTGTTATCCTGCTAAAGAAAATATTTTAAATGCTTTTTATCAATGTTCTTTTGAGGGACTTAAAGTGGTCATTATTGGTCAAGACCCTTATCACGGACCCAATCAAGCACACGGCTTATCTTTTTCAGTACCTCTTGGCGTCCCACATCCGCCTTCATTGAGAAATATTTTTATTGAACTTTCTAATGATTTGGACTGCGCTTACCCAATCTCAGGTGACCTTACTCCGTGGGCCAATCAAGGGGTGTTATTACTCAATGCAGCATTAAGTGTTAGGGAAGGGGAGGCAGGTAGTCATTTAAAGCTATGGGATAGTTTCACTAAATCTGTTGTTAAAGGACTTAACGAGGAAAAAAAACCCATTGTATTTGTTTTATGGGGAAATTTTGCTCAAAAATATGAACGCTATATTACTAAGGGCCGTCATAGGGTTCTAAAAACAGGACATCCATCTCCATTAAGTGCAAACCGTGGCTATTGGTTTGGCAACAAACATTTTTCTCAGATAAATGAAATATTAAAACAATGGGGACAAAAACCTATACATTGGGTGCTTTAAAGATTGTTTTTAACAATAAGGTCTAAGGTCATTTTAATAGCTTTTTTAACTACTTTATCTGGCTGTAAAGAAAAAGTGCCTGAAGCTCTATTAGCTAAAATACAATTGACCGAAACCGCTTTATGTCCAAGTAGTGCCGCTAACCCATAAATACCTGAGGTTTCCATTTCTAAATTAGTAATCAACTGATCATTAAACCTAAATGACTCAAGATTGGCTTTCATCTTATTATCAGCAAGAGAAAGTCTTAGTATTCTTCCTTGAGGTCCATAAAACCCTACATTAGTTAAGGTAATTCCTTTTAATACATCCAATTCATCATAGAGATTAAGTAAATCTAAAGAAGCGTTAACTACATACGGACTAGACTTATCTCCACTCCAGTTCATGTGTTTTTTAAATGCTTCAGAAAAAGGCACATCTAAAAGATGTTTTGTCTCATAAAAATGAAGTAATGCATCTAAACCTATAGCTTTTTCTGAAATTAATATACTGTCTACAGGGATATGCTCTTGAATGGCACCAGAGGTTCCTATTCTAAAAATATTTAAGGAAGTTGATGTTTCATTTATTTTTCTGTTGGATAAATCAATATTTACTAATGCATCTAATTCATTGAGGACAATGTCAATATTATCCGTTCCAATACCGGTAGATATAACACTAATTCGAGTATTCTTATAAATACCCGTATGTGTGACAAATTCTCTTTTTTGCTTTTTAACTTCAATAGAATCGAAAAGAGCAGAAACTTCAGCTACCCGATCTGGATCTCCAACAGTGATAATATTATGAGATATTTCATTTGGTTTTAAATGCAAATGATATACACTTTGATCTGCATTTAATATTAATTCAGAAGAGGCTAAGGGCATACTATAGTTTGAAAAAAGTATTTTGATCTATGTCGTAAAGATAAGCATACTTTAAAGCACCACCTAAATAGAGTCCATCTTGTTTAATTTTACTGTAATAATTAGTCTGGCTATTCAAAATTTTAGTAGTATTTCTCTTGAGTTTTACTGGTTCTAATGAAGCAAAAAGCGGCTTGAGGGTATCTAGTATTTTAAAATACTGAGTGTCTCCAAAACCAAAATTACCCTGATTTTTTAATACTTTGCTAACAAGGGCTTTTTCATTGTCCAATGTTTTTAATTGTGCTGTTTTGAGAAGGTTTATCTCAGGAACATTTAAACCATTTTTTAATGAGGGGAAACGAGATAAATGAAGTTCAAATGCTTGTTTTAGATAAGGAAAATTAAAATCTTCATAATTTGAAAGCTGAGCGATTCTAACAGGGTTGTTACTGCAATATAGTTGCCAAGCATAGTCTGCAAATTCAATATCGTCTTGGTTTAAAACTATTCTATTTTCATAAAGTTTCAATACACTATCTGGAGACAATTCACAAAAACCTTTTGAGGAAACACTATTAAGACTTATTGGATTAGAAACAACAGAAACTTCTACATATTTTCTATGTGTTTTTAACCAACTTAAAACACCTAACATATTAATCTGGCAAAATAAGTCCGACTCAAACCATAAAACAATTTGCTCTTGACTTTTTTGCTTACATAGATTTCTGTACTCCTTAAGAGTATAGTCAATAAAGGTTTTTTTAGAAATCTTGTAATTTTTATGAAGAAAGTCAAAGCGTTCTTTCCAGAAATCTTCAGTACCCACAGTATGAAGTGTTCTACCTTCGCAGAGCATTTCTCTCCATGTAATGACAGTTCCGTTTATGGGCAATTCCTTGAAATAATTAGTAAAGGAATCTCCATTAGTAATGTGGAGTATAGATTTCATATGAATTGGTTTGACTAATAAATTTATACTTTTTCAACTAATAAAAAAAGCAAAAAAACCAATTAACCTCCAACTCGTTTTACTTTAAAACCCATACTAACAAGTAGTTGCATGATTTTTTCTCTGAAATCTCCCTGCATGATTAAGCTGCCGTTTTTGACACTCCCTCCAACACTAAGTTCTTTTTTCAATTTTTTTGCTAAAATTTTAAATTCAGCTTCAGTTCCTGAAAATCCTTCAATTAAAGTGGTGGGCTTTCCTTTTCGTTTTTCGTATTTACAAATCAATGCAGCATCTTGAATAGGAATTTCATCCGTGCTGTTAGAGGAGTCTTTTTGAACTTCCTCAGAGACTTCATGATCAGGAAAAAGATTCTTTAATTGGTCTTGTAAATCCATTATTTCTTTAGGCCTAATTCAACCAAACGCTCATTTAAATATGCTCCTGCTGTAATATCTTCAAATCCTTTTGGATGCTCCTCTGATATGCAATTTTCAAGACAATTTAAGGGCATTGAAGATACTGGATGCATAAAAAATGGTATAGAGTACCTTGAGGTTCCCCAAAGCTCCTTGGGGGGGTTAATCACTTGGTGAATGGTAGATTTAAGTTGGTTATTGGTTAATCTAGAAAGCATATCCCCTACATTTATCATTAACTCATCTTCTTTTGCAATAGCGTCTACCCATTCGTCATGATGATTTTTTACCTGTAAACCGCGGCCATGAGCACCCATAAGAAGTGTAATGAGATTAATATCTCCATGTGCTGCTGCACGTACAGCATTTTTAGGTTCGGTAGTAATTGGGGGGTAATGTATGGGTCTTAATATAGAATTTCCAGCAGTGACGTACTGCTCAAAATAATTTTCATTTAAACCAATATGCAAGGCAAGTGCTTTGAGTACTTCCTTGGCAGTTTTTTCTAGAGCAATATAAACTTCTTTCCCAATGTCATTGAAATTCGGCAACTCCTTTACATGAATATTTTCAGGATAATGGTCTCCTGAATTTTTTGGGGCTGGTTCGTATTGGCCAAAATGCCAAAACTCTTTTAAATCCCCTTCTTTTCTACCTTTGGCATGCTCCTTACCAAAAGAGGTATACCCCCTTTGTCCTGCTAGACCAGGAATTTCATATTGGTCTTTGATCTCTTGAGGAAGGTCAAAAAACAATTTAATTTCTCGGTATAATGTAGCCACCAACTCATCGGACAAAAAATGACTTTTTAAGGCTACAAACCCAATATTTTCAAAGGCTGATCCTATTTCTTTTATAAATTTTTGTTTGCGATCAAGGTCACCTGACACAAAATCATTTAAATCTACACTTGGAATGGCGCTCATAATAATTAAGTTAATAAGACAAAGTTAATAAATCTAAGCCACAACCAATTGTGTAAAATTTGAAAGTTTGTGTACTTTTATAACAAGCTAGATCGCAAAATGAAATATAACACAAAAGGACTTTCAGGCCAAGAATTGATTGGATTGTACAGGGCTCTTTTAAAGCCCAGAATGATAGAAGAAAAAATGCTTGTACTTTTAAGACAAGGTAAAATTTCAAAGTGGTTTAGTGGTATTGGCCAAGAAGCCATTTCTGTTGGTGTGACCTTAGCAATAGACTCTGATGAATATATTTTGCCCATGCATAGAAACCTAGGTGTTTTTACCAGCAGAGACATTCCCCTTAATAGACTGTTTTCACAGTGGCAAGGAAAAAAATCAGGTTTTACTAAAGGAAGGGATCGGAGTTTTCATTTTGGTTCCCAAGAATTTAAGATTATTGGCATGATTTCTCATTTAGGGCCACAACTTGGTGTGGCCGATGGCATTGCGCTCGCTTCAAAACTTAAAGGTAAAAATCAAATAACAGCTGTATTTTCAGGAGAGGGAGCCACTAGTGAAGGAGATTTTCACGAAGCACTCAATATTGCTTCCGTTTGGGATTTACCAGTGCTGTTTTGTATTGAAAACAATGGTTACGGATTGTCTACACCTACAAAGGAACAATACAGATGCAAAGCGATAGTAGATAAAGGTGTTGGTTATGGAATGGAAGCCCACCAGATTGATGGAAATAATATTGTAGAAGTATATCAAAGGGTTCGTGAAATTACTGAAAGTGTCAGAAAAAAACCAAGACCCGTTTTGTTAGAGTTTTTAACTTTTAGAAGAAGGGGGCATGAAGAGGCAAGTGGAACAAAGTATGTTCCAAAAGAAATCATTGAAGCTTGGGAAAAAAAAGACCCCATTACAAACTTTGAAAACCATCTTTTAAGTATAAACATTTTGAGTGATCAAATGGTTAAATCTCTCAAAAAAGATATAAAAAACGACATTCAACAGGGTTTGGAAATTGCTTTTAATGAAGGATCTATTTCATTTGAGGAAAAATCTTTTATGGAAGATGTCTACAGCCCATTTAATTTTAAAGCGATAAAAAGTGGTGTTACTACAAGTTATATTAGGTTTATTGACGCTATTCAAGACGGTTTAAAAGAGGCCATGTCTGTTTTTGATAATACTGTTATCATGGGACAAGATATTGCTGAATATGGTGGCGCGTTTAAAGTCACAGAAGGTTTTGTAGCACTATTTGGAAATGAGCGGGTTAGGAACACCCCAATTTGTGAATCTGGTATAGTAGAAACAGCTATGGGTTTGTCTATTGGAGGCTTTAAAGCAATTGTAGAAATGCAATTTGCAGATTTTGTAAGTTCAGGATTCAATCCCATTGTTAATTATATAGCTAAGAATCATTTCAGGTGGGGAGAAAAAGCAGACGTTGTTATTAGAATGCCCTGTGGAGCAGGGGTGGGGGCAGGTCCTTTTCATTCTCAAACCAACGAGGCCTGGTTTACAAAAACGCCTGGTTTAAAAGTTGTTTATCCTGCTTTTCCAATGGACGCTAAAGGATTATTAATTTCTGCTATTGAAGATCCAAATCCAATTCTATTCTTCGAACATAAAGCGCTCTACAGATCTATTTCTCAATCTGTCCCTAATGGATATTACAACCTTCCGATAGGTAAAGCGGCACTGATCAAAGAAGGGTCTGAGGCAACCATTGTCACTTATGGCGCTGGAGTTCATTGGGCCATTGAAACGCTTGAAAAACATGTAGAAATAAAAGTAGATCTCATAGATTTAAGAACATTAATGCCCTTGGACTGGGAGACAATATATGCCTCAGTAAGAAAGACCTCTAGACTCATCATTCTTCAAGAAGATTCCCTGTTTGGTGGAATTTCAAGTGATATAGCAGCTAGTGTTCAAGAGGATTTATTTGAATACTTAGACGCACCGATTAAACGAGTGGCTAGCCTAGATACCCCAATTCCTTTTGCAAAATCGTTAGAAGAAGAATATTTACCCAGAAAAAGATTTGAAAAAGCCCTGCTAGAATTATTAAACTTCTAAATTTGTTTTTTTAAAGATCTAACTAAGTTGAGTAAACTTTCCTGCTCATTAAGGGTCTTAATGTAGTTCACAATAAATTTTGTAAATCATGAATAGACCATTAAATACTTTTAAACTAACTTATGTAATTTTTATTTTCCAACTATTCATTTCAATGGGACTTAATGCCCAAAGTAGTTTTGGGGGATTGGCTTTATACACTTTGAGAGATGATCTTTCTGTTGCGCTGGAAAAAACCTTAAAGCAAGTGTCAGATGAAGGATATGCTTACATAGAAGCAGCTTCATATAATGATGGTGAATTTTACGGTTTAAGTCCAGAAGATTTTAAATCATTACTGGCTTCCATGAACTTAAAACCAGTGAGCACACATCAAGGATCAGTGACTTTGGACAATGCGGATCAAATGATTGCAGATGTAAAAGCAGCAGGCTTTACATATTTTGTAGTACCCGTACAACACATGGCATTATAGATTTTAAAAGAATCCTAGCACAAAAAGATCTTTCTGGAATGAAATTTTATATGGTAGAGCAGGATATGACTTTTCATGGTTTGTCTCCACTAGAAGCCATTCATTTGGGCCATAAAGGATTAAAATCTATTGGCTTTGATACAGTTCAAGAATAAATATACACACTCCATAATTGAAATTTTTTCTTAAATGAATAACAGGAATTTAAGCAATAAAGTCAGAATTATTCACCGCTACCAAGGTTTTTTTCTAGCTGGAATTATGTTTGTTTATGCACTTTCAGGAATAACGTTAATTTTTAGAGATACCGATTACTTTAAAAAAGAAGTTCTTGTGAATGAGACTATTGCAAAAAACTTAGTTGAAGCTCCAGCAATTAAAAA
>Ga0181557_1004475_pt1 | contig 13067 bp, 10 predicted proteins | sample 011ome_23_FD_148632 | JGI IMG/M metagenome (GOLD analysis project Ga0181557, IMG submission 148632) | Coastal salt marsh microbial communities from the Groves Creek Marsh, Skidaway Island, Georgia - 011506CT metaG (spades assembly) | ecosystem: Environmental > Aquatic > Marine > Intertidal zone... | reverse complement strand
AATGCGGAGAGGGCGCTGAGCCGTAAGGCGTCGACTCGGCCCACTTTGTCGATCAGAGGTACCCCGACGATTCGGCCGGCCGTCATCGACGAGACAAAAAGGACAAACCACAGTGCTCCGGAGGCATTGCTAAAGCCCCGGTCATCAACCATGCCCAACGCCAACCAGTCATTGGCGGAGCCTTCGGCAAGCGCCATGGACAGCCCTACGACGCCGATCAGAATCGTCCGTGCTTCTTTCCAGACCCCGAGCCTCTCGGCGACGGTGCTGCGCTCTTCGGGATTGTCGTGGGCTCCGCGAGAAGGGGGGCCACCCATGAGGTGCACGCTGTAAATGGTGAGGGGAACTAGAGCGAGTGCGGTGATACCGAGGTGCCAGTTGACTCCGATTCCCAAGCCACTGGCCCCTGCGGCAATGCCACCGCCGAGTGCGGTGCCGAGTGAGAACAATGCGTGGAACCACGGCATGATTGTGCGACCCATTTCGCGCTCTACCTCGGCGCCTTCGATGTTCATGGCGACGTCCGTAGTGCTCGCCCCGATTCCGAAGAAGACCAGTGCGCTCAGCGCGATGACGAGTGAGGGGAAGTAGGTGCTGACCAGCCCGACGGTGCCGACGGCTGCTAACGCGGTGAGCATGAACAGCAGCATCGTTCGGCGCTCGCCGAGGTACGCGATGATGTGGGCGGCAAAAGCGAGGCCAAGAATGGCGCCTGCTGCTCCGCCAAACAAGAACAGCCCCACCTCACCCGGTGAGATGTCCAAATTGTCGCGAATGCCGGGCAGCCGGGCGGCCCAGGTGGCGAAGGCGAAACCGGCAATGCCGAAGAGCAGAAACACTCCGTCTCGTCGGCGACGGAGGTTAGTCTGCGCTGCTGTTGACACCCAACACCATCCATTTATCCGTTCGTGCGCGATAGCCCAGTGTGAGTGCGCGCGCGCCGAGATATCCAAATCCGACGCTGGCTTGCAGCGCCACGACTCCCAACCACTCCAGAGTAGTTGTGTCATTGAGCCACAGGGTCAGCCCGAAGAGGGGGAGGAGGAAAGCGACATTGAGTACTCCGGTGGCCGCCAAGTATTTGCCGTCCCCCGCTCCCATCAGCACGCCATCGAGGACAAAAACAAAGCCCCCCAGTGGCATGGCCAGACCCAGGGTGATGAGGGTGGGAATGAGTAAGCTCCGCACCGTCTGATCTGAGGTCACGGCGAGGGGAAGCAATGGGGAAAGCGCCATCAGCGCTATACCCAGAGCCGACCCGCTCAGCCAACCCCAACTAATCAATCGATTGACGACGGCTCGGGTTTCCCCTCTATCCCCTTGCCCCAGACGATGCCCCACGAGGGCTTGGCCGGCGATGGCAAGAGAGTCCAACGCGAGCGCGATCAGGCTGAACACCGTAAACGCGACGTGCCAGGTGGCGAGCTCTGCTGTTCCGAGCGTTGTGGCAACGACGGTGGCGCCAACGAATGCGACGCGGAGGCTGATGGTGCGAATAAACAACCACCCGCCAAGCTTCATCGCGCCGAGAACCCCTGCCCGCCCCGGTAGCAGGCTGACTCCTTCGGTGCGGGCGTGGCGGATGACAACGAGGGAGAGCCACAGAGCCATTCCCCACTGCGCAATCAAGGTTCCCACGGCGGAACCGACCAGTCCCCACCCCATTCCGTAAATGAAAAGGGCGTTGAGGCCGATGTTTGCGGAAAAGCCCACCAGTGCCACCACGAAGGGCGTGACCGTGTCTTGGAGCCCCCGCAACACCCCCGTCGCGCCGAGGACGAGAAGCATCCCCGGCAGTCCCCACCAGGAGATAGAGAGGTAGGAGTGGGCGAGGGTTGACACCTCGGGCGCAGCGGCAAACCAGCCGACGATTGAGCGTCCCGACAGCATTCCCAGCAGACCCATCACGACTCCCAGAAGCGCAGCAAGCCAGAGGCCGTCTACTCCAGCGGACATGGCTCCGGGTCCGTCGTCGGCACCTAACCGCCGGGACACGAACGGGGTGGTGGCGTAGGCGAGGAAAATCAGCAGGCCCACGATGGTCTGCAAAATGGTGCCGGCGAGCCCGAGACCTGCGAGAGGGTTTTGACCCAGATGACCCACCATGGCGGTATCGGTGAGGAGAAAAAGAGGTTCCGCGATGAGGGCGCCGAGGGCGGGAAGGGCGAGGCGGCGAATGTCCCTATCGACAGCACTGCGCTTCACGGCTCAACGCTACCGCTGGAGTACACCACCATCAGCTATTCAGTGAGGCGTCATAGGGTGTGGTGATGCCTCGCTCAGCCAACACTCACGACGTCATCTCCCCCGCGAGCGGTTTGGAACTTGCCGATATCGATGGTGAGATTTCACCGGCAGACGATCTTTATCGACACGTCAACAGGAAGTGGTTGGAGCGCCACCCCATTCCCGACGACAAGTCCATGTTCGGGGCTTTCAGTGTGTTGGCAGAGCAAGCGGAAAAAGACGTCCACGCCATCGTGGAAGAAGCCGTTGACGCTCCGGAAGGCACACTTGAGCGAAAGGTCGGGGACCTTTTCCAAAGCTTCATGAATGAGGAGTTAATCGAGAACAAGGGCTTAGAGCCCTTGTTGGAGCGCCTCGCGACTGTCCGAAGTGTGTCGACCCACGAGGAACTCGTGGTGGCGATGGCGAAAGCGGAGCGAAAGGGAGTGTCTGGCTTGCTCGATGTGTTCATCGATAACGACCCTGGCCAGCCAGAGCGCTACCTCGTGTTCATTGAGCAGGGCGGATTGTCGCTGCCCGACGAGTCGTACTACCGCGAGGAACAATTTCAACCCCTGCGCGAGGCCTTTGTCGCCCACCTGGAACGGGTGGCTCGCATGGTCGGCCAGGAGAACCCCGAGGTGTTTGCCCAGACCGTGCTCTCTGTCGAGACGGCCATTGCCGCGCACCATTGGGACCAGGTGAGCTGTCGCGATGCCGAGAAGACCTACAACCTGGTGAGCTTTGAGCAGTGGAGAGAGTCCCTGGGGCCTTTTTCTACGGACACGTGGGTCGAAACGGTCGGTTTTGAGCCGGGGCATCTGAAAGAACTCGTTGTTCGCCAGCCCAGTTTTATTCAGAACATCGGCACGGTCTGGTCGGAGCGGCCCGTCGTTGATCTCGCTGCGTGGCTGCAATGGCAGGTGATTCGCTCCTTCGCTCCGTATCTCACGGCAGAGATGGTCGAGGCGCACTTCGACTTTTACGGTCGAACTCTCAGCGGCACCCCCTCGCTGCGGGCGAGGTGGAAGCGCGGGGTGTCTTTTGTCGAAGGTGCGATGGGTGAGGCCATCGGAAAGCTCTATGTCGAGCGGCACTTTCCCGCGGACTCGAAAGAGAAGATGGACGAGCTCGTCGCTCATCTGTTGGAGGCCTACCACCAGAGCATTACCCAGTTGGAGTGGATGTCTGAGGATACGAAGGCGCGGGCGTTGGACAAGCTTGCGAAGTTCACTCCGAAAATCGGCTATCCCGATAAGTGGCGCGACTACTCGACGTTGACCGTCCACCCCGATGATGTGTTGGGCAATGTCGAGGCCGCCGCCCTGTTTGAGTTACGAAGAGAGATGGCGAAGCTGGGCAAACCCATCGACCGCCTCGAATGGTTTATGACCCCGCAAACGGTCAACGCCTATTACAACCCCGGATTCAACGAAATCGTCTTTCCGGCAGCGATATTGCAATATCCCTTCTTCGACCCTCACCGCGACGCGGCGGCAAACTATGGCGCAATCGGTGCGGTCATCGGACACGAAATCGGACACGGCTTTGACGATCAAGGATCCCGTTTCGACGGCGATGGGCGACTGTTTGATTGGTGGACACAGGAAGACCGAGAAAGGTTCCTGGAGCGGACAGCAAAACTGGTTGAACAGTACTCGGCGCTGGAGCCCGAGGGCCTGCCCGGACAGCGGGTGAATGGCGAGCTCACCCTCGGTGAGAACATTGGCGACTTGGGCGGCTTGGCGATTGCGTGGAAGGCCTATCTGATTTCTCTCGATGGAGAGGACCCTCCCGTGGTGGATGGATTGAGCGCGGCCGAGCGCTTCTTCTATTCCTGGGCGCAGTCGTGGCGGCTGTCGATTAGGGAAGAAGAAGCACGGCGTCTTCTTCAAATTGATCCTCACTCGCCGGCCGAATTCCGCTGCAACCAGATTGTGCGCAACCTCGATCTCTTCGTCGACACGTTCGAGGTGAACGAGGAGAGTGCGCTCTATTTGGCCCCCGAGAATCGAGTGAGCATCTGGTAATGCCCAGAAAATCCCGCTAACCTAAGGCCATCGGGTATTTATGCCTCTTGCGGAATACAACATAAGGAAGTGGTAGCAGTGCGCTCCAAGCTCATGTTTTTGATTGGCCTCGCCGCCGGATACGTGCTGGGCACGCGGGCGGGCCGCGAGCGATACGAGCAGCTCAAGGCCGGTGCCGAGCGGCTGTGGACAAACCCCTCCGTCCAGGCACAGGTTCACCGCGCAGAGGATTACCTGCGTGACCGCGCCCCCGAGGTGGTTCAGCGCGTGGAGTCGGCCGCCCGCAAGGTGAGCGACCAGGTGAAGTCCCGACGAGCGGGAACCAACGATTCCAGCAGCGGGGCGTAGCTCGTGGTGTCCCGCGAGCGCCCAGAGGGCAAGAGGTCTCTCTTTGCCCTGATTACCGAACTGCCCTATTTGATGGGGCAACTCATTCGCGCTGAATTGGAGCTTCTGCGTCAAGAGCTGATCGCGCGGCTCAAGGGAACCGGAATCGGCTTGGGGCTGCTCATTGTCGCGCTGAATCTTGTGGTGGCCTTTGTCTTGCTGCTAGTTCTTGCCGGAGTGTTCGCGCTGGCGCTACTCATGCCCACCTGGGCAGCGGCACTCACAATCGCTGGCGTGGTGTTGGTGATTGCTCTCATTGTGGGAGCCATTGGCGCCAAGTTGGTCGCCGGGACGGGGTCACCCTTGCCGACGCGCACAATCGACAACGTGAAAGAGGACATTGCCACCATTCGTGGTGATCGAGTCGCGAAGAAATCGAGTCAACGTGAAGGCGCTTAGGCCCCACCTGCGTCGCGTGAGTGCCGCCCGGGCTCAGCTCGGTGGGCACCTCGATGAGATTGAAACACGACTGCTACCGGGCAATGTCGGAAAACTTGTCCTGTGGTGGGCGAAGAGAGAAGCGAAAAAGCGCCCATTGGCCTGGACTGTTGGCGGAGTGGCGCTGGGAACTGTGCTGATTGGCCTCTTCGGCTGGGCCATCGTGGACGACTCAGACGACTAACCGAAGAGCAGCGCCGCTTCCTCGTAGCGCGCTTCGGGCACTGTCTTGAGTGAGCCGAGGGCTTCAGAAAGCTCAACAATTTCAATATCGGTTCCGCGCAGTGAAACCATCTTGCCCCACTGTTTTTCGTGGGCGACGTTGAGCGCCGCCATTCCGAAGCGCGTGCCCAAGACGCGGTCAAACGCACTGGGGGTGCCGCCTCGTTGGATATGACCGAGGGTGGTGGCGCGGGTTTCGATTCCCGTGGCCTCCTCAATCAGCGGGGCCAACACGGCTCCGATGCCACCCAGGCGTGGCCGACCGGCCGCATCAAGTCCCAGGGTGGAGTGGACCTCGTCCATAGAATCCAACTGGAACCCTTCGGCGACGACTACGAGCGGGGCGCGTCCTCGGTCGAATGCACTCTTCACGTAGTGGGTGATTTCATCCAGTGACGTTTTCCGCTCGGGAATGAGAATCAGGTGCGCCCCGGCCGCGATACCGGAGTGAAGGGCAATCCATCCGACATGACGTCCCATCACTTCGGCGACCATGCATCGCGAGTGGGAGTCACCGGTGGTCCGAAGCCGGTCCATCGCATCAGTTGCGATGCTCACGGCGGTGTCAAAACCAAAGGTGAAGTCGGTGCCATTGAGGTCGTTGTCGATGGTTTTTGGCACCCCAACGAGGGGGATCCCTCCGTCGGAGAGCTCCTTGGCCCCTGCGAGGCTTCCTTCGCCTCCGATGACAATCAGGGCGTCCACACCGCGGGAGTCCATGACTTCCCGCACTCGCTCGACTCCGCCGTGGTGGAACGGGTTGGTGCGCGAGGTTCCCACGATGGTGCCGCCGAGTTTGCTGATGCCCTTTACTTCGTGACGGGTGAGGACCATGGCGTCGTCGTCAACCACGCCTTTCCAACCGTTCTTGAAGCCCACAAACTCGTGACCCGCGACGCGCTCGCCGGTGAGCACGATTCCACGAATCACCGCGTTCAAACCGGGTGCATCTCCGCCGCTCGTGAGCAGACCAATCCTCATGAGTCCATCTTGGCGGGTGAAGAGGCTCAGTCGCCAATTGGCGAACTAGTAGGCGCTACATAGCTGCCACATAGCCCACGCTGAGGCTCAGTCAATACCGTGGGATTGTTCACTGTTCCCTAACTGATTGGAACCCTCATGGCTAGCGAAAAAGCCTCCGACGTGTCGCCGGTGGAGACCCCCGCTGACCTCAAGCAATACCCCGGCCGCACACTCGGTGTCGTTGCCCTTGTCTTTTCGTTCTTCATCCAACTGCCCGCCCTGATTATGGGCATCATCGCGTGGGTGTGGTCACACCGCGTGGGTGAGAACAATGTCCCCGCGAAGGTCGCCGTGGCGGTGAGTGGTGCGCTGCTCCTGCTGGGAATCCTGTTGCTCGTCGGCTGGATTGCTTTGATTGTCAGCCTCGGCGGCGAATACGGCCGCGGTTTCGACCCCGAATGGGAGATGATGCGCGGCTGGTCAAGCTAGATCGAGCATCGCCAGGGTCGCCATTGCGGCGTTGTGGCCACCAATGCCACTGACACCTCCGCCGCGTCGGGAGGCCGACCCTGCACAGACCACCCCCTCGATTCCCGTGTCGACGCCCCAGTGGCGCGCCGGCGAGTCGAGGGGTTCGTCGTCTTTGGCGAACGGCCAGCGAAGAGGCTCGTGGAAAATGTTTCCACCCGGCAATCCCACGCTTTCCTCCAAATCAATGGTGGTTTTCGTTTCGATGCACGGTCTTCTGTTTTCATCGCGCAGGACACAGTCCTCGATCGGTTCGGCGAGCACACTGTTGAGCGAGGAGAGAACCTTCTGCTCTAGCTCACGCCTGACCTCCTCCGGGTCTCGATCACGAATAAGACGGTGGGGCACGTTCAAGGCAAACACCGTGAGTGTCTGAGCCCCCGATTCCTGAAGGTCCAGACCGAGAATGCTGGGGTCACTGAGCGAGTGGCAATAGATCTCGCAAGGAATGAGATCGGGAATGGTCCCACCGCGGGCTTGGTCAATCGACGAGCGCAACTGGCTGGCCATTTCGTTTATGTGAAAGGTGCCACCAAAAGCTTCCTGGGGTGTCACTGATGCATCCCGAAGTCGCGGCAGCCGGCTGAGCAAGAGATTGACTTTCACCTGCGCGCCCTCGACCGAGTGCTCGTGGGCTTTGCCGGTCAGCGAATCCAACACGGCCGGTGCCACCGCGGAGACCACTACCTGAGCGGCAATCTCAAACGCCTCTCCGTCGTGCTCGCCTCTCACCACATGGTCAGCAATCGAGCTCACCGAAGCGTGAGAGAAGAGAGCTGCTCCGGCGTTGCGCGCGGCCCATTCGAGTGAGGTGGACACTGCGCCCATTCCCCCTACCGGGACATCCCAATCCCCCGTTCCACCACCGATCACGTGGTAGAGGAAGCAAATTGTGGTGGCGAAATCCCCCTCGCCCTCGGGGAAGGTACCGATCAGTGAGTCGGTGAGGACAACACCTTTCACCAGGTCATTGCGGAAAGTGTTTTCGACGAGGTCTTCAATTCGGGTGTCGAAAAACTTTTCAAAAAGACCCGCCCCCGGGGCGGCCGACTCGATCACTCGGCGCACCTCGGAGCGAGTCATCAGAGGAGAGAGCATCGTGGGAAATAGCGCGCGAGCGATTGTTTCGCAGTCGCGATAGAACGACACGAAGGTGTCGTAGTCGTTCTCGGCGCCGATGGCGGCGAAACTCGCCCGGGTGCGCTCCTCATCCTGGGTGTCGACTAAGAGCCCCGTGGCTTCACCGGGGAGAGGGGTGTAGGAGGAGTATCGGCGCCGAATCAATTGGATCGGGAGTGAGAGGTCGTCGATGATCTGCTGGGGCATCAGCGAAACCAGATAGGAGTAGCGCGAGAGACGCGCATCGACACCGTCAAAAGCCTGGGCGGAGACGGCGGCCCCGCCGAAATGATCAGAGCGCTCCAGCACCACCACGTCGACTCCCGCGCGGGCGAGATACGCCGCGGCCGTGAGCCCATTGTGGCCACCCCCCACAATGACGACGTCGGCGCGGGAAGGAAGAGTGGTCGACCCTGACATTCCGCCAGTGTATTGAGAGCAGACGGTGATCTCTGCGAGCTCTCGGCAAAACCCCTACCCTCGAGGGTATGTCTGAAACGGTTTCGACAGGGGCGTCGAAGTCTCCCAGCGTCGCCGGAGTGAAAGGCGCGAAGTCACTCGCGGATGACTCGGTCGCTATGGTGCAACAGTGGCTGGCGCGGGCCGCAGAATTACACCGTCGCCCCGACGCGAGTTCGCAGCGTCTTGCCGAATTGCTGAAAGACCCTGACGGTCCCGCTTTCGCTCTCGGTTTCGTCGACCGCGTTCTCCGGCCAGAAGACCTCAAGGTGGCGGCGGCGAACCTTCGGCAACTGGGCTCTAACCCTCCTGTGTTCCTCACAGGCGTGCTTCGCGGTCTTGTTCGGCTGGGGGCCGTGTTTGCGCCGATTCTTCCGGCGATTGTGGTCCCCATCGCCCGCATTGCCCTGAAAGGTCTGATTAGCCACCTCATCATTGATGCGAGCGACAAGACGTTAGCGAATTCACTCAAGCGCTTGACCCGAAAAGGCGACCAGCTGAACATCAACCTGCTCGGCGAAGCGGTGCTGGGTCATCAAGAAGCCGCGAAGCGGCTTGAGGGGGTTTCACGACTGATTGAGCGTGAGGATGTCACCTATGTGTCGGTGAAAGTGTCCTCCGTGGTGGCCCAACTACAGATGTGGAGCTATGACTACACGGTGGAGCGAGTGGTCTCGTCGCTCATTCCCCTCTATGAGAAGGCTGCGGCGACGACGCCTCCGACGTTCATCAACTTGGACATGGAGGAGTATCGCGATCTGGAGATGACGCTCGATGTGTTCCAGCGAGTGCTCTCCGCCCCCAGCCTGAAGAACTACCACGCCGGAATCGTCCTCCAGGCCTACCTGCCCGAAGCACTCGATGCGATGCAGCGTCTCAATGCTTTTGCGGCGAAGAGGGTGAAGGCAGGAGGAGCACCCCTCAAGGTGCGGGTGGTGAAGGGCGCAAACCTGCAAATGGAGGAAGTCGACTCCGCCATTCACGACTGGCCCCTCGCGGTGTTGCCGAGTAAGCAAGAGTCGGACACCAACTACAAGCGCGTGCTCGAATGGTCTCTCACCAAAGAGCGCACCAAAGCCATTCGGATTGGCGTGGCGGGCCACAATCTCTTCGACGTCGCGTTCGCGCACCTCCTCGCTGGCCGCCGCGGGGTGTCTGCCGCCATCGACTTCGAAATGTTGGTGGGTATGGCACCCGACCAGGCCGACGCCGTGAGGGAAACCGTTGGCCCACTCATTCTCTATACCCCCGTCGTCCACTCTCACGAGTTCGATGCGGCGGTGGGTTACTTGGTGCGTCGCCTTGATGAAAACGCAAGCCCCGAAAACTTCATGTCGGCAGTGTTTGACCTCAACGACTCAGCCGAGATGTTTGCGCGCGAAGAAGAGAGATTCCGTCGCTCACTCGACGCGCTCACCGCCAAAGCCCCCGCTTCGCGGCGCAACCAGGACCGCACCAGCCAGTCAGTGGTGTTGCTCGAGCCGGGCTCGTTCGACAACGAACCCGACACCGACGTATCGATTCCCGCCAACCAGGCGTGGGCGCGCGCGATTGTGAAACACGCCACGTCTGCTGCCGGTTCCCGATTGGGTCTGAAGACCCTCGAGCAGGCCAGCATTCCCGACTCGGCGGGGCCGATTGAGGGTCGTATCAGAATCGACACCCTCGTCGATCAGCAACGCCGAGGGGGCCAGGCTTGGCAGGCTCTCGGCGCCCAGGCTCGCGCCGAGATTCTCTACCGCGCGGCGGAGGAATTAGGTCGCCGCCGCAATGACCTGCTGTCGGTGATGATGCAGGAAGCGGGAAAAACGCTGCCCGAGGGTGACCCGGAAGTGAGTGAGGCGATCGACTTTTGTCGCTACTACGCCGATAGTGCGATCGCCATGGAGCACATTGAGGGTGCCACTTTCGAACCGGTGCGATTGACCGTGGTCGCGCCGCCGTGGAACTTCCCGGTCGCGATCCCCACGGGTTCCGTCACCTCGGCGCTCGCTGCGGGCAGCTCGGTCATCATCAAGCCCGCTCCTCAGGTTCGCCGCTGTGCGGCGGTGATGGTCGAAGCGCTGTGGGCGGCAGGCGTCCCTCAAGAGGCATTGCGTCTCGTGGACGTGAGTGAAGGCGAATTGGGCCGGGCTCTGATGTCCCACCCGAGAGTCGACCGCATCATTCTTACTGGCGGGTTCGACACGGCGGCGCTGTTTAGAAGCTGGCGGGCGGATTTGCCCATTTTGGCGGAGACGAGTGGCAAGAACGCCCTCATCATTACCCCCAGTGCCGATATTGATTTGGCGGTCGCTGATTTGGCGAAGAGTGCGTTTGGCCACGCGGGGCAGAAGTGTTCCGCAGCGTCTCTCGCCATCTTGGTCGGCTCCGTCGCCACGTCCGAGCGTTTTACTCGCCAGCTACTCGATGCGGTCAGCGGCCTCGTTGTGGGCTTCCCCGAAGACCCCGCCACGGTGATGGGCCCTGTCATCGAGCCCCCGGGCCCGAAGTTGCTCTCAGGTCTCACTGAGTTGGGCGAGGGCGAGCGTTGGTTGTTGGAACCTCGCTCGTTAGATGACTCGGGTCGGGTGTGGTCGCCAGGAATTCGCGTGGGAGTGCTCCCCGGTAGCACCTTCCACCAAACGGAATACTTTGGGCCGATATTGGGCATCATGCGCGCGGCATCACTCGAGGAAGCGGTGCGGATGCAAAACGCAGTGAACTACGGCCTCACCGCCGGCATTCACTCGCTCGACCCGGGCGAGGTGAGCTACTGGCTGGAACACGTTGAGGCCGGGAACGCCTACGTGAACAGGGGCATCACCGGAGCAATCGTGCGCCGCCAGCCGTTTGGTGGATGGAAGAAGTCGAGCGTCGGACCCACCGCGAAGGCCGGAGGGCCCAACTATCTCTTTGCCCTGGGGCAGTGGAAAACCAATCCCACCGAGATTGAGGTACCAGACGATGCTGTTCCCGCGGGAGTGGAACGCATCCTTGAGCTCTGCGCTGCACACCTGGGCGAGGATGACCTCACGTCGCTTCGGCGGAGTGTGTGGAGTGATCAACGGGCGTGGGATGAACACTTTGGTGTGTCTACCGACGTGTCGGCGTTGGCGGTTGAGCGCAACGTCTTCCGCTACCGACCCGGTGAGATTACTGTTCGGCTCTCCGCCTTCTCTCCCCTTCGCGACAACCTGCGAGTCTTGCTCGCCGGATTGAGAACGGGTGCCCGCATCGAAGTGTCCACATCCGAGCCATTACCGGAGGGCATTGACGAGTTGTTGATGGAGGGGGCCGCGTTTGGCCACCGACCCACCCGATTTGTCGTGGAGTCCGAGATGGCTTTGGTGGAGCGAGTGCGACTTGATCCCCCGGCAAAGATTCGCCTGGTCAACGGCAACGCCAGCGTGCTCTACGTCCACTTCGATGGCAACCCTGCGGTCGCCATTTACGACAACGAGGTCACCGAATCAGGGCGGGTGGAGATGGTGCCGTTTATGAAAGAACAGGCGGTGTCCATTACGGCCCACCGCTTCGGCGCTCCCGACCCGCGCTTTGTCTCGCTAGCTCTCTAGCCTGGGCCGCGGTCGGTCAATCAGCGATGAGAGCACAATCGTGCTCTTGGTGTGAGTCACGTTGGGCGCGATACGCACTCGCTCCAGCGCGTCTTCCAGCGCCAAGATGTCTCGGGCCCTCATGTGCACAATCGCGTCAGCATCGCCGCTGACCGTTCCGGCTCCGATCACTTCCGGAATTCCCGCGAGGATGCGTTTGAGGTCGCTGGGCGCCACCGTTCCACTGCAATAGAGCTCGACATAGGCCTCGACGGCCAGACCGTCGACCACGGGGTCGACCTCAATCGTGAAGCCGCGGATGGTTCCTGATCTGACGAGCCGGTCGACCCGGCGTTTGGCGGCTGAAGCGGAGAGGCCGACGGTGTCGCCAATGTCGGCGAACGGCATGCGTGAATCGCTCCTGAGGAGCCCAATGATTTGACGGTCGACGGAATCCATATCCACACTTTACGCAGGAAAGCGGCGTAAAAAGCAGAAAACAAGCAGAAAACCTGCACGCAAACAGAATAAAAGCATGAATCATGCGTGACAGACTGCTTTCCATGAGCACAGCTACCCTCGCCCGCAGTGAACACTCGCCCCGTGTGGCCCAGAAAAAGTCCGTGTTGATGTGTCGTCCGGAGTACTTCACGGTGAGGTACCGCATCAACCCGTGGATGTTCCCCGAAAACCCCACCGACCAGGATCTCGCGATGGCGCAGTGGCTTTCCCTCTACGAGACCTACCAGCGCTTGGGCATCGACGTGGACTTGATTGACCCCATCGAGGGCCTGCCCGACATGGTCTACGCCGCCAACGGAGGCTTCGTGCTCGATGGCATCGCCTATGGTGCAAAGTTCCGCCACGCGGAGCGCGCAGCCGAAGGTCCCGCTTACCTCGCCCATCTCGCCAATCGAGGGTTTGACGCCCACGAGGCAGTGGAAGTGAATGAGGGTGAAGGCGACTTCCTGCTCGTCGGTGACGTGATTCTCGCCGCCCACGGCTTTCGCAGTGAGGGGGGTTCGCACGAAGAATTAGCGACGCTCCTCGGTCGCCCGGTAATCAGCCTGACCCTGATTAACCCCAGCTACTACCACCTCGACACCGCGCTCGCGGTGTTAGACGAGAACACCATCGCCTACCTGCCTTCGGCCTTCGA
>Ga0181557_1004469_pt1 | contig 13074 bp, 16 predicted proteins | sample 011ome_23_FD_148632 | JGI IMG/M metagenome (GOLD analysis project Ga0181557, IMG submission 148632) | Coastal salt marsh microbial communities from the Groves Creek Marsh, Skidaway Island, Georgia - 011506CT metaG (spades assembly) | ecosystem: Environmental > Aquatic > Marine > Intertidal zone... | reverse complement strand
AATTAAATTAATAATTTATATTAGAAATGGACTTCGAAGAATTCCACGTGAGGGACGTACAGAAACTCCTTCGTGAAATTATTCTACCCCGTCTTTGTGATCTAGAACAAGAGATGCAACTTTTACGAAAGACCACATGGCCAATATGTCAAGCCATGCGTGAACATTACTCGTTCAAGATTGATGAAAATGCAAACATTTCGCGGCAACTGAAGGCCCTGGTGGATCCAGAAGAGTATCAGAGAATTGTTCACATTAAGGAAGAATTCAGGCATCGGTACTGCGATAAAATTCGCAACTCATTGTAAGGATGTCATCCTTCGGGGATATTGCGTGCGTGTTGGATCTCGTGTGTCGGAAAAGTATAGGCTTGCCTATGCCCGAACAGCTGCTAATAAAGATCGTGCGACGTTCCAGACAGCGAGTCAAGAAAAAACGCCACCAAGTCCCACCCAAAGAAATACCAATTGAAGCACCACTAAGAAAGAGACACACAAAGGCGATAGTGAAAAAGAAAGATAAGGGACCTATAAGAAAATGGAAGTTGAAGGGTGAAAGGAGACGCAAGGGGAGATTTTAATAGTTTGTAATATAAAGATGAGTGCATTTCTAATCCCAGCTGCAATGATATTTGCTCTAAATGTAATAACAACACAACCGACTGCGCAAGCAAATGACCCAACCATGAAAGCACTTAAGTTGGGAAAGATTCAAGCCAAACGCAAACGGAAGCCAAATGTTATTAAATTTACACCAAAAACGCCGAAGTCACTTACTCGCCCTTCTTCACGGCCTCGGTCTCTTCCTCGGCAGTAGCGACCTTGAGAGGGGTCATAAGAACATCGTCAAAGTTCTCGTTGCGGTTCTTCGTATCGGAAAGTTTGGCATCAATGAGCGAACGATACTCCTTGGCATCAAGCCCTGAAACCATGGGTGCAAGGAGATAGAAAAGAGCGGCAAAGACAGCCGTGTGGACCACAAGACCGACGGGGGTCGGTGACCCGTTCATGGCGATCTTGAAGAAACGCCCGAGCAAACTCTCGACCAGTTTGTAGGTGGCGGGGTTAGACACCACGTAGAACAGGACGGCAGCAAGCATAACTCGCGTAATCATAATCATTTGTAATTACTTACTATTAAAATTTACTTGTAGCACATCTTCTCGCGGCGACGGCGCATCATGAAGCCCTCGCGACCCATGACCTCGGCGGCGATCGCCTTCTCGGCCTTGACGACATCCACGGCGACATCCTCGCCGACCTCGAGCAGGCCCTCCCCTGCCTTCTCGGCCTCCTCGGCAACCACGACCACGGCTGGGCGCTTGAGCATCATGAGACCGTACGAAAGAAGACCGAAGACCACGGCGTGCAGAAGCAGACCCGCGGCTGACGGGCATCCAGTGGCGGCGTTGGCAACCTTGAAGAGACCACCGAAGATCATCTGGACCAGACGGTAGGTGGCGGGGTTCGCCACGATGAGGAACAAGAGGGCGGCCTGGAGAGAAGCCATCACCTTGGGATCACGAAGGAGCATGTCAAACATTATACTCTTACAAAAGAAGTTTTTTCAAGGCATCCGAAAATCCCATCATGTCATCTTTCTGCAAAAGAGTCATCAAGTTATCCACTATGAGACGACACTCAGTAGCCAACTTGTTTCCCGCGAGAGCCTGACCGTCCAACTTGTCCTTTAACTCTGAGAACTTATCAAGGGCATCATTCTTGCGATCAGGAATCAAGGCATCTGGAAAGATCCTGGACACTGGTACCGCCAGAAGCTCCTTGCACCGAGGAGTGAACTCGGGACGAAGACCCTCCTGGGTACGACTCCAAACCAGAACAGCAGCAACAATAGCAAGAATGCCAAACATCCACATAGGAACCTTCATCTTTTACTTATTGATCACAAAATTTTCGTCAAAGCAAACGTCTTAAAGAAATGAAAACAAAGGTAAGTACGAAAAACAAACATGGCTTCCTCATCTGTTATCAAGTTCTCCGATCTCTCGCTCTCTGACGTAACCTTTTCAGACATTCGCAAGAATGCAAACAACGGTGGCAAGACTATCTTTCTGGGTGGTCGCTCTGGAACTAAACTTTACATTCAGCTTCCAAAGATGAAGGTTCCTTTCGGTCTTGGTGTAAACGAGTATGATGGCAAGACTTCTTACAGTCTTCCTATGGCTGCTGATGATCCGACGTTCGTTGACTTTCTCAAGAAGTTGGATGATCTGGTGGTAACCAAGATTGTTGAGAATGCCGAGACCTACCTTGGAAAGGCCATGAACGAGACTGTGGTACGTGAGGCACTCTATACTGCACTTTTCAGGCCTCCTTCGGATGATAAGTACTCTCCGATTTTCAAGACCAAGGTTTTGGCTAATCAGGATGGCACCTTTGTCCCTCAGGTTTTCACTACGGATCGTCAGGCTTTTGACCTCAACAAGCTCGAGAAGGGTCAGTATGTGACCGCCATTGTACACATTCCAAGCATCTGGTTTGTTGGCACCAAGTTTGGTATCACCGTTCGGCTTCAACAGTTGCGGGTTACGCCATCACAGAAGCTTACCGAGTATGCCTTCATTGACGAGGATGTTGAAGATGAGGATGAGAGCTTTGATGACTCTGAGTAAAATCACAAACTAAAAAATGAAATAAACTAGTAGAATGGAATATAACTGTGGAAAGTTTCTGAATCAATACGTGGATCGCAGTGATATTCAAGCTTCCTATAACCACCAAGGCTCAAAGGCCATGGTTATAGTGGAGACAAGGTGTGGTTACTGGCTTCCTATGGTAATAAGGAATGCCATTGATAAACTTCCTGGATGGAATCTTTATGTTGTGGGTCCAAAACGTGTGATTGAATTTATAAAAGATCAAGTCGGAGGTGTATTTATTCCAGTTGTTTTGGATGTTCAAAAGATGAACATCGCCATGTACAATTATTTGCTTATGGATGCATCGTTTTGGAAAAAGTTTCGCGAGGAACACATTCTCATATTTCAGATGGATTGTCTTCTTCTTAGAGAGCCAAGTGATGACATGCTTGAATGGGATTATGTGGGACCGCTTTGTGGATCGTTGAACGAATCTGAGTTCATTATGAACGGAGGATTGTCACTAAGAAATAAAACCGCCATGATTAAGGCCTGTGAAACGTTCACAGACGAGGAACGAAAACTCCCAGAGGACATTGCGTTCACCAGATGTATGAGACGTCAGAAGGATTTCAAATTACCCGCCATGAACACATGTTATAAATTTGGGATTGAAAGTCTTGGTGATATTGATACTGCAGTTGGAATCCACGGGACAGATAAATATTATGGTTCAGGTACAGGCATTTATGAAAAATTATTTGCTACTGATAAGTAAAGGATGCCTGCCTGCTTTCCTAACATGCAACCTCTCGTGATTGATCACAATCCATTTGTTTATGTTAAGCCCAAGACGACTGATAATCAGTTCGCGGCCAGTCACGTGACCCCGGATACCAAGTTTATGTGCAACACTTACACCAACCGCCCCACCCAGATGCTCGCCAGGGCACCAGGAGGGACCGCCGTGCGCTCAAGTGACCCGGTGACAAAGGTGTATATGTACTCCATCCAGCGTCCGTGAAAACCTAACTTAAAGATTTCAACCCTAGTATTACAAATGAAGATCCAGAAGCGTGACGGATCATTCGTTGCCATGAAGTTCGATAAAATTACTCAACGTCTTAAGAACCTCATGACGACAGAGATGAAAAAGGCTATTGATGTGGAACTCATTAGTCAAAAGGTCATTGATAGTTTATATGATGGGATTCAATCCACCGAGATTGATGCCCTGGTTGCCGAAACAGCAGTCGGTATGTCCACGATTCAAACGGAATATGAGGATCTTGCCGCCAGAGTGATCGCAAGCAGCATCCGAAAGCAGATCCCCATGACCTTCTCGGATGCCATGTGGAAATTGAAGGAAGCCGAAATTATCAGCGAAGATCTTTGGAACTCCATCGAGACTATAGGAAGGTCCACCGTCAATGAAGCCATCATCCACGCCAGGGACATGCAGATCAACTTTTTCGGTCTCAAGACCCTCGAGAAGTCCTACCTCCAGAGACTTGATGGAAAGTTATTGGAAAGTCCCCAGTATCTGTGGATGCGTGTGTCGTTGGGAATTCACGGCGATGACTGGGAAAAGGCCAAGGAGACCTATGAATTGATGTCACAGGGTTACTTCACGCACGCCACACCCACCTTGTTCAATGCCGGAACACCCAAACCCCAGATGAGTTCGTGCTTCTTGGTGGCTATGAAGGATGACAGTATTGACGGTATCTACAAGACAGCCCACGAGTGTGCGCAGATAAGCAAGTGGGCGGGTGGGATTGGAATGCACATCCACAATGTCAGGGGTGACGGCTCACATATCAAGGGAACCAACGGAACATCCAGTGGCATCATCCCGATGTTAAGGGTATTCAACGCCACCGCCCGCTATGTGAATCAGGCCGGACGAAGGAAGGGGTCCATCGCAGTCTACATCGAACCTTGGCACTCGGACATCGAGGCGTTCATGGACCTGAGGCTAAACCAGGGTGACGAGGAGGCAAGGTGCAGGGATCTCTTCTCGGCTCTGTGGATTCCTGACCTATTCATGGAGAGGGTTCAGGAGGGTGGGAAGTGGTCCCTGTTTTCGCCAGATGACACCAAGGATCTTCCGGAACTCTATGGAGATGCCTTCAAGGAAGCCTATGAACGCTACGAAAAAGAAGGAAAGGCCACCAAGACCATGGATGCCCACACACTCTGGCAGAGGATCCTACGCAGTCAGGTAGAGACCGGAACACCCTATATGCTCTACAAGGATCCGTGTAACAAAAAGAGCAACCAGAAAAACCTAGGAACCATCAAGTGTTCCAATTTGTGCACCGAAATCGTGGAATATACGGACAAGGATGAAACCGCGGTGTGCAACCTGGCTTCCATCGCACTGCCCAAGTTTGTCAACCCAAAGACTAAGAAGTTCAACTACCAGTCTTTGATCGACGTGTCCCGAACGGTCACGCGCAATCTGAACAAGGTCATCGACCGAAACTTTTATCCCACCGAACCCGCGCGAAAGTCCAACATGCGCCACCGACCCATTGGCATCGGAGTGCAGGGATTGGCCGACACCTACATTCTCATGGATATGGCATTTGATTCAGAGGAGGCACGAGTGTTAAATCATAAGATATTCGAGGCGATCTATTACGGTTCGGTTTTGGAGAGTATGGAAGAAGCGAAGAAGTACGGTGCCTACGAGACGTTCGAGGGGTCGCCCGCGTCCAAGGGCATTCTCCAGTTTGACATGTGGAAACCTTCGAAGTATCCACTTACCTTAAATTGGGATGCGCTCAAGGAGGACGTCAAGACCCACGGGATGCGCAACAGCCTGCTTCTGGCGCCGATGCCAACTGCGTCAACTTCACAGATACTTGGAAACAACGAGTGCATAGAGCCCTACACCAGCAACATGTATCTTCGGAGGACACTGGCCGGTGAGTTCGTGGTCATCAACAAACATTTGATCAAGGAGTTGATCTCACTGGGCATCTGGAATAACGAAACCAAGAATGCCATCATCCGCGATAACGGTTCCGTGCAGAATCTGGATATCCCCGACGAACTCAAGGCGAAGTACAAGACGGTATGGGAGATGTCCCAAAAGACGCTGATCGATCAGGCTGCCGACCGCGGGCGCTTCGTGTGTCAGTCTCAGTCTTTGAATCTATTCCTGGAAGATCCAAACACGAGTAAGATTTCATCCATGCACATGTATGCATGGAAGCAAGGACTAAAGACGGGAATGTATTATCTGAGAACGCGCCCGAAGGCGAGAGCGGTACAGTTCACAGTGGATCCAGTTGCCAAAGCAGCTTGCTCACTTGAAAACAAGGACGAGTGTGTTATGTGTTCTGCTTAGCCATGATATCCTTAAACACTTTTGACCTTTTACATTGATTCAAAAACTTAGAGCGTCCGTCACCTTTTGGATCCATCAGTGACGCGATCATTAAATATTCAACCGAACCTTCCTTTCTGCGCTTCAACGCATAAAAGAGGGCCATGGAAAACAGACCTAGTGCGATTCCGACGAAAATCATTTTGTAGTTCAGCAGTTCAATGATGCAGAATTTATCCCCATCGTCACAGGTTTGTACAGCAAGTGTCGCAAAGAAGCTGGTGAATAACACAGTGAAAAAGATTGCTGGGATCAAAAGCATCCATCGGATGAATACTATCTTTCCAACTCCACCCCACGCCATCAACTTGCAGGTACTCTTGGTGGGCCGAAGTAGGAACATAGAGAAAAGATCATGAAGGGCTATGACCATGGCCATGCTCATCAGCAGAAAGGGGAGTGCAAAAAAATACAACTGCGCTTCATACTGAGAGTCTGTTCTCCTTAGCCTGGTGGTGAAATAATTGAAATAATCGGTAGCAATGCTGCGATATTTGCGAGGCTGATTGTCACTCATCTATTATTTATTGGACAATTTAAATTTGGGTTTGAAATTTTTACACCTTTTTTTGAGACTATCCGTCTTTAAGAACAGAAACTTCTCAACAGGGAGTCCAAAAAAGGTGAGAAATAAGAATGCGGTCCCCCCCAGAAATGCATGGACGTAGAATTTATTCATTTCGTCGGAACCGAAAATAAAGAACCCGATGAGCAGAGAGAACCCCAATGCAAGAAGGCGAATAAACCACTTTGTTCCGCGCATCATATTTTCTCTGTCTTCACTTGCGAGGTAGTCCGGGCATCCGAATGACTTCACGTAAATGAAAGGAATGAGTTCAAGCATGAAAATATTAATGACCAACGATGCGATACCTGCCTGTATCATCTTACTTTATGGCGAGAAAATTGCCCAGGATGGTGTAGCTCGGGGCACCACCGAAACCCGCCACGAGGGCATTTATGAAATATACAAAAATTAGCGAACCTGTGACATAACCAATTATCTGCTGATCTTTTGGACCAAACACATCTCCGAACAAAAATGAACCAGCAAAATACATACCAATACCAAAAGCAAGTATAGTTCCACTTATCCACGAAAAATAGGTCATAGCCTTAATGAACTTGGACGAACCCTTGGCAAACGCAACAGAGTCCTGTGTCTTGAAGTACGACCCCCACAGGGTTTCAATCGCCAATATGAAAATGAATGTAATCATCACAAATAATACCGTCGGATTTAAAAGTGTAGTTTGGATCTTTTTTATAAAGTCACTCGTTTCTTTTGTAAATCCGAGCAACCTTTCTTCTTGACCCTTAAGTGCCTCCGCATCCACCCCCACACCTGGGGCTCCAGTGATGTCAAGCTGTTGTCTACTCATCTATTATGACCTGATATTAATTTTCATTCAGGGATCGACGAGCTCCAATGGAGCTCAGAGACCAGAGCTCAGACAATGAACCTCTTTTTGCTTTCGTGGGATCCCAAAGTTTGTGCAAGTAGGCACATCAACAAACATGTGGGCAAAATGATTTTGGAAATCACTCAGATGATGTATACGGCATGGCACATACTTCATCCGGGTGGTGATTGGATGGACCAGTGTCCACTGAACAAGAAGGGCGAACATGGCTACAAACGCATCTCGAACATCAACCACCCCATGGCTATCTGGGTGAGGTCGGCGGAGACCAACTACATCTTTGCGGCCCGTCTGGCCATCGAGTTGGGTAGAGAGTTCGAACGCAGGTACAAGCATCCCCACGCCAGTCTGGAGCATGCCTGGTGGCTGGCAGAGCATATTCCAGAATGTGTTCACAATGTTTCACTAAAATCTCAGTACGGAGTTTTGAACCTAGAGGAAGATGTCGAGCCCGTACCTTTGTGCATGCCCGACACCTATCACGACCCGGATCCAGTGGTGGCATACAACAATTACTACGTCGGCGAGAAACTCAAACTTGGCTAAAATTGTCAAATGAAAATACCTTCTCCAGAGCCGTCGCCGTGTTGATCTTTTTGATGACACAGACCTGGTGAACCCAGTCGGGTTTCTTCCACTTGCTGATACCCTTTGGTAGGGTGATTTGCTTTTCGCACCACTCGCGTAAATCTTTCGCCGAAAACTTACCGATCTGCTCCTTGGTCTCGCACTGATTCACCGAAGTGATCTTTGGGATGAGACTCTCCAACGGGTCACCCTTGTCACCAATCACGGGTGCCATGAGGTCGTTCACCGGCTTCTTCAATTTATTAAAATAGTACTTGTAATCCAATTTTACATTGTTTTCTTCCACGTATACCGGATCCTCAGCCTTTTCGAACAATTTGTGTTTTGGATTTCCGGTATCAGCCACGAGAAAACTCACTCGTTCTCCTTGTCTCGGTTCGGAACCTGGCCGACGTTCCCACATCTTGTCACGAACCCAGACATGGGGCAGATTCCTTTTGTTGTAGACATTGACATGCTCTTTTTCGCTTTTTGTCATATTATAGGTTTCATAGACCGTTGGGTCTGTACCGAAGTCGGATCTAAACCCATCATCCTTGAGCGACCTGGTCTCTAACAGTAACTCATTCGGAACCTTTCCATCCAATAGATCCTTACCTTTCTCCATTACGTACTCCAGTGCAGGTGTGGAGTCGTTGGATTCCAGCAGGATGTTCAAAATCTTCTTACCGACTTTTCGATTGAAAGGAGACTGATCCCTTCGGATGACCTGCAGACCCTTGATGTCCACCTTCTCTAACTCCATCTCGCCCTTCTTGTTCTGTACCCACATCTTGGCTGCGTAGCGTTTCTTTGAATATAGAATATAAGGCATGTAGACTTTCTCCAACTCAAGTTCATTGGGTGGCGGAAAGACACACATTGCTGCTGCCTTTTCTCCCAACCTCCATGCCTCGGAGATCTTTTGATCCGTGGTCAATGATTCATCCATTTTGAACTTGACCATCACAGAATCCGTATCTCCATAGACCACCTCCGATCCCTCGAAATTACCCTCGACTGTCGCCTTGGTTTCGTCAATCATTTGTCTCCCCCTGCAGGTCACCGCAGACGCGATTGCCTTCAGTCCGAGCATCCCCTTGCTGACACCAGTAAAACCATAGACAGAATTCATTACGATCTTATAAGCCAACTGCTTACCATTGAACACCGCCTCCAGTGGGGTTCCCTTGGTCCTCGCCATGTCCTTCTTGGCTTGACTTCGAAAGTCTTTGAGGTCGGCTAGAATTCTTGGCAAAAGCGCAAAGACCTTTTCTTCTTCATCCTTGCGCTTAGATACAAAGTAGTGTTTTTCACCTTGGATTTCAAACTCTTCATACTCGTAAAAATTCTTATTTATGCTTGTCTTATCGAACACGTAGGTCGAGTAGCAAAGATTGTGCGCACGCATGATACTTGGATACAGACTTGCGAAGTCCAGGGCCACGATTGGCTCATAGTAGGCACCCTTTTTAGGTTCCAATACCGTGGCCCCCTGAAACTTCTCCTGCTCTTCCTCCTCATCTTGATCTCTTTTAGAATAGATTGTTGGAATACAATATTTATAATCTGTTGCGGTCTTGACCATCAAACTAAAGACCTTAATTTGCTGACCTCGCTCGGTGAGAAAACTCAGTGGAACCCATGTGGCCTTTGCCATCTCGATGAGATTCGGGATGGTCTTTAACTTGTCCATAATCTGAATGGGCAAGATAGTATCCTTTATACAGTATTCACTGACTTCACCAATCTCCTTTGCATTTTGACGCCTCCATCGATCGAAGATCTCCATCGGTGGCATGTCGATCTTCTTGTCACCCAGAAGATCTTTACTGACATTGTTCAGTGAATATGAGTCCAAGTTTAGTTCACGCTTGACCAACTGCATCATGTCAAACACAAACCGACCACTCATTGGGAGTATTTTCATTTTGTTATCTCCCAAGGCACTGGATGAAAGATTCTTTTCGGTCAACTTGCTTCGACCTCGCTCATCTTTGAAACGACCGAATGCACTGAACTCCCGCATGAACTTCCAGTCACCTTCGTAGCGACGCATGATGTATTCAAAATCAAAACCGAACACGTTCCATCCGGTGATGATGTCCAGATCCCATTCATGTACCAACTTTTTAAATCCCATAAGTAAATCTTTTTCATTTTCAAATACCAATGTCCTAGCCTCTTGACAAGGACCGATCGAAAGACCTTGTTGCATCAGTTCAGGATGACCATAATCTTGACGCGTCACTGCGATCTGAAATACGAGATCTTCTTTTTTTGTTGGTTGTGGAAAAGCCCCAGAATGACTGAAACACTCAATATCAAAAGACCCTGTGCGAAACGGAGCAATATCCTGGCGATCTAGAGGTGTCAAATCTTTGTACGATTCAACTTCTATCTCAATATCACATGTCGTTTCGTTGTGTCTAGGAGAACGATTAACAACATCTATCCATCCAGTAGATGCGCAACCAGACATATGAAGAACCCTGAGTACAGGATCCAAGTTCGCTTCATAATTTTGAAATGTTGAATCGTAACTGTAATGATATTTAATTTTGTTTCCCATCGTCCTCATGAACTTCTTCGTGTTGAAAATTAATTTTACCATAGGTACTTTCTTCCCTCCACGAAACCCCCACAAATTAGTTGCGCTATATTTTTCAAATTTGTGCACCGTTGGCCACCTATATTCAGACCAATCCTTGTGGTACTTGATATATTCAGGACACTCTCGACACCATTGGTTATTGTGTTTATCACAAGGAAGACGTTCCTCTTTGGACTCTGGTTTTAGTACCTTATCAAAAAGAAGTTTCAAAATAGTCGAATCGGTAATGATTATGTCATCCTTCGACATATTGTACCCAAGGTAGAAGAAGGGTTTGAATGGAAATTTTACGCAGACACTCTTGCCATCCTCGGTTCGTCCAAATGCATAAACCATGAAATGTAGTTCACCTGTTTCGGGATCTTCATAGTCATGTCCTTCCCAGGTCAAGGTCTGAAACTGAACCCTGTCCATTTGGTTAATGTGGCGTAATTTTTTTAATACCCAATTGTAAAGATATGTCTGGAGCACTGGTAAATCTTGTAGCCAAGGGAGCCCAGGATGCCTTCTTGACGGGCAAGCCGGAGGTTTCGTTCTTCCAATCGATGTACAAGCGTCATACCAACTTCGCGCAGTTCCCGGTGGAGCTGTACCCGATCGGCAGCGCCGGTACTAATCAGACCATAAGCTTGCCCATCACGCGCAAGGGTGATCTGCTCACTTACATATGGGCAGAAACATCCAACACAGTTTCGACTGTTTTTGGTTCCGAGTCTGCCACTCCTTCGCTATTCCGTCTCTACGTGGGTGGTCAGATGATTGAGGAGCATGACGCTTTCTATGCCAACTCACTCTACACCAAGTTCCTTGCCAACACGGGGGCCAAGGGTTTCGCCGGACGGAATGCCGCTGCTTCGGAGAACAACACATGGCTTCCACTTCACTTCTCATGCTGCGACGATGCGGGATGTGCGCTCCCCCTTGTTGCCCTCCAGTACCACGATGTCGAGGTCCGTATTCAGTTCGGGTCTGGTGTTGGTGTCGGAGCAGCCGCGAATGATTATACAAAATACTACGCCAACTACATCCAGCTCGACACCGAAGAACGCGCCGCGATGGCGAATGCGCCCAGGGAGATGCTGATCACCCAGGTTCAGCGCATTCAGCCCGAGACTACGGCTGCTGCCCCCAAGGTGGACTTGTCCTACTTCAACCACCCAGTGAAGTGTCTTCTGTGGGGTGCCTCGAATGTTCATTCTACAGGCAGTCCGTACACTTTCACCGACGCCAAGCTCAACCTCAATGGCGTTGATATGTTCGACCCCATGACCAAGAAGTATTTCTCCTACGTTCAGCCCTATCACCACAGCTCTAACTCAAGCGAGATGCAGTCTAATTCGGACGAGGCTGATAATCTGTGGATGTATTCGTTTGCTCTCAAGGCGGACAAGTATCAGCCCTGCGGAACTTGCAACTTCTCTCGTCTGGACAACGCCGAGATTAAGTTTACAGGCGCGGCGCAGTCTCTCAACTGGTTCTACGGTGTCAACTACAACATCTTCCGCGTCCAGAACGGCATGGGTGGTGTTGCCTTCGCCAATTAAAGAGCATAAGATTAATCTTATAAATGGCCAAGGGAGACCAATCCTCGCGCGAGAGAAAGCGCGAATCGGATAAGAAACATACCGAAAAGTCTACATATACCAAGAAACACACTAGAATCCAAAAGGGTAACTCCAATAAAGAAAACTAATGTATTTATATGAATACCATACCACTTACATTTGCTTTTATAGCGGCATTCTTAAACTCAAAAAATGAAAACGGACCCGTGGCCAAGGCATGGAGGCTAGGCAGAAATCAATTAGTTAGAAGTCGCAGCGGTTCGGCACTCAAGTCTCTCCGTAAAGACGAAGAACATCCACAATCGCGGGATGTCTCTCCACGTCAGCGACCGTAAAGTAAACCACGGACATGTGCATCCGATTTTCTGGTTCGGCGCGGCTTAGCCGTTCCAGAATATCCGACAGCCCATTCACGTCGTAGCCACGATCGTGCTGGTTGGGGTCGCCCGTCACGACCATCTTGGATCCCTTGCCGATCCGCGTCAGGATCATCTTTAACTGGTTAGGGGTTGCGTTCTGCATCTCGTCGGCAATGATCCAACTCTTCTCGAACGTGCGACCTCGCATGAACGCCAGGGGGCAGACCTCAATCTTCTTCTGCTGACAGAGACGAATGACCTGCTGGGCTCCCCAACGATCGTAGAACACATCGAATACAGGCTGGACCCACGGCTCCATCTTCTCCTCGAGCGATCCGGGGAGGAACCCATGCTGCTCCTCGACACTGACCGCCGGACGGGTGATGATGATCTTCTCGATCTTCTTCTCCTCCATGGCCCTAACCGCATGTTCGCATGCAATCATCGTCTTTCCTGTACCACTCGGACCCGTGGCGAACACAATTGGCTTCCTCTTGTCTTGAAGGACTTGATCATAACGTACCTGAGATGGATTTCTAGGTTCAATAC
>Ga0181557_1004442_pt1 | contig 13122 bp, 7 predicted proteins | sample 011ome_23_FD_148632 | JGI IMG/M metagenome (GOLD analysis project Ga0181557, IMG submission 148632) | Coastal salt marsh microbial communities from the Groves Creek Marsh, Skidaway Island, Georgia - 011506CT metaG (spades assembly) | ecosystem: Environmental > Aquatic > Marine > Intertidal zone >... | reverse complement strand
CATTTTCTCTCTCTCTGACGACGAGACGTTACTACTCTTCTTCCTCTTCTGTTATTCGATGAATAATGAAAACACCAACCACAGGCGACGTGGACGGACCCGAAAATTGCCCCGTGGATTGACGAGGAAACTGGCAAAAAATACTGGACAACCGCGGACGGCACCGCGACGTGGGAAAGCCCGGGCGATTGGAAGGAAGAGTGGTCCGCGGAACACAAACTTCCGTTTTACGTGAACAAGAAAACGAAAGAATCGACGTGGGATAAACCGGAGGAGTTGGCGTGGGAACGCGTCGAGCACGAGGTGGAGGATACTTTGTAGACGCGAAAACGCGCGCGACGAAGAAGAGAGAGAGAGAGAAAGAGCTAGCTTTCGGGCGCTCCGCCAGAGCGAGGAGAGCGTTTTGGTTTTTATTGTAATCTTAAATTATGGATATAATCTAATAAAATTAACGTTTAATTATTACACTCTATTTTCCGCAATGGTCGCTTGCTGATGATACTCGTCTCTGCCGCTATGATGATGCCCCCCGCTATTATAATGATTCATGTCTTTCAAATTTTGCGCGGATTGATACGCGCTTAAATGTTCCATGCTCGGCGAGACTATGAATCGATTTCTTCGCATGCGTTCCTCGTTGGATAAACTATTCTCTTCGTTCAAACCGACTAACTTGGCTTTGCTCAGCTGATCGGACGAGCTGAAAAACAAGTGCATGGAAATCAAGACGATGCTCACGCCGATGCAAAAGTTAATCGTGATTTGATGTCCGAAGAGGAAAGCGGAGACCAATCCGGTGAAAATCGTCGCCACGGTGCTGCTATACTTCTTCAAAATCGTATCCGCGAATTTGAAGAAGAAGGAACTCAACACGCCTTGCGCGGCGTTGTTGGCGACTAATAACATGGTCATCGAGTTATGCCCGGCGAATAAGCTCCCGATGTCCTGAAACCCGTTTCGCATCCAAACAATCACCAGCGCAATCGTATTAAACATCAACCCGTACAAGTACATGAACAAATTTTGCAAGTGAACCGAGGTTTCAAAGTTCTTCTTCAGCGCGTACTCGTTGTACACGGACGCTAACGACGGGACAACGATCGAGCACAGCGTGTAAAAATAACACCCGAACGATCTCGGGTCCCCCGGTGGGTCCGTCAACCCGCCGTGTTTCGTCCCGTGCAACGGTTTACACGCCAACTGGTTCACCGTGATGCCTAAAATCAACAAAAACAAAGCCTCCCACTGCAAAACGCTAAACACTCTCCCCATGAACGCTTTCATCAGCAACGCGATGGAAAGAACTTTCAAATTCGAAAGCATTTTTACCGTCGTCGGATGAAAATACAGCTGCATGACGAATTTTATGTAGTTGTTCACCGCGTACAGACCCGCCGGTACGACCAACAACCTATTCGACCGCCACGCGAGCTTCGCCTTCTTCATCGAGCGCAAGTTGCGAGCTTCCTCGCCCGGTTTGCGCATCTTTATTTTATGAGGGAAAGAAAAGAGAGAGAAACGTGAGTAAGCTTCGGATGAACGAAACGACTTTGAAGACGTCGACACGAACGAAGACACAATAGATGCTTTAAAAGACGAGAGAGAGAAACTCCTCGCGCGCGCGATATCTCTCTCCAACAAACGCACCTGCACCATCAAAAACACCACCGCGAATAAAACTTTCGTCGCTTCCGTGATAAAATTCACCGAAACCGGATGATACGCGAACCCCCCGCGACTGTTCTTCGTTAAATGCACCAGTATGGGTTGTAAACCGATGAGGAGGCAATCCGAGGCGACCAGGACGATGGTAAAAAAGCGCTTTTTGTTGCTGATTTTGTTGTGTTTCTTCTTCTCTTTGCCGTCGTCGTCGAAGGAATGGTCTCTGCTGGAACCGTTTTTGTTGTTGTGCATCATCATCGCGTTGTTATTATTATTCTCGGAGGAGAAAGAGGACATTTTGTTCACACGCGACACGCTCTTTTTCTGCGACGAGAGCGTTTGTGTTTTAAGGATTGCGATACGCGCGAGAGCGCGTGGCAACGCCGATTGGATAAATGAGGGTTACAACAGAGAGAGAAGTCTCAAAAAATACTCTCGCGGCGGGAAGAAGACGAGAAGAAAACGACTAACATCGTGAAAGAACGGAAGAAAAGACGACGACGACGAGGATTATAACGGGAGTTCGAGGAGAAGCTCGATTATTTTGACTTTCTATTCTTGAGAGCACGCGTTGTGTGCTTGCTTACATTCGGATTGCAACTATTTTCATGTATATGTATGTGTGTGGCGCGTTTACGCTCTCGTTCGATCGAAAAGACGAGAAATCGCTCTCGCGAAATATACGCATCTTATACAGATTCGACGGAGCGAACAAACTTACTATTACGCGACGTAATGGTAGACGTCCCGATCGTCCTTGTCTCGCTCGACGTACTCGCGATCGATGAGACTTTCTATTCGTTTCTTCAAGTCTTGGTTGTTCACCGGGAATTGGAGTTTCGCCATGACTTCGTTGATCAAGTCCGAGTGCGGCAACTTTTTCCTGGTTTTTAAGATGCGAACAATCATGGCGTCGATTTGGTGGTACCGGTCCGCGCGGACGGATTCGCGGACGGCTTCGTTCTCGTCCTCTTCCATTGACGTCGGGTGTTCACCGTCGGCAGTTCGTTTCTTTCCAGTCGCAGAGGATTGAATGGCGGAGATTTTCAATCGAACCAGTTTTTCTTGCAAGTTGAAGTTGAACGTGAACGCGTCGTTCGCCTCGTCGATGTCTTTGCTCATCGGAGTTTTCAATAACACTCTGTATTTGCCGCCGTATAAGGATTGTAAAGTGCGTTTTAATTCCACGTCCGGAATGTTTGTTTTCTCCTTCAATTCTTTATACGTGAACTGTTTGTGTTGTTGTTCGTCCTCGTTGTTGTCGTTTTCGTTGAAAGCCAAGATGACCACGGCTTGCGCCAACGAGACCGCCAACTCTTTCGTGCCGCTCGCGAATTTGACTTTCAGAACGCACGTGGACGTGGAATGTTGCCACGCTAATCGTCTCCCGGTGTGTTTTTCTAAATAGTACGATTCAAAATCGTCTCGCAAAGATTGCAACTCTGGAGGTAATACGACGTCGAGTTTCGCGGCCGACGGCCAAAATCCAGCGGTTAAGATGTTCACCGAGAAAGTTTCGCGGTTCGTGATTGGTGGTTTTGGCGGTAATGGTTCCAACGCTTCTTCTTCTTCTTTATCGTTCATCGTTGTTGTAGTTGTTGTCGTTGTCGCTCTTTTTCGGCTTCGTTTTGACTTGTCTGTCTCGGCGCCTTCCGCGACCGCGGCGGCTGTCATGTCCACGTCCGCCTTCGTCTCGCCGTCGCCGACCGAAGCCGTCGTCGTCGTCGCGTTGTTACGATAGTTGTGCACGATATCTCGACTCACGTCGACGTCTTTAAACATTCCTTCCAGACGAGTGGTAAAATTTGCCCCACACTCGGAACGTAACTTACCGACCACCAATCGTTCGGCGTCGATGGATGCGGATTTTGAAAACAACAAGCGTTTCGCCAAATCCTTCTTGTAAAACGCCTCGAACACGTCTTTGCCTTGTATGAATCGAAACAACGCCACGGCTTTGTTCAGTTGCTCGTCCAACTCTTTTTCAGTCGAAAACGACGTTTTGTTCCCCTTCTTTAACTTGTCGTCCATGAATTTCGCGATTAACTCTGCGATTCTATTGTTCTTTGAAGTGTTGATGAATTGTTCAAACGCAACCTTGGCGCCTTCGCTGAATTGACGTTGATTCTCAAACGCGTTCACGACGATTTCGTCGACGGAGGATTTCATTCGCAGTAAAACATCCACGCAATCGGCAGCTTCGTCTTGGACGGTCTTTTGACCGACATACTTCAAGCGTTTCGTGAACTGGTCTCGCAAGAGTTTCAAGCCGTCCGGGACGCGAGAGAGCAACGAGTACAATCGTTTCAAGTCCTCTACTTTTGAGCTGTCCGCGAGCATTTCGTCCGAGCTTTCGATAATTTCGAGCTTCTTGTCCTCAATCAACGCCGTTTCGACCGTTTTCGTCAGAGCCAGTTTCGTTTGCGGTTGTAAATAACTCTCCGCGCGATCGAGCGTTTCTTCGTTTAATCGCGTTTGACAGTGTTTCAAATAGTCCGCGCACTCCTCTGCAGATTTTTTCGTGATTCCAAACCTCTTGTTCGACTCTTTCGCGTAAAACGTGGCTGTATTTTCTAAGAAGAGACGCTCGAAGTTGAACACCGCGACAGACGCGAGTTCGTCGTCCACCATCATCATCGACGCGTCGTCGTCGTCGTCTCTTCCTTCATCCGCCGAGCGCTTCTTTGAATTCTTCGCGGGGGAGACCGCCGCCCGCGGAGCCGAAAATGTTCCACCACCACCACCACCACCACCGCCGCCGTATCTTTTCAACGTTTCCATCGCAGTAGTGAAACGTTTCACTAAACCTCGATCGATCTTCTCACCTTCTCTTTCGCGTTCAATCAACCGTAAACATCCGCTCGACGCTTTGCGAAGCACGTCTACGTTCGCGTCCATTTGCTTTTGAAATTGCTGAACGCTTAATTCCCACAGAGGAAGCTTTACGCTCTCTTTACTCGCGGTTGTCGTCGTCGTCGTCGTCGCCGCATCCGTCTCACTTCGTCGTCTGCGTTCGTCGTCTTCCAACGGCGACGTCGGGTCGTTACCCCCATTCATTGGAAGCTGCTGTTTAATATTCCTCGAAGCGTTCGCGTTCGCCGAGGACAAAGTCACCGTCGTCCGGTCCAAATACAAAAACAGCGATCGAATCAACATCATCTGCTTCACCCTCTTCTCCCACACGTCGTCCACGAAAAACTTCAAAAACTGTTCCTCGTTCAAGTTTTGTTGTTGCTGCTGCTGCGCGTTTGCACCGCCGCCACCGCCGGCGCCGCGACATTTTTCTTTCAACTGTTTCGCCACGAGGAGCGTCCTATTATAAAATCGAGAGAAAGCGAGAGAACGGGAGAGAACGGTCAGCGAAAAGACGACGACGAAGAAGAACGAAGAAGAACGAAGAAAAAGAACGAAAATACGAACACAACGCGCACAAAATTCGCGACGAAAGAGCATCTTTTCTCTCTCGAATGCGCCCTAAAAACGAAAACGAAAACATCTATATGTACGCGCGCGCGTATTTTTATCGAATCCCAATCTCTTTACCTCTCCTCTAAGCAATCCCTCAACTTCTCGTACAACGCGTCCCCGAAATTCCCCACGACTAAATCTTCCACCAACCTATACAACCTCTCGTAAGACTCCGCGCACGGTTTCTGGTCGTGGATGGAATCGAGCGCGATTTTAAGTCGATCGGTCCAGGACGTTTCCAGGAAGTTTTGCGGGATTTGCGGGGCAGTTTTGAACGCTTTGATGACGAGTTTTCTTTGAGTCGTCGTCGAAGAAGAATGAGACGCGCGACGACGACCGAACGCGTCCATCGTCGCTCGTGGTGTGTTTAATAATAACGATGATGATGATGATGCGCAGCCTCTCTGTTCGCTCTGTCTGTGTCTTTGTTTTCGCGTATCGAGCAAAAGAGCGAGAGAGAGAGAGAAAGCGCGTCGAATTTCTAGCGAGAACGGTTTCTGGGTCAAAATGACAACAACAACACGCTAGAGGGGAAAAATTTCCTCCTGGAAGCGCGTGTGCGTACGCGTATCTCTATTTTTTGGATGTTTATTGAAGTTCTCTCTCCACATTTCTTTCTCCATTTCTTTGAGTTCGTTCACGTGCTCTTCCCATCCTGGACGTTTCTTTTCGATGGCGTGGCACAAACATTCGAGGTGACCTTTCGTCCGAGCGGCGAAAGCGTCGTCGGCGTCAAGGAGAGTAGAAAAGAGAGCAGAATCAGACGGTGGCAAAGTGTAAGTAAGTACTCCGTGTGCGTACTTGAGGCTCTCGAGATGCCACGCCGCATCGATAGGACACTCATTTGCAACGCGGTACTTTACCATTTCAACGTTACCGTGTTTTGCGGCCTCAGTACTCGTCCATTCATTCCACTCGCATTTCTTCTCCTCTCGCATCCATTTGGCAGCAACTCGAGTTTATTCGTTCCAGCAACTTTCTTGCAGAACCATTTTTCCGACGCGAACAACATCCACGACGATGGATTCTCCCGCGCGATTTCCAAAGCAGACACCGAGACGACATCTTTTCGATTCTGAGCACCTTCTTCAACTCATCTCTTGCGAGACGATCTCTCTGAATCAAAGCTCTCGTTTCCGTATATTCACTTCGTACACGAATTTGATATATCATCAGTTTGATTCAATCTCGCGGCAAAATGTGCTCGAAACTTACATCGTCGTTAATCTCTCGTCCTCCTCCCGCGACGACGACTGCAAACAACGCAACGAGACCGATGATCGCTGCTCGGAAGAAGAAGAAGAGGTAAAAAAGGGAGAACATAATATTTTTAGTATATCTCGCATGCGAGATTCGAGATCTCTCTCTTTCTCTCTCTCTCTCTCTCTGCGAGCGTTTTATTTCAAAAAACTCTCTCGTTGCGTTTTTCAAAAAAATTTTCTCTCCTTTATCCCTCACACAACAACATCTGGATTTGTTTTGGTCTCTACCTCTCGTCGCGCACGCACACATTATCACACGCACAAGAAACGAACGGAGAGAGAAGATGATGGACGGTGCGCGCGTTTTACCTTTTTTTCTTTCTCTGCTGCGCGTCTCTTTTTGTTTCGTGTCTCTCACTCTCACTCTCTCTCGTCGTTTTTTTGAATATCTCATCGTCCTCTTTTTTCCCTAACAACAACAACAACAACCGATTCTCTCTTTCACGCGTGCGCGTCTCTCAAAACGACAGAAGGCGCGGTGTACCACGTCAACCCGCACGAAGGTTTAGACGACGACGAGTTGGATCGTTTGAACGACGAGAATTCGGGAGGGGACGGCATCACGCCGTCTCGCGCGAGAAGGAAATTCGAAGATTTCTTGAGAAATTTCAGAGGCCATCCGAACGAAACCTCCGTGGACGGTCAGTTGATATACAGAGACATTTTGTCCGAAGGCGGGTTGCCGCCAACCATCGACGTGATTTTGGACGATATCATCGCGCACGACGCGGCTTTGGCGAAGGCGTTGAGAGATCAGCCGAACTTGTATTTTCCAATCTTGGAAGAAGCGGTGAAATTGGTCGCGAAGAGTTTACGCGCCGGAAGAGGAGGAGGGCGAGGCGGCAACAACGACGAGGATAACGACGAGGATGACGACGACGACGACGACGACGATGAAGATGGGTACGATTCCGACGACGCCGCGTTTCGGGATTCTATCGAGAACATTCACGTCACCATATCGTCGCACGAAACGCCTCGATCGGTGAGAGGATTAAACTCGAAAGACGTTTCGAGGTTAGTGTGCATTCCCGGCATTGTCATCGCGGCATCGAGAGCGAAAGCGAAAGCCTCCATCGTTGGCATTCAGTGTCAATCGTGTAAACACATCCGATACTTGCAAATCCCGCCGGGGTACGCCTCGGCGCAAATGCCGAGGACGTGCGAAGCTGGACAAATGAATAATCAACAAAGAGGAGACAACGACGAGAACGACGAGAATAACAACAACAACAACAGAAGAGGATGCGGATTAGATCCGTACCAAATGCTTCCGGGTAAATCTAAGTTTATCGATCAGCAATCGCTGAAGTTGCAAGAAAACCCGGAGGAAGTCCCGGCTGGGGAAATGCCGCGAACGATGATGTTATGCGTGGACCGAAAGTTGGTGCAAAAGATTGCGCCCGGTACGCGAGTTTCCGTCGTCGGCGTGTACACCATCGGTTCCGGGAGATCAGAAAATAAGAAAAGGGACGCGTCTGGTGGCGGCGTTCAGTTGCCGTACATTCGCGTTCTCGGATTGACTGAAGTGAACGAAGGCGCGCGAGGGAACGCGAAATTTACCGAAGCCGAACACCAGGAGTTTAAAGCCTTTTCGCAAAGACCGTTCAAGGAGGTCATCTTAGACATTCGCTCGAGAATCGCGCCGGCGATTTTCGGGTCCGAGGATGTTAAAATGGCCGTCGCGTGTTTGATGTTTTCGGGAAGTCGCAAACACTTAGCCGACGGCGCTCGTTTGAGAGGCGACGTGAACGTCCTATTGCTCGGCGATCCGTCCACGGCGAAATCGCAATTTTTGAAATTCGTAGAACGGACCGCACCGGTGTGCGTGTACACCTCCGGTAAAGGCTCCTCCGCGGCCGGTTTAACTGCCTCGGTCATACGAGACTCAAACGGTGAGTTTTATTTGGAAGGCGGTGCGATGGTTTTAGCCGATGGTGGGTGCGTCTGCATCGACGAGTTTGATAAAATGCGAGACGAAGATCGCGTCGCCATTCACGAAGCCATGGAACAACAAACCATTTCCATCGCCAAAGCTGGGATCACCACCATGTTAAACTCTAGATCTGCGGTATTAGCCGCCGCGAACCCTCCCAGTGGACGATACGACGACTTGAAAACCGCGCAAGAAAATATCGATTTACAAACCACCATTTTGAGTCGTTTCGATTTGATTTTCATCGTTCGAGACGAACGCGTGTACGAACGAGACATGGCCATCGCCGGTCACGTTTTGAAAATCCACTCGAACGGTGCGAACGCGATAAATAAAAATGGCGGCAGAAATAGAGGCGGAGGAGGAGGTGCGGACGAATCCGCTCAGGCGGAAGGCAAAGAAGACCCGGCGGCGGAGCGCGAGCGAAAATTTATGAAACGGTACATCGAGTATTGCCGAGCGAATTGCAAACCGAGAATCAGCGAACGATCGATGAAAATGTTGCAAGATGCGTACGTGAAATACCGGGAAGAAATGCGAGAGCGCAACAAATCAGGCAAAGGCACCCCGGCGGTTCCCATCACGGTCCGCCAACTCGAAGCCATAACGCGTGTCTCCGAAGCGTTGGCAAAGATGTGTCTTCAATCCGTCGTCACGGAAGAACACGTCGCCGAAGCGCTCCGCCTCTTTGAAGTCTCCACCATCGACGCCGCTCGATCCGGAGTCGCCGGCACCGTCGTCCTCTCCCCGGAACAGCGCGAAGAACTCCAGCTCGTCGAAACGCAAATCCGTCAAAAACTCGCCATCGGTGCGACGACGAGTAAACGACACTTGGTCGAAGACTTATCCCGCGTCGGCGTCAACGAGTGGGCCGTCATGAGAGCGCTGATGGTCATGACCCAAAGAGGGGAAATCGTGGAGAGAGCCGAAGGGAGAAGAGTCACCCGGAACCACTAGAAGAGAGAGAGAGAGAGAAAAAATAGTACGGACTATCGTGAAGAAGAGTTTGGTTTACATTCGGTTTAGGGTATCAAACAAAAATATCTCAACACCCCTTTTGATCGGCACATTTTCCTCATATATTCCTCAGAAACGAATCAGAACAACTCTCTCTCTCTCTCTCCCGAACGCGCAAACCGGCCAGCGCCGCGAAACTACCGATAGCGTTTAACACCATCGCTTCCATAACTGTTCGTACTCGCGAGTAGAGTTGAATTGAGAAGAAGAAGAACTTTTCCTCTCTCCTTCGCGAAGGGCAATAATCACTCTTTGTCGAAGAGAGAAAAGCACGAACAACTGTGAATATATTAATCAAACAAAATGTCCTCCTCCTCGAACGCCAACAATAAAAACGCGTCGTCTAAGAAACAGAGCCGATTCGCTTCCTCCCGCGAACCGGTTTTAGGCGCGTACGATTGCCTGTACAAGGACGAAAAGAGTTCGATTCCGCAGATTGGTAAATTTGTGATCCATCGCTCTTTCGTGGTGTTCACGCCCACGTTCAACGCGAACGCGACGAGAAGGTTAAAACAGAGAGATTTTTCGCGCGTCGACGCGACGTCGAAGATACGATTGATTTTGTACGAGAAGGAGAAGCAGAAGAAGAAGGTGAAGACGGCAGAGAATTCTACGGCGGCGGCGGCGGCCCCGCCGTCGTTTCAGTTGCAATTCGTGGACAACACGGAGTGCTTCGAACGGTTGGTGAAGAAGTGGAAATTGGAGTACGGAAAGATGCCGAAAGAAGAGAAGAGAAGCGATGGGAACGCAGAGGAAGGAGAGGAGGAAGATGTGAACGTGGAGGAGGAGGAAGACGAGGAAACGGATTTGAATGATGTGGATTTGAGACGCGTGGCGTATAAACCGCTGAAAGTGAAAAATCATCGCAGAAACGATTCGATGGGTGGCGACGAGGACGATTCGAACGAAAGCGCGAACGATTCGTACGCGGACGCGTTTATTCGAACGTTGGAAAACGTGGCGGGTAAACTCCCGTTCGGTGCGGGTAAGAAGGTGAAGTACGCGACGTACTTTCTCAGACAACAACTCAGGGCGACGAGACGCATGACGAAGAAATCGGTCAAGTTTACCATGCGATATGTCAATCGTCGCTCGCGAGAGTTGGCGCTGGCGAGGAAACGGCAAGCGGCAAAAAGCTCGATTTTACGAAAAGTCGAAGCCGTGGAAGTGGAAAAAGAAGTTTCGAGGCATTTGTTTGTTCGTTTGATCCGAGCGAAGAACGTGCTCGCCATGGACGACGGCGGCACGTCCGATCCGTTCACGGAAATCCGTTTCCGCGGGTTACAAAACGTCTCCAAGACGATGGAGAAAACCTGCGATCCAGAGTGGGACCAAACGTTTACGTTTAGCATTCCAAACGGAAAGCGCGTCTTGGACGCCTCCGACGCGGTCGAGTTGTACGTGTACGACCGGGACGTGGCTTTGAACGATTTCATCGGCTACGCCAAACTCGATTTAGAAGGCGAAGAGGTGCAAGACGAAGAGTCGATGAAATTGAACCGCAAGAAGATGTCCAATCCGTGGAAACGAGTGGACTCAGCTTCGGAGGGAGGCTTCAGTCCAACCAAACAACAAATGAACGAATCGTTCGAGAGCGACGTTTCGAACGAAAGTTCTTTTCTCACCTCCAAGGATAAGAAACCGATACCGCCAGTCACGACTAAGGTGCGATACGATAAACAGACGGGTAAAAAATACACGCAAAAAACTATCCATCTCTCCGCGTTGCCGGGAAACCAACAGCCATCGTTCTTCGACGTGAACCACTTGAAAGAGAAGCTGATGTTTTGGGAAGGCGAGAGAAAGTTTACCGGGACGATCACGTGCGAGTATTGGTTCGGGTCTAGACACGACGTTGAATTTCGAGCGTCTGGGCAGCCAAAATTGAGAACCGCGAATAACGAATTGACCGCTTCTATTCAACACTATTGCGACCCGGTGACGGCGTTGCTGCGAGTGGATGTTCGCGCGGGGAGAAACATCGTCAATTTGGATTGCGACAAAGGCGAAGATGGGTCCGAAGGTGGGAGCGATCCGTACGTGGAAGTCAGCATCATCGACGCCGTCGATCAATCCAAGGTAAAGAAATCGACGCATTACATCGAGGACTCGAGGGAACCGCTGTGGAACCGAACGTTCACATTCATGACTTCGCAACCGTATTCAAATACCATACAGTTCAAATGCTACGATTACGATGGCGCGACAAGTTTTGACGACGTCATCGGGTGTTATTCCGTTCCTTTGCACGAACTGCCGGTTCGCGTCGGCGTGAAAAGTGTCCCAGAGTACCGATGGGTCACTTTGAGAGACCCGAAAACTGGATCGGATAAAAACGAATTTGGCGTTCCGTACGGGGAAATCGAAATCAGAGCATACATCGACGAGGAGTACTTCGACCACTTGCACGGAGGAAACGCGACGAAAGCGGTTGGTAAACTCTCGGTGGATATTCTCGAGGCAAACGGGATCGACAAGATTCCGCAAGGCGCGTATTGCGTCTGTAAGATTGGTCCGTACTGGTCGAGGTTGGAAACGGTGAAGAAGACTGAGTTTAGCGGCGAAATTGGCGAGGAGGACATGCAGAAACTCTCAGACGATGACGGCGAAGGTGAAGACGACGATAACAACAACGAGGTAAATGAAGGTGGCGAAGCCAGACGAAAGCCCGCTTCTCTTAATGACGAAGCGCGCCGGGCAAAGAAGATCGCGAAATTGATTGAGAACGCTAACAAGCTTCGATGGAATAAACGCTTGATTTACCCGGTCTCTGAACCGTCCGATGAAGTCGTCGTCTCGGTCTTCGATGCGGAAAATGACAACGTCATCGGTACGATTAAGTTACCTTTGTCGTGCATGGAAGACGGCGTGAGATACGAAAACACGTGCACATTGATGATGAACGCCAACGCCGCCATGGGCGAAATCGTCAAAAATGGCACTTTGACGTTAGCCTTTACGTTCACTCACTTCAAAGGAGGTGCTTTAGTCGCTCGGAAATACATGAAACCAAAGTTACCGGCGAAGTGGTACTACTATCCTCTCTCGCCAAACGAAACGCAGCGGATGCTCAGAGCGCAAAAAGATGTCGTGGTGAAGAAGCTTTCACAAGCCAATCCGCCGATACCGGAGAAAGTGTCTCAACACATCTTGGCGTATGCGCAACACTCGGTGAATGTCATGAGCATCAAAAGCTCCATCGCGAGATTGGAAAAATCCATGTCCGGTTTCGTTAAATTGCACAAATTCATGACGTATACGTTTTCTTGGGATTCAATTCCGGTCACAGTTTTAGCGCAGTGCATGTTGGTGTTTTGGATTTACCACCCGGAGTGGTTAGTTCCATCCTTCTGTTTTGGATTATCTCTGAACGCTATGCTGTTATTTCCGGGTCGATATCAGCGAGTTTTGGACCGAATGGTACCGAATGAGTTCCTTTCCGTCGGCATCGCGGCGGGGCCGGAGGACATCGGCGATGCACTGAAATTGAAAGATCAAGAAGATCGAGACAAAGAGATTGAATCCAAAGGTACGCTAATGGATAAAAAAGATGCGAACTTTGACTCGGACGACGAAGACGCGAATAAAGAAAACGCAGCGAAAGATGCCAAAGCTGAGGAGAAAAAGAAGAAAAATATGACCAAACAAAAGGATGCGGCGACATGGGATTCAATCAACCCCATCGCGCAGCTGCAAAAACAATTGGAAGAGGTGAAACTGCTGATCACGCAATCACAATCGATTTTAGACCAAGTTGCCGGTGGCATCGAGCGGTTC
>Ga0181557_1004435_pt1 | contig 13131 bp, 14 predicted proteins | sample 011ome_23_FD_148632 | JGI IMG/M metagenome (GOLD analysis project Ga0181557, IMG submission 148632) | Coastal salt marsh microbial communities from the Groves Creek Marsh, Skidaway Island, Georgia - 011506CT metaG (spades assembly) | ecosystem: Environmental > Aquatic > Marine > Intertidal zone... | reverse complement strand
GAGATTGCGGAGCGAGAAATAGATCATCACCCGGTCTCCGGCTCGCGCGTCGCCCGTGCTCTGGTAGTCATGGCGCCAGGTAACGCCGAATTCGAGGCAATCGTCCTGATAGGCGATGCCCACGCGGGTGCGCAGCGGTTCCCACCCGTCGGAGACGGCGGTTGCATCTTCCTTGCGATCAGTCAGGTTGATGACTGACGAGCCGAAGATCGACCAGTAATCGGCGATTGCGATGCGCCCGGCCACGCGTAGTTCTTCGCGATCACGCAAATCTTCCAGTTCGGCAATGTCGCGATTGAGCTTCAGATAGCTGACTTCGGCATAGGTCTTTCTGGACCCGACTGCGGCGTTGACTTCGTTGCGGCGGATCGTGAAATCATCCTTGTCGAGGCGGAAGCGATGCGTGAAGCTCACGAAGTCGCGGAACCGGATTTCGGTGCGCCCGACGTAATCGGAAAACCTGTCCGCCAGCCCGGTGCCGTCAGGCAGGATGTCCGGCTCGCGCGTCAGGCGATAGGACTGGCCAATGGTGGATTTGATCCGCCAGCCGGGCCGGTCCAGCTGCCAGTCAAACCCGTAGGTCAGGCGAACCCCTTCCTCCACCCGGTCGTATCCGGGAAAGCGGTTAAGTGCGAACAGGTTGCTGTCTTCTAGGTCAATCGCGCGCGCATCCTCGTTCGGCACGGACAGATTGCGCAGGCGCGGCGTCGCCACCAGTTGCAGCCGGGGTGTGAATACCTGCGTTCCGCCCAGCGCCTTGCCGATGAAGGGCCATTTCACGTCGATCGCGCCCAGCGCCACACCGCGGGTTTCCCAGCCCGAATTGCCGCGATAGATCGCGGTCTGGGTCAGTTCGTTCTGATCCGAATGATAGACGTCGCCGCGCAGCAGTGCGGTCAGCGTCACTTCCTGGCCCATGCCGGTCAGCCGGCGCAAATCCCAGCGCGCGCTGGCAAAGGCGCGCTGCGTTTCCTGTCCGCTGGTGCGGGTTATGGCCATGCTGTTGCCTTGCAGTTCCACACGCCCGCCCAGCACCGGGCTGGCCAGCCTGCGCCGGTAATCGATGATTGGCAGAGCGATCGGCACCTGCCCCTGGGAATCGTCCACCCGCAGCGTTTGCGTGGCCCAGCCCGAGATGGAGAGGTACGATGTGTCGTCGATCCGCTCCACATCGATCATGGAACGCAGCCGGTCATCCCGGCTGATATCGTAACGGCGCAGGAAGGTGCGGTCTGACGCCAGTCGGCCCGATGCCGTCACGCTCCAGTTCGGGTCTAGCTGGAAGCGGCCGTTGGCCGAAAGATAGCCACGCCAGTCCTTGCGGCGGTCTTCCGTATCGCCGCCGATTGTTACGCGCCGGCTGTGCGTCAGGTAACCCGTGATCTGATAGGCGCCGTCCTGGGTCAGCGCGCTGTAGCGCGAACGGAGCATCGGCGGCACTTCGCTGAAGGCATAGCCGGTCACCTCCAGCTCGCGATTGCGTGAGAGCCGCGCATAATAGGTGGACGACAGTTCCAGGCCGTTGTTGCGCGAATAGGTAATATCGGGGATCAGCAATCCCGATCGCGGTTGGCCATCGGTATTGACCGTCAGACCGGGGAGGGGGACCAGCGGAACCCCGAACACCTCCAGCCTGGCCCCGTGAAACACGGCACGATCATTGTCCTGATCATAGGTCACACGGTTGGCGATGATTCGCCAGCTTGGCTTGCGCTCGCAGCCGTCGCGATCCATCACCGCGCAGCCGCTGTATACGGCGTCGCGCAATTCCACCTTGCCGTCTTCGCGCAATTCGCCGGATCGCGCGGCCATCCGTCCGCCTTCGGTGAGGACCAGCAACATGTTGGTCATCGCACCGGCCTTGAGCTCGTCCGTCAGTTCCAGAGTGTCAGTGAACAACTGGGTGCCATCGGCGTCAGTCAGGCGGATGTGCCCGTCAGCGGTGATCTGCCCGGTCGTGCGGTTCCAGCGGACGCTATCGGCCTGCAGGGTCTGGCCCTGATGATGCAGCACCACATTGCCACTGGCGGTCAGCACGTCGCCTTCCGAATCGTAATCCACCGCATCGGCTTCAAAGGCGATCAGCTTGCGTTCCGCCTCTGGCGGCGTCGTCTCCTGCGCATGCAGCGGCGATGGCACGCATAGTGCGATGAGGAGCCCGGCTGCGCTTGCCGCAAAGGGCCGAAGCAAGCAGGATCGAATGGCTTGCAAGGGATGCAACGGGACGGGGAGCATGGCTTGCCTATCGCACCGCCCGCCCTTAACTGCAACGCTATCCATCACCTCTCGGCCGACTAAATTGAAACGAGGCCCCTTACCGACCCGGAGCATTCATGAAGATCACTTTCGCCGCCGCCATGCCCGCCAGCCCTCCCCGGTTGCAGGTCCGCCTTGCCGCGCAGGGGGCGCTTCCTGCCGGCGTCAGCGATCTGGTGGCACAGGGGGCCGCCGCCGCGCGCTTTACCGGCAAGACGGCCCAGCTGTTCGAAAGCTTCGTCGAACGCGATGGCGCACTGGTCCGGCTGGTGCTCGCCGGGATCGGTGACAGCAAGGCGGAGGGGCGCGGTGACGCGCTGGAACGGGCGGGCGCGGCCATCGCCGCCAAATTCCTGACTTCGGGGGAAAAGAGCCTGCTGCTCGATCTCGACGGTGCGGGGCTGAAGGCTGAGGAATGCGTGCGCTTGCTGATGGGCCTGCGGCTGCGCGCCTGGCGGCATGATGTCTATCGTACGCGCCTGAAGGAAGAACAGAAGCGCAGCCTTGACGAAGCGCTGGTGCTGAACGCGCCCGATGGCGCCGAGGCCGCCTGGCAGGCGGAACAGGCGGTGGCCGAAGGCGTTGAATTCACGCGCGAACTCGTCGCCGAACCAGCCAATGTCATATACCCTGAAAGCTTCGTTGAACGATGCGCCAGACGCTTCGAAGGCAGCGGGGCCGAACTGGTCGTGCTGGACGAGGCGCAGATGAGCGATCTGGGCATGGGCGCGCTGCTGGGCGTTTCGCAAGGCGCCGCGCGCGCGCCGCGCCTGCTGGCAATCAAGTGGATGGGCGGCAACCCGGCGGACAAGCTACTCGCCCTGGTCGGCAAAGGCGTGACCTTCGATACGGGCGGCATTTCGATCAAGCCTGCCGCCGGAATGGAAGACATGAAATGGGACATGGGCGGCGCCGGGGCGGTGGCGGGCGCGATGCTGGCGCTGGCCAGGCGCAAGGCAAGTGCCAATGTGGTGGGTATCTGCGGCCTGGTTGAAAACATGCCTGACGGCAATGCGCAGCGCCCCGGTGATGTGGTGACGACCATGTCCGGCCAGACCGTGGAAGTCATCAACACCGATGCCGAGGGGCGGCTGGTGCTGTGCGATGTGCTGACCTGGACGCAGCGGACCTTCGATCCGGCGCGCATTGTCGATCTGGCCACGCTGACCGGCGCAATCATCATCTCGCTTGGCCATGAACATGCGGGCATGTTTTCCAATGACGATACATTGGCGGGCGATCTCGACGCGGCGGGCAAGGCCATTGGCGAAAAGCTGTGGCGGTTCCCGCTCAGTGCGGAATATGACAAGCTGATCAACAGCCCGATTGCGGATATGAAGAACACCGGGCCGCGTTACGGCGGTTCCATAACCGCCGCGCAGTTCCTGCAGCGTTTCATTGAAAACGGCACGCCCTGGGCGCATCTCGACATTGCGGGCATGGTCTGGGCGGACAAGCCCGGCGCAACCTGGGACAAGGGCGCGACCGGATATGGCGTTCGCCTGCTCGACCGGTTCGTGCGCACGACGCTGGAGGGCTGAGGCCCGTCATGCGGGTCGATTTCTATCAGCTTTCTCGCGACCCGGCAGAACTGGTCGTTCCGCTGATCGCGCGTGCCACCCGCAATGCGGGCGAACGGCTGCTGGTGGTGAGCGGGGATCATGCCCAGCTTGGCCTGATCGGCGATGCCCTGTGGGAACGCGCGCCCGAAGCCTTCCTCGCCAACGGTCGGGCTGATGCCGCACACGCTGATCGCCAGCCAATACTCCTTTCGAGCAAGGCGGAGGCTCTGAACGGCGCGCGGTACATTGCGCTTGCTGACGGGGCGTGGCGCGATGAAGCTGCGGGGTTTGAACGCGCCTTCCTGCTGTTTGACGCGACCGGCCTTGAGCGCGCGCGCAACTGCTGGCGGCAGCTGGGCCAGCGGGACGGGGTGGAGCGCCGGTTCTGGAAACAGGACGGCGGGAAATGGCGTGAAGGGCCATGATCAGCCACCTTGCAGCGCAGCATGATCCGGGCTAGTGGCCCGCGCGCAATCATAAACACGCTTCGCAAGGAATATCCCCATGGCGGTCACCCGCACTTTTTCGATCATCAAGCCCGATGCCACCCGCCGCAATCTGACCGGCGCGGTCACCAGCATGCTGGAAAACGCCGGGCTGCGCGTCGTCGCATCCAAGCGCATTCACATGACCCGCGAACAGGCCGAAGGCTTCTATGCGGTGCACAAGGAACGCCCGTTCTACGGCGAATTGTGCGACTTCATGACCAGCGGCCCGGTGGTGGTCCAGGTGCTGGAAGGCGAGGACGCGGTGAAACGCAACCGCGACGTGATGGGCGCGACCAACCCGGCCGACGCAGCGGAAGGTACCATCCGCAAGAGCTTCGCTGAATCGATCGAAGCCAATTCGGTCCATGGCAGCGACAGTGACGAGAATGCGGCGATCGAGATCGCCTTCTTCTTCAAGCCGGAAGAAATCGTCGGCTGATAGCCCCGGCACCGCTGTGTTATGTCAAAGGCCGCCCACCGGGCGGCCTTTTTCGTTGGCGGGGGCGGGTAGCTTTAACGGGATTGATTATACTGTCCCCGAAATTCGAGTATACTGTCCCCGGAATTCTGGCTCGGAATTCCCTGTCCCGGAATTCCCTGTCCCGGAATTCAAAACGATATTGCGGGAGGTGGTGTTACAGTGGGTCTAGGTGTAGGGATCCTAGTACAAGGCGGCCCCACCTACACCGAGGTGATTCCCGTTGTTTAACGTTCGCGCACTACTTGGATAGTAAATTGCAACGTGAATAAAAAATCATCTTGAAGATTTTCGTAAACGGCCTTCTGTATGGATCTATATTAGCTAATTTTTATTTGCTTCATAAATTTTTATATTATTCTAAATACGAACAGTTCACTATCGAGCGGCACTATCACGTTTATATTAGAGGAAAGAATTTATATATTAGTGATGTTGAAAATTATGTTTCTGGTTTAACATCTACAATATTTATATTAATTATAGTTTCTACAGGAATTATTTACCTATTTAATAGATATAAAAAAAGTAATAAATGACTAAATAATCAATATTTTTATTTCTACAATATTATGTGCGACGTCAAAATTTTTCGATGGTGCGCAAGATTATAGATTTTTTATTGTTAGATTTCGTATAAATTTTAAATTATTGCATTTATTTTGCGGCTGTCTGTTTGTGAGTGTGCCTGTTGGGTGGGCGAATTTGGGATACGGGGGATTTGAAGTGGAACATCTGTGGCAAGCACTGCTGTTGTTGTTCCTGGCCGTGGCGGCGCCGCTTGCGCATGCGCACGCGGACAGCACGGTCACCTACACCTATGACGCGCTCGGCCGCCTCGTGCGCTCGGTAAGCAGCGGCACCAGCACCGCCGACACCACTTATACCAAACTGCGCTGTGGGTGACTCACGGGCGAGGATTCCCAAAGGGTTGAAAGTCTGAATCTATGTTTCCAGGCTTTGGAGGGTTCGGACATGGGTGCTGCGATTGTTTTGCGGGATGATTTCGACGGTGGGGCGTTGCGGCGTTTGGCGCGGTTGTCGAAGAGCGCGAACCAGGCTCGCCGGCTGCTGGCCTTGGCCGAGATTTACGACGGCGGCAGCCGGACTGCGGCGGCAAAGATCGGCGGTGTGACGCTTCAGATCGTGCGCGACTGGGTGATCCGCTTCAACGCCCGCGGTCCCGATGGTCTCCTGGATGGCAAGGCTCCCGGCGCCCGCTCGCGGCTCAACGATGCCCAGCGGCGGGCGCTTGCGGAGATCGTCGAAAGCGGCCCGATCCCGGCGATCCATGGGGTCGTGCGGTGGCGGCTGATCGACCTGGTGCAGTGGCTTCACGACGAGTTCGCCGTCTCGCTCGACGAGACCACCGTGGGGCGCGAGTTGAAGAAGCTGGGCTACGTCAAGCTGACGGCGCGGCCTCGCCACCATGCCCAGAACGAATATGCGATGGAGGCCTTCAAAAAGGGGGCTTTGCCACCGAGCTGGCAAAAGTCAAAGCAGGCCTCCCGAAGGGCACACCCATAGAGATATGGTTCCAGGACGAAGCGCGCATCGGCCAGAAGAACAAGATCACCCGGCGCTGGGCCAGACGCGGGACACGGCCCTCGGCGCCGAAGGACCAGCGGACCAAATCGGCCTATATCTTCGGGGCGATCTGCCCCGAACAGGGCAAGGGCGCAGGCCTCGTGCTACCCTTCTGCAATACCGAGACCATGTTGCTGCATCTGGTCGAGATATCCTTCGCCGTCGCGCCGGGCGCCCACGCTGTCGTGCTCGTAGACCAGGCCGGTTGGCACATGACTGGAAAGCTCGATGTCCCCGCCAATATCAGCATCGTCGCGCTGCCGGCCAAGTGCCCCGAGCTGAACCCGGTCGAAAACATCTGGCAGTTCATGCGCAACAACTGGCTCTCCAACCGCGTCTTCACATCCCACGACAACATCGTCGACCACTGCTGCGAGGCCTGGAACAGGCTCATCGACCAACCTTGGCGCATCATGACCATCGGACGACGCAAATGGGCCCGTGGGTTCTGATCAATGCAGGTTGGTATAAGCAGGTCTTCGAGGAATGGAAGAAGGCCGTCACCACGATGGGTCACACTCGCCAAGGTGGACCGTAGGATGCGACGATCCATCGGATTGAGAGCTATGCGGTCAAGTTCTTCGGGCAGATGAAGATCGAGACAATCGGTCCCAAGGAGTTTGCAGACTTCTAGGTATGGCGGAAGTCCAATTACAATCGGTATCGGTTTGGTGCCAGCGTTCGATCTTGCCTTGGGTTTGCGGATGAAACGGTGCACCAGGCACATGGTCCCTGTTCTTGGCGCCTAGATAATCGGCCAGTTCACCGGCGATGTAGCTCAGTCCGTTGCCGCTGAGCAGGCAAGGCCTCCCGCCTCAAGGCCGCGCTGCGAAAGGTTGGCGAGTCCGTCGTCCGCGACCCGCATCGAAAAAATCATTTTGGCTCTAATGAAACTTAAAATTTCTGCATACTAAAAGATAAACTCACAACAGTTTAGAGGCCTTCGTATCGAGCCATATATCTAAGTGAAATAACTAATAATGAAAATGAACATATCCAAGGCCCAAATGGATATTCAGATTGGTCGTTTTTAAATCTACAAATAAGTGTGATGTGCCAAACAATAATCATCAATGATGAAAAAAATATCACCTTGAACGCTGTAAGCATTCCGAACCAAGCGCCTAGTGTTGCAAGTAGCTTGAGATCGCCCTGGCCGATTGCTTGTTCTCGCCCCAGAACTATAAAGGCCTGACCAATTAACCAAGGTACCAAATAGGCAAGCGCTGCGCCAAGAACCGCCTGCTCCAAATCTATTATCTGCGTAGCTGGATTGATCTGAACCAACATACCAAGCCAGAGTAACGAGAAAGTCAGGGAGTCCGGCAACAAGCGTGTCTGAGCATCCGCAAGCCCCAAGGCCATAAGTCCAACCGACAAGACTAGCAGTGCAGCATGCCGCAAATCTGGTGCCCCCAAGCCTAGCAACCCATAGGACCACACAACAGCTAAACCAACGAATCCTGCGGCAACTGTGCGGTTGGCGCGGATCGCTAAAACAAGCCGTCGCCATAAAGGTGCCCTTGCCTCAGCAGCTGTTTCACCGCGGGCCATCTGCACCCAGAGCTCATCGGCATCCAAGATCCGCTGCGGCAGGACAACGGCAAGAGCAAGGCCGCCGCAGCCAAGCAAAATGCCAAGCAAGAACGGGATCAGGATCACTGAACTGGGGTGTCTGACATGATCGATAGCAACCGGATCACAGCGGGCCCCAGTATCACGGTCATCAACACCGGAAATATACAGAACACGAGCGGTAGCAGCATTTTTGTCGGTACTTTGGCTGCCGCTTCTTCCGCGCGCTGCATTCGTTGGCCGCGCATGGTTTCGGACTGGATCCGCAAGGCAGTAGCAATGCCCGTCCCGAACCGATCGGCCTGAATTAGCATGGCAGCAAAGCGGGAAAGGTCTTCCAGTTTTACCCGCAAGGCCAAGTTGCGTAATGCGGTGGAGCGGCTTGCACCTGCGCGGATTTCCAGATTAGTCAGTTGAAATTCCGCAGCCACCATCGGGCTGGACCGCGAGATTTCCTGCGACACGCGGCCCAATGCCTGATCCAGGCCGAGACCGGATTCGGTGCAAATAAGCAGCAGATCACTCACATCAGGCAAAACCACTCGCATTTCGTCAACCCGCGCCTGGGTGCGCAAGTGGATGAAAATTTCGGGGAGATAATAACCCAACGCCGCAAAAGTTAATATTACAGCTAGAACTGTTACCGAGCGCTCGCCGGGGTTCAACACGTCATAGCCTACCCCGAGCACCACCGGCGCAATGAGAGTTAGCGCAGTCTTGATCGCATAGTAGGTACGTGGGGCAGTCGGGCCACCGAATCCCGCCCGTAAGAACCGCAGCCTGACCTTGTCGCTTTGCCAGCCATCTTCCGGGACTGACAGTCGCGACAGAGTTTGCAAGGCATGCTGTAGCCGCTTGCTTGCCTGTAGCTTCTGGCGTCTAGATTGTTCACTTTTGACGTCTACAATTGGCGCGATGACCTTGCGCAAGCGCCGCTTGTCCTGCGCCTCGAGATAGAGACGCGCTGTACCGATCACCAGAAGCGTTGCTGCGACAAACGCCAGCACGGCTATCACCATGCTCGATGTCAGCGCGCCTAGGGACATGATTACACCTTGATCTTCGCTATTTTCCACATCCAGACAAAGCCAATGGCCATCAGCGTCAGGCTGACCATGAGCCACTTCTGTCCGGTATGGGTCTCCCACAACACCGACATGTAGGTCGGATTAATCATCGATAGAATGCCCCCTATGATCGCGGGCAAGACGCCCAGAAGGATGCCGGAATATTTTCCTTCCGCCGCCAGAGTACGCACCTTGCCCTGCAGCTTGAAACGTTCACGGATCGTGGTCGAGAGGTTGTGCAGCATCTCTGCCAGGTTTCCGCCCGTTTCTCGTTGAATCAGCATACCCACCACGCAAAAGTTCAAATCCTGGCTAGCAATTCGATAGCACAATCCGCCTAGTGCTTCCTGGAAAGAGCTGCCGAAATTGATTTCGTCGAAGACCTTCCCGAACTCCTCAGCGATCGGAGATGGCATTTCTTCCGCCACCATCCGGAACGACATCGTCACACCGTGACCGGCCTGCAATGCGCGTGCCATGAAATCAAGTGCGTCAGGTAATTGCTGTTCGAATTGCCGCTTACGCTTGATCGAGCGAAGGTAAAGCCGCAGGATAGGTAACGCGCCCACCATTGGTGCCGCCAGTACCGCGATCAGGACATTGCCATTGGCTAGGATCCCGGCCACAATTGCCCCGCCACCGGTTGCCAGCGCACTCGCCTTGGCTAAGCTTTCGGCCGAACCTCCACTGCCCGAGCTGAGTACCAGCTTTTCAATATCGCCAAAGATCCCTGCGCGTTCTAGCACCCGGGAAACCCAGCTCTCTGCCCCGCCACCCGACAAGACCGCGCCTACTTGTTTGGGCCCGCTGTGCTGCCTAGAGGTAGTTTCGAGCTTACGACGCACGATCGCGCTCTGCCGGCGGGCGATGATGATCCGGGTGAGCCCAGCGATAACAGCTATCCCCGCCGAAATCAGAAGGCCACTTAGGATGGCAAAGAAAAGCGGTCCACTTCCAAGCATCATACAATCCGCCCGCCAGAAAGGCTGGGCGTGAACATGGCCGGGTTCAACTTCAAACCGGACCGGACTATTTTCTCAGCAAAGCGCGGCCGCACACCGGTCGGGTTGAATTGTCCGATTACGTTGCCATCAGCATCGGCCGTCTGGACATCAAACGTGAAAATATCCTGCATGGTGATGATGTCTCCTTCCATGCCAGTAATTTCGGAAATGCCGATCACTTTGCGCGTACCATCTGCCATACGCGCGGTCTGGACGATGAAATCTACGGCAGATACGATCTGTTGGCGAAGCGCGGGCAACGGCAGCTGCAAGCCAGACATTCCAAAAAGGTTTTCAAGCCTGCCCAATGCATCGCGTGCATTGTTGGCGTGAACCGTCGTCATCGATCCGCTGTGGCCGGTATTCATAGCCTGGAGCATGTCTATCACTTCACCGCCACGGACTTCGCCCACCACGATCCGGTCGGGACGCATCCGCAAGCTGTTGCGCACTAGTGCGCGCATCGGAATAGCGCCTTTGTCTTCTATGTTCGCCGGGCGGCTTTCAAGACGGACGACATGTATCTGTTGAAGCTGCAATTCTGCTGTATCTTCCAACGTGATAATCCGTTCATTAGGAGGAATGAAGCTGGACAGGATGTTGAGCAACGTCGTCTTCCCCGATCCAGTACCCCCAGAAACCACGATGTTCGCTTTGGCCTTGACGATGCAGGAGAGGAAATCTGCCATATCGGCATTCAGCGCGTTCTTCTCGATCAAGTCTGGGATCTTTAGAGGTATTTTCGCAAAGCGCCGGATAGTCAGGCTTGCGCCATCCAGGCTCAATGGCGCGATCACCGCGTTGACACGTGAACCATCGGGAAGCCGGGCATCTGCCATCGGGCTTGCCTCATCAATCCGTCGGCCGGCGCGGGAAACGATCCGATCGATAATTTTGAGGAGGTGAGCATTGTCAAAAAATCGGATGGCAGTCAGTTCTACCTTACCCCGCCTTTCCACGAACACCTTGCGGGGACCGTTGACCATGATTTCGGTGATAGTGGTATCCGCCAGCAACGGCTCTAAAGGCCCAAGACCGAGGATCTCATTTTGCAGGTCGCGTGCCAAATTTTCCTGCTCTGTCTCGTTAAGAGGCAGGGCTGCTTCCGCAATGAGGCTAAGTGCGATCAGTCGCAGCTGTTGCTTCAGTTGATCCGGAGGCAACGCTTCGGCTTGTTTCAGGTCGATCTTGTCCAGCATTTTTTGATGCAGCTGGTTTTTAATAACGAAATAATCGTTCAACTTTGCAGAGTCACCCTTCTCTTCATTCATTTCAGAGCCGATGATCATTTTGTCCGCCTCAAAATGCTGCAGTGCAGTCCGATCACCCCAACTTACCATTTGAGACTTAAGACTTCCCATAATTTCCTACCTCTGGGTGCATTGCCTAGAATGTCTGCAGACCAAGCCGCGATCGCGCGGGAAAAGCGCGATCGCGGCGCTATTTCGACAACGGGTGTGCTGCGGGCCAGCGCTGAGACAACAGATCCGCCTGCATCAGGAATGCTCCGCGCGACAGGATGGGTAAGGGCGGATTCAAATTCGCTAACGGCTATTGAGGGCTTCCCGCCGAATTCGTTGGTCACCAATCGGATCTGTGCTTTGGAAAATTCGAGATCTTCAAAAAACTTGATCAATTGCCCCGCCCGTCGAGTGCTGGCCAATTCCATTCGCGAAATCAGCACCAGGCTATCCAGTGTGTCGATAAGAGGTAGCCCCACCTGATCTACCGAGGCGCCAAAATCGAAAAGAATAAATGCGTACTGATCCGCCACCTTATCGACGAAATTTGCCACGGCGCCCGGATAAATGCCAGCAACCCTGCTAAAATTGATCGGGGTGGGGATAATATCCAGATTTTCAGCGACATGATGTACCATTGCTTGCATCAACGCAGCATCAAGTCTTTCACTTTCGTGCGCGAAATCGGAAAGATCGTGTGTCGGCGTAGTTTCAGATAAGTAGATGTCCAAATCACCAAAAGGCAGCGCCAGATCAAGCAACAGGATCTTGCCATCAGATTGAGCAGCTAGTGAAGCAGCCAGATTGGCCAGAATAAAGGATGCTCCATCACCGCCCTTAGCCGAAACAAAGCCTATGCGCTTTGCCGGCTGACGAGACAACTTTGAGCTAGGGGTGAGGCGCAGGCGCGCAAGGATTGTGTCGCATGCAGCAACACTCTGTTCGGTCAGTATGTCACTTGTGCCCAGCCGCATTAATTCTAAAAGCGTCTCAGGCGAGGGATCGGCGCAACTGGCCACGATGGCGATATGCCCCGCCATGGCCCGCAAGTCCTTGACGATTTCGCGCAGTACATCGGGCGGATAGTTCAGAAAGACAACGTCGGGCTGGATGCTCAGTATCTTGGCGGAGATCGCGGCGATATCGCGGCTCGTCACGATCATGCTGGTGACGAAAGAGGCAAGCGGGGCCTGGGGCGCCTCGGCCAATGGCCACTGCTCGTCCGATACAAAAATAACGCGCATGGGTCAGGCTCTCACAATCTTTGTCAGCCGGAGGGGCGTGAGTTCAGGAGCAGGTCGCATTGGGTTCGCTCGTGATGGTGTTGCGCATGGACTCACGAGGCGACCGAATCCGAAACTCCGGCAAAGTTATGGTTTCGGAAAGCCCGGGAATGAGCAGATCGGGGTGAATGCCCTGCAACTTAGCTTCCACAAAGCGGCAGGTCGTTGCGCTGCATCCATCAGGAAAATAACTGATGCTGAGCCAATCGGTTCGGGTATCGAGGTCAATCTGGCCCGATGATTCGACAAGCGCCTTTACACGTAAACGGATCTTCGTTTCCTGCGTAGAGCCCATGTCGCAAATGCTGGCCAAGCGGACCGCTAAGCGGGTGGCTTCGTGAGCCGTGCCCCACGAAAACATGAAAAGCGAAATCTCGATTACGGCGATCAGGGCCGTCCAGAAAAGCATGAACGCCAAGGCAAACTCGACGATGACCGAGCCGGTCTGAAGAGGACGTGCCGCGGTCCTCATAGTGCCTGCCGCATGGTTACGCTTATCGGCGGCAGGGTAATTGATGATGCGCCGCCAAACATGCCAGTGAGAAAACTGCCGGTGGCCAGATCATGCCGATAGCCGGAAACTGTTATTG
>Ga0181557_1004433_pt1 | contig 13133 bp, 10 predicted proteins | sample 011ome_23_FD_148632 | JGI IMG/M metagenome (GOLD analysis project Ga0181557, IMG submission 148632) | Coastal salt marsh microbial communities from the Groves Creek Marsh, Skidaway Island, Georgia - 011506CT metaG (spades assembly) | ecosystem: Environmental > Aquatic > Marine > Intertidal zone... | reverse complement strand
ACGCACTAAGCAAAAACTGGAGAGAGAACAGCACTCGCGAATTTATAACTGCGTGAACGACAGTTGCAGTAAAAGATCAGGGTTTTTTAAGTTTTGCCGGGGCGCTTTCTGTATGCATTCAAACGCTCTGCTTTCCAATTCCAAATCCAATTCTAGAGTTCTTTCTTAGTAGGGGACGCATTGTTTAACGCGTAGTAGTGGTAGTATTTTGAGAGAGAGTAGTAGGTTTACCCTCTCAAAAAAGCGAGAATAATGTACGTTCCAACGGACGAATCCTACCAGCGATGGAAAACGTTAGTCCCGTTCGTGTACGACTGGTTCAATAACTTCAACGTCCCTTGGCCGTCGTTAGCCGTTCGATGGGGATCGGTCCTGGAAGATAAACAGTACAAGTTCTCGCAGAGAGTGTACATCACGGAACAAACCGGAGCGCACCCAGGCGCGGACGCGAATACGATTTTAAGCTACAACGTGGACGTGACGAAACCGAGAGTGGCGGCGGCGGAACACATGCTGTTTGACGACGGCACGGACGGCGGCGGGTTCGCTTCGGCTGGCGCGAACGGTATAGCGAACGGAGGAGAGAACGCGGGAGGCGGCGGGCCGAGAGTGTCGAACATTAACCTCGGGTTCTTTAAGAAAGTGCACGCGATTATACATCCCGGGGAAGTAAATAATATGCGCTCGTTTGGGAGTTTGAATCCGGACGTGTTGGTGACGCACACGGATTCGGAGGAGTTGTACGTGTGGGACGTGAAAAGACAGCCGGGGAGGTCGTTTAAAGAGTGTCGCGTGAGGAACGACGATGCGAACTATAAACCGAGCACGCCGGATTTGATTTTAAGCGGGCACACTGAGTTTGCCGAGTTTGCGTTGGACTGTCACGCGAAGGAGTACAAAGTGGCGAGTGGCGGGAGAGATACGAACGTTTTGGTTTGGCATTTGCCGGATTTTAGCGCCAACGCGGCGGTGGATAGTAGTAATAGAAATGGGAAAGTGACGACGAGTGAGAGCGGCGTGGAAGGTGTTCGACTTAACGCGCAATGCACGTTCAAAGGGCACACGGATACGGTGGAAGACGTGGCGTTTCATCCGACGGATTCGAACATTTTGTGTTCGGTATCGGACGACACTAGGTTATTATTTTGGGACTCGCGGTGCGATCACGGGAAACCGGTGAACGCGGTGAAAGCGAGCGAAGTCGACGTCCACGTGGTCGATTGGAACGCGCTGAATACGAATTTAATCGCGACTGGTGGTAAAGATAAGATTGTAAAAGTTTGGGATTGGAGAAAGATTGGGGAATTTTCCTCTCCGAGGAAAGGCGGCAAAAAACAACAAGAAGGAGAAACCGCGTCGGAAAAAGATATGGTGATAATGAGTCACTCGCACGAAGGCGAAATTCTTCGCGCGAGTTGGTCGCCGCACGATGAAAATGTCTTTGCATCTGCCTCGGACGACGGGTGCTTGAACGTGTGGGACTTATCTCGGAAGAAAGGAACGAATAGTAGCGACGAAGAAGCAACCACGACGGCAAACGACAACGACAAACCTAATACTGACGGCGCCACCGCTGGTGCCGAAAACGACAGCGGCGAAGGCGATGATGGAAATACGAACAAACCGAAGAAGTCTCGTTTCGGCGAAGCTCCGCCGGATGAACTTCTCTTCACGCACTCGGGGCACAGGAACCCTATCACGGATTTTCAGTGGAACCCTCACGATCCGTGGACGGTAGTGAGCTCGGGATCGGGCGCAAATGTCGCGTCCACGTGCCAATTTTGGCGCATATCCGATCTCATCACGCGTCCAAAAGAGGAAGTCATGCAGGAACTGGAGAAACATTCTGCGTATATATGCGGGCGAGCGGCGAAACCAGCGGAAAGCGACGACGATACGGAGGATACCGGCGACGACACTTCCGACGCCGGCGACGACCCGACGAATACGAAAGAGGAAGACTTTGTGAAAAGAGAGGAACAGAACATGACGCGAAACCCGTCGTACGAAACCGCGCAGGAAGAGGCATTTGAAGCGATGGATTTGTAGCGATAATGTTGTAGTATTACATTTTAGTTTACATTTTTGATACACAAGTACTATCATTCTTTATTCAACGGAGAGATAAAAGAGGGAAGTCGTCAGATGCTACGCCAGTCGGATGGATAGAACAGAAAACATCAAACGAATGAAACGAATGCAAGCGCTCAGTAAATTTGTCATTGGTATCTTCACGTTGGATAGTCAGAAAAGATTAAGCTAAATTGAACATCACTGCGCACGCGAACGAAGAGAGAAAAGAAACAGAGGAGAAACAAAAAAGCAAAACCCCTTACCTCGTACTACTGCATTACTCAAGTGCCTAGTCCGGCACGTTTCTTTCGCATCACCGCCTCAACTGGCTCTGCTTTCCCGTCTCTCTTCGCACCGAGTCCAGTGCCGTGCGTAAAGCCCATTTTTTCCATCAATTTACTTCCAATAGCGTTCGAGTGTTGTTCAAATTCGGCGTAGTTTCTCCCGGCGTCAATCGGAACGCCTTTTGACGCTTTCTTTCTCGCCCGTCTCAAAGCGTTTGCCTTCGCCTCGGCTTCAGCGGCTCGTCGTAATCCCCTATTCGCGTACATCTTTCTTTCACCATCGTTGTCGTCGATATCGTCGTCGTTGTCATCGTCGTCTTCGGACTCTACTTTGGTCAAGTCTGCCGCCTCGCCGGCTTTGATAAACGACACCGGCGTCGCGTTTTTTCTGGTACCATTACTCCCTCTTTGTTGTCTATTTCGTCTATTTCTACTTTTATCTTTGATCTCTTTACCGTAATGCGTTGACACGCTTCTGTTCGCCCCGGACGAGTTTCCCTGAAACCTTATAACGGCGTGGATTCTCTTACCGCCTCCCAAAGTTTCAAACACGAAACCGCCGGACGAGCCGCCGCTTCTTTGATGTACGATATCCCTCACGCACTCTAATTTCATTTTCGTCATCCCAGCCGGTAATCCTATATAACTCCCTTCGCCTAAATACATCAACGTTTCCAACACCGATTCTACGTACGTTTCGAGCTCCTCCTCTTCCATCAATTGTTCCTGCGCCGCTCGCTTCGCCCTGCGCTTCTTCGCCAACGCTTTCTGCCGTCCTTTTTTCGACGTCCAATCATCCTCTTCGCCCGAACTGCTGCTCTCGCCAAACGACGACCCCGGGCTTGGAACCAAGTACCCTCCTCCGTACCCTCCATCCAACGCCATCCCGGCGATTGCTTTCAACTGCCGCTCGTATTCCGCCGAATCCGAGAGTTGTTCCTCTTCCATGTTGTCTTCTCCATCATCAGAGGAAGAAGAGGTGGACGAATACGACTCAATGTCTTCCTCGTCATCATCCATACCATCGTCGTCTGAATCGTCGTACTTCCAATACACCTCGTTTTTCTTCTTCTTTCCTTCGTTTATATCGCGCACGTCGACGCGCACGTTTCCAATCATCAACGAGTTTTTCCCTTCCCCCGCTTCTTCCTCTGACGATGATTCTCGTTCCAAAACCGCATCGAATCTCCCTTTCTTTTTCTGCGCATCAGACGACGACGTAACGTTGGTGGTGGTTGTGAACTCGCCAATGCCTACGGGTACGGTCACGTCGTACTTCATTTCGAGAGAAAGAGAGAGAAAAGTGAAGAAACAAAGTGGGGAATTTTCCGTTTGTTTTTATTCCTTTTGCTTTGCTCTCAAACGTCTTTTTTTTCTGCAATCACATGCGAGAATAACTATATTCGTTTTTATACATAAAGCTTTCATCAAAGATATACCACCTCACCGCGCGAGCGAGCGAGAGAGAGAACGAACGATGTCGGGAGTGACGACGCGAGCGCAGAAAAGGCGGATCGGGGAGAGAGATGTGTGGAGTTTGATTGTGAAGAACGACGATATTTCTTTCCAACACATTCTTCCGAGATTGAACGCGACCGATCTTAAATTCTTGTACGACGTGAATACGGAGACGAGAAAGTTGATGAAGAGATCATCTCGCGCGGGTGATTTAAAAAAGAAGTTTTGGATTGAAGAGATGTCGTCGATATCGTCTTTGGAAGTAGCGTGGGAGCATTATCCGTGGGGCACGTATAACCATGAGCTGGAAGAAGAGATGGACGAACCATATTTCTGCTGGCAAGTTGCTAAAACGAATAAACTCGAGTTGCTCAAGTGGATACGAGAGGAGAAACAGTGTGAGTGGGATGAATGGACGATTAATGCGGCCGCAGACCAAGGTAATCTGGAAATGGTAAAGTATTGCGTTGCAAATGAGTGTCCTATCGGTACGTATGCGTGTGCAAATACTGCCCAAAACGGTCATCTCGAGGTACTCAAATACTTACGCGAAGAAGTCAAAGCGCCTTGGGGTTGGACGACTGCCGCTAACGCGGCTGCAAAAGGTCATCTCCACATACTCGAATATCTTGTTGAGCGTAAGTATGATCAATATAACGTGCATGCGTGTTGGTTTGCGGCCGAGAACGGTCACTTGGACTGTTTGAAGTACTTGCACGAAACCGCCAAAGCGCCGTGGGATTCTCGGGCCGTATCCTGGGCACACAGAACACCCAACAACCCCGAGTGTTTACAATACCTCCTCGACAACGACTGCCCTTTACCAGTTGGTTGGTCTTACGAAGACGGGGAGTTACACGTTCCAGAATCAGAATCAGAATAATACCTTGTAATAACAGAGACAGAGAGAGAGACACACAAATACAAACTAAAGCGCTTAAAAACTCGTTCCTTTCCATATCAAGTCTTTCCTCACTTTCCAATCCACATGCTTCTGCTCGAAAGAGCGTCTGCATCGTCGAAATGCTATCGTTTTCTCTTAACGACGCAAAACGTACAAGAGAAAAGAAGCGTTTTATCGCGCGATACTCTTATTTGTCGTCGTCGGGGTAACGACAGAGCGCTTTTACCGCGCTGTGCGAATGTGAATTTAGGGGAAACGAAGAACGGCGACGAGACCGTTAGAGAAGAAGAACAACGCGGGGTCTTCGAGGTGGTCGAACTGTTCTCTGGCATCGGCGGGATGCGGTTAGCTTTGGAACGCGCGAACGTGTTTAATAAAAGTGAAGTGCATTTTACCGCCATCGATAACAATTGCAACGCGAACGCGGTGTACAAAGCAAACTTTATGAATCTTTCCTCTGAGACTCGAGTGCTGGAGGGCAACATCGAGAGTTTCGACGTCGAGCGCGTGCTCGCATCTTCGGTTGATGGGTGCGAGATATTGACTTTATCGCCACCGTGTCAACCGTACACGAGGAAAGGGAAGAATCGAGGGGAGAAAGATGCGCGGTCGACGGCGTTGGCGAGGATAATCGATATCTTTGAAGACGCCGGAGAGGAGAAGGAGGAAAGCGTTGGTACTCGAACAACGGCGTTGCCGAAGAGGATCTTGTTGGAAAACGTCGTCGGATTTGAGCTCGGTACGGAACGGGAGAGGTTTATTGAAGCGTTGAAGAAGAATGAATATCACGTGAAAGAGTTCGTTGGTTTGTCCCCGGAGACGATGTTAGGCGTTCCGGTGAAACGGCCCAGGTATTACTTGTTGGCGAGAAGGAAAGAGTTGTTTAGGAGTTTTGATATCGACGGTGATGATCCGCCTTGGATGTCGTCGCAAAATGTAACAACGGCGGTAGAAGATATAGCTCAGTATTTAGATAAAGAAGTAGATATAGGTTTAGACGTAGAGGAGAAGAAGATTAAGTATTGGAAATTTTTCGATGTTGTGAACGTATCGTCGTCGTCATCGAAGAACAACACCGACAACGTGGCGTCGACGTTTACGTCCGGGTACGGGAAAACGGTGTTTAGCGGGAGTTTTATTCTGAAAAACGGCGATATCGCAAAGAGGGATGTGAATGCAAACAACGCGTATCGATTGGTGAAGGATGATGATAACGAAAGCGATGAAGATTTCGCAAAGAGAGTTTCAAAGTCTGTCCGTTATTTCTCTCCTACTGAGCTTTGTCGTTTACACGGGATTAAAGATGATTTCGTTTTCCCTCCGTCGTTATCAATGCGACAACAGTATAAACTCATAGGGAACGGCATTTCCGTACACGTCGTCGCGAAATTGCTAGAATATCTATTTAAATAAAAATAAGGTACTACGATGGACTAGAAGCTAGTAACTTGTGCTCTGTTTATGGCGGCGCGATTCACGTGTCCGAAATTTTGTTGTTGATGACGAGGATATTTCCTTCTTTTTCTTTTCCCGGTGCTAATCGCGAAGATGACAATCGCCAAAATCGCCAACGCGAAGAACACGTGTTCACCACTAAACACGTTTTCGAGAAAGACCGGGAGCATCAATATCGAATTGGTAACGCTCATTTTTTCGCGACGTAATCTGCACCGCGCTAATTTAATCCTCGCGTTCTCAATCGTCAATCTCGACCGTTCTGCGAATTCCATAGCTTTGCTCAAGACGAAATCGGATTGTTCGTGCACAGCGTCTTCGTTCTCTTCAAACGAAGATAAAGTTTTCGCTAACTCTTCAAACGCGTCATTCATGTCTCGCAGATTTTCTCGCATTTCCTTGGCAATGCGTTTTGGTAAAGAGTGCGGCAGCGCGTCGTGATACTTTTCGTAGTCATCGCTCTCGTTGACGTATTCGCTCGCAAAGGCGTTGTACGTCTCCGTCGCCGCTTCCACGATGTGTATGGCAGAGTCCAAACGAGAGACAATGTGATTTCTTCTCCCGGCGTTTGCAATGACCTCGGAAACATCTTCCGTGTTTGAAAGGTCTCCGCCAAACGGGTGACAGCCCACCGCCCACAGCAACGGCTCAAAATCTCGGCCTTTGTGTTTCCTCGCTTCAAACGGTAACGGCAACGCACCGAGCGTTTTCGCGAGACCGGCGATGATATCGCGCGTCGGGTTTGGATTTGGAATCCCCTTACGCGATGGTGCAGAATTACCGCTTCCATCCATTGCTGCATCTTGCGAAGCAATCTCCGAGGCGTCTTGTAAAACAACCACCAAGCTTTCATCGGAAGCGACGTCGTTTCGTATGTAATCGTCGTCATCGTCATCCTTGATATCATCGTTCTCACTCACGTCTAAACCGTCGTCCTCATCTAACGTAACGCCTTTACCGTACGATGCAAGCGATAAAAGGTACACTGGAACCACTCTGGTACCGAATAGCTTTACCGTATTCGTTCGATTGTTGGCCAAGAACTGCGATCCCCCGACATCGCCGCGTTTCGAATGCAAATGCCCGACGTTTACGTCTTCCTTCAAATGCGTATCTAACAGCATCGCGTGCGCGGCGTGCTCGGCTGCTTTCGGCCCGTATCTAGAGTACAACAAAGACGATGCTCTTTCGACGTGTTCACTCAAACCATGTCCAAGCACGTCGCTGGAAACGCGAAGCTCTTCCAACACGTGGCGTTTCGAAAACTTGACGAATCGCTCCTCTCTGTTCACGACGCTGTGTCTCTTCGCACGCGCTATGGCAGAGGCAATGTGGTGATGTAAATGTAACTCGTGCGTCCCAGACACCAAAACGAGTTCCTGACCGGGGAGCAAGAACTTTCTCACTTCTCGCTCAATCGCTTGTAAATCCACGCTCGCCTCGTTGGCGGTTTCATCGACGACGTCTTTATTCTTAAAATCGGCGTGTTCGTAATGCAACTCCGGGTCGAGAGGATCGAACGCCGCGTGATCTCTCAGCGCAATAATCGGCACCAACACTCGCTTCGCGAAATTCATCGTCTCGAACGCGATATCTGGCGCGTGCAAACTCCTCACGCCATCAAATATTGTCTTCCCTAATTCTCCGTACACGTGCGCGTCAAAATTCCTCCGTACGCTCTCAAAAACACCTTCCTCCGTGTTCAAAAACTCCTTAAACGGCTCTACGATGCTATGTCTCGTCGGAAACACCCACGTGCTCTTCTTCTGGCCTTTCTTGACTGGCGGTCCTTCCGCTCTTAAATCGACCACGGCGTACTTTCCACTCCCGACCCACGCGTTCGACGTCGCGTACTCCCTGTGCCTCTTCTTCGGCGCCCTCAACTCTTCGTGCATATCTACGTTTTTCAAATCGTACCCGTACGTGTACGAAAACTCTTTCGTGTCCATATCGGAGGTCCCGTTCGAGTTATAAATAATCCTCGTCGCGGATGGCAAGCAGATGACGACCGTAAACTTCCCATCCGAATCGATTTCCTCGTCGTTGTTCCCTCGAATCACTCGCTCCACGACCGGTTCCAACGCTTTCGCGTCGACGATAAATCGAGGACGGTGCGTACGCCTCGAAAATGTGCCAACCGCGTCTTCGTAATCCCGTCTTAATTTCCCTAACTTTTCCTCGTAGAGCGATACCGAGCCGTGTTTCACCGTCCATTGGATGGTAAAACGCACTTTGCTCTTCATCGGGACGATGACATTTTTCTCTTTCATATCGTTGTGTAACACTGAAAACTTCTGAAACGCTTCGTTTAAGTGCAAAAGCAAACCAGATTTGTCCACCTGTAAATACGGATCGTTCCCGAGCGTGTCGTCTAATCCGAGCAAAAGGACGTCGACGGAAAGTGGTAAGGTGAATGATGATTCAGACGACGACGTAAACGATGACTTTTGCGCCGTCGACGTCCTCTCAAAGCTTCCTTCTTCCTCCGCGCGAACGGTGACATTTTCCCCTAAAAAGAAGGGAAGAACAAAGACGACGACGAGAAGGAGAAAGGAGAAAAACGACGAGAACGCAGCAGACGACGGCACAGCCTTCGCGCGTTTTCTCAACGGGCGTTTCTTCGACGTCGAGAAGGCGTCGTCGTCCGCTTCTTTTGTCCTCATTGTAAAAAGGGAGTGAATTTGTGAAGCTTCGAGTTGTGAGAGTTTCTAAGGCGTATTAGGAGGATGCGTTCGAATATTCGAGAAGATGTACTAGTACACTGCGCTTATGTACGTATTAAAACACACACACACGCCGTGTGAGTGAGAAGTGTTATTTTACATTTTAGTTTACCGCGACGATTTCACCTTTCGCGATGATTTTCCCGGCGTCTCCGTCGTCTCTTTCCGTCGTAAAATCATCCCTATTCTCGCGAATCACAAACTCCTTCCCGCCTATAAAGTTATCCTTCTTCTCGTTCAAACTGACGTAAATATCCTTCACGTTTGCAATCTTCCCTTCGTTATCGACGGAAATGTTCCCTAAATCTCCGTAGTGTCGATTCAACACGCACCCGTCGCCGACGAAATGACACGCGCTCGCCCCGAATTTCTTCACCGAGTCCGGAGCGCCGTGCGGGCGCAACTGTTTTTGCGAAAGAAGAAGATTAAGATGAAAAAGAAGAAAAAGAAGAACAGATGTCAGCGTTATTCTTAAACCAACAACGTAAAGCGTTGTCATATCATCCTCGATCGAGAATATACTAATTGATATCATCATCTTACCTCTGGATTCCAACTCTTGCCGTTATCGTCGTGAATGTTCACGCCGTGCTTGGTGTTCGGCGCTAACCCATCGACGGAGGAAAAATCAAACGTCACCGTTTCTTGTAAACTTCGGTTCAGTTTCGATGTGATTTTCACGGAACCGGAGACCTTCTCGGAGGATGTCAACTCGACTTTGTACTCTTTCGCGGTATCGGAGAGCGATTGGGAGGTTTTCGAATCGAACGCAAAAGATGATGAAGGCGTTGAAAGAACACTTAAAAGCGCGAGCGATATCGCGAAGGAGGAAACAACACCATTAATCGCGACATTTTTTTTGCTCTCGTCGTTGCCCTCGTCCTCGATGCGCGTCCTCGAGGACGTAAACGACGACGTTTTCGACGCATCGCATCCCCTTTTTACGAGACGCTTTGCAACGCATCGCCTTCCGTGAGTAGTATTCGTATTCAGCCGTCTTCGTGCGCATACTGATGGTGGTTGTAAAAGAAACGCTGCAGACGACGAGAACATCCTCCTCTGTAGTTGTTATCGTGTCTCTCGCCGTTTCTTTGCCCTTAATGTGCGCTCTTATAGGGGAGTAAAAGTAGGGGAAATTGGACAGTCGAAAGTGGATAAAATGGAAGACATTTCACCTCATAAGAAAGGATGATGAGCAAGCGCGAAGACGAGGACGACAGAGAAGCGTTGTCATTAAAACTAATGCTCGAACGCAACGCTCGAATGCACTCGCGAAAATCGGTCGAAAACGGACGCAATTTCCCCGTCCGCGAGAACGATGTGTTCGTCTCCACGTACCCGAAGAGCGGGACGACGTGGATGCAATTTCTCTCACACAACGTGCGTTTGGTCATCGAAAACGAATTCCTAGACGAGGCGAAAGCGATGAACTTTAACGAAATCACGGAGAAAGTGCCCTGGGATATATTAGCGGAAGATTGCCGGTCAATAGGGACGATTGGTGGCGCGCAGGATTTACGAGCCGGGCAGAGCAAAACAGACCCGAAGCATGGGTTGAGGCTGTTCAAGTCGCACGAAAGCGTCGAGGCGATCGCGAAGAGGAAGGGAAATGAGATGATGGCGAGATACGTGATCGTGTGTAGGAACCCAGAGGATGTTTTTCATAGTTTTCATCAGTTTTTACCGGCGTATTGCGGGATTGACCCGGAGGAGATTCGCGCGGAGACGTTTTGCGACGCCATATTCGCCGGAGCTTCGCACAGCGGGCAATATTGGGAATGGAACATGGATTGGTTCCAGTTTGCTGAGAAACATCCAGAGAGAGTGTTGATGGTGTGCTTTGAGGATATGAAAGAAGATTTAGCGGGTGTGATTAGAAAAGTAGCGAAGCTCATGGGGGAAGACTTCATCGCGAGTGCGGATTTAAAGGAGATGTGTCGTCGCGGGTCGTTCGAGTACATGCGAAAACACAAGACGAAATTCGACGACCATTTCGTGAGGAATAAGGTGAAGAAACAGATGGGAATACCGGACGATGCGCCGGAGTTTTCCGTGGGGAAAGTCAGGGAGACGGGCGGTAAGATTGGCGACGGGAAGAAAAAGCTCCCGGAATCCGTGCAGAAGCGATTAGAAGAACGCTGGATGGAAGTGTTCGGTAAGAAAGGCTTCGATTCGTACGAAAGTTTTCGGATGCGCATCAACGAGATATGGAAGTAGTTCATTCACTATTTCGTGTAGCGCTTTAGTATTACATAATAGCATAGCACATGCCAGTAGTATTTACAAAACGCGTGAGTTATCAGCTCTCGCGTCGTGCTTTAGAGTTGTTGAGCTTCTCTTCGTTTCATTCCGAGATATCCGTGTCGTCTTCATCGTCCGCGTCCCATTTTTCTTTCGCTCGAAGCAACATGGTGTGCTTAACATCTAACTGCAACCTCTTCAGCGCCTTTTCCGCGGTCACGAAATCAATCCGTAGCTCCGCGTTTTCTCCTTCTAACTGTTCTATTTTCTCTTCTAATTTCTCCACCACGTCTCCTTCGCTCGCGTCGTTCCTTCTCGCTTTCGCCAAGGCGTTCAGAAACCTCCACCTTTGCAGAAGCATTCGTGCCTCTGTTTTCCTAAGTTTGTCGCGCGTCTCCGCGTGCATTTCTAAAACCTTACGAAACTGCTTCTCGTATAACTTCAGCCTTTGTGCACTCCACGTGTTCGGTTCCGAGAGTTTTTGCAACGCGTCAATCTCCTTTTTGTTCTCCGCGTCTTTCTTTTTATACAGTTGCGCGTCTGCTCGTAACTTTCCAATTTCCATTCGCATACATTCGTTTTCCTCGAGTGCGTTCGCGAGAGAGTGTAAACCGGCGTCTCGAACGGATTCGTTCGACGCGTTCTCATCGAGTATTTTACGCAACTTTCGTCGAAGCGCGGAAGGTGACGACGACGATGTCATCAGAACTTCTTTGTGGGGGGATTTTCAAAATGGAATTCGACAGATACGCGACACAAAAAGCCGCCCGCGAGTTGACGCGGAAAGAGAGAGATACAGAGAGAGGGAATGTCCTCGTTCAAAGTCGTTCAAAACTACAACAACCTTTTTTACCCGTCTACTGTGTCGTCGTTTTTCTCGCGAAAAGGAAGAAGAACACCCCCAGTCGTCGTGGCATCATCATCATCATCGATGACGAATAAAAGAGAGGTTTGGGAAGTCTCCAAACCGGGAAGTTTATCCGCGTTAGAACTACGCAAAGACGTCCCTTTATCTGCGTTAGAAGACGAAGACAAAGTTCGCGTGGAAGTGAAACATATCGGGTTGAACTTCGCGGACGTGTTTACCGTGCTCGGTTTGTACGGCGCGACGCCGAAACACGAGACGTTTATTCCTGGTTTAGAATTCGCAGGTGTGTGCGTGGAGGAAGGAAAAGGAGGAAAAGAAGGAGAGACAAGTTTAATCGGAAAGAGAGTGATGGGGGTGACTCGATTCGGTGCGTTCGCCACGGTCGTGGACGTTCCCAGACATCAAGTTCGCGTGATTCCAGACGCGTGGAGTTTCTCGGAAGGTGCTGCGTTCATCGTGCAATCGCTCACGGTGTATTACGGATTATCCGCGCTCGGGAGGATACGCGAGGGCGACGTGTGTTTGATTCATAGCGCGAGCGGTGGGTGCGGATCGCAAGCGTTGCAAATTTGCGACAAGGTTGGAGCGAAAGCGATTGCGGTTATCGGCGATGAGAGTAAGAAAGGGTTTTTGGAGAAGAAACACGGAGGTTCGTTACCGGCGAGCGCGATTATCGTGAGAGATAGAAAAACTTTTGGAGACCAGGTGAGAGAAGCCGCGCAGCGCAGCTACGACCGGTCTGAAGTCGATATCGTCCTCGATGCGACGTTAGGTGATTTTTTCGAAGGTGGGTGGAACAACTTGTCAAAAGGTAGAGGTGTGTACGTTGTTTACGGCGCGGCGGATATGACGCCTCGCGGAGGCGTTAAGTGGTATAATCTTTGGAACTGGTTGGTATTGATTAAAAAGTTCCTCACGAGACCAAAAATTGACGCGATGGAACTTCCGGGGGAGAATAAGACCATAGCCGGCTTTAACTTGATATGGATGTTTGATAAGAGTGACTTGCTCTTATCTTTGTTATCAGAGTTAGAAAATTTGCAATTGCCGCCTCCAAGAGTTGGGATGGAATTCTCTTGGGAGGAGTTACCGAAAGCGTTGGAAGCGTTTCAAAGCGGCAAAACGAG
>Ga0181557_1004420_pt1 | contig 13170 bp, 9 predicted proteins | sample 011ome_23_FD_148632 | JGI IMG/M metagenome (GOLD analysis project Ga0181557, IMG submission 148632) | Coastal salt marsh microbial communities from the Groves Creek Marsh, Skidaway Island, Georgia - 011506CT metaG (spades assembly) | ecosystem: Environmental > Aquatic > Marine > Intertidal zone >... | reverse complement strand
CTGTTGTATTCTTCACTAAATTGTTTCGAAGTGAAAAGTGGTGAATTGATCATCACCGTAAATTGAAAACAGTAGATGGTAGTGAAATTATTTTTTTTAAATCTACTCCACCGTCACGGATTTAGCCAGATTACGAGGTTGATCGACATCGGTACCTTTATGCACCGCGGTCAGATAGGCCAGAAACTGAATAGGAAGGCTTAACAGTAATGGCGCTAACAAAGGGTCACAATCTGGGACAGTAACCAGCGTTTCAACCAGCTCTGGGGATTCGCTGGCTGCTTGCCGCGCCGCGCTATCTGTTGCTACCAAGAGAATGTCTGCTCCGCGTGCCTTAGCCTCAACAACATTGCTAATCATCTTGCCCAGATGCTCATCATCCGCAAGAATGGCAACCACAGGCAATCCTTCTTCGATCAGAGCAATAGGCCCGTGTTTCATCTCACCGCCGGCGTAACCCTCAGCGTGAATATAACTTAATTCCTTGAGCTTTAACGCGCCCTCTAGCGCTAGCGGATACAATGTTCCTCGGCCCAAATAAAGGCAAGACTTAGCCTTTGCCAGACGCGCCACCATTGGCTTGATTGCATCCGAGCACGCCATAGTTTCGCCCAACAGACGCGGCAAGCTTGCCAGCATCCCTTCAATTTCTTGCCTGCGCTGATCATGGATCACACCGCGTTGATGCCCCGCCACCGCCGCAAGGATTAACAAAACCGTCAACTGCGCCATATAGGATTTGGTGCTAGCAACGCCAATTTCAGGACCCGCACGAGTCATAAGTTGAACACCGGATTCCCTTGCCATGGTTGATGTGTCAACATTGACTAGCGCGGCGGTATCCACCCCTTTTTCCGCCATATAGCGTAATGCCATGAGAGTATCGAGAGACTCCCCTGATTGAGATATACCAAGGGCGAGGTTGATCTGACGAAGAGAAGGATGGCGATATCGAAACTCAGACGCGATTTCTGTCACCACCGGAAGATCCGCCAGATGCTCCATCCAGTAGCGCCCAACAAGCCCAGCATGATAGCTCGTCCCGGCCGCTAAATAGGCTATGCCGGTAAGTTTCCTAAAATCGATGGGTTGAGGCAGATGAAAGCCCCCATCGCTGTCAGACAGAGCGCTGAGGGTATGCAGAACCGCGTCTGGCTGTTCATGGATCTCTTTTTCCATGAAATGATGATAGCCTTCTTTTGATACCAGACCAGGGCTGGCGGCAACTACTACAACCTCACGATTGACGGTTTGACCATTGCTATCACTCAGATGCACCTGATCATTCGAAATGGTGCCATAATCCCCATCTTTGAGAAAAATGATCTTTTGGGTCACATCGCCCATAGCGATAGCATCCGAACCAACAAAAATAGCCTCATCCGTTAGGCCGACTGCCAAAGGTGAAGCTTGGCGCGCTATCGCAAGCTGATCAGGATAATCCATGGTCATGACAACAAAGGCATAGGCGCCTTCGATCTGATCTAAAACCTTTGCGGTAGCATCATGCAAATTATCAGTGCCATCCATCGCTTCGACAAATAAATGGGCCAGCACTTCTGTGTCGGTATCACTGGTGAATTTGCACCCCTTGGCCTCTAGGTCTTGCCGAATTTTACGGTGATTTTCAATGATCCCGTTATGCACCACGGCGACCCGATCTTGGGCCAGGATTGGATGTGCATTTTCAATTCTCACCCCGCCATGGGTAGCCCATCGGGTATGGCCTATGCCTGTGCTGCCTTTTAGTGGTGAGGCGCTGAGTACATCAGCTAGTGCATTCAATTTGCCTACAGCGCGCCGAACATCAAAACCTGTTTTTGTGCTGACAGCGATACCAGCAGAATCATAACCCCGATATTCCAAACGCCGCAGCCCTTGAAGCAAGGCGTCAGCCGCATGAGGATAACCAATGGCGCCTATGATACCGCACATAGCATTTCCCTTCTGTTCATAATCATCACTATCGTCTTTCTATATACGCCTTCAGAGGGCGAAGATGCAATATCACATTCTCTGTTGTTTGATTTGATAGGTGTTCATACCGATCCGGTCTTTTCTTATTGTGCTTTAGATCATATAATCACGGCATGACATTCACGGCTATTATTCTTGCCGCAGGTAAGGGCACGCGTATGCGCTCCAACCTGCCAAAACCCCTCCACCGTCTCGCGGGGAAACCGCTTCTTGACTGGGTGTTAGATAGCGTTTCTGCGGCAGGAGCCCAGGATGGTGTTGTTGTCGTTGGCGCTGATAGTAGTCAGGTTAGTGATTATACCAAATCCCTTGCCAAAGATGGACACATCCCCCTTTCCATCGCTATCCAAGACCCCCCTATGGGCACAGGTCATGCGGTTGAGGCGGCAAAAGACCTGCTAAAGGGGAAAAATGGAATTGCTATTATTGCTTTTGCTGATACGCCTCTGATTTCAGCAGATTGTTTTGATGCCTTAATCGCATCCATCCGTGATCACGGCCATGATTTATGCTGTCTTGGATTTATGGCGGATGACCCCACCGGATATGGTCGTCTGATCACAGACGCACAGGGGAATGTGACCGCAATCATAGAAGAAAAGGAAACAGATGCGACGAATAAAGCTATCCGGCTCTGTAATAGTGGCCTGATGGCAGTCAAAATGCCGCTTCTTTTTGAACTGCTGGATCAGATTGGGTTCAACGAAAAGACAAATGAAAAATTCCTGACCGACATTGTTGCAAAGGCACATCACACCGGACGATCAATTGGCTATGCTCAGGCAGATGAAGATGATGTTCTTGGTATCAATTCACGCGTTGACCTCGCCAAAGCAGAGGGCATTGTTCAACACCGTCTGCGGCATCGCGCCATGATGAATGGGGCAACACTTATTGCGCCGGAAACCGTTTTTCTTAGCGCTGACACCATGCTGGCCGAAGATGTGGTTGTTCATCCAAATGTGGTAATTGGCCCGGGGGTATCTGTTGGTAATGGGGCAGAAATCAAATCCTTTAGTCATATCGAAGGCGCTGTGATTGGCGCATGCGCGGTCATTGGCCCTTATGCGCGCCTTCGTCCCGGAACGGTTTTAGAAGAAGGCGTCAAGATTGGTAATTTTGTTGAAACCAAGAATGTCACCATGGGGGCAATGGCAAAAGCGAACCATCTGACTTATCTGGGCGATGCAGAAATTGGCACAGGGGCAAATATTGGCGCCGGCACTATCACTTGTAACTATAACGGTTTCCAAAAGGCGATGACGCGTATTGGGGCAGATGCCTTTATTGGATCAAATACCGCCCTTGTTGCACCGGTGGAAATTGGCAATGGTGCCATGATTGGCGCAGGAAGCACCATCACCGATAATGTGGCTGATGATGATCTGGTCATTGTTCGGGCAACCGCACAAACCCTGGAACATGGAGCCGCTGCATACCGCAAACGCGAAAAGGAGAAGACATGACAGAGCATCATGTTTTAGCTAGCCGATCAGGCAGCATTATTTCTGCCATTCAGGATCAAAATATCGTAGTCATCGGTGATGTGATGCTGGATCGCTTTGTCAGTGGTGAAGTAAACCGTATCTCCCCTGAGGCTCCTATCCCTGTCCTTAATCAGACTGTGGTCAGGGATATGCCTGGCGGCGCAGCAAATGTTGCTCGTAACTTGGCGCATTTAGGGTCACGGGTTACCCTTATTGGGATGACTGGGGATGATGATGACGCCGATAAATTGAAAACATGTCTATCTGAAGAACCTAGCATCACAGCAAAGCTTTTGCGGGAAAATACCAGACCAACCACCACAAAAACGCGCTTTACGGCAAATGGGCAACAATTGTTAAGAGTTGATCTCGAAGACACCCAGTCCTTTTCATCATCTGTGCAGAGCAAAATACAAAAGCAAATTGCTGATGCGCTTGATGGTGCTAATACAGTCATTCTTTCGGATTATAACAAAGGCATGATTGAAAAGCCTCTGATTGACATGGTGTTAGGGCATAAGCGGCGCGATCAGTTTCAGGTTTTGATGGACCCCAAAAAAAGTGACGCCAATCTTTATCATGGTGTTGATATTCTCACCCCCAATATATCTGAGTTTCATGCATTCTGTCGGCAGTGGGATATTGCACCACCAAACGCCATGGATATTGATGCGCTGGATGCCGCCGCACAACGCATTCTCACTACGACAGGTATTGGCGCCTTAATGATCACTTTAAGTGCCAATGGCATAATGGTCTGTCGGATGGGGGCAGAACCCTTTCATGCGGTTAGCATTGCAAGATCTGTTTATGATGTTTCCGGCGCTGGTGATACCGTGATCGCAAGCCTTGGCGCCGCTATTAGTGCTGGTGCTGATCTGATTGAGGCCGCGTATCTAGCCAATGTCGCCGCAGGGGTTGTAGTTGGGAAAACAGGAACAGCCACAACAACCCCAGGTGAAATATTGGCATGGGCGCATCACCACATGCCCCCAAGTTTAGATATGACCGTAACTAAAACCAAAGAATGGAAAGAGGCTGGAGAGACCGTTGTCTTTACTAATGGCTGTTTTGATTGCCTTCACCCTGGGCATATTTGGCTGTTGGGTGAGGCAAGAAAAGCTGGTGATCGCCTCATCGTTGGGCTTAACAGCGATGCCTCAACTCGGCGTCTTAAAGGGGCAAATCGGCCCATCCAAAATGAAGGGGATCGCGCCAGTGCCCTTGCCGCTTTGCCTGAGGTAGATGCCGTGGTCATTTTTGACACGGACACGCCATATGACCTCATCACCGCCCTTAATCCAGATGTTCTTATCAAGGGCGGCGATTATAAACCAGAGGCAGTTGTTGGCGGTGACCATGTGATCAAAACAGGGGGCAAAGTAGAAATTATTCCTACTCGCACAGGGTTTTCCACCACACGGCTTAACGGCAATTAGGCATCCGTATCAGTTCCGGCCAAAAACTCCTGATCCAGATCTGGCAGGGGTTTATCGTATAAAACTGCCTCAAAACCTTTCAGACGCTTAAAGATAGAAAGCAACTCAACAATCGTTGGCCATGCCGCAACCACGAGCTGAAAAGAATTAGCCACTTGCCCAAAGGCGGTTAGGATTTGTTGGAAAATCCCCCACGTGATCTTGCCCATGACAAAGGTTGGCACAAGAATAACAAAGGGAAAAATGTTATCCGCCTGAAAATACAAGTTACGGGTCGCGTTGAAATACACATAATGAAAATAAATGCGAAAATAATTTCGTCTGACATTATTGAACAACTGATGCACCGTAGGCGGTTGTGCGCGCGTGTCATCATCCTCACCATAAACCAACTCTTTTCTGAACGCCGCTTCCACACGCTGATTGCGGAATTGCAGTCCTGGCAATTTAATGCCAACCACCGCCAATAGGATTGTGCCAAAAACAGCCCAAACAATAGATGACCACACCAATGGATTAGGAATAGCCCCCAAAATGGGTAATTCATCAACATAAACCGACAGGCTAAGCAAGATTGGCAAGAACGCAAATAATGTCATAAGAGCATCAATCACACTGACCCCAAGGTCTTCCATGATGGTCGCAAAACGCATGGTATCCTCTTGAATACGCTGAGATGCCCCTTCTACTTGGCGAAGCTTTGTCCAATGGCTGAGGTAGTAATCATTCATCGCTGTCCGCCAACGAAAGATATAATGGCTGACAAAAAATCGCGTCAGGGTAAAGATAAACACTGCCACCATCGCGATATTGGTGAAGGTCAGCAGGCTACTATAAAAATCCCATTGCGTGTAGGTGCCAGGGGTTTGCAAAGTGGATTGCAACATATCAAAAAATGGCCTGCGCCAATGGTTAATCGCAACTGATACCTGAACCCCAAAATAGGTGTTAAAAAGAATAAACGCTGAACCAAGGATCGACCATTTCCCCCATTTATGGGGCGCATAGATTTGCCAGAACAAATAAAATAGCCCTGTTAGTAAGGCAAAATAGACATAGAAAATCAGAAAGTCCGAGGTAACAAAAAATCCAAGCCCAATCACAGGTTCTTCTGGGGAAATGATCGGCATGCCTAAAGCCGCCATGATACCGCCAAAGGTGGTTGACCAAATCAGATAGGTCAAAGCCAACCAAATGATGCCAGTTGTCAGAACCAACACAGGACGGCCTTGCCAGCAGTCACGATCAAGCGACCAAAACCCTAAAAATGCCGCCGCCATCACCCCAAGATACAGAACCAGAGCCACTAGGCGAGTTGAGGTAGCAAGCACCGCTTCCCCACCATCATCTGGTGTCTGACCAAACAGCAAGGTCAAAAAATCACTGACGCTGATATTCCAAAATAAGGTGGCGCAAATAATCCAGAACAACAACGACAGAAAAAACTGTTTTGGCCGAGGAAAAAAGGAAAAGATCATGGCAAATACCTAAAGCTACCTAAATACATATCGCGTTTCGTCCAAACCGGACTTTAATGGTTATATGTTGAAGCCATATGACCATTACATATAGGGTAAGCGACGTTCCGACGCTTTAGCAATATGAAGCCTTGCGCGGTGCTTGGCAATAGCCCTTGGCGTGAGGGTCAATCCAAAGCTGTGTTTGATCATCACCACGAGATCAGGATCAGATAGCGGATGGGCCTTTTCTTCTCCTTCAATGGCTGAAACAATGCTTGCGGAAATGGCACGGCTGGCAATTTCTTTGCCTATTGCATTCACAACGGATGAGCTGAAAAAATCAGCCAGAGGCACCATGCCGCGGGGCGTTAGGATCAGCTTATCTTTAACCAGACGCGTAATCGTACTGGCATGACAATCAAGATGTTGAGCAGCCGTTTTCATGGTGAGAGGCAGAAGCGCCACATCCCCTTCTTTTAGATACCCAGCTTGCTTGGTGACAACAAATCTAGTCAAAGCCAAAAGCATATTTGCACGTGAAGATAAAGCCGCGTTAAGGACGCTAACTTCTGCTCTGGCTTTTTGCAGAAGCGGTTTTAAATCTGCATCATCAAACATATCCTCTGCCACACGAACACTTGGCAAATTAGCTTTATTAAGGGCTATGTCATAACCATCATCTTGCTTAGAAATTATCACATCAGGCCTAAAAATATCTCCGTCATCATGCTGAAATCTAGCCCCTGGCTTGGGGTCTAGCTGACGCAAGCGAGAGAGACCTGATTGCACCTGATCAAGGGATAATCCTGTGGCTTTAACCAAAGCATCCTGCCCTCCCTCAAGCAAAAGGGATAAATGCGGCAACAAGCGTTCCATTACGCTGTCATAATCACCGCGATCTTTAAGCTGAAGCGCCAAACATTCTGAGAGATTTCGGGCAAATAACCCCACCGGTTCCATATGTTGCAGTCGCGTGATGAGGTGTTCATATTCGTCGCCAGTTACGCCTAGACTTGCGGCGGTTTCCTTTGCCGCGAGTTCTAACCAACCAGCAGGGGTAATATGTTCCACCAATGCCATGGCTACCGCCCGATCACGACCAGAAGGAAGCAATAAAGAAATCTCATTTATGAGATGCGCGGTTAAGGATATTTCCACACGGTCTATCGCCATTGCGGCAGAAAAGGCAGTTTCCAACCTAGGATCATCAGGCTTGCGGATAACAGAGGCGGGGTAGTCAACTTCAATAAAAGGGTTATTGGCTGCCAGATCCCGAACAAATCGGGTGATCTGATGATTGCGCCATGACATAAGCCTTAAGGATTGCCGCATGGCAGGAGTAAGAGCAAGACGCTGTGAGGGTTTGGCCACAAGGTTTTGGCGCTGATGATTAGGCTTAGCAGGCGGTCTGACCATCAGTCATGAACATCCTTTTCATTCAACATGGCACTAATCACCAGACCAAGGCCAAGAAAAACAGTCATCATGGCTGTACCGCCATAAGAAATTAAGGGCAATGGCGCGCCTACCACCGGCAACATTCCAGAGACCATAGCAATATTGACAGTCACATAAAAACTGATCATCGCAGCGACACCTATGACCAGCAATCTAGAAAAATTAATCTTCATGGCAAAACTGTATCGGATCAGAAGAAAGATCAACGCTGTATAAAGTCCAATGACATAAATGCAGCCAAAAAATCCAAACTCCTCACCAATCATGGTAAAGATGAAATCCGTCTGGCGTTCAGGCAGAAAATCCAGATGGCTTTGACTGCCTTGTAGATAGCCTTTGCCAACAACACCGCCACTGCCCAAGGCAATTTTGGATTGCGTGATCTGATAACCAGCGCCAAGCGCATCAAGATCAGGATTAAGAAACACCATAATTCGGCTTTTCTGATAAGGGTAAAGCATCGACCATCCAATTGGTATCGCCGCAAGCACCAAACCAAATACCGTCATCACCATCCAGCGCGGTATCCCAGCAGCAAAGATTACCACCGAAGCGGCTAGCAACAACATTAGCGACGTGCCCAGATCCGGTTGAAAGAGCACTTGAGTAAATGGGATCATGATAATCAAAATTGCCGGAATATAAGTTCGGATATATCTAAGCATATCGGGATAAAGCCCATGAAAATAGGCTGCTAGCATAACGATGACAGCCAGTTTCGCTGGCTCGGACGGCTGTAAATTAAATCCGGCAATAGAAAACCAACGTTGCACCCCCCCTTTGCCTGTTCCGATAACCTCTAGCACCGCTAAGAGCATGATCGCCAATACCCACCATAAGATGGCGTAGCGGCGAATAAAATGAATGGGGATCATGGCAACCACCATCATTAAGGTAAAGCCAAGCCCCAACCGAATAGCGTGCATGGAAGCCCAAGGGCGCCAAGCCCCATGTGCAGCAGAGTAAAGGGACAAAACCCCAACCATGCCAATCATCATCAGCACAAAGATCATTAGCCATGGGATAGCCCGAAACCATCCTGTGGTCGCACCAGTATTGCTGTGCAACGGCGTGGAAAAAGTAGGAACATGCCGTGGACTGATCAGTTTTTTCATAAGTTCTGCTCAAACAAATAGGTCATGATATCTCTTGCCACTGGCGCGGCAGCGGATGACCCCGAACCGCCATGCTCTACAACAACAGCGATAGCATATTTTGGCTTATCCATTGGCGCGTAACCAACAAAAAGGGCATGATCCCTGAGTTTCCAAGGCCTATCCATGTTATCTACAATGCCGCGATCACGTTCAGCTTTGGTGATCCGTTTAACCTGAACGGTGCCGGTTTTGCCAGCCATTTTAACCCCGTCGAGGTCCAGCTGATAATTTCGTGCGGTTCCTTTCTTGCCGCCTAGCACAGCCTCCATTCCACGCCTGATTATAGACAGGGAAGCTTCTGAAACCCCAATCTCAGGGGCATCAGGGGCTGGCGTCCCTTGCTTTAGTTGTGGGCTGATCTGAAACTTTCCATTAGCAAGACGAGCCATCATCACAGCTAACTGAATGGGGGTTGTTAACACATAACCCTGACCGATTGAGGCCACCACTGTTTCTCCGGGGGTCCAAACCTGACCAATGTTTTGTTCTTTCCATTTTTTATCAGGCATTAGCCCGGGTTTTTCCCCCGGTATCAAAACATCTGTCGGCAGTCCGATCCCGAATATCTTTGCCATACTGGCGATGCGCTGTATCCCTGTTTTCAGTGCCAATTCATAGAAAAACACATCACAAGACTGTTCAAGCGCATTAATCACATTGACATTGCCATGCCCATATTTGAACCAGCAATGAAACCGGGCATTACCCACATCTTTATGACCTGAGCAAAAGAAGCGTGTCTTTTCATTGATAATGCCAGCCTCTAAAGCCGCTAGCGCAACGATCATCTTAAAGGTTGATCCAGGGGCATATTGCCCTTTAATGCTTCGGTCTAACAAGGGAATGCGCGGATGATTAACCAGTGTGCTCCAATCCGCGTTGCTGATCCGGCGGGACAGAATGTTTGGATCAAATGTAGGGGTTGAAACAATGGTCTTAAGTGCCCCTGTTTCAATATCTATGACAACAATCGATCCTGTTTCTGGTGGCACAACACGCCCAAGGCTGTCTTCAAAAACAAAGCCTTCTGTTTCTGACACCGCACTTGCCAGTTCAGGGTCTGCCGCCAAAGCACGCTGTACCTTGGGGTCACTATAAGAAATTGGTTTGTTACGACCCCTGCGAAGAATACTGGTCGCATAGGATTGCAGATTAATATCAATTGTAAGTTTGATATCCGTGCCAGGGGTTGCCGCTTCTTCTATGGATTTTTTAATTGGTCGGCCAAGGGCATTTACCAACACCCTTTCTTGCCCCGGCAGCCCCCTTAGTTCTTCCTCAAGGGCACGCTCAACACCAGATTTGCCATTTTGCATATTCACCATGTTGGGCAATACACGGCCAGAGGTGATATCTTCCTCGCTTACCCGTCCCACATAGCCTGTCAAATGCCCTGTCAGCAAGCCTTGCGGATAGATGCGCTTTTCAATGCGGTCAAAACTCACACCCGGTAATTCAGGGCCTCTTACCACGACCCTTGCGACCTCACGCTGGGTCAAATCATCACGAATAATAAGCGGCAGATAAGATGGTTGCTTTTCTGCCTTTTCCATTAATTCGTCGATGTAAAGATGATCTAATGTGATCAGTTCAGATAAGGCGCGTAAAGACTGATAAAGGTCTTTAGTATAGCTAGGCACAATATTCAGGGCATAGGCCTCTGCGTTTCCAGCAAGAAGACGGCCTTCGCTATCAAAAATGCGTCCACGCGAGGGCGGCAACATTTTATAATCAAACCGGTTCCGATTTGATAATGCCTCATAACGGCTTGATTCCATGATCTGTAAATAGAACAATCGTCCTACCAAGGCAGAAGTCAATGCCACCTGCCCACCAGCCAGCAATAAGGATCGCCGCGACAAGGTATGCTCAAACTGCTTTGCCTTACGAGTGATCATTTCAACCTGCGTATCAATTCCATTAAGGACAATTCTAATTTATAAATTCCAATCATAATTGGAAACAGCAAAACCGTTACGCTATACTGAAACACCAGTGGCATGACTGCAGGAAAGCTCTGATTAATCAAAACAATGCAAATCCAAGTATAGAGCATCACGGTAACCATAAGCGCTGCATATTCTAGCCATATCAAAGATTGCTGGACATTTTTAAGCCGATGCCGCGATAGGATGCCAAAGAGATTAACCAAAATCATTGCCCCAGAGGTATAACCAAGAGGCGCAGATTGCATCATGTCATAAATCAAACCAACGCCAATAAGGTTGATGAAATGATTCTGTTCTTCATCGTAGATCGCTATTAAAAATACGATAGTAATCAATAGCTTAGGGGAAACCCCAAAAAATAAAGGAAAATATGCCAGCGCGATTTCAGCAAAGGCAACAATAAACATCAGGGCAAAGTTGACGCATTGATGCTGCAGCGTAGGTGGGGATGCAATAGAGCTAATTGGCATGCCTATTGCTCCTCTTCTGCGGCATCACCTACCTTTTGACCAAACGCGTTTATCCCTTCAAGACTAAAGCTATTGGTATCATCAGGCAAAGGCGAATAGCTTTGATTAAACACATCGTCCCTAGGCATATCGTTTTCTTTTGGCCAGCTCAGCACAGTAACAAAACTTAGGCGCTCTAAATCCACAACCGGTTTAACGCGAATACGCTGATCTGTAATCTGAATCACTTTGCCAACAGGTAGGCCAGCAGGGATCAACCCGCCATGCCCAGACGTCTGAACAAGCTCACCTTGTTTAATTTCCGCCTGACCGGGAACAAATCGTAGATCAAGCAGACTGGCATTAACCCCTGCGGTCACCGCAGGCCATGATGTGCCTGAAAGAATTACAGGGATCATCGCATTAAGATCTGTGATCAGCAGAACTTGGGCGTAAAACTCACCCACCTCAACAACCACCCCAACCAGACCATCCATGGTCGTAACCGTATCCCCTTTGTTAATGCCGTCCTTTGCCCCAACATCAATCATGACAGCATGGGCAAAACTATCCGCATTAATGGCGATAACACGCGCAGAAACAGCATTCATACCTTCAGGCACAGGAAATTTGCTTAGAGCGCGCAATTGGCGATTTTCAGCTAGCAACACCGCCACTTCGTTTTCCCAGCGGCGGAGGTTTTGGACTTCTTCTTTGAGGGTATTGTTTTCTTCGCGCAGTTGGGCAACATTTTCAATGCCGTCAATCATAATGCCTAGGGCTCGAAAAGGGACGCTAACCGCCTCAGCCAAAGGGGTAAAAAATCCTGCCACCATACTGCGCAAGGAGTTCATCGCCGAAATATCGGCCTTGCCTGCCATCATTAAGACCACGCAGACAATAAAAATAATCAGATGCGTGAGCAGACCACCGGACCGACGTCCTTTCTTTCGCTCCGTCGCAATGTTGGGCAATGCGATTTCCCCTAATAGGCTCCCACCAGAACATTCTGAAGGGTTTTCATTTCCTCAAGACAGCGCCCCGTTCCAAGAGCAACACAAGTTAGCGGATCATCAGCAATAGAAATAGGCAGACCCGTTGCTTCACGGATAACACTATCAATTTCATTCAAAAGCGCACCACCACCAGTAAGGACAATGCCCTTTTCCACAATATCTGCCGCTAGTTCAGGCGGTGTTTGTTCGAGCGCAACCTTAACCCCTTCAACAATCTGGCGAATTGAATCCGACAGAGCGTCAGCAACTTGTGATTGGGTAATAATAATTTCTTTTGGAACACCATTAACCAGGTCACGACCACGCACGGTTTCCTTGCGGCCTGTGGATCCTTGGGGTTTTTGAGCAATGCCGATTTCTTTTTTGATCCGTTCAGCGGTGGATTCCCCAATCAACAGGTTATGCGTCCGCCGCATGTAGCTGATCAAGGCTTCATCAAACTTATCACCGCCAACCCGAACTGAATGAGCATAAACAATGTTACCAAGGGACAGAATAGCCACCTCCGTCGTGCCGCCGCCAATATCAACGACCATGGAACCTGATGGTTCGGTTACTGGCAAGCCAGCGCCGATTGCCGCCGCCATTGGCTCTTCAATCAAATATACGCGTCTTGCGCCTGCTGATTCTGCGGATTCTTGAATGGCTCTTCGTTCTACGGCGGTTGATCCTGATGGCACACAGATAATAACCTGTGGGCTAGACAATGGCATTTTTCCATTCACTTTGCGGATGAAATGCTTGATCATTTCTTCTGCAACTTCAAAATCAGCAATAA
>Ga0181557_1004413_pt1 | contig 13194 bp, 16 predicted proteins | sample 011ome_23_FD_148632 | JGI IMG/M metagenome (GOLD analysis project Ga0181557, IMG submission 148632) | Coastal salt marsh microbial communities from the Groves Creek Marsh, Skidaway Island, Georgia - 011506CT metaG (spades assembly) | ecosystem: Environmental > Aquatic > Marine > Intertidal zone... | reverse complement strand
CCCCAAGCCTTGGCCTCCTCTTGCCGGCAAAAGCTTTGGGTTCTCGATGGAAACCCTTGCCGCCTTACCTGAACCTGCCACTTATCTCCACGTTTTCTGATATTAGCCATGCCAAAACACCCTCTGGTTGTGGCAGGGGTGTGGCAGGACGCGGATATCCCGCGAACCTGTTTGTTAAAAACTTGAGGAAAATAGTGGTGCCCGGGGGCGGACTTGAACCACCGACACGCGGATTTTCAGTCCGCTGCTCTACCAACTGAGCTACCCGGGCGTCTTTGCGGCCACAGAGGGGCCGCTTTGACAATCGGGCGCGAACCAAACAGCGAACTTTATTTCTAAATAGCTGCCGCGCCACACGCCCCATATATGACGGATATAACGGCTTGGCTTGCCGCTGTCCAGCCTGAATTAACCAAAAAAAACCAAAGCTTGTTTGACCAACAGCGCTGGCAGCGAACTATCGGTCATCCTCATCTTGTGTTGACGCCATATCACCGGCAAGAAGCGCCTCGATAATCGTATCATCCGCCGCATCAACTGCCGGAATCGCATATTTCCCCTGAAACCAATTACTAAGGTCAACATCGGCACAGCGCGACGAGCAAAAGGGACGCGCCTTGGTATCGGCTGGCGCACCGCAGGTTGGACATTTCGGCAGTGGTTTTGCCGCAAGTTCCGCCGAAGATTTCGCCGTTTCTGTTTGTTGATTTTGCTTTATGTCACTCATCCTCTATCGCCATTATTCCAGAATATGCGCTGTTTGATTATGCGTATCATCTGACCAGACAACAAGCTGAAGCTGTCTGTCAAGCTGGTCAAGGGCAGGCCTGCCCGGCCCCTCAAGCCATCTCGCCATGACTTGACTAACCGCCAGCTTGACTGGTTGAAAAGCCGGTTGCGCCATAACAAGCCGCAAACCCGCAAGTGCGTCCTGGGCTGGTTGATCCTGCATGACCGCATAAAGCGCCATCTCGCCATGTGCGATTTGCAATTCCAACAAGCCACCGCGGGTAATGCCAAGAAAATCTGGCTGGCGCGGGTCATTGGCAAGCGCATCCTGCAATGCCTTGCGAAATTTTTTACCCTTTGGAATTGCCATGCGCGGTACATCAATCAACACTGGCCCCGACATCGCACGAAGCCGGATTTGCCGCGCAATTTCGCTGGCCGCTTCATCAAACAGCCGGTCAATATCCGTGACCCCATTGCTATCCAGATCAATCGACCATAGCGCATGACTGTGCTCGCACCATAAGTGCCCACCACAGGCAAGTGGGATCTTTGGCAAAATGGCCGCGGCAATCGTATCATCAAGCAGGCAAGACATCGCGGCCAAATCCACCGGATCATCCAGAACCGTCACATCACCAACAAGCCGCTTTGCGCGTGCCAAAAGACCACCGCCATCAAAGATCATGCCTGTTTGGTTTTTTGGCAGATCGATGGCACTTTTCTGCCACATGCCAACAAGGCGCGAAACCTCGCTGGCAAAATCGGGCAAATACACTCCGTTTCGGCGCAAAATAACACCAAACCCAGCCGGCAATTCAGCCATTGTTTCGGCTGCCAAACGTGCCTTTAACGCGGCGCGTTGTTCAACCGGAATCCGGCTTGACAGCTCAGTCACCACAGCGCCTTCGGGAAGGCCGATAAGCAGGACCATGGAGGCGCTTGCCAATCGTGCGCCAATCATTGCCTGCCACGGCTTGCCGTGACGCGGTGCGGCGGTAATAGTGACTGGCAAAACCACACCAGCAGTGGCCATTGCCGCATCCCCCTTGCGCAGCCTAACACTGACCTGCACGCCATCGTCAAGACGGCCGGTGGCACGATACTGGTTTGGGAAAACACGCTCGATGCGGATATGATGCACACTGCCAATCAAATCCGGGCGATGAAGTGGATCGAACCACACATCTAAAAGCTGATCATCCTTGCCAAAAAACCCCAGCCTTGTTTGACCAGGGGCGATCTCATAAAATAATTTTGTGACGGCAAGCTTGTGCATGGCGGGCAGCATCATTCAGGGGGCGGGGTTTGACTTGGCAGTTGGTCGGCGCCGCGCCAGCCAGCCGCATCAAGCATCGCCGCGACATCATAAAGGCTGAAGCCAACAATATTCGAATAACTGCCATCAACCGCGCGAACAAACCGTGCCGCCAGCCCTTGAATGGCATAACCGCCAGCCTTGCCCTGCCAGTCGCCCCGATCAATATATTGATCAATATCCAGTGCCGAAAGCCGCCGGAAACGGACATGGCTTGTTACCAGCCGGTGACGCAGACTGCCATCAGGTAAACATAGCGCAATCCCACCATAGACACGGTGTCGCCGACCCGACAGAATTGACAGGCAATCACGCGCCTGCTGTTCGGATTCGGCCTTTGGCAAAATCCGCCGCCCAGCCGCTACAACAGTATCACCAGCCAGAATAAAGGCACTCGCCCGCGCGCCTGCTAGCCGATTGACAACAAGCAATGCCTTTTCACACGCCATGCGCAGCGCGTAATCATGAGGGCGTTCTTGATGATGCGGTGTTTCATCACTATCGGCCGGCAAAATTTGATCGGGGATAATGTGAATTTGCCCAAGTAGATCCAGCCGCCGCGGTGATGCCGAGGCCAGAACAAGCTGCTGGGGATTTTGGGGATTTTGCTTTGGCACGCCGACTTGAACTCCTGCTCGTTCGCGTTAAAGCATCATAGCCGCTTCACAAGCCGAAAGAGCCAAACTATATGGCGTGGCGGCTGTGTTTATTTAAACCGAAAGGTAATCCGGCCTTTGCTAAGGTCATACGGCGTCATCTCAACATTGACGCGGTCGCCAGCAAGAACCCGAATGCGGTTTTTTCTCATCTTGCCACTAGTATGAGCAAGTACTTCGTGATCATTGTCGAGTTTAACGCGAAACATCGCATTTGGCAGCAGTTCTGCTACCGTTCCTGAAAACTCGATTACGCCTTCCTTGGCCATGGTAGCCTTTCTATCAAATGAAATTGAGCCATAGACATGCGCAAATTTGGCAAAAAGGTCAAGTTTTTACTGCGACTGGCTTATTTAAGTATTTTTCCAGCTTTGATTGAATATCGTCACGCACATGCCTATAGGCGCGCAAACGTTCGTCGCGTGATCCGGTTAGTTCGGCCAGATTATCAACCGGCCAATACAGCGTTTCACAATCCATGCTTTGCGTCAGCTCAACTGCGGTGGCATGCGCCTCGGGCGAAAAGGAAATGATGACATCGTAAAATTCGGAATCGAGGTCATCAAAAGATTTGGGCTGATGCGCCCCCATATCAATGCCAATTTCTGCCATGACCGCAATGGCAAATCCGTCTGGATTGCCGGGTGCCACACCGCATGAGTCGACAAAAATTTCCTTTGGAAAGGTCACTTTCACCATGGCCTCGGCCATCGCCGAGCGAACCGCATTAATATTACAGGCGAATAAGATAGCCCCAACATTCTTTTTGTCTGAGCGGCTGTCATCGGCAGTTGAAGTTTGAATGGTCATATCTGGTCTTTGCCCCCTAGCGGCTTTGCAAAACACAAATCAAGGTAAAAAGACGTCGCGCTGTCTGAAAATCGGTTTCAACCTTGCCTTCAAGTCGTGCCTGCAACAATTCCGACCCTTCATTGTGAAGGGCGCGCCGCCCCATATCAATGGCCTGAATCTGTGACGGTGATTTCGTACGAATGGCGTCATAATAAGTATCGCAAACATGGAAATAATCACGCATAACGCGGCGCAATGGCCCCATTGCCATAAAAAACTGGATCAAGGGGGTTTCATTGGCTTGGCGAATGTCGAAATGAACATGCCGCCCTTCAAGACGAAGCGTTAGGTGAAACGGCCCTGTTTGTGAATCAAGACGGAAAATATTATCTTCAAGAATATCATAGATCGCGATTGCGCGTTCCTGTTCGGCCTCGGCAGATCGACGGGGCTTGTCAGCATCATCAAGATCAATCTTGACGAGCCGGTTTTCGCCCTTTTGTTCCCGGTCCGAAGCCATTATATACCTACCGGTTCATTCGTATCCGCATCGATAAGGCATGCGCCCCAAGCCCTTCGGCATCAGCAAGCGCAACACCCGAAGGCGCAATGGCAGCAAAGCCATCAGCATCACATGCCACAATCGTTGTTCGTTTCATAAAATCGGCGACGCCAAGCCCAGATGAGAATCGTGCGGTTCGCGCGGTTGGCAAAACATGATTTGGGCCAGCAACATAATCGCCAATCGCCTCGGGCGTATAGCGGCCAAGGAACATGGCACCTGCGTGCCGAATTTTGCCTGACCAGCCAGCCGCATCATCAAGCGCAAGTTCAAGATGTTCAGCCGCAATCCGGTTTGCAAGCGCTGGCATCTCATCCATCGACGGAACCGTGATGATGGCACCATTATCCGCCCATGACTGGCCAGCAACCGCGATGCGTTCAAGCTGCGGCAACATCGCTTGCACCGCCGCTTCAACCGCATCAGCAAAATCCGCATCATCAGTGATTAGGATGGATTGAGCGGCTTCGTCATGTTCGGCTTGTGACAAAAGATCAGCCGCAATCCAATTTGGGTCATTCTGTGCATCGGCAACAACCAGAATTTCCGAGGGGCCAGCAATACTGTCAATGCCAACTTGACCAAAGACCTGCCGTTTGGCGGCGGCAACGAAGGCATTGCCCGGCCCAACGATTTTATCAACCTGGCCAATTGTTTGCGTTCCATAGGCAAGCGCGGCAACCGCCTGCGCCCCGCCGATACGCCAAACCTCGCTGACCCCAGCAAGCGACGCTACGGCCAGCACCAGCGGATTGACCTCGCCATCGCGTGCCGGCACAACCATCACCCGCCGCTCAACGCCGGCCACCATTGCCGGAATTGCATTCATCAAAACCGATGATGGATAGGCAGCCTTGCCACCCGGCACATAAAGACCCGCCGCATCAACTGGCGTAAAGCGCATGCCAAGCTGGACACCAACATCATCTTGATAGGCAAAATCTTTGGGCAATTGTTTTTCGTGAAAACGGCAAATACGATCGGCCGCCAGTTCCAATGCAGCGCGCAAATCAGCATCAAGGCCATTTAAGGCCGCCGCCATTTCGTCTTGGCCAACCGCAAGATCGGCAACCGTTTCAGCATGAAGATTGTCAAATTTTGCAGTTAGCGCTATCAATGATTGATCGCCATGGTTGCGAATATCGGCAATGATCGAAGCGACCGCATCATGAACATCGCTATCTGACTCGCGTTTGCTATCAAGCAGCGCGTCAAAATCCGCAGCGAAATTAGCAGAATGAAAATCCAGCCGTCGTGCCATATGCTTTTTCCACTTCACCAGCAGCCAATTGGCCGCCTAAACATCATGCGCTGGCCGTAAACTTGTCGGGCGTCCCGCGTCAAGATCAGCAAGCGTAATATCAATCTCATCCATTAAAAGCCGAAGGCTTGACCCACCAGAAAATTCAAATTGAAGGCCCATTCCGTCGCCTGCTTGTTCTGCCATATCAACATGACGAAGCGCAAGAAGGTTGAAAAGCGCATCTTGCCGCATGGCTGGCCAATTATGATGCTGTGCCGCGGTGACATGACCAACGCAAACACCACAAAGTCGACGTTCGTGAACCAGTTTTCCATCACTGCTTGTCACACCATCAAGCGGTGGGATTTCCCAGCAAAACCGATTAGCAACAATTATAAACTGGCCTGTCTTGCGGTTGAATTCCATGTCCACGCCCGGAATAATAGCATCTTGCAAAAGGGCCGACACCACCGCAACATCATCTTCATCACGTGCCAAAAGGCGCAATTGTCCGGCTAGATCATACATCCTTACGAAGCCTTTATCCGGCGTAGCTGTGCCCCGCAATTGCCGAGCTTTTCCTCAAGCCTGCTATAGCCGCGATCAAGATGATAAATCCGGCTGATCTGGCTTTTCCCCTCGATTGTCAGCGCGGCAAGCACCAAAGATACCGACGCGCGCAAATCGGTTGCCATCACTGGCGCCGGAGTCAGAAATTCGCGCCCACGAACCATCGCAATACCGCCATCAACCTGAATATCGGCTCCCATGCGCAGCAATTCGGGAACATGCATGAACCGGTTTTCAAAAATCGTTTCCGAAATGCGTGACGAACCATCAGCAATGCACATCATCGCCATGAATTGCGCCTGCAAATCAGTTGGAAAACCCGGGAATGGGTCGGTTATGATATCGGCTGCAACAAGCCGGCCATTCGCAACAACCCGGATTGTATCATCGGTTTCGGTGACCGTGGCACCGGTTTCCCGAAGCACCATTAGCAACGCATCAAGCGTGCGTGCCTTGGTTCGTTGCAACGTCAAATCACCGCCGGTCATCGCGGCGGCAATGGCAAAAGTGCCAGCTTCGATCCGATCGGAAATCACCGCATGCGTTGCCCCATGCAAATCATATACACCTTCAACCGAAATCGTGCCGGTGCCATGTCCGGTAATTTTGGCACCCATCGCATTCAGACAATTGGCAAGATCAATAATTTCGGGTTCGCGCGCAACATTCACCAATTCGCTTGGGCCTTTAGCAAGAGCCGCCCCCATAAGTGCATTTTCGGTTGCCCCAACCGACACCATTGGAAACACCACGCGGCCGCCACTTAAACCACCTGGTGCGCGCGCCTGAATATAGCCATCAGCAAGCTCAACCACCGCGCCAAGCCCCTGCATCGCACGAACATGAAGATCAACTGGCCGTGTGCCAATCGCACAGCCCCCAGGCAAGGATACGCGCGCCTCGCCATAACGCGCCAGCAATGGCCCAAGAACAAGAACCGACGCCCGCATTTTACGAACAAGGTCATAAGGCGCATCATATTGCTGAGCACCACCACGCATGGTGACAATTTCGCCTTCGCGCGTCACATCAACACCAAGATGGCGAAGCAGGCCTTCCATCAAAATCGTATCGGCAAGTTCGGGTACATTTTCCAGAATCAATGGCCCATTTGAGATCAAACCAAGGCAAAGCAGCGGCAAAGCAGCATTTTTCGCACCGCTGATGATAATATCGCCCTGAAGCGGCTTGCCGCCGTCAATTTCCAAACCATCCATTAGCCTGCTAGCCTTTGCTTTTGGGTATTAAATCAGGGTTTTGCGATTGGGTCATCTACCCATCACTCTTTGGTGAATTATCTGTTTTTATCGTCGCTGTAATGCCGGTCTCGGCTGTGTCAATCTCGGGTGCTTTACGGGCGCGTGCTTGCGCTTTACGGCGATGAAGATTGTCCCGCAACGCCTTGGCCAGCCGGTCTGCTTTGGCCTGCTTGGCCTGCTCTGCGGCGGTTTTACCGATTTTCTGTTCACCAGCCACTGTTGGCGTTCCTATCTTAATTTTCTATCTTCGGCTATTATATAGTCAACCGACATTAATTCAGGCAGCATGGGCTATGGGATAAGCATTTTACCAAAATCGCCAAAATCACGGCCTGTCTTACCTTGCCACAATCCGCCCATCTCATCATCCCAATTACCACGATGTTACGGCAGATTTATGACATAATCGCATGCACAGGTCATTGATGATTACCCTTGTTTCAATTTATAGGCCGCTTTTGAGATGAAATCCAGCAAGGATAGGGGCGCCACCATGGCAAAGAAACAAACAAGGCATTGCGCATGAAACCACCGGCGGTAAAACGGCTTTTGCTTCCGGCAATTCTACTTGCCGGATTAACCCTGTTTTTTGCCAGCGGTGCCAATGAGATCATAAGCTGGGGCTTTCTTGGCACGCAATACGCCGCCATTAAAACCTTTGCCGGTGACCATATCTGGCTTGGCTATCTTGCCTTTTTTTGCAGCTATGTTCTGGCCGTTGCCTTTTCTTTGCCAATTGCCAGCTTGCTAACGCTTGCTGGCGGTGCGGTTCTTGGTTGGCCTGCGGTTATTCTGGTCGTCGCCGCAGCAACAACCGGTGCTGGATTGGTGTTTCTGGCAGCACGCAATCTATTTACCGATCTATTGCGCCAACGCGCCGGAGCGTTTTTTACCAAGCTTGAAAAGGGCTTTTCAAAAAATGCCTTTCTCTATCTTCTGGCTTTGCGGCTGGTTCCAGCAGCACCGTTTTGGGTAATTAATATTGTGCCAGCGCTGACCCGCATGCCATTTCGCCAATTTATCGGCGCAACCTGTCTTGGCATCATTCCGGGGACTACAGTTTATATTTCAGTGGGGCGCGGCTTTGATCATATTCTGGCCGCTGGCAAAACACCCGATCTTGGCGTTTTGAAAAGCCCAGAGATTTTGCTGCCGCTGGCGGCGCTTGGCGCTTTGTCACTATTACCAATCATGGTGCGGCGCTGGCAAGCGGCAAAAAAGCCAGTTGCCAAAAAACCAGCGGCAAAAGGGCAGCATAATGAAACAGATTGAGACCGATATTTGCATCATTGGAGGTGGCGCGGGCGGATTAAGCCTTGCTGCTGGTGCCGCGCAAGTGGGAGCGCGGGTTGTTCTTTTTGAAGGCGGCCAAATGGGCGGTGATTGCCTGAATAGTGGCTGTGTGCCGTCAAAAGCGCTGTTGGCCGCGGCAAAAGCGGCATATCTTGCCAATGGCAATGCAGCAATGGGCGTCACAAACACCCCGCCAAATATTGATTTTGCTGCTGTCAAAGCGCATGTGGCCGATGTGATTGCGCAAATTGAACCGCATGATTCGATTGCCCGATTTGAGGAGCTTGGCGTCACTGTCATTCCGGAAATGGCGCATTTTACCGGGCCGCGCGCAATAGCATCAGCAACGCATCAAGTCCGCGCAAAATATATCGTGATTGCCAGCGGGTCGCAGCCGATGCTGCCACCGATCCCAGGGCTGGATCAAACTGACTTTTACAGCAATGAAACCATTTTCGCTGATCGGGAAAAACCTGATCATCTGTTAATCATTGGCGGTGGGCCAATTGGCGTTGAGATGGCACAAGCGCATGTAAGGCTTGGCTGTGACGTGACCTTGGTCGAGGCCTTTCGCATTATGGGGCGCGATGATCCGGCGCTTGTTGACATATTAAAGCAAAATCTTATCGAAGCGGGAGTCACCCTGATTGAAGGGGTTGGCGTCGCTAGCCTGTCACAGACCATCAAATCAGGCCGCCGAATTATCACCGCCAGCCTTGTTGATGGCAAAAAACTGACCGCAAGTCATTTATTAATGGCGGTTGGCCAGAAACCGGTGCTTGACAAGCTGCAACTTGCCGCCGCCAAAATACGCCATGATGCCAAAGGCATTGTCACTGACCGACGGTTACGAACAAGCAACCGGCATGTCTATGCCATTGGTGATGTTGCCGGACGACAGCAATTCACCCATATTGCGGGTTATCATGCTGGCATTGTCATTCGCAACATCCTGTTCAAAATACCCGCCAAGCTGGATGATCGCGCAGTGCCATGGGTCACTTATTGCGATCCTGAGCTGGCGCATGTCGGGCTTGGGCTTGATGAAGCCACGGCGCATTTTGGCAGAGATCAGGTGATTTGTCTTGAAACCCCGCTTAGCGGCAATGACCGCGCGATTGCTGATCGCCGTGGCGAAGGCATGGTCAAAGTGGTAACCCATAAAAATGGACTAATTCTTGGTGCGTCAATTCTGGCACCAGCCGCTGGCGAGATGATTTTGGCATGGAGCCATGCAATTGCAGCAAAGGCCAAAATTGGTAGCATGGCAAATCTGATCGTCCCCTATCCAACCTATGGCGATTCCAGCAAACGCGCCGCTGGCAGCTTTTTCACCGCAAAGCTGTTTTCGCCAGCAACCCAACGGTTTGTGCGATTTTTGCTGAAATTCTAAGCACCCATTTGGCCAGCACCGAACCTCAGCGCATGGCATTGATTTACACGGCTATTTCCGCTTGTCATTTTGGGGCAAGACTGTTAGTACCTTTCACGAATTTGCGGCATTGAACGCCGCCTCGATCTCGGCCTGTAATTTGCACGGGGCGGGATACCGAAAAGATGCTGCCATAGCTCCAGCGGTAGAGCGCACCCTTGGTAAGGGTGAGGTCGCGTGTTCGAATCACGCTGGCAGCACCATTCTTTCCCTAATAAACAAAGTCTTACGCAGCTATTTAGTTTGGCTGTGCATCTGCATTTATGCAGGTTTCTACACCTTTATACACCTTTATAACCCCTATTAAACACACCACAGACACAGAGGAAATGCATTAATGAAGCGCGGAAAACAAATCAAGCCATCGCAAAGATACAGCAGAGACATGCCTCAGTATCATTACTCACCATCGTTGGAAGTAAACTCTCGCAAAGAAATAGAAGCTAATAAAAAAGCATGGCAACAAAATGCGGCATCGCTGCCTGATAATGCTTTTGCAGATGACGTTAGATTGGGTGAAGCTGCAGGTCTATTGAAAGAGGATATCAAACTTGATGACCGTATACCTCATATAGACCTCAAACCTCATCCGTGGCAAACGCTTAAGACCAAAGGCAGCCAAAGACTCATACCTCTTACTAAAGAGGCTCTGTGGGCTTCTAAACGCCTCCTAGAGACTAATAATGATAGTATGTTTGCCTTTCCACGCTAATGCAATCAAACAGGCTGCAAAGCTAATTCAGCCAGTGGTGGTCTGAATAAATGGTTGCATCAGTATGTGCCAGAGAATTGTGTCATCCATAGCTTCAGACATAGTCTTCGTGACCGATTGAGGGCAGTAGAATGTCCATCAGATATTGTAGATGCTATTGGAGGATGGAAGACATCTGGAATAGGTCATGGGTATGGAAATAGTTATCCATTGCAGGTTTTAGAGAAGTGGATGCGCAAGATTGAGTGTTGAAATTCACTCAGGCACACCTTCTATAATCATGAAATCAGTGTCAGAACATGCCTCTCTAACAGCTTTTGCGGCCTGATACTCTTCACTATAATAAAATGTATTTGCAGCGTCTTTGCTTTCAAACTCAATCATCATAACGATGCCACTGACATTGCCCTCGAGTCTGTCAGCATCTGGACCACGAGCAAGCACTTTACCACCATATTTTTTAATGGTTGGTCCTGCCATACCAGAAAACTGTTTAAATTTTTCTTGGTCTTTGACCCTTATGTTTGCAACTACGTAACCTTTAGACATCGTATGCACACCAATCGTCATGCAGACACATGAAGTGAAGTATTTCAATTGGTTACACATAAAGTGTTACAGAGAATGGTGCTGCCAGCGAGTAGGTCTGCGCTACGTTGATGCATCATTACCAATGGAAATACGCTGTTATAGCCAGTTTACGTGAAGGTGACACACTGTCAATGCACGCAGATGTTTCTCAGTTTGTTTCACACCTTCGGGGGGGAATGCTCCACCCCCCTGCCACACGTATATATACATGGAAAATTACACAAATAAGTCTTTGATCTTGTTGAGCACTATTAGTTGTCTTTTAAGTCATTTGCATTGGGCACTAACATGCGCATTTACAACGCATCACAAACAAGCCGTGCATGACTCACAAAGGCTCACTGACAGGCTCTAACATCATTCTGAATCACAGATACTAGACACATAGAACAGAGTCTGTATGAGGCTTATACGGCGTCATTACCGAAGGCGTATCAGGCACAGACCTACACGCTGGCAACACCATTTTTCCTATTTCATATCAGACCAAAACTAACAATCGCCGCGATTGGCTTTATGGCTTTTATTGAAAACACAAACCGCTTGCCGTGCCTAATCATAGGCGGCATCGACAATGAATTCGACTTTCAGCTCATCTCTTGCTAGCTTGGCCTGACAGCATGCTCGCGCCGGCGCATGACCATCGGGCACCCACATATTCCAGACTTCATTCAATCCCTTGAAATCATCCATATCCGCAAGCCAGATTGTCACTCTTAACATCTGTTCTTTTGACGACCCCGCCTCGTCAAGAAGCGTTTCGATCTTTCGCAAACAAACGCGCACTTGCTCTTGGATGGTATCGCCTTCGGCCACTTGGCCGGTTAGATAGACAACGCCGTTATGTTTCACAATTTTGGAAGAGCGCTCGTTGACATGGGTGCGTTCGATCATAATGGTGGTCCCTTCGTTTTATAGCCTGATTTCGTGACTTCAGTTTATGATATGATTTTATAATCTAATACGTTGCTTTGATTTCATTCGCGTGCAAATGCCCAACTTTGACATAAATCAGCGCGCCATCATCTTTGGTATATGGGCAATGTTCGCTGAGATGCGGGCTTCGTAGCCAGCTTCCCGCAGGATAGCTGTCATGCTCGTCATAGAAAGTGCCTTCAAGCACAAATATTTCTTCGCCGCCCCAATGTTTATGTGCGTTAAACTGTGTGTTGGGCGCCCATTTCACAAGCGCAACAGTCTCGCCTTCATGCTGATGCAAAGGCATGACCTTTAGGCCATCAACCAATCCGGGATGCCAAGGCTGGGCATTGGTGTTGGTTGCAAACTGACTTTGGTCTTGTTGCTTAAATTGGTGAAGCTTCACAAAGATGGTAGCCCCTTCGGCACCGATTACCGGCTGATGTCTGGTGCTAATAGGATTGCGTATATAGGTGCCTGCTGGATATTGCCCATGTTCATCACCAAACACACCAACAAGCACAAATATCTCTTCGCCGCCTGCATGTTCATGTGGTGAAAAGCTGCTATTGGGGGCGTAGCGCACCAAAGAGGTGGCACGGGCAATTTCATCGCCAATGCGGTCAAGCTTCATACGCTCAACACCGGGCATTGGTGACGACTCCCAAACATACTCATTGGGTTTGATCACAACACGCTGTGTAAAATCAGCGTTTAGTTCAATGGATGTATCGATCATTGATATTGTCCTGCCCACCCCAACGGTACTTCAAAACTCCTGTGACGATCACTAGGATGGCTGAATATTGATAAGAAAAAATCATTCGGCAGTCGCGCTATCGGCTTTTTCTCCGAGCACCAGCCGTATCCGACCCCAGATCATGCAGCATGATAGTAGAGCTTAGAAATCCGTCAATAGGCGATGCTGCGATCACCCGCCAATGACAGCTTGGCGCTATCGCGGGCGGCGAAATTTCCATGGAAAAGAATTGTCCGCAGGCAGGGCTACTTCCGCAGAACTTTGCAGACTAACTTGCGTCCGTTAGGGGCATCAATCATTATCTCTGGTACATCAGGATTGACCGCCATCTTTAAAGGCGGGGTCTTTGTTCCTATTTT
>Ga0181557_1004411_pt1 | contig 13198 bp, 8 predicted proteins | sample 011ome_23_FD_148632 | JGI IMG/M metagenome (GOLD analysis project Ga0181557, IMG submission 148632) | Coastal salt marsh microbial communities from the Groves Creek Marsh, Skidaway Island, Georgia - 011506CT metaG (spades assembly) | ecosystem: Environmental > Aquatic > Marine > Intertidal zone >... | reverse complement strand
GGCGCGCCGAATCGCGCTCATAACTTCCTCTCTGAGTTTCTCCTCGAAGAGGAAATCAAACCTTCCCGAGTCTAAAAACTTTTTCCGGCTGCGCACCATCTCTTTCGCGTCCCCGATGTTGTTGTTGTTTGTCGTCATCATTAAATGCGCGTATCCTTCCTTGGCGACGTCGCGCGCGTGTCCGTTTTCCGCGCACGAAAGGGACGACGATAAAGAAGACCCCTTCGTGTTCTCCGTGTTTTTTGTCGTACAATTAAAAAGCGTAACGAACTTTGACTTGCACAATGGACATCGAAAAGGTGTCGGCGAAGAAGTGGTAGAAGTCGTAGAAGTCGTCGCAGACGCCCGCCGCTGCTTTTCGCGACTCGTTGCCGTCGTCGTCGTTCCTCCTCTCTCTAATCTTCTCCTCAGAGAAGGAAAAACAGCTTCGTCACAGCGCAGCGGCAGCAGCATCGTGCGTTTTTAGAGTGATGTTTTGGGGAAAATGACGTTAAAAATTGGACCAAAAAGAAGCGTTCCAAAACGACCTTTCGCTCGTTCTCTCTCTCTCTCTCGGCGCGCGCGCGCTCTTTCTTCGCGCCGAGGAAAAAGAGAGATGAAGAAGAAAAAGCCGACGCTTCTTTCATCGCGAGAAGAAGAAGAACAACAACGCGTTGTGGGGGTCTTCGCGACGACAAAAACGACGACGCGACTCTTTCAATTTTTGAATCCAATCGATTCCGAATTGCATCGTCTCGCGACGAAGATTGAAGCGGAATGTTTCCCGCTTTTGCGCGAACGAGAGATTCCAATCGTCGCCGAAGACGACGACGACGACGAGGAGGAGGATTTTGACGATGGGGTGAAGAAAACGGACGGGACGGCAGACGGCGTGGTGAGTTTACTTTTTTTATCGTCCTCGCTCTGTTTTTGTTTTTGTATCTGATCTGTGTTAGTATGCAAGTGTGTGTGTAACTAACTTTCCTTCTTCATCTCTCTTATTAAAAAGACGAAAAATCTGTGGCACTGCGTCATCGCGTACGTCTGTCTCACGTCGCACACGCACTCGAAAAGGAACGAGTACTTCGTGAAGAAAAACTTAGGGGACGTGTTGATCCATTTTCGAATCAACGCGGCGGATTTTTTCACCGCGTGCCGGACGTTTGTGTGCGTGTGCGCGAAGCCGCTGAGGAAGATTTTGAGGGAAGAGACGAGTCATCCGCTGTTGAAAGAACGAGGGGAGATGGTAGGGGAAGATGACGAGGATGAACAGGGTGCCAACGCGAGCGCGAAGAAAAGACAGAAAATTGAGAACGACGACGACGTGACGACGACGAAATCGGTGGTGGTAAAACTCGACGCGGACGATTCCGAGGACTTGGAAATTGTCGAAATGAAACGCTTGGAGCAATTTTTAGGCATGGAGAACTTAAGAGCGTCGTTTGCGTTTAGCAAAGTCATCGCTAAAAAGTTCGAGCTGTTTTGCAAGACGCACTTTCGCGTGGATGAAACGTTAGGACGAGCGTATTGTCGGTTCGCGTGGAACGCGTTTTCGTTGACAAAGGTTAAATTAGGAACGAGCTTGTTCGAAGACGGGGACGACGACGCCGACGACGAAAAGACGAAAGAAAAACCAAAGTTGATGTTGTCCTCGAGACATAAGAAGAGGAAAAGCACGTGCGCGGAGGAGAAAGAAAGGGCGAAGAAAGAAGACGGTGCTTCGAATAGCTACGCTAAGAACAACAAAAGAGCCGGCATGGGTTCGTACACCGTCGCGGGAGGAGTACCAAATTTGTACGAACAGTTTCACCTCCTCGTCGCGATTGAAGCGTTCTCGTTAACGAACGCCCCGGAAGCGTGTTTAAGAACGAGTTTGGAAAATATGCTCTCGATGACGGAAAAGGATCCGGAAACCGGCGAGCCTTTGGCGTTGGAATCTTTGTGTCGATTAAGCAAGACGAAGCTCGCTAGTTGTCAGAAAATGTTGAGGAACATCGAAAAATTGCACGAGTCTATTTTGAAAGAAAAGAACACGCTGAGAAAGAGATATTTCGAGAAAAATAAGAAGAACAAGACGGCGATGGAGAACGTCCGCTTAGCTTCGGACATATTTGAACGCGAGTACGTGGAAGCGGTGAGAGAGAAATTTGGATGTCGAGCAATCAACGAGAAATTGTACGTGCCGTTTCTTTTCGAGGAAGGAGAAGAGGACGAAGAGGAAAAACAACAGAACCGGCGGGAGAACAAAGTTCCCATCGCGACACCATTCGATGTGCTCAAAGGTGATTTGCGAGAACAACCGGTAAGTTTTGCGCGATTGCGAGCGGCGACGCCGATGCGCAAGAAGGATACAAGTTTCACGTTTCGAACCGGCTCTGCAGTGGAAGCTGCTGCTGCAGCAGCAGCGGCAGCGGTAAACACGGACGTAACTAACAACGCGACAACTATTCCGCCTACGCCGCAATCGCCGTACGCCGGGTACAATAAAACCGTCGCCGGCGCCGCAGTCACTACCGAAAATGTTCGAAACACTCCAATTTCAAACATCATGTATGGTGTCGAATGGATAGATCGAATCGTTGCATCATCCGATAACGTCGGTAGCGAACTGCAAAGTGACGACGAGACTTTACGTTTACTTCGCGAATGCATCCAAATAAACGAGAGAGACGACAAAGATAAACTCCAAGACGCGTACGCGCGCGCCGAACGTTTGATTACAAAGTGCAACACGCTCACTCGCGAAGATGCGTTCACGAATCTTAACGCTGCCGTGAAACGAGGCAACATTTCGAAATCCCTCGATACTATCGTTGAAACGAGAGCGAAAGATGCTTTAGCTGTGTTCAAGTACTTCTTTCGAGCGATCTTGAGAGATGAAATCAATCGCATGGAGGCAACTAGGACAACGACGACGAGGACGACCAACGCTAAAACTACCATCTCTGAATTAACGAAGCGTTCGATATCGATGCTCGTGGAATCGAAGCGATTCGTGGAAGTTGTCGTCGCCTTATCCGTCGAGGTTGTTTCCGTCGCTCGAAACGGCGTCCATTTGAGTACGAGCAGTGGTATCTACGATGTCGGTCCAAGTTTCACGGGCAACGGCGGTAATCGCGCAATCACGTTGCGTTTTCCAGCCATTCCGAACGCGATTGGTTTGAACGCTTTTGACGTTTTAAACGGCATCGAGCCATTCGTGAGATCGAGACCGGAAATGCCGAGAGAAATTAGAGCGTATTTTGGTCGAATCGAAGAGTCTATGCTAGAAAAGTTGAGCTGGAAGAAAGATTCGAGTTTGTATCCGCTTTTGCGCATCGCTACGACAAAGAGCGCGAAGAAGATGAACATCAAAAGGGAGACCACGACGACGAATGAAGAGGAGAAAGATAAAAACATCATCAACAACAAAATAATCCACCGAGACAATAGCGCTAATCAAATCGCCGCCGTGCTTCTCGGTGGCACGTTAGCATCCGGGCAAAAAGTCACCAAACCGCTCTCGAAGCATCACTCGGCGAGGTCGTCGACGCACATGCAACAGTTCGATCGAAACGTTCTCGGAAAAGGAGGGGACTCCAACGATGGATCTCCTCCAATTGACGAAGAAAAGAAGAAAGCGTTAGATGTGGCACAAACTGCGTTGCGTTCGCCACCCCGAACGACGGCTATTATCGGTAGCGGCCACATGAGCGCCTTTTCGCCTTTGAAAACGAGCGCGTTTACGGCGTTTTCAACTCCGGCGAGACGATCGTCCGAAAACGCGAACAACATAGGATCATCCTCTTCAGACGTAGAACGAATCAGTGGAATCGCGTATGCGCAGCAGCAACAGTATAATGGAGCGGTTTCTTCGTCGATAGGTGGCGCGAAAGTAATGGAACCGTTACCGGACAAATACGCCGTAGATGACGTAGCGGATGACGCCGACGACGCCGACGACGAAAAGCGCCGCGCGAAAGCTTCCTTGGACGTCTTCTTCGCCAAAGTACTCCGATTAGCGGCTGTGCGTTTAGCTGACATTTGCGCGCGGCTTCACGTCAGCCAAGAAGTCACCCGAAACGCGTTTCAAATATGCGAATTCGTCGTGTTTGAGAAAACGTCTCTTCTGTACAGTCGACATCTCGATCAAATCATTTTGGCGTCCATCTACGGCGCCTGTAAAATAGCGTCCAACGATCAGGATCGAAACGTAAAATTTAAAGACGTGGTGTACAGATACCACAAACAACCCCAATGCGTGGAAGAGGTGTTTTGGAGCTGCCCGTTAACGGTTACAAATCCCGGTTTAGAAGTCGTCAGTCGCGGCGATATCATCGCGTTTTACAACAAGCAGTTTGTTCCAAACGTCAAGCGGTTCATGTTGCAATTAAGAAAAGGAGGAGGAGAATCTCTCGCACCGACGACGACAAATTCGCAAAAAGCGACGCCGAAACGACCGTTAAAAATCGGAACAACTGCACCTGCTGTTCAAAGCACGCCGAGCCGATCTCGAGTTCCCTTTGACTCGGAAGCGTTGCTGAAATCCCCCATACGAGAGGTGAAAGGAAACGCGGCGGGAGGGAACGTGTACGTCTCACCGATGCGTCCAGAAACGAGAGAAAAAGTAGTCCTCATGCGTTCCTCGGGAGCAGACGTCGACGAAAACACCAACAATCATCATCGCGCGTACGTCGCATCGCCGAGTTCTTTCAGAGGAAGAGGTGACGTAGGAGCAGCGAAGAGAAAATCTCCGTCGTCGGCGGAAAAAGGCGTCGGGAACATCGTCGCGCTCGTCGGCCAAACCGACTTCCACGAAATCAACCAAACTTTGAGCCAAAAGAGTAAAGAATGATAACGCGGGAACGCGCTCCTGTTATTATTACTGTTATTTATATATATTATTACCGTCGTGTATTGCTATTAAATGTTGTTCTTTTAAATGTCGCGTAGTACAATCCCGCGCCGTCGTCATCATCATCGAGTTTCTTCTTCTTCTTCTCCGCTTTTACTTCACAAGAAAACGAAAAGTCCAACCAGCGAAACACACGCGCATACTTTTACTCGAGCGACCCCTCTCGACGAGAGAAGCGAGAAGAGAGAGAAAGAGAGAGAGAAAAAAGAGCGAACATGAACGAAGCGCTCAACGTTCGATTCGCGTCTTCTTCCTCTTCTTCTCTTCCGCTCTCGTCGCACGTGCATTTCGTTTCCAATTCCAACGCGCCGACGGCGTTTCTGTTCGCGCACGCGTTGCACGAGTGCGCGAAGAATATTCCGCGCGATAACACCACCACCACCGACGAGAACGAAGAGGAAAAGAAGAACGCGAGAAACGCGATTGTTCTGTGCGTGGAAACGCGAGGACCGTTCGAAAAGCTCGTCGGTCCGCACTTGAAGAAGAAGAATAACAATAATAGAAAAGCGGTGTACGAGTCGATCGATTGTTGGTCGAAACCGGTGGATTTTTTATTCGACGACGACGACGACGAAGAAGAAGAAGATGATTCGAAGAAGAAGAAGAAGAAGAACGACGAGCAGCGACGGAGTACCCCTCCTCGAATAACATTCACGGTGAAGAGCGCAAATTCGAATTCGATTTCGAGTTTAGACGGTTTGTACGATTTGATCGCGGAGAGAATCGACGAGGCTCGTCGTCGTCGTCGTCGCGGTACTTTGTCGTCGTCGTCGTCTCGTCCGTCGGATGCGAGGAAAGGAGACGAAAGCGGGCCGGGGAATATTAGTGGTAGTGATAGTGCGACGACGACGACGACGAGTGTTTTCATAGATTCTCTGGACGCATTAGCGGCGAGGACGAACGAGAAAGCGGTCGTGCGGTTCCTCTTGCGGTTGAGAGAGATAGAGGGCGTGGCTTTGGTCACCGGTTGCGCTCGGGCGGAGGAGGCGAACGACGGATTCGAGGCGACGGCGGAGGATTTCGGCGAAGGAGACGCGTTCTTCGTAGACGAGGACGACAGAGAGCGTCGGAGGATGCACGCGCTGGTTGAAAATTTAGCGGACGTGACTTTGACGACGTCCAAGTTACCCTCCGAAGGCGGTAATAAAGGTGAGTTAGTCAAGGTTATCACGAGGCATCGGACGGTGGATTCCAAGTATTTAGATTGGGACGGAAGCGTCGTGAATGGGAGGGGTTCGACTTTAGTGGACGAAGAGAATAGCAATCGTCGACGACCGGGAGTTCTCGGTGGTAGAGGCAGAAAGGGTGTCGACGACGACGATGATAACGACGACGACGACGACGAGTTGACGTCCTCGATGTTCTCCTTAACGACTGAGTGCGTGGCGACGATTTCAGAGCTCGGCGCAAAGTGCGAGCGGTATAGTTTTTCGGTGTAGTGATATAGTTTTTATAGTCATAGAAGTTACAAATGCTTAGTCAAGTTTATTATTATATGTGTATATTTATCTATTCGTCGAGGTCCATTGGAATCGCCAAGGCGTCGTTCTCTCGATCGGCTTCTTCTTCCGATTTCGAGGAAAGCGAATCTCTTTTGGCCGGGCCGTTTTCATCGTCGTCGGCATCTTCCTCGTCTTCGCCGTTCAAATCTTCCAAGTCAATCGACCCGCTCTTAATCGCCGGATCGTTCTCTATTAACTCTTTGTCGGCTTCAGCATCGTAATACATGCCTTTGTTTGCCTCGAGCGACATCGAAAACCGGCTCGTGGTCTCCTTTAGCTCCCCTTTGACGTTCCCGTTCAACTCGACTTCTTCTAAAGAGTGCTCAAATTCTCCCCGACCACCGTCTTGTTCATCGTGTCGATCTAAAATCTTCCTCGCCGCATCGTTCGCCGCATCGAGCGCGGCTAACGCCGCGTGCTCTGCTTCCGCATCCGCCAATTGTTTTTTCAACGCTTTCGTTTCCTCGTCTTCTTCTTCTTCTTCTTCTTCTTCGTCCTCTTCGACAATCTTCTCGCTGGCGATTTTCGCTTCCATCTCCCTTTGCGCTTCCATCAATTCCTCTCTCGCTTTCGACGCTTTTCGAGCCTCTTCTTCTCTCTCTTCTTCGAGCTCCAACTCCGCCAGTCGAGCGGCTTCGTTCGCTTCTTTCTCTGCTTCGGCGTCTTCTTCATCTAGTTCTTCATCTTTTCCTTTGTCGTCGTCATTGATTGCTTCAGAGTTTCGTCGCGTATTTTCCTCCAGCTCGGCGTCTCTTTCGTCATCCTCTTCGTCATCCGTATCCGGCGCCAGTCTGATGTGTTTTCCTCGCACTTGTTGATCGTGTTGATCCTCTTGCTGTTGTTGTCCGTCGTCGATTGGGTTCTTGCGAGGTCGTCCGCGCTTCTTCTTCCCGCTTCCGTTGTTGACATTCTTGTTGTTGTTCACGTTGTAATTCGGCGTCGCGCGACCGTTTCTGCCGTAATACTCCTTCGGCGTCTTGGCAAAAGTTTTAATCCGTCGACCGTGTTGATCAAACTCGACGGCATCTACGTCCCAGATTTCCTCCTCGTCGTCAGAATCGTGCAACGGAGCGCCGTTTCTGGCGGTCATCAACTGATCCAACGAGTCTCGTCGCTCGGCGCCGATTTTGTTGAACTGTTCCGTCGGTCTCAATTTGAGCACTCTGAAAGTTTCCGACGGACCTCCCGGGGTTTTACGCGGCCACATTTTGTTTCGAGTTTGTCGTTGCGTAGCTTTGATGGTCGGTAACGATCCGTGGACGCGCTCGTAAACCTTCTTCTCGCCTCGCCAATACTCCAATGGTCTTTGTCTTTGGCGCGAACTTTTGCGCACCTTTTGTTGGCCGCCGCTCAAATCTTCGACGACAATGGTTTGTAAACCTCCAAAGGCTAAAGATTTTCTTCTGGCCATTTCTTCGCGCAAGCGTTTGTGCGCTTCGCCTCTCGGCTTACGGATGGGGAACCCTTCCTCGTCGAAAGCGCGGTCGTCGGCGAATTGGCCGCCTCCTACGTCCTCCTCTTGGTCGTCAAAGTCATCGCCCCCGTCGAATCCTCCGCCAAACTCGTCGTCGTCGTTGTTCAAGTTTTCATTCATCATAACCGGTTGCACTTGCGGTTGCGACTGACCGTTCGCCATGTGCGAGACGCCTTGCCAATCTGGACTATCCTGAGGAACATCTCGTCCCGGGATGTTGAACATGTTCACCAGCGCTTCGGCAGCCATTGGCGTGTTGGTCACCTCTCCCCCGCCCGTGCTCTTGCGCAACATTTCTCGTCGTTTCTCTAATTCCATTTGCTCTTTCTTCAGTCTCTCCTCTTCCATGGCTTCGGCTAACACTCCGCCTTCTTTCATGTGCTGCTCGCGAAGCAATCGTAACTGCGAATTCATCTCCATCGAAACTTTTCTCTGTTGCTTCGCGTGCGGACTCTTCGGTCTAAACATCGGTTGCGACGTCCTGTTCCCGTTGAAATCGTACCCGGCAAACGTTCCTTCGTTCTCCGCGAACGAACCGGCTCGATCGCCGTCTCTCGATCCCGCCGCCGAGTGTTCGCCCTCCCGGTCGCGTCGAGAACCGTAGTAATAACTATTATTCGAACCGCCGTCCAACTCCTCGACCACCATCGCCGTTGTTCTTCTCTTCGCCGAGGAGGACAACGGTCCCGGAGGAAGCTCTCTCCCGCCCGCCGCCGCTCTCCGCAAAATCTCCGGCGCTTGCACCACCAACACGAACGGTCGCGGTTTCACCTCTCTCCCGGTGCCTTTTCTCTTGCGCAACCGTTCCATCCGCGACGGATGATGATTGCTTTGAAAAGCTGCTCCGGCTGCTTGGCCTCCTCGATTTTGCATCATCATCGAGTCGTTCCCGTTCCCCCAAAACGTCCCGGCTAACTTCACGCCCGCTTTCTGCGCCGCTTTTTTCGCCGCTCGCAGTTGCGCCAATCGAGCGCCGTTCCCTACCACCGGCGGGCGTCCGCTTTGAAAGGACACTCTTCTTGTCGTCTGTTGTTGTTGTTGTTGCTCGGCGGTATTAAAATTTTCAATCGCCACGACAGGTGGGGGTCGCATCATCGAAATGGACGAGGTGGACTTTAACGCCGATTTAATGACAGTCGTTCCGTTCGTGCCGTTGTTGTTACCATTCATCGGTTGTGCGCCCAGAGGTACCCTGTTTTGTGCGCCGCCAGAGATGGATGGATGGACACACAGAGAGAGAGAGATAAGAAACAACGCGCTCGTTAATTTTCAAAATCCACACGAGAGAGAGAGAGAATTCAAAAATTTTGAACGATCGATTTTTCCAATTCACGCGTTTATATAAAAGAAAAAGATATAAAAATAAACAATGATGCGTACCTGGACACGACGCCGAGCGGCGTTTGCCGAGGAGCGGCAACGTTGTTAATATCGTTCCGCTCCATGTTGAGAAAGTAAGTGCTCTTCTTTTGTATCAATGAGCGTCTCGCACACAAACTTCTCTCTCTCTCTCTCTCTGTGTTCTGAGAATGAATTTTTTTCAAAAAGGGGGAAAAACAAAACCAAAATTTTTTCTTTTTGAGTGAGACCCTAAACAAGTTTTTTTTCACTTTTCCTTCTTTTTTCTTCTCTTTTCTCTCGTTGTTATTTTTTATTGTTGGGGAAAAGAAGAGAGAGAGACATGGCTCTGACGGCGACCAACACTTCTTCTTCTTCTTCGCTTCTTCTTCTTCTTCGTCCTCGTCCTCGTCGTCGAAGCGACTTTAAAAAACTCCCCTCTCGCGCCCGCGCTTCGTGTTTTTCTTCTCGCTCTGCTTTTTCTTTAACGAGCATCGATGATCGAGAGAGAAGAAAAACAATTTTGGCTTTGCGAAGAAAAAGGAGAGATGTGAGAGCGAATGTCAGCCTCTTCTTCTCGTTGCGCGACGACGACGTCGCGCTCTTCTCGCTCTTGGCGGCGTCTTTGGTGGGAGTTTTGAGGAAGGGCGAGAGGGAGAGCTCGTCGTCGTCTTCTTCTTCTTCTGCGGTGCTGTTTGCGAGTTTGGTGTTTTTGCCCGCGCGCGTCGCGCGTTGGTGCTGCGGGAAGCAAGGTATTGGATTCCTCTTTCTTTTCGTTCGTAACTAACTCGTATAACTCACTCAAAACGCAGCTTTTCAGGTCTTCGCGGCGTTGGTGTTGGCGAACGTTTTCGCGCTGCATCGCGTGGAACCGCTCGCATCGAGCGGGTTGTTAGAAAGTGGACTCGGACGCGCGCTGATTGAATACGCGCAGCTCGGCATGTTCGTCGCGTTCGCGCCGCAAAGGTGGATGGATTTTCTTCGCTCGGATTGGAGAGCGGCGGCCGCGGCGTGCGCGTTCGTCTGCGCGGCTTTGTGGAAGGAGGCGAGGATTGGTGGAGGTGGTAGATTTAGTTTTGATGGGGTGGTGAGGTTTGTTCGAAACGTGAAGAGTGGGAATAAAAATGGCGGCGGCGGCGGTGTTGGTGTTGGTGGTGTTGGTGGTGCGGTCGTTCATTACATCCGGATATTGCCTTTAGCGTTGAGCGCGACTTTGATACTCGCGAGGGTCTTAGCTCTTCGAGGAGTACGGCTGTTCTGAAGTAGTGCGGTTGGATACAAAGCAAGCAATCGGAGGAGAACGAGGAGGCGCGCGCGCGCGCGCGCGCGTTCATCAGGTGGTGGTGATGGTTTTGATGAATATATATATTCGTATAGTTATATATAAATTAAAAAGTTCTTATTCTCAATAATTCGCGTGATGATAATATTGGCATCACCTTCTTCTTCGATATATCGTTCCTCCTCGCAACGCTCTCTCTCTGTCTTTGGTAGTTTTAGTACAAGGTGTTATCGTCGACTACTTCTGTCTTCGCATCAACGAGCTCTAAACATCGTTTTATTTTTACTTGGTCCAGGGATCAAATCCATCCGCGGAATCCGAGGCGGCGCCCATGGCCATTTCCGTCTCGTCCGGGTACGCGACGTCTTCGCCAAACCCGATTCTCGCCACGTCATCGCTGTTTTTGTTGTTATCAAAGTCAATTACGGACAACTTTTCCAACGCATCTTCCGCGGAGGTGCGGTACTGCGTGCTCTTCGCCATCGAGCGCCTCTTTGCCGCTTCCATTTGTCTTTGCTCCTCCTCCAACTTGTACTGTCTCTCCTTGGCAACCTTTTCGATTTCCATCTGTCTTTGGTGCGCCTCCAATACTTTCTGTTCACGCTCCGTTTCCGCCGCTTCCGCTTGCGCTTCCGCCTTTGCCAACTTCTTCTCTTCGATTTCGCGTTCAGTTCTCGCTTCCTCATACTCCTTCGCCAAGGAAACCTCCAACGCCGCCGCGCGTTGCTTTGCCGTTTCGGACTTCTTCTTGGTCTCTTCCAACGCCGCCGAAGCAGCCGCTTTCGCCGCTTCGACTGAATTCATCGCGTGTTGCACGTGCAAGTTGAAATCTTCCTTGGTTTTTCCGAGCATGTCGAATTCGTCTTCAACTTTTCTTCCGGCTAATCGAGAAATGTCTTTGGCGTTTTGCACTTTTCTCTTGGCGACTTCTTGAACTTCTTGAATCTTCTTCTGCGCGAGCTCGGTGATGTCGTCGACTTTTTGGGCGGCAATCTTTGCCACTTCTTGCGAGTGCTCGTAGTTCGCTTCTGCTTCAGCTCTTCTCGCAGCGGCTTGCTTGACTTTCATGGCGGCTTGTTGCGCTGCTTCTTTGGCGCGTTCCATGGCTTTGCCACCGTCGGTCAGCGTCGGTTTGCACGTCGTCGCGATGTGTTTCAACTCGACGAGTTTCTTCAATCGAGCCGCGTTGATAAACTCAGCCTTGGATTTGCGTCCCAAGGTGGAAAACAACTCCTTTCTGGTGACGTCCGGCGATTGGTTCGCCGCTCTACCGATGGCTTCCTCCAACGCTTTCGTGTTGATGGTTTGCTCGCCCATGGACGCTTCACCTTTTGAAGCCATGTTTCTCTTGAGCGTTTCTTGCGCCAAGTGTTCTACTTTCGTGACGTCGTAGTACTTATCCGCGGCGTTGTTCTCAATCTCCAAAGCTTCTTCGTCCGTCTCGCTCATCAAAGAAGAAGTCTCGCCTCGTTGGAGCTCCAACGCAGATTTCTTCTTGGATTTGGAGCCGTCGCCTTTGTAGACTTTCTCAATCGCTTCGCGTTCCAACGCTTTTTCGCCGTCTTGCGCGAGCTTTAAGACCTTATCGGTTCGAGTTTCTTCGTCTTGTTGTTTCTTCGGTTCTTCTTCTTCTTCTTCTTCTTCTTCGTTTTGTTCTTCGTTTTCTTCTTCTTCTTCTTCTTCTTCTCGTGATTCGATTTCTTCGTCGTCTTCTTCATCGACGTGGATGCCCATGGATTTGCCCAAGCCGGCAACCGTAGCCTCCTTCTTCTTCTTCATCGAAGAACCTTTAGTAGAACCCTTCTTCATCAATTTTGGTAAACCCAACTGCGGCGCCTGTCCCGGTTTGACTGGATCCTGACTCGATTGTTCGCCGCCGATCATTTTTTGCAGCAAGGCGAACAAGCCGGTGTGCTTCAACTCTTCCTCGGCGACTTCAACCGCGTCGTCTGCCAACAACATGCGTCGAGCGCCTTTGGAGGCGTAATTGGACTTGTCGTCGTCTCTATCGCTGCTCCTGCGTTCATACAAACGTTCTCTCTGATTGTTGTTGTCTCTGGAAGAGGAAGATCGTCGTCTGTCCTCTCTCTCCTCTTCTTTCTCCTGGAGAACTTGCTCGTCGTCGGCGTCGCTGCGAAACTTCTCTTGCTCGCCGTACCCGCCAACGCGCTTGCCCGAATCGTCTTGTCTGCGTTCGCGTTCCATTCGCCACTCTTTCTCTTCTTCTTCTTCCGCCGGCGACTTTCGCGACGACATCGATTGCTGTTTCTTCGCCTTCGCCTTCGATCTCGACGACGACGACGCCGACGACGACGGCTTCTCGTCCTCCTCCTCGTCTTCGGACAGGCTCTTCGACAACTTCTTCTCGAACCTCGCGTCCTCCTCCTCTTCCACCGCTCGCGAGCCTTCCGACTTCAACTCCTCCAAGCTCAACTTAGTATCGTCGTCGTCGTCGTCCTCTTCGCTCGCTTCCTTGGCGAATTTCTTCGTCTCTTTCATCGTCTTCTCCATGTCGTTGAACTCGCGCAAAAACTTGTCCGCGTTCTTGGACGAATCGATTTCCAAATCCTCCTCCTCTTCCTCGTTCTTCGTCTTTCTCCTCTGTTGGTCGAGCTTGGACAAAAACGCGTCCGCTTTGGCGTATTTGCCGCCCTCCAATGACTTTTCTTCTCTCTCGCCCATTTTACCTTCTTCTTCCTCGGTGGCGGCGGTACTCGCTTCGTATTCTC
>Ga0181557_1004404_pt1 | contig 13221 bp, 7 predicted proteins | sample 011ome_23_FD_148632 | JGI IMG/M metagenome (GOLD analysis project Ga0181557, IMG submission 148632) | Coastal salt marsh microbial communities from the Groves Creek Marsh, Skidaway Island, Georgia - 011506CT metaG (spades assembly) | ecosystem: Environmental > Aquatic > Marine > Intertidal zone >... | reverse complement strand
AAAAAATATATGTACACGTAGATATATATGTTATTAAAAGCTGACGATGATGATGATGATGATGTTTTATTACAACGTGCTTGGATAGATGCGTTTTTATACGAGAGAGAAGAGAGGAGAATTTTGTGATATGCGCAACTCAAAATCTCTTTTTTTTGTTTTTTGAATTTTTTTCCTTTTTTCTCTGCGCATGTTTTTGTTTGTTTTTCTTCTCCTTCTTCTTCTTCTTCACAGTCGAATACTCTAGAATAAAGAACTTGTTGAGAGAGAAAAGATGCGGTCTTGTTCGATGATGCTCAACATCATCGCGCGACGAACGACGACGGCGATTTGTTGCGCTCGCACCAGCACGAGTACTACGAGTACGAGTACTATTGCTGCTGCTGCTACTAATACTAATACTACTTCTTTGTGTTCTTCTTCGCAAAGAAGGTATTTAGTAAGAAGAGCCACATCTTCGTTAGGTTGCAGCACTTCTTCTGATTCCAATTCTTCTTTGAATTCTTCTTTGAATTCTCAAAGCGAGGATGATGCGAACGATGATGATGAAGAAGAGGGAAAAGGAGTATATTATTACGATGATGATATTAATGATTCAGAAGATTTAGATTTAGAAAACGATTACGTAGAGTTGCAACTGGCAAAACAAGCGAAAGCGGCGACGATAAAATCGGTCAAATTCATCTCCTCGGTCGTTCGACACCAAGACTGTCCGCAAACGAAACTCCCGGAAGTGGCGTTCATCGGACGCTCGAACGTCGGGAAGAGCTCGTTAGTAAACATGCTCACGAACAGGAAAAACGTCGCCAAAGTCTCCAAAAACCCAGGGAAAACGCAAACGATTAATCATTACGAAATCACCACCGGCGACGGGAAGTGGTTTCTCGTCGATTTACCCGGGTACGGCTTCGCCAACGCGCCGGAACATCTCAAGAAGGAGTGGGCGAAGTTCACTCGAGAGTACTTGTTAGAGAGGAAAAACTTAATCTCCGTGATGTTATTAGTCGATAGCACGGTCAAACCCCAACAACTAGATCTGGACGCGTTGGAATTCTTAGCCGAGAACGATATTCCAGCCACGGTCGTGTTCACCAAGGCGGATAAAAAACGGAAAGCCAAGGGCGGGAAACGCGCGACGCCGGCGGAACACGTGGACATGTTCGCCGATGAAATCAGCGAAATGTTCGAAGAGTTGCCGCCGTTCGTGTTTACCAGCGCGAATAGTGGGGAAGGGAAGAAAGAGTTGTTGAATCACATCGCCACAATACGAGAGTTCATGAAGAACGGATCAGGAGATGGAGAAGAAGACGAAGCGTTTAGTGATGAAGACTAGAACTATAATAGACTTTTGTTCATCCCCATTAATACTCCTCTCATGCTTTCGTTGGCACCGCTTTTCGCAACGAAGACTTTTATTACTACTTTTATCAAAACACCTTCTTGTTCTTCTTCTGTTACGAACACCTTCTGCTTCTTTCGTCTTCGTGGTCGTCTTCGAAGCGCGCATACGATTCAGACGAGGAGAGACGAGAGATTTTTTTCCATGGGCGCGATGGTTTCCCGGGACGGAACAACGAAATCATCATTCTCGAACACCAAAACAAACTACTCTTTTACCAACGAAAAGAAACGCGAAAGAGGAGGAGGAAAGAAGAAAACGCTGACGACGATTGTTTCAGCAGCACAAGCAGCCAAGAGTAACGACCCCGTCGACAACGACGATAACGATGAGTTGTTAAAAACGCCGACGAAGAAGAAGAAGACAAATAAAACAACGAACAACGTGAAACACGAACGAGCGCCGCCGAAGAACTGGGAAGAGTGTTTAGCGAAGATTAAACAGATGAGAAAGAACGGACCGTTAGCGCCGGTGGATACCATGGGATGCGAGAAAATCGCCGAGACGAGCGACGAAAAACAGAAGCGATACCGGACGTTGATCTCCGCCATGCTCTCGTCGCAAACGAAAGACCAAATCAATCACGCGACGATGAATAAGCTCATCGCGTTGAATAAAGACACCGCGGAAGGGATATTGAACACGACGGAAGACGATTTAGACGAGATCATCCACCAAGTCGGGTTTCACAGGAACAAAGCGAAATATTTACGAGCGGCGGCGAAGATATGCGTAGAAAAATACGGCGGAGATATTCCTCCGGATTTAGAGTCGTTAGTAGAACTCCCCGGGGTTGGTCCGAAAATGGGACACTTAATCATGAACGTCGGGTGGGAAAAACCGAGCGGGATATGTGTGGACGTGCACGTACACAGAATTACTGAGAGATTAGGATGGGTTTCGGAATCGTGCGCGGTGACCAACGCCGGTTCGCCTCGTAAAAGAACGCCCGAGGACACCAGAGTCGCTTTAGAGAACTGGTTACCCAAAGACGAGTGGGTGGAAATCAACCCATTACTCGTCGGATTTGGACAGTTATACTGCACGCCGTTGCGGCCGAAATGTTCCGAGTGCGATGTCGCCGATTTGTGTCAAAACGCGTTCCGAGATGCCGCCACGCCGACGAAGAAGAAGAATAATCTGAAGAGCAGCAAAAATTAAAAGTGCATAATATTAAAAGCGCTCGCGTATGTGTGTGTTATGTCTGCATGTAAATAGAAAAGGAGAAGAAAGTAAACCGTATAGAATTGCGTGTGCGTGTTTTGTTTGTATGTATATATATGTTTAGAGAGAGAGGGAGAGAGCGTGATGAAATCTAATTATTCCATCTCATCATCGTATGTATACTTTACCTCGTTTGTTGTGTTGTGTTGTTTTTGTGTTTTTGTTGAATTGAACGATCTGTTCTGCATTTAAAAGCTGCGCAATTACTCGTACGATCGAAAAGAAGAAGAAGAACAACAACATAATAATAACATAAAAATGGCGCGTTTATTCTTAGACCAAGAGCCGTTGACGCAGTATAAAGACCGAAGATTCGAGGGTAATCTCGAGGAATATTTAGATCGTTTGCGAACGTCGACGACGTTATACGTCGGGAACGTTTCCTTTTTCACCACGGAGGAACAAATACACGAATTATTCACCTTGTGTGGCCCGGTGAAGAAAATCACGATGGGATTAGACAAACAGAAAATGACGCCGTGTGGATTCACGTTCGTGGAGTTTCACAACCGCAGAGACGCGGAGTTAGCGGTGAAACATCTGAACGGGACAAAGTTGGACGACCGGGAAATTCGGATCGATTTCGACTGGGGGTTTGTCGACGGGAGGCAATTCGGCAGAGGTCGATCGGGCGGTCAAGTCAGAGACGAATACAGAACAAACTTTGATAGCGGGAGAGGCGGATACGGGCAGTTGTTGAAAGTAGAGCTGGAACGCGCGGAGAAAGAAGAGGAGTACGGTGGAGATTTTATAGAAGATTACGACGGGCAACAACAGGAATACGGCGGCGGAGGAGGAAGAGGAAGTCGGTCGAAGCGAAGAGACCGGGATCAGGAGATGGAAGACGCGGATGCGCCGAGGAAACGATGATACTAGCAAATTAAAACAATAATAACAAATTACTAAAAGCCTATATACATATGTGAAGATGATTCTTAAAAACGCTTCGCGATACTACTACTACTAGTCTAATCTACTACTACTTTTAAAACAGCGCGAAAGGAAGCACTCCGCGGAAGAAGAGCTCATCGTTGAAACACAACGAAGACTGGCCAAGCGCGGCATAACATTCTTTATATTCAATCAGACGTGCGTCGTAAAAATGTACGCGAATAGACACAACGCGCACGCGAAGCCGAAGAAACGGTGGTCGGATGACTTTTGTCCGGGAGATGTGACGCTGTCCGCGGCGTCACTCTGTCCGGGAGAAGTGATGAATGCTGTGACCGTTTGGAAGCTCGTCGTCGCCTCCCACGGTACCTCGTGACCGACCGCGTCGTAGACGAGCGTCGCTGAACTATATTTTGCGGCGGCATCCCGCGACAGATCGTTGGGTATGATGTTGTCGTTTGTTCCCATAAACACCAAAGCGCGGATGTTCTCGAACGGAGCCGCCGCGTCGATGCGGCTCACGAGTCCGAGATGCGTCGTCGGGAGATAGCCGCAAAATATGAGCGCCACCTCGAACGTCGCGCTCGAAGTTTGCGAGAGAAACGTCGTTACGAAAGCTCCTCCTTGGCTGTACCCCAAAATGCCGTAAAAAGGCCCTTGGTTTGCGACGACCGCTTCTAAAGCATTCACCGAAAGCGAGGCGATATCAGGATCCGTCGTCGGCTCCCCTTTCCCGTTCGGTGGATCTGGGATCCATAAAGGGCCGTCGTAACTTCCCGTGGGAAAAACAAACTCAATTTCTGGCAAAGCTGCGATGAGCGATTGCATACCGCGCGTATTTTCAAAGGAACTCGCCGTTTGGCCCCCTCCATGGAGGCAGAGGATCTTTCGTTGTTGTTGCCCATCACAACAAGAAGAACAACAGATGATGATGAATAGTAGGAGTGCTTTAGGGAAAACCCTGCGTTGTGAGACATAATACTTAAAAGAATTCATCATTATTATTCGTTAATAATACGTCTTCTTCCTTGTTGTTGTTGTTGTTTCGACAACAACAGCAACAACAACAAAAGTAGTTGCAACCGTTACTACTAGAGTGTTTGCAAATAAAAAGTGCCAGACTGCTGAGTGAACTCTTTTTTCGTCTTTTTCGTCTTTTTGTTCTTTTTTGTGATTTTTGTTAATTTTTGTCTTCTGCGGCGGCGCTTTTTCTCGTCAGAAACAACTTTAATATCGAAGAAGAAGATTTGAGGAGAGAAAGGCGACGAGAACGACTATAAGTTATTGTTGTTGTTGTTCAGCATGAAAACCAGGAGGGAAGTGGACGACGACGATTCAGAAGACGACGTCTTTGAAGTCGATGATTTCTTCAACGAGAAGAAGAAAGAAATCGAAGTCAAAGACCCGCACTTGGTGTCGAAAGAAATTTCCTCGGTGTCGTTTTCGTTTTACGACCCGAAAGAAGCGCGAGAGATTTCGGTGAAAAGAGTCACCAATCCAGTCTTGTTCGATGCTCTGAATAACCCAGTCGTTGATGGATTATACGACCCGGCGTTTGGCCCGATCGAACAATTCGGCGTGTGCTCGACGTGCGGGTTATCGCAACACCATTGCCCGGGGCATTTTGGGCACATCGATTTGGTGGTTCCCGTGTATCACCCTTTGTTGTTTCCGACGGTGACGAAGGTGTTAAGATGCGCGTGTTTGAACTGTCACAAGTTTAAAATGCACACGGAACGGGTGAATATGTTCAGAGAACGATTGGATTTGATCGATAGAGGGGAATTAGAGAGTGCAGCGGATGTCAGTCAGTGGAAGTTATCGAAGAGTACGATGCGAGAGTTGAGCGAAATCGAAGAGGAAAATCGAAAAGATCGAGAGAACACGAGGAAGGAAGAAGGTGGGGAGGCACCGGAGATGATGGATTTGGACGCTAATTTAATGCCAAAGTTAGATAGTTTGACGAGGAAGAAGACGAAGAGAGGGAACCAGTACGTGCCTTTGGAGTGGACGACGTCGGCGTTGACGGCGAAGAGAGAGTTGATCGATTCGTTTTTCAAAAGCGTGCCGAAAGCGAGGTGCGAGAATTGCAGAGCGTTCGGTCCTGGTTTGAGCACGGAAGGATCCACTAAGATTTACAGAAAACCGTTGCCGAAGAAGCAGTTGGTGACCAACTTAGCGAACGGTATTGACGTGGATTTTTCGATGAAACAGTTGGCGAAAGCGGCGAGCGCGGAAGGGGCGGACGAGCAAGTGGATTCCGGCACCGTGGCGGAAATGACTGGAGGAACCGTCGTTGAAGGTAAATCAAAGAAGATTAAACAAAAGACGAAGAAGAACAGTAGGGATAGAAATAGCGATGGTAGTAGTAGTAGTAGCAGTTCTTCTGAAGACGACGACGACGACGATAGCTCGTCCTTGTCTTCATCGACGGACAGCGAAGAAGACAACTACGACGAAGGAGGATTTAAAGAGCGCTCGACGAAACCGATGTACGTGACACCAATTGAAGCGAGAGAGATTTTGAGAAGATTGTGGGGCAACGAGTTTGAATGGTGCGCGAGAGTGTGGTGCGCGAATGGTCGCGATCAAAGTTCAGATTTAACGACGAAAAGACAAGCCTCCAATCCGAACAGATTCTTCTGTCAAACTATTCTTGTGCCGCCGCCAAAGCTTCGACCGCCTTCGAAAATGGGCGATATGGTTTTCGAGCACCCGCAAAATACGCACTTGTGTGCGATAATTCAAGCCAATTTATCGTTAACTGAACTCTTTCGAACGCCGCCGACGGTTCCAGAACCTCCAGAAGTGCGCGCTTCGAGAGCCGTTCGAGCGTGGTTGGTCATTCAAGGTGGCGTGAATAGACTGATGGATGCCACTAAAGCGGATCGGATCCAAGATCGCGTTGGTATTGGAATTCGTCAACAGTTGGAAAAGAAGCAAGGTTTGTTTCGTATGAATATGATGGGGAAAAGAGTAAACTACGCGGCGAGGTCGGTGATTTCGCCGGATCCGTATTTAGGTACTGGCGAGATTGGCGTACCGCCTGTTTTTGCCAAAACCTTAACGTTTCCTGAACTTGTGACGCCCCATAACGTTGAACTCATGCGTGAGCTCGTAGAACGAGGCGCGGACGAACACCCAGGCGCGAACGCCGTCGAGGACGAACGCGGAAGGATTATCAATTTAGCGCGATTTTCCAAAGAAAAACGAAGAGCCATTGCGAAAACTTTGTTGTCGGTATCAGCCGCAAAAGATGCCGATGGGCGACCGCTTGCTAGGAAGGTCTACAGGCATCTACGCAACGGCGACATTATGCTCACGAATCGTCAGCCAACGTTGCACAAACCGGGGATTTTAGCCCATTGCGCTCGCGTCCTTCCCGGGCAAAGAACCATTCGCATGCACTACGCCAATTGTTCGACGTTCAACGCTGATTTCGATGGAGACGAAATTAACTTGCACTTTCCTCAAGATCATCAAGCGCGAGCGGAAGCATACGAAATTGTCAAAGCCGAGGAGCAATTCTACGCGCCGACGGACGGGAAACCGCTGAGAGGTTTGATTCAAGATCATATCTGCTCCGCTGTATTGTTGACGTGCAAAGACCGCTTTTATAACAAAGAAGGGTTCTCGCAAATCGTGTTCGCGGCTCTCGTGGATTTATGTGATCGCGAGAATTTGACAATTAAGTTGCCTCCACCTACGATTCTTAAGCCGAGACGGTTATGGACCGGTAAAGATGTCATGCGCACGATTTTAGACCACGTCGCGTATCAACGTCCCGGGGTTACATTGAAACACTCGTGTAAAACTCCGCACACGTTTTGGGGAAGTAAAGAGGAAGGTGACTTGATCGTTCGTCAAAATTACATCTGTACTGGCGTTGTCGATAAGAACGCGTTCGGTAAGTTTGGTTTAATACACGCCGTTGCTGAATTACACGGAAAGCAAATTGCCGGAAAGTTGTTATCGGTGTTGTCTCGATTACTCACTCTGTTCCTTCAACAACACGGGTTCACATGCGGGATGGACGATTTAGTTTTAGTCGCAGAATCTGAAGAGTTGCGCGTGAAGGAGTTGGCCAAAGCTGGCGCGGCAGCAAAATCAGCCGCGGAAGCGTTTGTACAAGTTAAGGATGTTCCCGAGATGGCGTTGCGTTCGGCGGTTTCCGCGAGAGTCACCGAACGTCCAGATTCCGAAGCCGCGCTCGATGCTCGCTCTTCTGGAGCGCTCAATCAAGTCACGTCGGCTACTGTCAAAGTTTGCCTCCCTAGTGGCACGAAGAAACCCTTTCACAGAAATTGCTTGTCCTTAATGACCATGTCTGGAGCGAAAGGCTCGATGGTGAACTTTTCACAAATCGCTGCCGCGCTCGGGCAACAAGAATTAGAAGGTCGTCGCGTTCCAAGAATGGCGAGTGGGAAAACGTTACCATGTTTTGCACCGTTTGATTGTGATCCGCGAGCGGGTGGATACATCAGCGACCGATTTTATTCTGGTTTACGACCGCAGGAATACTATTTCCACTGCATGGCTGGAAGAGAGGGTTTAGTCGACACGGCGGTGAAAACGTCACGATCTGGATATTTACAAAGATGTTTGGTTAAAAATTTGGAAGGATTGAAAGTTCACTACGATCATACCGTACGGGACGTCGATGGCACGATTGTTCAGTTCTTATATGGCGATGACGGCATTGAAGTCTCCAAAGGAGTCTACGCAAAAGAATTTGCGTTTGCGCTGGAAAACATCGAATCGTTAAAACTACAAAACAAATCCGCTCTGAGTGAGTTTGACGATAGCTCATCAAAGAAAGAGAATTCCAATCCCGAAGATGCATTCATGGATAAGAAGACGAGAGCATTTCCAGACGTGCCACGAAACGCATCCTCAGTTGTAGAACACGAGAAACGTTATTCCCAGTTCACGAGTTTAGGTATCTTACCAGAAAAGTTTGCAAAAGATTTGGACGATTTTTTGCACGTCACGCATGGCATTCTATCCGACGAAGAGTTTGAACAAGCACACAAAGTCACTCGTAAAGAGTTTGCAAAGATTATGAACTTGAAGTTTATTGCCTCCATGGCGAGCCCGGGCGAAGCCGTTGGCGTCGTCGCCGCGCAATCCGTAGGCGAACCTTCCACGCAGATGACCTTGAATACGTTTCACTTTGCCGGTCGTGGTGAAGCAAACGTGACGATGGGTATTCCTCGACTACGCGAGCTACTCATGGCGGCGAGCAGAAAGCCGACATTACCGGTGATGACCATGCCTCTGCGCAAAGATAAAATGGCTAAGAAGTATGCGGATAGGCTCGCGAGTCGGTTGCGCAAAGTGACTTTTGCAGAGTTGGTGCAAGATCTCTCGTGCGAGACGCGGTTGTACGCGGACGCGCCGTCTGATGGCTGTAAAGCGCGCGTGTGCGAAGTGAAGGTGACCATGAGATGCCCGGATGAATTTTCAAAAGCAAAAGGAAGCGTGACGTTTGAAGAGATGGAAGCGTGCTTCAAAGAAACCTACTTGGCGGAACTGTATGCAATCATCAAGAAAGATTGCAAGAAACGAGCAGAGCAAAGTGCTGATGTTCAGATCGTGAAATTAAGGCAACGATCTGCGACAGGTGCCGCGAGAAAACCGAGTGATATGGACGATGATGACAACGACGATGGCAAGAATACGGCAGACGACAACGACGAAGGCCAACCGAAGAAAAAAGGAGGTAGTGCAAAACTGAACGCAAAGGAACGAATCGAAAATGAAAACGACGCCTCCGACGACGAAGATAACTCTGACGACGAAGAAGGCGCGAAAGCAGATGCGAGAAAAGCTGATCGTGACGAGGAAGCGTACGGCGACGACGACAAAGTCAATGCGGGTGAATTTTCAGACGAAGACGAAGCACAGATTGCAAGGAAGATTAAAAAGAAGTCCTCTTCTGCAAAAAAGAAAAAGAAAGGTTCTGCAAAGTCTTCCGACGAGGATAAAGACGACGGTAGTCCGTCAGATTCAGATTCAGACGATTCAGATCAAACGGAAGTCGCGGAACCAGCTACTGCAGCTTCGAAAAAGAAGAAATCTTCGAAAAACGAAACTGCATCTTCACGAGAGAACGGTGGTTTACGCCAGGACTTATCCGATATCCAAGAAGCCGTCGTCGTCAACGCGAGCGCGAAAACGTTTACGGTCATCCTTGAGTTTGATTTAGCAACGCCATTACTTCTCTTACAAAACTTGCTCGATAATGCCGCGGCAAAGTCCAACATTCGATACACGAAAGGCATTGGCGGCGTTTTCGTCGTCGGCGACGAGCTCGACGGTACTTTAGCGGTCCAATGCGATGGTGTCTCCTTCGATGCCGCGTTTGCAAACGAGGATTTAGTCGACGTTAATCGTATCAAAGCGAACGACGTTTGGCAAGTTCGGTTAACGCTCGGCGTCGAAGCCGCGAGACGAACACTCGTAGATGAAATTTCAGGGGTGTTTGGTGCCTATGGCATTGGCGTCGACGCCAGACACTTGTCGTTGATTTCAGACTTCATGTGCCAGCAAGGCGGGTACAGACCGTTCTCACGAGTTGGTATCAACGATTCCACGTCTCCATTTTTGAAAATGACGTACGAGACGGCCACGGCGTTCTTGACAGAAGCCGCTATAAGGGGTGATGTCGATAAATTAAAAAATCCGTCCGCAGCGATTGTTTTAGGTAAAATGGTCAACGTAGGTACAGGAAGTATCGGCTTACAATACGACGCCAAACGGGCGACAAAAATGGAAGAAGAGATGCGCTCGATGGGCATAGAGCCGGTAAAAAAGTTTGAACGAACACCTCGAGCAGCTGCGGTGAAAAAAGAAAGACATACGACGACGCCGTCCGAAAAGCTTACATTCAGCGCGCTTAAAGCGACTCCCAAAAATAAGCACGTCACGTTTGAAGATTAGCTATAGATCGAGAGTGTGCAAATTATGAATAGTTGTCATCCATCAATTGCTCCTTTTAGTGTATAAATAACGCGAAGAAATGATGGAGTTAACCCCTCCTTACTCGATTTTTTTTATCATCTCCACGATTCTTTTAGCTTGCGCGGAAGCGTTACCGACATACGTCGCCGGCGTCATTGCCGCCAAACTATCAATCGCATCTTGCGGGATATCCAACGACTTCACAAACTCCCGCATACCTTCTTGGTTCACTCTTTTCCCTCTCGTCAACTCTTTCAGCTTCTCGTACGGTTTCTCCACGTCGTGCCTTCGCATAACAGTTTGGATCGGTTCCGCGAGGACTTCCCAGTTGACGTCCAAATCCGCCGCCATCGCCGCCGCGTTGACATCCAACTTCCCTAAACCTCTCGACGTACTTTGATATGCCAACAAGGAGTGGCCAAATCCAACGCCCAAGTTACGCAACACGGTAGAATCTGTCAAATCTCTTTGCCACCTGGATACTGGTAATTTTGCCGATAAGTGCGCAAACAATGCGTTGGCAATCCCCACGTTCCCTTCCGAGTTTTCAAAATCGATCGGATTCACCTTGTGAGGCATAGTGGATGATCCAACTTCACCAGCGATAGTTCTCTGTTTAAAATAACCAATGCTAATGTAGCTCCATATATCTCTATCCAAATCCAAAATAATCGTGTTGTATCGCTCAATCGAGCCGAACAATTCCGCCATATAATCGTGAGGCTCGATTTGCGTCACGTAGGGGTTAAACGTTAAACCCAAACCAGTCACAAACTTTTCTGCGACGGCTTGCCAATCTACGTTTGGATACGCGGACATGTGCGCGTTGTAGTTCCCGACTGCACCCGCCATCTTGCCGTACAATGGCACCTTGGGAATCTGAGCGCGTTGTCTCGCCAATCTGTACGCCACGTTCGCCAGCTCCTTCCCTAAAGTCGTCGGCGATGCCGGTTGACCGTGCGTTCTCGACATCATCGGTACATCAGCATTCTCTACCGCCATCGTAGACAAAGTATCCACAATTTTATCCATTTCTGGCAACAAAACTTCCACGCCGTCTCTCAACATAATAGCGTGCGACAAGTTGTTAATATCCTCAGATGTGCACGCGAAATGGACAAACTCTAGCGCCTTTTTCAACTCCGCGTTCTCTTTCAATGCGTCCTTGATCACGTATTCGACCGCTTTCACGTCGTGATTCGTCGTGCGTTCGACTTCTTTCACCTTCATCGCTTCGCTCGGCGAAAAATTCTTCAAATAGTTCTCTAAAAACTGATTGGCTTCGTTGGAAAATTTTTCCACCTCAAACACCTCGGGGATTTCCGAGAGGGTTTGTAACCATCGGATTTCCACCGTCACGCGTGCTTTAATCAACGCGTACTCGGAAAAAGCAGAGCGCAAAGATTTCGTTTTCGAACCGTATCGACCGTCGATCGGGGAAATGGCGACGAGCTCGGAAAGCGCGTCCAAGTTTTCCGCCGCAGCCACCTTGACAACCCCGCGACGATGATGGTTTTCTCGAGGACTCTGCTTTCGTTGTTTAAAAGTGGATGACGCTCGGCGTCCGGAAGCAGAGACATCGACGCGATGCAAGAGAGCGCACGATGGAGTGACGGATGCCGCAATCATTTTCTATTCGCGATGGGCTTTAAAAATGTGCGGGGTATCAAAGGAAAGCGCGCGTTGGTGGTTTTTCTTATGCGGGAGAAAAGGCAGAAAATTTGAATGTGAATCCTGAGACCAAATGAGAAGAGGCCAAGAGGGAGAGAGTGCGAAACGTATAAAACACATATAATACAAAACATTTATTTCTAAACCGAGACTACTTCGTCGTCTTCTTCTAATTCTTCTTTCGCGATGAACTCTCTGAACCTGGACTCGCGTCTGCGTCTTCGCTGACTACCTATGGCGACGCTGTGGGATGCGTCGCGAACTTTACGTAACAAGTGCATAGCGGGACCGTCAACAACCGTCTCGACGCCTATACCAAGCGTGAAGGCGGTGTCGGTCGTGCTTTGCTCGATTTCTTTTTCTCCTTCTTCTTCTGCAACTAAGAAAACGCGCTCAGTGCCAGAACTGCGTCCTTTTGCGAGCGATGCTAAAGCGACTCGACGTGAAAAGACTAATTTTTCCAACGCTTTGCCGGTTTCGCAGTACGAAGGGTCTTCGAGGTCAGATCGACAGACCACGTTGGTGATGCCAACACCTTCAGCTTCGAGCGCATCTTTTGCGGCTCTTAACTGACCGGCTCCACCATCGACTAAGATAACATCCGGCAGAGGCGTCTGCGATTGGCATCTTTTTGAAATCGCTACTCGAATGCCTTCGTAATCATCCGACGGGTTCACCAAATTCACAGGAAGGTTATATACTTTGTGTTTACCAGAGGACTCCGTGGAACCATCGAAACGCGCGAAGGCGGCTACGGCGTGTTCGCCCGCAAAATGTGAACAATCTAAACCTTCGATAGAAAGGTCCGAGAGGTTCGCGAGAGTAGAAGTCAAAGGTGATTCCATGTTTAAGGCATAGGAAAGCGTCGTCAAAACGTCATTTTCAGATTTGATCGATTCCACTTCTTCTCGGGCATTTTCCAGAGCTAAGCTCGCCAAAGCGTTCAAATACGTTTCATTCTTCTTCGTTTTAACCATACGCTTACGGATACCGAGCGACTTGAACGCCACTCCAGCTTCTTTCGCGTCTTGGAATTTGTGGGGAATATACACTGAATCGGGCAACGAAACCAA
>Ga0181557_1004380_pt1 | contig 13278 bp, 12 predicted proteins | sample 011ome_23_FD_148632 | JGI IMG/M metagenome (GOLD analysis project Ga0181557, IMG submission 148632) | Coastal salt marsh microbial communities from the Groves Creek Marsh, Skidaway Island, Georgia - 011506CT metaG (spades assembly) | ecosystem: Environmental > Aquatic > Marine > Intertidal zone... | reverse complement strand
AGGTTCTTCTTTTTTCATTCAATGTGTGAAGATGCAAAAGTTGCGAATCAGCGGAAGAATTTAGTTTTTGAGTGAGAGTTTCGTAGTGCATGAAGGAGGGTCTCGCTCGGTAAGGGTTAAATTTGTGTGAGAAACCAAAATCCAGTTGAAGAGACCGAAAGGATCAGAAGAAGGGAGAAGATGCCATTAATCATAAGTTAGTATGTTACGGGTTTATAATTGTATTTAAACTAATTATGCATCTAGGTCAAATATTTTTATGTATATTTCTTAAAAACATGAAACTTAGGTTCTAGAGTATTTTAAAACTGGTGATCGTAGCTCACAAAAGAACCACGGATGCCAAACCAAGAAATGCAAAAAAGCCAACCACATCGGTAACTGTGGTTACAAATACTCCGGAAGCTAATGCCGGATCTAAACCCAAGCGATTCAAGAGTAAGGGAAGGATCACGCCAGAGAATCCAGCAACGATCATATTAATCAACATCGCGCCGGCTATAACGCCTCCTAGCATTAGGGAAGAGTCCTCCCCTTGCCCAAATAGGAACATCGTTGAGAAACCTGAAAGGATCGCGAAAAGAACTCCATTCATAACCCCCACCAAAAGCTCTTTCCGAATGGCTCGCATTGTGTTGTAAGAGGTCAGTTCTTTGGTGGCCAGTGCTCGCACCGTGATCGTCAGCGTTTGTGTACCTGCGTTGCCTCCCATGGATGCAACGATGGGCATAAGGACGGCCAGGGCGACCATCTGCTCGATTGTAGCATTAAATAGACTGATCACAAGGGAAGCTAAGGCGGCGGTAATTAAGTTGACCAACAACCAGGCAAATCTTTTGGCAGATGATTGAAGCACCCCATCATCGATGGTCTCTTCCCCCACTCCACCTAATCGCAGAACATCCTCTTCGAACTCCTCTCGGGCTACCTCCATTACATCATCGACGGTAATCATTCCAAGAAGTTTCCCAGTTTCATCTACTACTCCAGCGGTGGTCAGGTCATACTTTTCGAAGAGGAGTGCTACTTCTTCCTGAAGGGTGTCTGCCGGTACCAGAAGTTGGGTTTCGTCCGAGATCTCTCGCATCAAAGTATTTCTTGGAGAACGTAAAATACGAGAAAGAGAAATGATACCTACGGGATGTCCATTTTCATCGACCACAAATAAATCTAAAAATTCTTCCGGCAGATCACTCTCCTCCCGTAAAAAGTCAATAGTCTGCCCAACGGTCCAGTTGGTGCCGACTGCAACCACATCCGTTTGCATTCTTCGACCCGCACTATCTTCCGGAAAAGCAAGACCTACCTCAATATCCTCTCTCTCTTCTTTGGGTACTGAACTGAGCACTTCGGCACGCTCTTCCTCCTCCATGTCCTCTAATACCTGGACCGCTTCATCGGAGTCCATCTCCGTGATCGCCTCAGCAACTTCCTCAGGAGTCAGGCTGTCGGTAAGCTCCTTGCGGAGATGATCCTCCAGTTCAAAAAGTAAATCTGGATCGAGTCCTTCCTTAACAGACTCGATCAGACGTTTGCGAAGGGGGCGGTCAAGCAACCCAAAAGCGTCCGCCAGGTCGGAGTGGTGAAACCCTTCCAAATGGGCATTTAGTTCTTCTTCAGACCCATGCTCAAGCAGGCGTACAAGCTCGTCAAATCGGACAGAACTATCCCCTGTGGTCTCCAGATCAATACGATGAATGACCTCGGTGCTATCCTGTGTATCTGCCATGATTCGTTACGAAGATTTAACCAGGTCTTGCCCGAAAGGCGAAAGTTGATGGTTAGGGATGAAAGCTAAAATCACCCTTATGCCATTCTAGACGCATTGGCTCAAATCAATTCGAACAGCTACGGTTGATGGCGTAAGGAGAAGCTCACGAGGGTGCCCAGGTCAAAGCATGACAAAGAGCAAGCCCAAGAGCATCCGCCTGGTCGAATGGAAGAGCCTGAGGGAGTCCCAGCATTTGGGCCAAAGTATTCGACATTTGTTCTTTGCTTGCCCGACCAAAGCCTACCACTGCTTGTTTCACCCTCAATGGTGCATATTCAAAAACAGGAAGGTCTCGGATTGCCGCTGCTGACAATGCCGCCCCTCGGGCAGCACCCATAATTTGAGCGGTTTTGAAGTTTTGGACATAAATAGTTTCTTCACAGGAAAGGTGACGCGGCTGCCACAAGTCGATCAAATGAGCCACCAGTTCATGAATTTTACCAAGACATGCAATCGAAGACACCTTGTTACCGAGCTTCAATGTTTCGGAATGAAGTAGTTTATAGTTTCTGCCATCGCATTCAAGAATCGCAAGACCTGTGCCACGAAGGCTTGGGTCGACTCCCAGTATTTTCCCCTTAAATGGCTCTTTTTTAAGAAGCATTTTAGGATCGACCCCCAACTTACTCTTCGTTGGTTGCCCGGCCAGATGTTGAGCCCAAAGTTTTCGTGATGATTTGTTCACTCCCTCTAAAATACCATGCGCAGTCCTGCCACTACGATAAAGAACCAAATCATTCTCTCGAACCAATCCTGCCTGATATAGCCCACCAATTTTGGGGCAACCAAGGCTCCCAGCATCGCAGGAAGAAATAACCAGGCACTGACCGAAAAGATTTCGAAATTTAAAATATCAAGTTCGTACATCAGTGGAACCTTTGAAACATTGACGATCAAAAACAACCAAGCAGATGTCCCGATAAATGCATACTTGGGTAGCCTCATTGCGAGTAAGTAAAACTGGGCAATCGGGCCAGCAGCATTGGCTAACATCGTGGCCATCCCCCCACCTAATCCAAGCAGTGGGGCTAAAAACCGGGGAACAACCAAGGTTTCAGATTGTTGGGTTCGCGACAATTGTAGAAAAACAAAGCGAAGCAGGGTCATTCCCAAAAGAATGACACCAATGAGAACCTTTAAGCTATATGCCCTACCCTCCGCCTGAAAGTAATCAAAAGTCAACCAACCTGCAACCACCCCCACCATAAAATAGGGAAGCAACCGGCGCACATGCGTCCACTCCACAAATTTCCGGTAAACTATGGTGGAAACAAGATCGGCAGAAATAAGAACCGGCAGGAGTAAGCCTACGGATAAAGCGACTCCTGCAGGCCCTAAGGCATCCTCAAGAACTAACACATACAGAGCAACCGTCAGGTTGCCTGCCCCGGGAATCCCCCCTTTGCTTAAACCCATGATTGCCGCCCCCAAAACCAGAACGGACCAATGCATCAAAGTAAGTTCGTTCATAAGTTAGTCGATGGTTCAAACGGACAGAATCTTCCAGAATCCACCTCAAAAGCTTCCCAAATATCGGCATCTTCCTGGGAGGGAAACTCAGTACCGGTAGCAAAGGTTTGAGCATTTGGCGGAAGCAGTTTACGAAAATTTGCCCGGCGGGAAGAATCCAGCTCCCCCAAAAAATCATCGGCCAATAGAATAGGAACCCGGCCCAGTTTTTGTTTGAGAAAAGAAAACTCCGCCATCCTCAGTGCGAGAACAAGTCCTTTTTGCTGGCCTTCCGAGCCGAACTGACTGGCATCCTTGCCATTTAATAAAAGGGCAAAATCATCCCGATGCGGGCCTTTCCGGGTTGCCCCGACTTGGCGATCCCTCGACCGTTCGCGGGCAAACAAGTCCTGCCAGGCTGCTTGATCCGAGGCTTGAGAGTCTGGCAAATATCGAAGGCTGGCAGTTTCCAAATGGTTACTTAGACGGGCATAAGAATGTTCGAAAGCATCCACTAACACGGGAAAAAGTGTTTTCCGAATCTGAAAAAGTGTCTCTGCGGAAGCAGCAAGTGGTTGCTCAAATGCGAGCACCTCAGCATCTGCTGCCTGTTTTTTGAGCAATGCATTTCTTTCCTTCATTGAACGGTAGTACTTTTGCAAGGCAGACAAATATTCGGAAGAGGTAGAAGATAAAACCAAGTCCATCCACTTGCGCCGGTCAGACGGGCTTTCGCGCACCAAACGAAAATCTCTTGAAGAAAGACAGACCAGGGGAAACTGTCCCAATAGGTCGTTCAACCTCTTGGCAGGTTCTCCATCCAAGCTTACCGATTTCGCACCTTTCTTTCCAAAACTCACCAGCACATCTCTCTCATTGCCATGGTCATCCAAAAATTGGGCAAAAAGAGATGCCTCCGTACAATCCTCTCTCACCATCGATTCAGTTGTGGCTCCACGAAACGAGCGTAAGGTTGAACACATTCCTATTGCTTCGAGCAGGTTCGATTTACCCTGCCCGTTTTTGCCTATGAAAAAAATTCGGTCGGTGGAAAACTGTAAACGTACCGAACCTAAGTTACGAAAGTTTTCGAGGTTAATCCCTACGAGTCGCACGATTTTGGATAGTAATTCAGAAGGAGATTATACCGGTTGACTCACTCTCGGACCGGAGCTCGTGAAAGGCACATTGAAAAGCATCTGCCAAGTCCAGCCAATCTTGTTTTGTGTGATCAACGAATGAACTCACCCTCACAAGTCTCAGGCTTTGTCGCTCATCCAAGCCGATTGCTCCAGCCAAAGAGGAAGGCTGCTCTCGGGCAGTGGAACAGGCAGACCCTGTGGATACCTTGTGTCCAAGTTTATCAAGCCTACTCACCCAGCTTAAGTTATCGAAATCGGGAAGGCATAAAAGGGATGTGTTCCACAACCGTGGTGCATCTTCACCAATAACCATGGATCCAGGCAACTTCTCCAGCAAGCAGTCCTCAAACTTCATTTTCCACTTTTGATGATCTGCCGATGTTGGATGGAAGGAGCAATGCTTTACCCAGGCAGACCGCATGCCTTCAATTCCAGGAAAATTTTCCGTTCCTCCCCTTGTCTCCTTTTCCTGCCCGCCTCCTTTGATCAAACTCATGGGAACCGAGGCAACCAAAGCACCCACCCCTTTGGGACCTCCAAATTTATGGGCAGAAAAACAAAAGCTCGAACATTGGCTCAATCCCTTGTGGTCCATTTTTCCTATCCATTGAGTTGCATCACAATGGAACCAAATTCCTTTCTGCTTGCATAGACGAGCGACCTGCTCCCATGGCTGAATTACTCCGGTTTCATTGTGAGCGGCAAGTAGGCTAACCAAAACGGGTTGGGATTGATTGATTAACTTCTCAACTTCAGCAAATTTAACCAAGCCATTGTGGTCGACGGGTATCTGCTCAACCTTATTAGGAAAATAATACTTGGCTGCTTCCAATACACTTGGATGCTCGATACTGGAGATCAATATCTTGGAAGAGTTCCGCTCCAAGTTCGCAGCGGCCCATGAAAGGACAGTATTATTCGATTCGGTTGAGCCGGAATTGAAAGTCAGCTGTTTGGGCAGGACTCCCAAAGATTGGGCAATTTCTTCCCTCGCTTTTTCAACCAGTACTCGGACTCGAGTGCCGGAGCGGTGAGGAGCAGATGGGTTCCCCCAATGCTCTTGCAATGCATTGGCTACTGCGTCAACAACCTCAGGGCTTGGACGAGTGGTGGAATTGTTGTCAAAATACGCCATTGCATATGCTCAACCGAAGCGGTGCATCGCCTCAGCGAGACGGAGGCAAACGAAGGGTTTGTCCAACCTTTAGGCTGTTTTTGCTTTTCAAGGTGTCCCGGTTGGCCAAGTAAATGGAATCAATGTAGGAAGCATTCCCGTAGACCTTTTTACTGATTGCGTACAAACTGTCGCCTGCCCGAACAACATAGGATGCAGGAATGGCGGGTTTCGCATTGGCTGGTCGAGCCGCCTGGACAGGCTGGGAGGATTTGGTTTGGGGTGTCTCGTCTTCAGGAAGACCTACAGCGGGGAGGAGCGGAGAGCCCAAGCGTGCTTTCAGGTCTGAAACTTCTCGACGCAATCGGTCGTTTTCATCTTTTAGCTCAATACTTTCCAAATAATTATTGTAGGGTTCACCAGGTAATTTTCTTATGATCTCACGCTCTGCCGAGACTATCAATTGCTCCACCATGGGAGATTCCCGCGAATCAGGCTCGAGCAACAAATACCTCCGAAAATGGTAGATAGCAGCGACGGGGTCTTTTCGGTCGGACAAGGAAAGTAAAAGCCGCCCTGCCTCAAGGTGAGACTTGGGTGCCTGGGTCACCCGCCTAGTGACCGAAAGAAACTCATCCAATGCCTCCACATCTCTCCCCACCCTAAGGTAGGATTTTCCTCTTTCAAAGGCCGGATCATCCCCCTCCTCGATAACACTTCCTACAGGAGCACATCCCCATTGGCACAACAACCCAATGGAAACAACCAAAACAACAAGAATACGCTCTTTCATTCTCCAATCAAAGTGAAGACAAGCCTGCGGTTGTGGGGTGCCGCCCGGTGCTCCCACAAGAAGAGCCCCTGCCAGGTACCAAGTTGCAACCTTCCCCGTGCAAAGGGAATCTGTTCACTCGTGCGGGTTAGTGCCATTTTCACATGGGATGGCATATCATCGGGGCCCTCGTGAGTATGTATAAAATATGGATAATCTTCAGGAACTAGTTCTTCCATAAACCTCTCCAGATCAACGCGGGCGGAAGGATCAGCATTTTCCATAATCACCAGACTGCAACTGGTGTGCTGCACAAATACACTGACAAGGCCATCCGAAAACCCTGATTCGGCCAACCCCTCCTCCACTAAATTGGTAACCTCATAGGTTCCCTTGCCCTGGGTGTGGACTTCAGAAATCTTTTTAAAAACTCCCATACTTGAAACCTCCTATTTAATTCAAATAAAGCAGCCTTGGCAAGGGTTGAGAAATATCTGATGAGAACTCCTTATACCTGCAACTCGGTTTCCGCATTCATCCACATCTGTATGCTTAGCAAAATTTGGTTAATCCTTTCAGGTTCCACCCGTATCTGATCCACATGCTGTTTCAGAATAAGCAACGCACTTTCTCCCCTATCCTCAGGCAACCCAGCCAACCAGGATTCCCGAACAGGCAACCCCTCGTTGCGGGCAAAGCAAAAATAGAGCTTTATCAGAACAACTTTAGGTACTGATGCCCGCCCCAAGGCCTCGAGAGAGGTACGCAATAATTTCAATTGGGGGGCTGGGTCGAGCAGATGGGAACCATTCGTCAAATAAAAACGGGCCATCTCCCCTGCTGTTAGAAAAAGAGAGGGTTGGGTCGCTAACTCACGAAAAGTATGAATTTTTTCAAAGTCCCGGACAAAGGGGATCGAGTTGGCGGAAGGCTGTTGTTGCAAAAGGCATTGAATATCATCAAAGAGATCGGGCGGTGGTGCCTTTGCTGCTTTCTTAAGAGGTCGCGGAAATAATGCCACTCGCAGCCCAGAAGTTTGGTCAAAAATATGGATTCGTAAAAAACGCTCTCCTGCAGGTTCTCTCGACAGAACAACCCCCGCCAATTCTTCCGAGTCGGTCAAGTTGAAGATTCAGGAAACCGGAGGAACCACTGCTCCCCCGGATATCAACATTTTCATTCCATCCCCAACCGACACATCAATTCGATGAATTTCTTCTTCTTTAACCAAAAGCAGAAACCCACTGGTTGGGTTGGGGGTTGTCGGTACAAAAACATAGGTTGATCCATGTCCTATCTTACTGGACACATGTTCGGAAGAATCTGCAGTTATAAAGCCCAGAGCGTAACAGCCTTTCCGAGGATATTCCACGAGGCAGACTTCTTTAAATACAGCTCGGTTTTCACGACCAAATGTGTCGACAATCTGTTTTACAGATCGGTACACAGTATTGATAAATGGCAGTTTATCTAAGACCTTCTCGGTAAGATTAATGAAGAAACGCCCAAGCAAATATTTAGAAAAGTAGCCAAGGGATGTAAGTAAAATGACCCCGATGACTAAACCAGCCACTGCTAAAAGAGTTTCCAAGCCAAAAAAAGCATTCTCCTCACGAAGGCCCATTTGGTAAGCAAATTTCAGGGCTGGTTCTTTAAATAAATCGAGTAAAAAATCGATGACAAAAATGGTTGTCCCCAAGGGAAGAAAAACCAAAAGACCCGTAAGAAAGGCATTTCGGAACCGCCTGGATAAGCTTCTTGTTGGTGCAGTCACAGTAGAAAACTGATATTAATCAACCTGATTTGGGGCGAGCCGAAAATCAGGCCAAAGCGAAAGCTTTTTGATGTGATCAATAACTCGTTGTTCTTCCAATCGCATGATTTCCCGGTCTACATTTTCGAGATCATCAAAACCTACAATATGCAACCAACCATGGATTAAATACAGGCCAAGCTCTTCAGAAAAAGAAATGCATCTACTTTCTGACTCTTCAATTGCCTGATCTACAGACACACAAATCTCGCCTGCCAGGTCATTTTCCTGATCGGCAGGAAAGGTGATCACATCCGTCGGCCTAAAATCCCGCAAATATTTACCATGCAGCTGGTTGTGGGAATCTCTCCCCATGAAAACAATCGACAACTCCCCGGACAAGTTATGTTGATGCAGGGAAAAAACTGCTTGAAAAAAACTTCTCAATAGAGACGGGTCAAATTCAAGCTGGTGGTAATGGTTCGCTACCTCAATTTCTGGCCCCAAATACTTTGCTGTATCAGGTGGCATTGTGTGGGAAAGGACTTCGTGAATCTTTCTCTTCATCCGGATATTCTATTCTTGAATGAAGCATATTTAATGTGGTCTTAAGAAAGCTTTTCTTAATGGTGGCGACTTCTTCTAGGGTAAGCGGACATTCGTCCAACTGGCCATCTTCGAGACGATCCTGAAAGATCGAATCGAGAAGTTCCTCCACGCTGTGATGGGTGACTTTAGGAAGGGACCTAGCCGCCGCTTCCACGGAGTCTGCAAAGAAAATAATTGCACTCTCTTTAAAACGCGGGCGCGGTCCATCGTACCTGTAGGTGGATTCATCGGGCTCCTGCAAGTCCGAGTCTCCGTATGGTAGCTTCGCTTGTTTTGATTTTTGTTTTGCTTGAAAGTAAAAGTATTTCACCAGGGTGGTGCCATGGTGCTGGCGAATTACATCCCGAATAACTTTTGGAAGCCGGTTCTCGCGGGCAATTTCCAAGCCCTCCTTCACATGGCTTTTGATGATCAACGCACTCATGGCTGGGTTTTGGCGGTTGTGCGGGTTACCAAAATCTCCCTGGTTTTCGGTGAAATAGTTCGGTTGCACCATCTTTCCAACATCATGAAACAATGCACAGGCCCGGCAAAGGGTCGGGTTCGCTTTCACTTCTAATGCGGCATCCTCGGCTAAGTTAGCAACCATCAGGCTATGATGGTAGGTACCGGGTGCCTCTACCTGCATCCTGCGCAACAAGGGATGATTATAATCCGTAAGTTCAAAGAGCGTGGCATCGGTGGCTACCTTAAAGGCATTTTCGATCAGGGGCATCGCCCCCAAGACAAGAGCCCCGGTAAATACAGACACCACGAAAGAGGCTAAGGCATGGTTGAGAGGAACCATCCATCCACTGCCAGAAGCAAAACCAACTCCCAGGGCAACCACCCCACCAGTAAGTCCCGCCATTGTTCCGGCTTTAAGCACACTTCCGCGCAGCCTTACCTCCCGGCAAAAATAGACCCCAACCAATGCGGTGCACAAAGAACCTACGAGCATTTCTATCCCGATCTCCTGCATCGCTGCATGAAACACACAGGTCATGATCGCAGTTAATGTGGCCATTCTGGGACCCACCGTGATCATCACAATCATGGGTGCAAATGCGATGGGCAGAAGGTAAGGAAGTAAACCGATGAGGATTGGGCTGGAACCAAAGAGCTCTGTTTCTCCCAATTCCATAATGAACCGGGAAAAGGCCAGGTTAAAAACAATCGCAAGCGCAACAATAGTCGAACGCGGACCGTCTGACCAAAAATTCGGCAGGACCAATCGGATGTATACAACCCCAAACAACAGGGTAACAAAAGTGACAAAGATTCGCTTGGGCAAAAGCACACTGTCTTCCAGTGCCAAGTCTAAAAACTCCTGATATTTTTCCAGGTCAGATGCAGTCACTTTTTCCCCCCGACGAAGAATCACATCTCCTTCCTGAACCGAGATTACAGTAGGTTCCATGTCAGAAATTGCCCGCTCCTGAGCAGCAGTTGTGGCTTGGCGATCAATCGAACGAAGCCGTAACCCCTTGGTTAAAAAACCCCCAAGCTCCGAGGCAATGTCGTTGCGCAACTCCTGGGCGGCAAAAGACTCATTTTCATCGGCAAACTCAATGATATCTCGGAGTTGCACAACCCCTTGTTTTTGTAAAGATTCAGCAACATCGGAAAGCTCCTTCTTCTCCAGGTCTGCCAGGAAACCTGAAAGGACAGGATAACGATAATCCAAGTCATCGATTGTGCTCATATTCTTTTCCAGGTTGTGAAGAACCAACCGGTTCGAGAAATCGATCATTTGTGCTTTGATACGGTCCGTGGCATTGGACTCTGCTAAAAACTTTTGGTCCAGGGATGGAAACTTAACCACTCCGGTCAAATGAAGTTGAGAGAGTAACTTGTTCCCAAGAGTAAAAAAGTCTCCCCCTTGCATTGCTACGGTGTTCAGTATGGTGCGGGCTTCTTGTTCCGTTAAAACAACTTGAAATTTTACTTTTAACTCTTCGATTAAGGATTGGAGGGCCAAGTTTTGGGATTCCATTGGCATATCCACCACCGCAAGAATTCCTTCCCGTAAACGAACCACTGCTTTGGCAAAGCTTTCCTCCCCCACAAAATCTCGGGTAAACTCTCGAGGGGTACTACTTCTGATCCACTCCTCAGCTTCTTTTTTGCGAACCTCGCTCAGGTAACTAAAGCTTCGGTCACTGTATACATTTTCCGGTGCGACCTCACCGAGCGTTCGCAACCCGGGGGGTTCCTGTCCGACAAAACAGATAAGTACAATGGTTACTCCGAAAAGAATTGTTTGGAAAAGGTTTTTCCCGAACTTGCGCCAAAACCCGGATATACCCTCCAGGTTTTCTTTTTGGGAATCTTCCTCCTGCAAAACCCGACGCCTTCTTCCACCACGCATATTTTTGCGAATTAAATCTTTTCTGTCTTCACTCACCGGTTTTGTTCTAAATCTTAAGCAAAGGGTTAAGTTTCCTTGTCCTCGTATGCGGCAATGATTCGGCTGACCAGAGGGTGTCGTACCACATCGCCATGATCAAACTCATGAAAATGTAAACCATTCACCGAATGAAGAATTCGTTTCGCTTCCTTTAAACCAGATTCCTGCTTGTGGGGAAGGTCCACCTGGGTGAGGTCTCCGGTCACCACCATCTTACTGCCCTCTCCCAATCTCGTGAGAAACATCATCATCTGAGAACGGGTGGTATTTTGAGCCTCATCGAGCAATGCAAAACATTTACTTAATGTCCTACCCCTCATGTAAGCAAGCGGAGCAATCTCAACCACTCCGGTCTCCACCAGCTTTCTCGCCTCAACTGGACCCAGAACTTCGTCCATTGCATCATAAAGAGGACGCAGATAAGGGAGCAGTTTCTCCTCCAGATCTCCAGGCAGAAAACCAAGGGCTTCCCCCGCTTCAACAGCTGGTCTGGCCAGCACAATTCTCTCGACTTCGCCTTCCAGCAAAGCATGCAGGGCAACAATCATTGCCAGAAATGTTTTGCCCGTTCCTGCCGGTCCTATTCCAAAAACAAGATCATTTTTTAAAATCAGATCTAAAAACTTTCTCTGGCTTAGGTTGCGCGGAACCACAGACTTTTTTCGGATTTGAATTCTAAGGGGACGGTCGAGCAGTGCTTTTAGCTCCTTGCTGTCTTTTTCTTGAAATTGATGAAGAAACCTAAAAAGGTCGTATTTCCCATGCACCAATCCTTGCTCCTTGGCAACTTGCAGCAAAGTGAAAAACTCTTCGGCACGATCCAGCGGAACTTTATCCCCTTCCAATTGTAAAAGACTTCCCCTGGCAATGACCTTTATTCCCAATGACTTTTCTATGGAAAGTAAGTGCTCTGGATTTTCGCAGTAGAGCTTATGGAATTGACGCTCCGATTCAAATTCGATGGACCGGCTAGGCATAATTACACCGATGAACTAAGTTGGGGGTAGAGTGTAATGAATCAAGCAAACCTGCGTTTCCTGGCAGTTTTACCTTCTGATCGTAAGAGAATGATTGAATAATTCACAATCCCCTAAAATATCTCCTTGGCTAGGGGTTTCGCAAGCATTGAATAAGTGAATCCTGATTCTCTTTTCCCGTTGCCAATTTACTCCAATCAGGCATCAACATTCTTCCTTTACCAAAGCAATGAAAGTTTTATTTGTTAGCCCAGAGGTCAACCCACTTGTACGGACAGGAGGGTTGGGTGATGTTGTCGGAAGCCTGCCTATTTCCCTGAAGAAACTTGGGGTTGATGTGCGAGTCATTTGCCCCCTCCACCGGGAATGCAAAAATATCGAGTCCCGAGTTCTCGGCAAGCAACTCTCTGTGAAATTAAAAAATAAAGCGGTCAATGGATACATTCGTGAGGCCAAACTGGGAAACACTGATATCCCGGCCTACCTCATAGATCTTCCCGAACTTTTTGACCGGGCGGGGATTTATTCAGATGAAAACGGGGATTTCCCCGACAATGCCCAACGAGCTTTCGCCCTTTGCCAGGCCGCATTACAGCTCGAAGATATTTCCGGCTGGCGGCCCCAGGTGGTCCATGCACACGATTGGATGGCAGCTCCCGTATGCGGCTATCTGAATGCAATGCAAATAGACAAACCGGATGCCTCTAAAATTCGGTCTGTCCTGACGATTCATAATTTACAGCACCAAGGTGTGTTTTCTTACGACGACTTTCTTGGTTCAGGCTTACCTGATTCAAGTTGGGGCATGGACGGGTTCGAAAAAGATGGCTCCCTCAACCTGCTCAAGGGCGGCATCCAAAATGCAGATAAAATCACCACCGTCAGCCCAACTTATGCCCAAGAGATCAGGACATCCGATTATGGATGCGGTTTGGAAACGAGCCTAAGATACCGGGGTGCAGATTTAATTGGTATTCTCAACGGGATTGACCAGCATAGCTGGAACCCTCAAAAGGACCCTTCGATCGCCCATGCAATCAGCCCCAGTAGGCCCAAGGCAGGCAAGCAGGCTTGTAAGAAAGATCTTCTGAATCAATTTCAGCTCAACAAAAACCTGGATGCTCCCCTCTTTGGCGTGGTTTCAAGGTTATACGAGCAAAAAGGGTTGGACCTACTGATCGAAATTCTTCCGCAATTAATGGCAGAAATCCAATCAACCTTTGTTATTCTTGGAAGTGGTGCACCCCATGAAGAAGAGGCCATTCGCGATTTATCTTCATCCTACCCAAACCAAATTGCATC